>ERZ773009.3033-NODE-3033-length-10343-cov-3.165630_pt1 | contig 10343 bp, 11 predicted proteins | sample MGYA00580663_ERZ773009 | MGnify/ENA primary metagenome ERZ773009 (study PRJEB29015, sample SAMEA2737969) | human oral metagenome | biome: human oral; feature: human-associated habitat; material: dental | place: China | collected 2026 ...
ATATATAAGAAATATAGTGATACAATTTCATATCAAATATTATTTTCAAGGAGCGATGATGAAGAAAATTTTACTTTTAGCGGCGATTTGCGGCGCTGTTTTTGCAGAGCAAACCTACGAACTAAACGTACCGAACATGAACTGCGGCGGTTGCGCCAAAAAAATCGAAGATGCCGCAAAGGGCGTCAAGGGCGTCACCGGAGTGAGCTTTGATCTAAAAAGCAAAGACGTAAACATCACCGCAGATAGCGGCGTGAACGTGATGGACATCGTGCACGCGATCCAAGCCAAAAAATACAAAGTCGGTATCAAAGAATGAAAAAGCTAGCTCTAGCGCTGGCGCTTTGCGCGGCGGCATTTGCGGACAAGACTTTGGTTTACGAGATCCCAAACATGGCCTGCGTGAGCTGCTACGAAGTCATCACGCAGACGCTAAATACGCTTAAGGGCGTTAAGAAATTTGATGTAAATTTGGAAGCTAAAACGGCCGATATCGTCGTAGAGGACGACTTTGCCGAAAATACGGTCGTAGAGGCGCTCAAAAAACAAGGCTATCAGGCGGTTTTAAAGTCTGAAAAATAACGCCCGCGCTGGATAAATTTAGCTCTTAGCGCGGTTTTTAGATTTTTAGCAAAAGCGGCTTTAGAGCTTAGCAAACCTGCTTGGCGTAGCTTTTTTAAGCGGCGAATAAATTTCGGTAGCGTTTTTTATTTAAATTTGCGGTTTAAACGCGCGTTTAAAAAACAAAGCCTAATCGCTGCGAGGGCAAATCGCAAATAGCCACTTTTTTATAAACTTTGTGGCGTAAATTTAGCCAAATTTTAGCAACCGTTCAAAGCTAAAACGTAAGGCGAGTAAAATTTATCGCCGCCTAAAATACGCGGTTTTGACGCAAACGCCCAAAACCGACAAATAAATTTAACTAAGGATAATTATGAAAAAAACGGCTAGTCTTTTCGTAGCGGTCGCGGCGTTAAATTTGCCGCTTTCGCATTTGGCTGCGATTCGCGACTCTCATCAAGGCTCTTTAAATTTAACCGCTTTAAAGGCGTTAAATTTTAGTACGCTAAACGCTGCGGAGGTCGTGCTAGATAAAGTCGAGGTCAGCGCCGACGCCAACGCTACGAAAGAACCCGGAAAACTAACGCGCGCGGATATGGATCTGATAACGTCTAAAAATCACGGCATAACCGATCTTTTAAAGGGCAATCCAAACGTCGCCTTTAGCGCGAAAAACGCCAAAAGCGTGCGCGCGGGCGAGCTGGCTCCGCAAGATATCAGCATAAACGGCGCGAGCTACTATCAAAACAACTTTACCCTAGACGGCGCAAGCATAAATAACGACCTAGACCCCAAAAAACGCACGCGGAATAACCACAACAACATCTGGAGCGACAGCACGATAGGCTCGCAAGCTATGAGCGTAGATACGGATCTGCTAGGTAGCGTCGAGGTGCTAGATAGCGCGGTCTCGGCTAGGTACGGCGGCTTTCAAGGAGGCGCCGTAAACGCTAAAACCAGAGACCCCAAAAGCGGCTTTCACGGCGTACTTAGCTACTCTTATACGGGCGGGGATTGGAGCAAAATTTATAAAGACGCCTCCGCCGCGCAAAGATACGACGACGGCGATCTAGCCGATATGAACGACTTTAAAAAGCGCAGATATAGAGTCGGCGCCGAGGGGTATTTGACGCAGAATTTCGGCCTTTTGCTAGACTACTCGAGGCACCGCTCCGTCATAGAAAATCACTACAACAAAAAACAGATAAATCAAAATTTATACTCGTTTCCGGACGACAGGCAGACTAATGATAATCTTTTCGTAAAAGGCGTTTGGGGCGTGAGCGATAAATTTACGCTAAAGCCGAGCTTTTTGTATTCTAGGCTAGATAACTACACCTCCGCCAAGCGGTACCTAGACTCCCAGCTCACGCTAAAATACGGCGGTTACGTCGCGACTCTCGAGGCGCAGGCCGATCTTAAGGGGGTATTTTTAGAGCAGACGCTTAGCTACTCCGCCTCGCAAAACAGCCGCGACTATGAGCATGATACCGAGTATTATGTCTACAAACCCTCAAACGTCAAAAACTGGAGTACGAGCGGGAGTGCGGGCATCGGCGGGTATAACGACTTTACCCAAAAGCAGAATACTCTCTCGTATAAATTTGATGCGAGCATGAAAGAATTTGACGCTTTTAGCGCGGTGCATCTGATAAAATCGGGCTTTGAGCTAACTAGGCAAATCGGCGGTTACGAGATACCCAAAACCTACGTTCACAACAGCACCTCAAAGTCGCTAACGGGCGCGTGCGAGCCGGGGGATAAAACTTGCGTCATAGACGATAGCTTCGCATCCCAGGGCGCGGTCGGTCAATATCTATCGAAAAAAACCTACTACTACGCCGTAAAAACCAAGGCTACGCAGACCAATCTCGCCCTTTATCTCGAAGACGAGATGAGGTTTGGCGCGTTTAAATTTCGTCCCGGACTTCGCATCGAGCGAAACGGCGATAACAACGACGTAAATTTAGCCCCGAGGTTGCTAGTCGAATACGAATTTGCGGATAAAAACTTCATAGGCCTTGGGTTAAACCGCTACTACGGGCGAAATTTTTTCGCGTACAAGATGTATAACGGCGTGTATAGGATGTATGAGACTTGCGAGAGAAGCTCGTACGGCGGGGCATATACGTGCGACGGACTGGCTAATAACCGCCGTCCTATCAGGGAGCTAAAGACGCCTTACGACGACGAATTTAGCGCGTATTATCGCGGCGACGTCGGCAACGCGAGGCTAAATCTAAAATACGTCAGACGCCAAGGCCGCGACGAAGTAGCGATGAAATACGTAAGGGAGCCGCTATCAGGCTACGGAAACGGATATTCTATATTTACCAACGAGGGGCAAAGCAAGCGCGACATCGTAACCTTAAGCGCGGCAAACATCGCTCCGATCGAAATTTGGGGCGTAAAAAACGATTTTGAAGGCTCGCTAACATTTACTAAGCAAAGCAGGAGCTTTACGGATTACGAAGACGACGAGATGAACGACGACGTCTCGTATAACGGCAAAACCATCAAAAAAAGCGAACTACCCGTCGTTGATTACCATGTGCCTTTTACCGCCAAATTTCGCCACTCGGCTAAATTTAGCGGCTTTAGCGTTTCAAATTTCATAAACTATACGAGCAAAACGGAAGCGCTGCTAGGCGGCTGGAATAGGACTCGCGGGATGTACGTCTACGAGCGCCAAAAGCTGCCCGCATACGCGACTTGGGATATGCGCATAGGTTATGAAAGGCGGCTGGCAGGCGATTTTCGAGCGTTTGTAAATCTTGATATAAATAATCTTTTAAACAAAAAATTTATCGCCTCAAACGAAGGCAACTACTACGAGTACGGCCTTGGCCGCAACTTTTGGCTGGAAGCGGGTATGAAGTGGTGATTTGCTAGGATTTATCCCGTAATTTATCGTGCAAAACGCGGTAAAAGCGGGTTTGCGGCAAACTTTGCGAGCTTTAAAAGGCTAAAGCGCTTTGGTTTAGTTTTTATACGCGCCTTAAATTTGCGTCTTTTGGTTAGTTTTGGTTTTTGCCTTACGGCGCAAAGTCGCAAATTTGCCGTTTGTGCGCGGCGCAAATCCGCGCTTTTGCCTTCTTGGCTTTCTAGTAAGCGTAAATTTGCCTACTTGCAGCCGGCAAAATAGCTAAATTTTGCATAAGGCGCGAGCGGTAATTTCCTTGCCTAAACGCAAAACGCGCGGGGTGGATTTGGCGGCTCGGCGATTTGCTGTTTAAAGCCAGTTTTGCTCTTGCGGCTTAAAACTCTAAAACCGCGAGAAAGTGGGGTTCGTGCTCCTTTTGGCGTGTTTAGAAACGCTATTTTTGCTCTTGCGGCTTAAACGACGCAAAATTTGCGATGATTTAGCCGTTAGCTCGCGTAAAATCACCCTCAAAAAGATACGAATTTATCGTGGCAAAGGGCTATGTCGCCCGTGCAGGCGAAAATTTATAGGCTAGATTTTACCCGCCTATCGCCGCTGCCCGGCATGACCTTGCACCGAGTCGTTTTTGCCTGCGCATATCTGCTTTGATTTTTGTTTAAAAATAAGACTCAATTCGCCCGTAACGCAAAGTGCACAAACGGTTTATCCAAAAGCGTATTTTGCGTTTTTAAGCCTAAATTTAAGCGCAAAAATCGGCCGCAAGTCTTTATTTTACGGCAATTAGCCCTTTTATCCGAGATTTGCTCGCAAAGCGGCTTTTGCAAGGGTAAGCGAAATTTAGCATTTTGTTAGCAAATCCCGAGCGACCTAGCATCTAGCGCGGCAAAAACGAGTATAATTTTCCGGTTTCAGCAGCTTTTTGATATAATCAAAACAAAAGTTAAATCAAAGGAGTAAAATGTACATCGTCCTAGGCATTATCGCCGTTCTCGCGCTCATCGTCATCTCGGTCTACAACTCGCTGGTGGGCAAGCGAAACCAAGTCTCAAACATCAGATCAGGCGTCGATACGCAGCTAAAAAGGCGCTTTGACCTCATCCCAAACCTCGTCGCCACCGTCAAGCAGTACATCACGCACGAGCGCGAGCTGCTGGAAAACATCTCCGCGCTTAGAAGCGGCATCCAAAAGGCCGCGGGCGACGAGCAGAGATTTGCGCTAAACGGCGAGCTGTCAAACCTCATCTCAAAGCTCAACGTCGTCGTCGAGAACTACCCCGAGCTCAAAGCCAACGAAAACGTCATGCACCTGCAAAAGACGCTAAACGAGATCGAGGAGCAGATCTCTGCCGCGCGCCGCGCCTACAACGCCGCAGTAACCGACTATAACAACGCCGTGGAGATGTTTCCCTCAAACCTCGTCGCTAGCTGGGCGAGGTTTCATAAGGCGGCGTTTTTCGAGGTGCCGAAAGGTCAAGACGATCCGCACGACGTGCACGAGCTTTTTAACCGCTAAATTTGCGCTCGTTTAGTCAAATTTGACGTTAAATTTGAGCGATTTAACTGTGCTCTTGAAAATGCAGACGGGCTTCGTCGGCTCGTTAAAATTTGAATATAAAAAGCGGCGCGGGCGGTAAATTTGAGCCAAATTTGATCCGAATTTGAGCGCCGCGGCCCGCAAAAAAGAGCTTAAATTTAAGCGGTTTAAAACGCAAATTTAAAGACGAAAGCCCGTAAAATAGCCAAATTTACAAAAATGGCGCTAAATGAAAACAGGAGCATAAATGGACGATCTGGTCTTGCTAGAGCTTGAGCGGCAAAAGGTTTTGCGCTCGCTTTTTAGGCTAAAGCTCACCTGCGTCTTTGTCGCCGCCGCGGCGGCTTGGCTGCTATATCTAGCCGCGCAAAACGCCGCCCTTAGCGCTGGTGTGTTTGTGGTCTGCGGGGCTGCGATGTACTATTTTTTCGAGAGTATTTTTACCGATAGCTTTACCTTTAAATTTAAGCGAAAGGTCGTGAGGAGCATCGTGGAGGACTGCGGTCTCACGTATTATCCGGGCGACTACGTAGAGAGCGATTATCTTTATATGATTTATGATTTTGACATCGACAAATACTCGGGCAACGACCTGATTTTCGGACATATAGAGGGCGTGCGGGTTAAATTTAGCGACGTAGAGGCGATAAGTATCAAAGAGGATCTACACGGAAACAAGACGCATAGAGTACTTTTTGCGGGGATTTTATTTGTCGCGGATTTTCCTAAACGGCTAAAGGGCGTTACGCAAATTTGCAGCGGGACGGATGATTTTAGGGACTACGGCGGCAAGCGCGCGAGGATGGACGACGCGGAGTTTGAGCGGCTATTTCGCGTCTATACGACCGATCAGATCGAGGCTAGATATGCGCTCACGCCTAGCCTGATGGAAAATCTAAAGCTACTAAAAACGAGATTTCACCGCCCGATAAACATCGTGCTAATAGGCGACAAAATCTGCATGGCGATCCGCACTGGGCGCGATAACTTCGAGCCTGATCTGCGCCGTCCGCTCGTGGGCAAAGGGGCAAATAGATTTTACAAAGACGAGATCGGCGGCTTCCTTCGTATCGTGGAGGAGCTGCGGCTAAACCGTAAAATTTGGCTGGACTAGGGAGTGCGGCGTCAAATTTGACGGGCGGCATAACCCGCACCCCAAAAATGCAAACAAGCGGGCTAATCTAAAACAGGGCGGCAAAAACGCAAAAAGGAGAGTTGGTGAAGGGCGTAGCGATAAACGAAACGACGATAATCGGCGATGACGGGAAATACTATAAATTTAGCTTCGAGGACGTGCGCTCGGGGCGACCTAGCGGCGGCGAGCGAGCGGCGTTTCGACCTGACGGGGCGTTTGCGAGAGATGTATTTGTGATCGCAGACGAGGGCGAAAAGCGCGCGACGAAAGACGTCAGAAGCGAGGAGACGAAGGCTGCGCTAAAAGAGAGCGCGGCGTTTGACCGAGCTAGGACGCTAGGCATAGCATCCGGTATCGTGCCGGCCGTGATCAAGATCTACGCGTATTTTATCGCGAGTTACGCGGGACTAGCACTACAGATCGCGGACAATCTCGCCGTCATATCAGCCGCACTGCTAACCTACGCGGCGCTAGGCGGAGTCGCCGGGCTCGCTCAAAGCGAGGATCTGCACGTAAACTACGGCAAGGCGATGATCGTGATGTTCGTCGCTCACGTCACGGCGACGCTGGCGTCCCATATGGCGGACGCGGCTCATCCGCTAGCTAGGCTAGTCGCCGTCATCGCGCTACTGCTGCTGGGCTACGTCGCGTTCGTGTGGGGAAAGGTCTTTTTCGAGCTTGCGAGACTAACTAGAAACGGGCTATTTCGCGTCTATGTTTGCACGTTTTTTGCAGGCGAACTACTGTGGGCGAGCGGCGTTTTGGCGATATTTGGTTTCTTTTTGCTCGTGGCGTCGTTTATTATCTACGTCGTAGCGTGGGTCAAAACGGATAAGGTCGGCGAGGCAAAGGACGCGGGGCTTTTTATTTATTAAATTTGACTTGGGCTTGGGTTTTAAATTTGCCCAAATTTGAGTTATTTCGCAAGGCGAAAGCTAAACGGGTAAACCGGCCGATATCTGGGGGTTTACCGAAAACTAAATTTTAAACCGAGCGGGTTTGGGAGGTGGCCCAAGCTGTCGCCGCCCGAGTCGCCGCTACCAGACGGATAAAGTCGGTATCGTCAAAACTCAGGTAGCCGCGCACTAGCTACTGCAACCTCTCTAGCGCCCTTTTGGCGTATTTGTTACCTTGCGCCGCTCCGCGTTTGTAGAACTCTATGGCTTTATCCATATCCCTTGCGACGCCGTAGCTGTTCTCGTAGCATATAGCTAGATCGGTTAGAGCCTGAGGATCGTCATCGGCAACGCCTTTTTGGATGTAGACGAGCGCTTTTTTATAGTCTTTTTTAAAATGTATCCCGTTTAGATACATATTTCCCAGCATTGCGTCCGCGCCAGTGTCGCCTAGTTTGCTTGCCTTTTCAAAGGTCTGCGCGGCTAGTTTATAATCCGTCATGCGGTAGTGGATCCGAGCCATATTAGAGTGGGCGAGCGAATCGTTTAGCACCATGGCTTTTTTATACCATTTTACGCCTTCGCCGATATTGGACATCCTCACCTCGTATAGGTAGCCTACGAGCGTGACGGCTCTAGCGTCGCCGCCATCGGCCTTTGGCTTGATAAATGCCAACGCTTCTTTGTATTTTCCGCTATCGTCTAGCGCTATAAATTTATCGTAATCCTCATTTGACAATCCAAACGCCGCAGTGATCGCAAATGCGCATAATGTTATTACCGTCTTTTTCATCTTAGTTCTCCAGTACTAGCAGGTCTTTAAATTTATGCTTGACGCTCCTTATCGCGTCTCCGTCCTCGGTGTGGTTAGTGATATAGCCGTCTTTGCCGGTAGTAAAGTAAACAAAGCCGTAGGTGCTGTAGTTCACACCCGTTACGCTGCAACCCCAAAAGTTGCACGATCTTTCTACCGATAGCACTTCGCGCGGCTCGTGCTGCATATAGAATTTGTTCGAAAGCATACCTATCTCGATGTGCGACCAGCCGCCAGAGTATTTTTCCATATCTAGGATATGGCGGCCTTTTAGTTGAGTTAGCTCTTTGTTTTCTAAGAATATATTAGAGGGGCCGATGCCGTACGTAGTGCATCCGCCTAGCAGGAAAGCGCATAAAAGCGGCAGGAAAATTTTTCGCATTTTTGATCTCCTTTGTGTTTTGCGCCTGATTTTATCTAAAGGGGCAGCGCAAGTCAATATTTTGGGATCGTGGTTAAAATTTGCGGCTAAATTTGATCTATGTTGCGTCAAATTTGGCTTCATTTCGGAGCAAAAAGGCGGGCAAATTTGCTTGCAGTTTTAACTACGCCGCTAAATTTAGCATGAGGAGGGCAAATCTCCGCCGCTATCTAAACAGCCTAGTCTGCTAGCCCATCCTTCGCCGCATTTTGCGATGAGAGCGTCAAATTCCGCTTTGCTAAACGCGCTTACGACGATATTTTTAGCGTCGATAAATTCGTATTTATCTTTTGGCAAATTTTGGATGAAATTTTCATACTTTAGCGTCGCTAGGATCTCGTATTTTTCCTCATCGTCGCCCTCTCCGCCAAATATCGCGACCGACCACCGCGCGACTTTCTCATCGCCTAGCATTTGCAAATTTTTATACTCCACGCTAGGTTCATACGGCAGCACGGTAACGACGTCTTGCGACAGGACGTACTACCCGATGATCTCGCCGCTATCGTTCCTGCGGTAAAACATCTGATTTGCAAAATACGCATCCAAATTTTGGATATCGGTTACAAATTTGTCAAATTCGTCCGCTGGATCCTTCGCGCCTAGTATGCGAGCTATGATCTTTTTATCAAACGACACTTCGTTTCTTATGCCGTAAATAGTGCTGATTTGCGCCTCTTTTTGCAAATTTTGCTCTATCGCCTCTAGCCCCGCGCGTATGTCGTGCTCATAGTTAAAGCTTTCGATATTTTGCGCGCTAAATTTCTCCCCGTCCTCGCTCGTTATATCGCTGTCCATTTTTAGGGCTAGGTTTTTTAGGTACTCTAGCGCGATTTTCCAGTCCGTGCGGGTGCTTGGCGTGCCGATGCGGACGTTATAGGCGCCGTCTTCGTATCCGATCTCAAAGCCGAGTCCGCTAAGCCCGTCCGTGCCGGCAACTAGGCAGTCAAACTCGTCAAGCTTTGCGCCGTAAAAGCCCTCGGCGTCAAACTCCTCATCGTCCTCGTCGGCGTTAAACTGCGATAAATTCGGCACCAGTCGCAGCGCCTCCTCCACGCTCATCACGGGCGCAAGGCCGACTAGAAACTTCTTTTTATTTTTAACGAAAAACGTGATACTCACTTTTGATCCTTTGGGATTAAATTTGACTTTCGCGGCGTTTTGGCGGAGTCAAATTTGAGCGTAAATTTTAAAAACACTCGTCGCAAACGCCCTTAACCACGACGCTTTTGACGTGATTTTGTTTTAGGCGCGGCATGTCGATATTAGTCATCTTGTGGCAGACGTCGCAGACGAAATACGCCTTTGCACCGCTTTCAAGCTCGTAGAAATTTTTGCGGTTATTTTCGCTTTTTAGCACGATACCCTTAGCCTCAAAAAGGTCCATACAGCGGTAAAACGTGGTTTTGTTCGCGTCGATTTGCGCTAAAATTTCATCATAACTAAGCGGCGCAGCGGCGGCATGTAAAATGTGCAAAATCTCTAGTCTAAGCGGAGTGATTTTGATATCATTTTTCGTTAAAAGCTCCTCAAAACCGGCTTTTTCTTCCAAATTTTCGCTCATACCTTTCCTCCGCGTTAAGAATTTTAGGGTATTATACCTTGAGAAAAATTAATTTGCAACTAAGTTGCTTTTGATATAATTTCGCCCAAATTTTAACACGGAAAGGATAAAAATGAGAAAAATTTTCGCGTTTTTATGTTTGGGCTTAGTCGCGCTCTACGCCAAAGGGCAAGTTAGCGTCAGTATTTTGCCGCAGGAGTATTTCGTCAAGCAAATCGCGGGCGACGCGGTCGAGGTAAACGTGATGGTGGGCAAAGGAGCCGATCCGCACACGTACGAACCAAAACCAAAGCAAATGACCGCGCTTGAAAAAAGCGACCTTTATTTTGCTATCGGGATCGAGTTTGAGGAGGCTTGGCTGCCGAAATTTCAAAAATCCTATCCAAACCTTAAAATCGTAAAAACCGATGAGGGCGTGGAAAAGATCAAATTTGAAGGTCACCACGAACACGGCGAACACGATCATCATGACGCCAAGCACGAACACGCCCACCACGAGCATAAACACGAACACGCAGGTCACGATCACCACGA
>ERZ773009.3034-NODE-3034-length-10343-cov-2.647453_pt1 | contig 10343 bp, 7 predicted proteins | sample MGYA00580663_ERZ773009 | MGnify/ENA primary metagenome ERZ773009 (study PRJEB29015, sample SAMEA2737969) | human oral metagenome | biome: human oral; feature: human-associated habitat; material: dental | place: China | collected 2026 ...
GGGGCGCCAACCACACGGCCACCGGCTACGGGCACTTCGGCGCCGACCTCATCACGCTCGCCTCCATGCTGCGCATTCCGGTCTACATGCACAACGTGCCGCCGGAGCGGATCATGCGCCCCAAGGCCTGGATCCCCTTCGGCACGGCGGACCTGGAGAGCGCGGACTTCCGCGCCTGCGCCGCCTTCGGCCCGATCTACCGGTAGGAGGAGAGCCTTGACGCGGACCGGTTCTCACAGCGCCGTCGCCCTCGATCTCGGCTCCGGCTCGGCGCGGGCCGTCCTCGGGGTCCTGTCCCACGGCGTGCTGGAGACGAGGGAGGTCTACCGGCTCCCCCATCGGGCCAGGCGCGAGGGAGGGGCTCTGTGCTGGGACATCGAGGCCCTGACCGGCGCCGTGAGGACCGGTCTGGAGCGGGGGCGGGAGGTGCTCGGCGCGGACCCGCAGAGCATCGGGATCGACACCTGGGGCGTCGACTACGGGCTTCTGGACCACGAGGGCGGGCTTCTGCGGTCGCCGCGGGCCTACCGCGACGAGCGCATGGCGCGTCATGCCGCCGGGCTCGATGCGCGCATCAGCCGCGAGGACGCCTGGCGCTCGACCGGCATCGCGCCCCTGGAGATCAACACCGCCTACCAGGTGTTCGCCGATCTCCAGGAGGACCCGGGGCTGCGGGAGCGCGTGGGGGCGCTCCTGCCGCTTCCGGACCTCCTGGCCCACGAGCTGGGCGCCCCGGTCGCGGTGGGGCGCGCCATCGCCAGCACCACCGAGCTGGCCTCCCCCGGGGCGCGCGAGTGGTCTGCGCCCATGGTGGAGGCGGTGGGCCTGCCCCCGCAGTGGCTGCCGCCCCTGGTCGACGACGTCACCGTCGCCGGCCGGGTGGAGGGAACGGGCACCTCGATCGTGCGCCCCGGCGGGCACGACACCGCCTGCGCGGTGCACGCCCTGGGACTGGCTCCGCAGGAGACGGCGCTGTTCATCTCCTGCGGCTCCTGGAGCCTCATCGGGGTCGCGCTGCCCGAGCCGCTGCTGGACCCCCGGGCCCTGAAGGCGGGGCTGACCAACGAGGTCCGCACCGACGGCGGCGTGCGCCTGCTGCGCAATCTCACCGGGCTCTGGCTGCTTCAGGAGTGCCAGCGGGCCTGGCGGGACGACGACGTCGCCTCGCTGATCCGGGCCGCGGACGGGACGCCCTCCCTGGGCGTCGTCGTCGACCCCGATGACGGGTCCTTCGCGCGCCCGGGCGACATGCCGGGCAAGCTGGCGCGGTGGTGCCGGGAGCGCTACGGGAGGGCGCCGGACGGACGCGCCCAGACCGTGCGCCTCATCCTGGAGTCCCTGGCCTGCGCCCACGCGGCCTACGCCGAGCAGCTGACCCGCCTGGCCGGTTCCCGATTGGGACCGACGGCGCCCATCCATCTCATCGGGGGAGGGGCGCGCAACCGGCTCCTCGCCCAGATGACCGCCACCGCCTGCGGGCGCGAGGTGATCGTGGGCGCCGTGGAGGCCAGTGCCACCGGCAACCTCCTGGCCCAGCTCGAGGCACTGGGCATCACCCGCCCCGAGGACCGCGGTCAGATCCTGAACGATTCCTGCTCCCGCACAGTGCTGGCACCGCAGGACGGCGCCCCCGCCTTCGACGCCATGCGCGCTCGGCTCGCCGAGGTGCGGCGCGCCTGACCGCTCCGCTGCCGCCGCGGGTGCTCGCGCCCCATCACCAGGGTCCTGGTGCCCGCCATCCGGTTCGTACCCGATTCCGCTGCCCGGCCGCTGAGATCCAGTCGTCGGTCCACTCGTACAACGATTCCCACCGCAGGCCCCGGCCGAGGCCTCGATCCACAACGAAAGGTATGCCAGTGCTCCGCAACATCCCAGCCAATCTGTCTCCCGAGCTGGTGCGCATCCTCATGGAGATGGGTCACGGCGACGAGATCCTTCTCGCCGACGCCAACTTTCCGGGCCACCGCCTTCACCCCCGGACCGTGCGCGCCGACGGCCTCATGATCCCCGACCTGCTGCGCTCGATCCTCACCCTCATGCCCCTGGACCGCTACTCCGACTACCAGGTGGCGCTCATGGAGACCGTGGGCGACGACCCGCGCCCGCCGGTGTGGGACGTCTACGAGCGGATCTGGGCCGAGGCCGAGGCCGCTGCGGGCCCGGTTGCGGTGCGCACCATCGAGCGCATGGCCTTCTACCGGCACGCTGCCGGCGTCTACGCCGTCGTCCTGACCGGGGAGACGGCGCTCTACGGGAACCTCATCCTCAAGAAGGGAGTCCTGTAAGGCGTGCGAGCGCCTGCACCGCCGCCGCCACTGCGGCTGCCGCTCCTCAGCCGAGCCCTGGGGCGCATCTTCCGCGGTGAGTGGCGCGCGGGAGATAAGGCACTCGTCTATGTTCTATTAGAGAATCGTGGCCGCCCCGCAAGCCCGGTTTTACCGGCCTTGCGGGGAAGGCGAGATATTCATGCGGCCAGCAGAATCTGCGCTTGCGTAGCGAATCCCCGTTGACTACGATGTGAGCGCCAACAATCGTGTCGCATGCATTTGTTGAGGCCGTCGGACGGCGGCAGCGTGTGGCAGATGTTCTACGCGCCTCACTCAAGGAAGAGAGAAGCTCACATGGACGCGTTCATTTCCCGTCGTTCCTTCATGGTCTCCGCATCGCTCCTGGCCGCCGTCGGCGCCAGCGCCTCGCTGGGCGCCTGCTCGTCCGGGTCGGGCGGCTCCAACGCGTCGGCTCCGAACCAGATGTTCACCTGGGTCTCCACCGAGTCCGACCGGGCCCAGTGGCAGGCCTTCGTCGACGCCGTGAAGGAGACGGACCCGGACTTCAGCCTGGAGTTCTCCGGCCCCTCCTTCAACGACTACTTCACCAAGGTCAAGACGCGCATGACCGAGAGCGATGCTCCCGGGATCCTCACCACCCAGGCGGCGCGCACCAAGGAGCTGGCCACCATCATGGAGCCCCTGGACGATCTCATCGCCGAGCACGGGGTCGACATCTCCATCTACAACAAGGCGATGATCGAGGGAATGACGGTGGACGGCAAGATCTACGCCCTGCCGTACGACGCCGAGCCCGATGTCATGTTCTACAACCGGCGGCTCTTCACCGAGGCGGGGCTGGGGCTTCCTCCGACCACGTACACCTATGAGAAATTCCTGTCGGACATGAAGAAGCTGACCTCCGGTGATAAGTACGGGATCGCTATCAAGCCCGGACTGCTGGACAACGCCCCGGGAACCTTCGCCTATGCCGACGGCGCCACCGTCCTGGACTCCTCCGGCAACCCCGCTCTCACCAGCGACGCCTTCGTCTCGGCCGTGCAGAAGGCCTTCGACCTGAGCGCCAAGCACGGCGTCGCCAAGGCGCCCTCGGCCTCGGACGGGGACGAGGTCGCCCAGGGGGCCTTCACGTCCGGGGAGGCGGCCTCCATCATCGATGGGCCGTGGATGTACTCGACCTTGGCCGAGCAGCTCGGCGAGGACCTGGGCGTGTGCGTCGTTCCCAGCGACTCCGGGAGCGCCGTGGGCCTCATCCAGGGGTCGGGGTTCGGGATCGGCAAGAAGTGCCCCGACAAGGACGCCGCGTTCTCCAACATCCTCAAGCTCGTCAGCTCCGACGTCGTGGGCAAGGTGGCCCGCGCCCGCGGCACGGTGCCCTCCGTCGACACCGAGATGGACGGATGGGCCGAGGGGAAGCACGCCGAGAGCGTCGAGGCCGTCACCTTCCTGCTCAGCAGCGGCACCGCCCTCATCACGCCCGAGAGCTGGAACCAGATCACCACGTCCTTCAGCCAGTACTGCCCCGAGGGGTTCCGCGGCAGCCGGTCCGCCGCCGACATTCTGAAGGACCTGCAGGAAGCGGCAGGCTGATGTCCGCAACCACGGTGCATGCGGACCGGCCCCGCCAGCGGGGGGACGGTCTTCGCGCGCTGCTGTACCTGGCGCCGGGAATGAGCGGGTTCGTCCTGTTCATCGTCCTCCCGCTCCTGGCCTCGCTGGTCATCTCCTTCTACTCCTGGTCGTTGACCAGTGATCCCGAGGCCGTGGGCCTGGAGAACTATGCGCGCATGTTCACCGGCCAGGACCCCGCCTTCTACACGGTCCTGCGCAACACGGTGGTGTTCGCCCTGCTCTACACCGCGACCAACCTCACGATCTCCACGGGGCTGGCCTACTGGCTCCAGCACCTGTCGGAGGGCTGGTCGCGGGTCCTGAGAGTCATCTTCTTCATCCCCGTGGTCACGCCCATGGCGGGAAACGCGCTCATCTGGCGGCTCCTGCTCAACGACGACGGGGTGGTCAACTCCGTCCTGGAGAAGATCGGCCTGAACGGCCTCCCCTGGCTCAACGACCCGACCCTGGCCATGGTCTCCCTGGTGATCATGAGCCTGTGGCAGGGGCTGGGGTACAACATCGTGGTCCTGACCGCCGGACTCAACGGGATCAACCCCTCGGTCCTCGAGGCCGCGGAGATCGATGGGGCCGTGGGGTGGCGCAGGTTCTTCCTCATCGTCTTCCCGATCCTGTCTCCCACCTTCTTCTTCTGCACGGTGATGACGGTCATCGGCGCGTTCAAGGTCTTCGCCCAGCCCTTCTTCCTCACCAAGGGAGGGCCGGGCGAGGCCACCAACACCATCGTCCTGTCCCTGTACCGCAACGGATTCGCCTTCGACAGGCTCGGCTACGCGTCGGCGCTTGCCTGGGTCCTCTTCGTGATCGTCATGCTGCTGACGGCTCTGCAGTTCAGTCAGCAGAGGAAGTGGGTGAGCTATGACTCCTAGAAACGGTTTCAGAGCACGGAGAATCATCTCTCACGCGCTGCTGTCCCTCATTGCCGCGGCCTTCCTCCTCCCCTTCGTGTGGATGCTGGTGACATCCCTCAAGCCGACTTCCGAGGTCTTCTCCACCGGGGCGTCGCTGACCGGGTCGCGCCTGGCCTGGGACAACTACTCCGAGGCCGTCGAGCAGATACCGCTGGGCAGGATCATCCTCAACTCCGTCATCGTCGCCTCCTGCGGCGCGCTGCTGACCATGCTGGTGTCGCTTCTGAGCGCCTACGCCTTCGCCAGGCTGCGCTTCCGCTTCCGCGACCACCTGTTCATGCTGTTCCTGGGCACCCTCGTCCTGCCCCAGGAGGTGCTCGTCATCCCCCTCTACATCGGCTTCCAGAGGCTTGGCCTCATCAACAGCTACGTCTCGCTCATCCTCCCCTTCGCCTTCGGGGCCTTCGGGACCTTCCTCATCCGGCAGTTCGTTCTGAGCCTGCCCCTGGAGTTCGAGGAGGCGGCGCGCATCGACGGTGCCGGCGACCTGAGGATCCTGTGGAGCATCCTCATCCCCCTGCTCAGGGCGCCGATCCTCGTCGTGGGCGTATTCTCCTTCATCGACTACTGGTCGAGCTTCCTGTGGCCGCTGATCGTCATCAATGACGCCGACCTGGCCACCATCTCGCTGGGGCTCCAGATGTTCTCCGGGGAGCGGGGGACCGACTGGGGGCCGATGATGGCGGCGGTCTCCCTGTCCGTCATCCCGTCGTTCGTGATCGTCGCCTTCCTCCAGAAGCAGCTGGAGAAGGGCGTGACGCTCGGCGCCTTCGGGGGCCGCTGAGATGGGGCGACCGGTTTCCTCCGAGCACCGCGACCTCTTGGGCGTCCATGCTCCGCAGTGGCTCGACCGCGCGGTGCTGGGAATCTTCATCCACTGGGGCGCCTACTCGGTGCCGGCCTGGGCGGAGCCGCACGGCGAGCTGGGGACCGAGCCGGATGAGGCGACCTGGTTCACGCACAACGCCTACGCCGAGTGGTACTTCAACACCATTCGAATCGACGGCAGCCCCGCCCAGGCCCACCACCGGAGCACCTACGGGATGCTGCCCTACGACGCGTTCCTGGACATGTGGCGCGCCGAGCGCTTCGACCCGGACGGCTGGGCCGACCTCTTCGCCCGCGCGGGAGCGGACCTGGTGATCCCCACGACCAAGCACCACGACGGCATCACCCTGTGGGACGCGCCCGGGACGTACGGGCGCAACACGGTGGTGCGCGGGCCTCGCCACGACCTTGTGGGCGAGATCGCTCAGGCCGTGCGGAGCCGAGGAATGCGCTTCGGCGCCTACTACTCCGGGGGAGTCGACTGGCACTACCGACCGTTCCCGCCCGTGCTCAGCCAGGAGGACCTGGAGCGGTGCGCGCGCACGGCCGATCCCGAGTACGCTCGGTACATCTACGCCCATTGCATGGATCTGTTTGAGCGCTATCATCCGGATGTCTTCTGGAATGACATTGAATGGCCGGACTGCGCCAAGAACTTCGAGGAGTATGGCTTAGGTTCCCTGCTGACGAGCTACTACTCCCTGTGCCCAGAGGGCGCGGTGAATGATCGCTTCGGCGGATTCCACTCCGACTACGAGACCAGTGAGTACCAGGCCATGCGTGACTCCGAGGGCGCCGAGCGGTGGGAGAACTGCCGCGGCATCGGACACTCCTTCGGCTACAACCGTCAGGAGACCGGCGAGCAGTATCTCACCGGCCCCCAGCTCTCGCGGCACCTGGCCGATGTGGTTGCGCGCGGCGGACGCCTGCTGCTCAACGTGGGTCCGCGTGCGGACGGCACCATTCCCGGGCCGCAGCGCAGAAGCCTGGAGGGACTGGGGGAGTGGATGGCGGGAGCCAAGCCGGAACTCGTCGGGGCCACCGACGAGCTGCGGGAGCGGGCCTGCTCCATCGACGGAGCCCGTCTCGTCTCGCATGACGACCATGCCGCGCTGCTGGTTCTCGATGATCTGGATGTGGCCCTGGAGGACCTCCCGAGTGCCTTCGAGTGGAGGCAGGCCCGGTCGGTCGATGCGTCGTCGTCTGCGTCAGTGCGCGGGTCCCGCCTGCATGCGCGCGCCGGCGACCAGGGTCCGGGGGTCGTCGTGGCGCGGCGACGCTGAGGATCCCCGGCTCCGGGGCGCCCGCATCGCCCGCTGGGACGAGGGGCGCGAAACGATCCGCCCGGCGCCGCCCGCTCCCTGCGGCCGTCCCGGGGCGACCGCGGGGAGCGGGCGGCGCCGTCGCGGTCCGAGGAGGGGGCGGCCGGGTCGAGAAGCCGCGCGAGCCGCGGATCGGCGTCGTGCACCGCGGCCAGCAGGTCCTCACCGGTCAGGCGGGCCGCGTCGTCGTCGGGCCGTGCGCGGGTGCGCGAGATCATGGCCTCCTTCGCCTGCTGGTACACGCCGACCGCCCACCGCGCGTTGCCGAAGCCGGGCCCGGCGACCCTGCGCGCGATCGGCGCGATTGAGACGAACCGCTGCTCGAAGTCGGCGGCCAGGCCGTACCCCTCCGCCTGCGCGCGCCCGCGCATGACCGCCAGCAGCTCGGCGGTGGACAGGGGCTCGAAGACGATCTCCCGGGGGAACCTGTTCCTCAGGCCCGGGTTGCGGGCCAGGAAGCCGTCCATCTCCGCCTTGTAGCCGGCCAGGACGACCAGCGTGCGGCGGTTGACCGGCCGGGCGGCCTCCGCGACCAGGGTGTCGATGACCTCGGCGCCGTAGCCGTGCTCGACCGGGACGCTGTAGGCCTCGTCGATGAGGAGCACGCCGCCCCGGGCCGTCCGGAAGAGCGCCCTGATCTTCTCCGGGGTCTGGCCGGAGTGGCCGGCCTGGAGGTTGGCGCCCGTGGCGGCCGTGACGGTCGGGCGGTCGAGGAGGCCGACGCCGCACAGGTAGGGTGCGATGACCGTCGTCGCGATGGAGGTCTTGCCGGTGCCGGGCGGCCCGACGAAGCGCAGCCCGTCGGCGGCCGGGCGGGGGCGGTTCGTGCGCAGGCAGTGCGCGAGGTAGTCCCGCTGGGTCTCCAGGTAGCGGCGCAGGGCGTCCAGGCCCGTGTACCGCCCGAGCGCCTCCAGCGCCGCCGCGGCCATGGCGTCGTCGGTGCTGATGACCGCCGGGACGTCCTCGGCCCTGATGACGCCGGGGGCGGCCCGCGGCCCGGAGTCGTGCGCGCGGCGGATCTCCTGCCAGGTGTTGCGGGCCCCGCCGGCGTTCCCGAAGCCCGCGTCCAGGCACCGGTCCGCGAGCAGCCGGGCCAGGGGCGCCTCCGCGTCCCGGTCGATGGTGAAGCCGTCGTCCCGCGCCATCTTGCGCACGACCCGCCCGAGCTCCTCGGCCGTGTAGTCGGGGAAGGTCAGGACGGTGGGGAAGCGGCGCGGTAGACCCGGGTCGGCGCGCATGAGCCGGTCGATCTGGTCGGAGTAGCCGGCGAGGATGATGACGGTGTTGCTGCGGTGGTCCTCGGCGAAGACCAGCAGGGGGTCGATCGCCTCCCGGGAGCGCTGGTTCCGCGTGAGGTGGTGCGCCTCGTCGACGAGGACGACGCCGCCGGCGCCCTCGCCGAGCCTGGCCAGCATCCGCGCGCCGGTCCCGCCCACGTGCTCCGCGATGACCTCGCCGAGGGGGATCTCGACGACCTTGTCGGTGGGCAGGAGCCCGAGCGCGTGGAAGAGCCGGGCGACGATGCGGGCGACGGAGGTCTTGCCCGTGCCCGCGGCCCCCTTGAAGACCATGTGCATGGTGGCCTGCGGGATCGTGCCGCGCTCGCGCAGGTCGGCCCGGCGGCGCCGGGCGAGGGCGGGCAGGCCGTGCATGTGGGCCTTGACGGCCTCCAGGCCGATGAGCGAGTCGAGGTCGCGGAAGACGGCGTCCACCCGGTCCTCGTCCGGCTCGGGCAGCCCCAGGAGCGCGTCCGCGGTGATAATCCGGGAGTCCCTTGCCGCGGCGGCCGCCCGCCGGAGGGCGCCGTGCAGGTCGGTGCCCGCGGCCAGGTGGGCCGCGATGCTCGCGGTGTGGCGGATGGCCAGGTGAATCGCCAAGGTCGCTTTCGAAGCCGCCAGATACTTCAGATGTTCGGTTTCCGGCATGGCGGTCGACTCCTTCTGGGCGCGCGTCAGAATCACCGTCTGCGCCACTTCTGGGGTCGTCAACTCCTTGCCGATCAACGAAGCGGCAGCTGCATAGGCGGGAACCCCGGGCGGGACATCCCACGGCACACCGGCCTCGTCGAGACGGCGGGGTTGCTCCGCGATGGCCGAATAGATCGAGGGGTCCCCGGAACACAGCCGGGCAACATCCTTGCCCTCACGGTGCGCCCGAACCAGATGCTCAGTGATGGCGTCCAGGTTCAGGTGCTGGGTGTCAATCCGCTCCCCGTCTGCAGGGCAGTGGGTCAGCACCTGCTCGATGTAGGTACCTGCGTACAGGCAGACCGGGGACGTGCGCAGCAGCTCGGCGCCACGCAGGGTCAGCAGGTCAGCGGCACCCGGTCCGGCACCGATGAAGTGAACGGTCATGGGGTCTCCTTTATCAACGAATAGCAGGTGACGGCGCGTGCTGGTTTCCACCCACGGAACGACCCGAGAGGCATCGCGGTCTCCAACGAGACCTTCGTCAACTCGCCGCCCACTCGGGTCTGTAGGCCGGCAAGCAAGGCCTCAGTCTCAAGTGTGACGGAGTGGATCACCAGTCGCCCTCCGACAGAAAGTGCGGCCAGCGCGACCTCGCAGGTGCTGGCGTTGGCGCCCCCACCGAAGAAAATGGCGTCCGGGGCGGGCAACGACGGATCGGACATCAGGGCCAAGGCGTCCCCCACCCGCACCTCGAAGCGGTCGGCCACACCCAAACGCTCCGCATTGCCCCGGGCCCGGGCAGCACGATCGCCGCGTTTCTCAAAGGCGATGGTGCGGGTACCGGGAGCGCTGCGGCACCAAGAGATTCCTATGCTTCCAGACCCCGTTCCGATGTCCCACAGCACCTGGCCACGTGCCGGAGCCAACGCCGCCAACGCGAATAGCCGTATCGGTTGCTTCGTCAGCTGTCCGTCATTGGTGAAAGAGTCATCGGACAGCAGCGGCCCGGCTCCCACCGGATATTTGCCGGTACCGAATTCAATGGCAACCACGTTCAGGCGCGGCAGCTTTTCCTGGTGTGTGGCAAGGGTTTGTGCTGTGAAATCCTGCCGCGTCTCCTGCGGCGTGCCGAGGTTGCCGAGCACCGTCATGGCCGAGGTCTCCCAGCCCGCCGTCACCAGGATCCGGGCCAGCTTTCCCGGGGTGGTTTGATCCGAGGACAGAGCTATAACCCTCTCGCCGGGAGCGGCCAGCTCCAACACGCGCCCGGGATCACGCCCGACCAGCGAAACCCAGTTGGTTGTCTCCGCGGGCCACAGCATCCGGGAGCGTGCGAGGGTTTCAGAAGACAAGGCAGGGTGCACCCGGATGCGTTCGGCACCCAGCACCTCCATGAGGGTGGTGGCGCCCCCGGACAGGAGCGGATCGCCAGAGGCGAGCACGACCACGTCG
>ERZ773009.3040-NODE-3040-length-10336-cov-13.782220_pt1 | contig 10336 bp, 12 predicted proteins | sample MGYA00580663_ERZ773009 | MGnify/ENA primary metagenome ERZ773009 (study PRJEB29015, sample SAMEA2737969) | human oral metagenome | biome: human oral; feature: human-associated habitat; material: dental | place: China | collected 2026 ...
ACGTTGGCCTGTGGGACGGGGGCCTGCGCGACGCTGGTAGCAGCGGTATTAAATCATAAGACGGAACGCCAAGTAGAAATCGAATTGGACGGCGGAATTCTCACCGTGGAGTGGGCAGAGGATAACCATGTTTATATGACCGGCCCTGCAGATCTGGTGTTTAAGGGGGAATGGTTCGAGTGACGGCAGAAAGGGGGCGCCTATGCTGAGAAGTATGACCGGCTTCGGGGCGGGAAAGGCAGAAGATGAGAATTATCACCTATCCGTCGAAGTTAAAGCGGTGAACCAGCGCTTTTTAGATGTGGATATCCGTATGCCGCGTGTATTGGATGCCTTTGCCGAGGCCATGCAGGAAAAAATCAGGGAATATGCGGCTCGTGGGAAGCTGACGGTGAGTGTCCGTTTCATAGATAAACGGGAACTCCGTAAAGAGATCAAGGTTGATAAAGGTTTGGCGCAAATGTATCACGCAGCGCTCAACGAGATCAGCGATACTTTGCGATTGGCACGACCTTTCACGGTAGCAGAGATCGCAGCTTATCCGGGCGTCTTGACGACCATAGAAACGGAAAGCGACATGTCCGATGCGAAACAGTTGCTCATCCAAGTTTTGGAAGGGGCGCTGCAGCAATTTGTGACTATGCGAGAAGCAGAAGGAAACAATCTTAAAGATGATCTTTTTACGCATCTGAAGATTTTGGAAAGTTATGTAGAAAAAATTGCCGAGTTGGGGCCGGAGATCGTGGAGTGTTATCGCGAACGGCTGCAAAAAACGCTGGGGGAACTTTTGGAGGCGAAAGAGATTGATCCGGCTCGGGTAATTCAAGAAGTGGCAATTTATGCCGATAAAGTAAACTATACGGAAGAGATCGTTCGTTTGCGCAGCCATTTTGAACAGTTTCGCCGGATATTGGCAGAGGCGTCGGAGCCGGTGGGCCGTAAATTGGATTTTCTCATCCAAGAAATGAATCGAGAGGTCAATACAGCGGCATCTAAGGCAAATAATACACAGGCGATCCAGACGGCAGTTGAGATGAAGAGTGAAATTGAGAAACTGCGGGAGCAGATCCAAAATATAGAATGAGGAGAATGTTGTGGATATCAAGTTGCTCAATATCGGTTTTGGCAATATTGTGCCGATCAGCCGCATCATTGCCATTGTAAGTCCTGAATCCGCGCCCATTAAGCGCTTGATCCAAGAGGCGCGAGAAGGAGGGCGTCTGATTGACGCGACCTATGGCCGTCGTACTCGGGCGGTAATCATCGTGGACAGCGATCATGTGATCCTTTCCGCCGTACAGCCGGAAACAGTGGCGCACCGTGCGGTTGGTGATGAACCGGAGTATCGGATGAAGGATGATGAGACATGAGACAAGGTTGCCTGATCGTAGTTTCGGGGCCGTCAGGCACGGGAAAAGGAACGGTATGCTCGGCACTTTTGTCCGCCCACCCCGAGATCGCCTATTCTATCTCAGCGACGACGCGGTCACCACGGGAAGGGGAGAGGCACGGGGTCAATTATTATTTCCTTACAAAGCCTGTTTTTGAAACGATGATCTCTGAAGGAGAACTTTTAGAATGGGCGACGGTGTATGGGAATTATTACGGAACCCCCTTGCAGCCGATTAAAGAAAAATTGGCTGCCGGACAGGATATTTTACTGGAAATTGATACCCAAGGCGCCCTGAAGGTGCAGGAACGATTTCCCGACGGGGTGTTCATTTTTCTGCTTCCACCGTCGCTCATGGAACTGGAACGACGGATTCGGGGACGGGGTACAGAAGATGAAGCTAGCTTGGCCTGTCGCCTGCAAGCGGCACAGAAAGAGATCGGGGTGGCCCAACAGTATCATTATGTGGTGGTGAACGATGAAGTAAAGACGGCCGTCGCGAAAATTGTGGCGATTTTGACGGCGGAACATTGCCGGGTAGAAGGAAATCAGGATCTTTTGCGTATGGTCAGCGAGAGCCAATAATGAATAATTTAGGGATAAGGTAACGAAAGGAAAAGGAGAGTAAAATATGGACATCGTACATCCGCCTATGGGCGATTTGTTAAAAAAGGTTGATAGCCGTTACACTTTGGTGGTGTTGGCGGCTAAGCGGGCACGTCAGCTTTTGGACGGCGCGGCGGTCAAGGTATCGGTCCAGACGACCAAGAATGTGACGAGAGCCCTGGCCGAGGTAGCGGAAGGGCGCATTCTTTATAAACGGGAAAAAGTCAGTCTCAAATAGGAGGCCTAAGGTTCAAGCTGACAGAGGCCAGGTCACTTGTGGACGAGGGAGGTGAGAGCAATGTTGGATGGGAAAAAAATTGTTTTAGGGGTTACCGGCGGCATTGCCGCGTATAAGGCGGTGGAAGTGGCCAGTCGACTGCGGCAAATGGGCGCTGATGTGTATGTGATCATGACGAGAGAAGCTGCTCAATTTGTAACCGAGCTGACTTTTAGGGAGATTAGCGGGAATCCCGTAGCGATGGATATGTGGGCGCCGGTGACGCATTGGAACGTAGCACATGTAACGCTGGCGAATCTGGCCGATGCCGTTTTGATTGCGCCGGCGACGGCAAATATTATCGCCAAGGCAGCGGTGGGACTGGCCGACGATATGCTTTCTACCACCCTTTTGGCTACATCGGCGCCGCTCTTTTTCGCACCGGCGATGAATACCCGGATGTATGAAAATTCTGTAGTACAGAAAAATCTCAAGATATTGGAGGAGCGAGGTGCGCATATCATTCCCCCCGCTTATGGACATTTGGCCTGTGGTACGAAGGGCGCAGGACGTCTTCCTGAATCGGAAACGCTGGTGTCGGCTCTGGATACATTTTTCGGGAGACAGGGAACAATGTCCGGTGTCAAGGTATTGGTGACGGCGGCGGGAACACTCGAACCCATTGATCCGGTGCGTTATATCGGAAATCATTCCAGCGGTAAAATGGGGTACGCCATTGCTGCCGAAGCTGTCGCTCGAGGGGCCTCGGTTGTTCTCATCTCCGGCCCTTCAGCCCTTTCTCCGCCCGCCGGATTGACGAAATTTATTTCGGTACAGACAGCGTTTCAAATGCGGGATGCAGTGTTGGCGGAAGCGGAAACATCGGATCTCATTATCAAGGCGGCAGCTGTGTCGGATTATCGTGTCAGCCGGATTGCCGCCAACAAGATTAAGAAAGATGCCAATGAATTGACGCTTCATTTAGAAAAGAATCCTGATATTTTATGGGAATTAGGGCAAAGAAAGCGTCCGGGACAAGTTTTGGTGGGATTTGCTGCCGAAACACAGAATCTTTTGGCATACGCGCGAGCTAAACTGGAAAAAAAGAATCTTGATTTCATCGTCGCCAACGATGTCAGCCGAACGGATGTCGGCTTTAATACAGAAACGAATTTGATTAAGCTGTTGGATCGATTTGGCAAGACGGAAGAATTTCCTCTGCTGGAAAAACGCCGTTTAGCGGTACTTCTCTTAGATCGCGTCTGGCCGGTGGGGGACGAGACGACAAAAAAGATTGTGTGATGTTGTGGTATAAAAATATGATGCGGAAACGATCATTAACGCTTCGTGGCGGTCATGATAGCGGGAGAATCGGCTGCTAAACGATTTCTTAGATTAAACGATACGTTTAAGATATTGACTGATTTTCCACATGATGTTTCCGCTTGACCTTCGTTGACAAGAGTTTTTCCTGTCTGTATAATAATAGATGTTGTCACGAAAAGGCGTATTGCGGCCCGGTAGTTCAGTTGGTTTAGAATGCCGCCCTGTCACGGCGGAGATCGTGGGTTCAAGTCCCATCCGGGTCGCCATTTTGCCTCGGTAGCTCAGTCGGTAGAGCAAAGGACTGAAAATCCTTGTGTCAGCGGTTCGATTCCACTCTGAGGCACCACGCACAGCGACGAGTCCGAAGGGGCTCGTTTTTTTATAGGGAAGGGCAATGGGGGCGTCAGCGGCGGTCGTATTCGGCGCGGCTCAGGTTCTGTCGGCTATCTGGTGAAGGAGGACGTATGGGCGGGTTATCGGAGATGTTTTTGGGGTTTATCGACCATTGGGGGTATTTTGCCGTGGCGCTCTTGATGGGGATGGAAAATGCCTGTATCCCCATTCCCAGCGAGCTGATCTTGGGTTTTGCCGGGTATCTGGTGTTTGCGGGGCGCATGACGTTTTGGGGGGCGCTTTGGTACGGTATGCTGGGAGGGATTCTGGGCTCCTGGTTCGCCTATGAGGTGGGGCGGCGCGGAGGACGCGCCTTTGTGGATCGCTACGGGCATTACTTTTTCATCAAGCGTTCCCATGTGGATAGGGCCCAGAACTGGTTTGACCGCTACGGACTGAAGGCCGTGTTTTTCAGCCGGATGCTGCCAGTGATCCGGACGTTTATTTCCCTGCCGGCGGGGTTTGCTCATGTGGATCTGCGAAAGTTTACCCTGTATACCATCTTAGGCTCCTTGCCTTGGACGGCGCTGATCATCGGCGCGGGGATGGCGCTGGGGGAGAGCTGGGAATATCTCTTGGAGGTGGGGCATGAGGCCAGCCTTTTGTTTGTGGTTGGTTGCGCCGTCCTCGGCGGGGTCTGGTATTGGCGTCGCCGCCATAAGAAGCGGGGGCTGAAGTAAGGGAAGCGAAGGAGGGATTTCCATGGCGATTTTAGGTGCGTTTGCCGTGCCGCATCCGCCCATCATTCTGCCGGAGATCGGGCGGGGGGAAGAGCGGCGGATCCAGGCGACCATCGACGCGTATCGGGAGGCGATGCGGCGGGCGGCGGCGCTTCAGCCGGACACGGTGGTGGTGACGAGCCCGCACGCCACGATGTACGCGGATTATTTCCATGTGTCCCCGGGGGAGGGCGCTTCCGGGGATTTTGGCGCGTTTCGCGCCCCTGAGGTGAAGGTGACGGCGGTTTACGATTCGGCTTTGGCCCGCGCCATCGGGGAGGCGTGCCGCGAGGCGGGGATCGACGGCGGAACGGGGGCGCCGCGAGAGCCGCAGCTTGATCACGGGACGATGATTCCCCTGCGCTTTTTACAGGAATGTACGACGGCGGTGAAGGTCGTTCGCATCGGTCTGTCGGGGATGTCGCCTTTGCAGCATTACCGCTTTGGCACCTGCATCGCCCGGGCGGCGGAACGGCTGGGGCGGCGGGTGGTTCACCTTGCCTCCGGCGATCTTTCCCATAAGCTTCGCGCCGATGGGCCTTACGGTTTTTCCGCTGAGGGGCCGGTCTTTGATCGGGAATGTATGGCGGCGTTGGGGGATGGCGATTTCTTGCGGCTGCTGTCGATAGATCCGGCGCTCGCGGAGGGGGCGGCGGAGTGCGGCCTTCGTTCCTTCTGGATCATGGCCGGGGTGTTGGACGGCTTGGCCGTCACGTCGGAAGCGTTATCTTATGAAGGGCCCTTCGGCGTGGGCTACGGCGTAGCGGCATTTGGCGTAACGGGGGTCGACGCGTCTCGCCGTATCGGCGATCAATTTGCGGCGGCGGAGGCGGCGCGGCAAGAAGCGCGTCGGGCGGCGGAAGACGCTTATGTAAAATTGGCGCGGTACAGTTTAGAGACCTTTGTCACGACGCGGCAGCGGGCGGCGCTGCCGGAGCCGGGGCGGCCGGGGCCGTGACGCGCTGGTCGGCCACGAGGAGCCGGGCCATGAGCAGCTCGAGCTGGAGGCGCGGGGAGGTCGCCCCGACCATCTGCGACAGGGCCTGCGCGGTCACATCGGCCGCGCGTGACAGACCCGCCGCGCCAATGGTGCGCGACTGGCCCTCCATGCGGGTCAGCTCGTCCGCGGGCAGCGAGCCGAGCGCCGGGCCGGCCTCCGAACCGGCCAGGGCGATGACCAGCAGGTCCCGCAACCGCTGAAGCAGATCCTCGACGAACCGGCGCGGGTCGTGGCCGGAGGAGACGATGCGGTCCACCACTCGAAAGACCCCGGCGCCGTCGCAGGCCGCCAGGGCGTCGACGCAGGAATCGAGCAGGGTGGTGTCGGTGTAGCCCAGGAGGGCGACGGCGCGGGTGTAGTCCACCTCGCCGTCGACCGCCCCGCCGATGAGCTGGTCCATCACCGACAGGGTGTCGCGCACCGACCCGCCGCCGGCGCGGGTCACCAGCGGGAAGACGCCGGGGCCGACCCGCACGCCCTCGCTCCCGCACAGGTGGGCGAGGTAGGTCTCGAGCGCATCCGGGGCGACGAGGCGGAAGGGGTAGTGGTGAGTGCGCGAGCGGATCGTGCCGATGACCTTCTCCGGCTCGGTGGTGGCGAAGACGAACTTCACGTGCGCCGGCGGCTCCTCGACGAGTTTGAGCAGGGCGTTGAAGCCCTGCGGGGTGACCATGTGGGCCTCGTCGAGGATGAAGATCTTGTAGCGGTCGCGGGCGGGGGCGAAGGAGGCGCGCTCGCGCAGGTCGCGGGCGTCGTCGACGCCGTTGTGGGAGGCGGCGTCGATCTCGACGACGTCGAGGCTGCCGGGCCCGCCGGTGGCCAGGTCCCGGCAGCTGGGGCACTCCCCGCAGGGGGTGTCGGTGGGGAAGCGCTCGCAGTTCAGGCAGCGGGCCAGGATGCGGGCGCTGGTGGTCTTGCCGCAGCCGCGCGGGCCGGAGAAGAGGTAGGCGTGGGTGACGCGGTCGCCGCGCAGCGCCGCCATGAGCGGGACCGTCACGTGGTCTTGCCCGATGACGTCCTGGAACGTGTCGGGTCGGTAGCGGCGGTACAGGGCGGTGGTCACAGTCCGACTCTAAACGGAGCCGCCGACGCAATGCGACGCCTCTCCGCCCCTTCTTCTCCTCAGCACCCTGCTACGCCCTTTCACCCTTCACTGTACGAGAAAAAGGGGCGTAGCGGAGGGCGGAGGAGCGTAGCAGAGGGGAAGGGGCGTAGCAGACCCAACCGACGAGTCCCCGGCGGACGCTTCCACGGGCCCGCCCGACGACGGCGGAGGATGGGGGATTCGAACCCCCGAGGGCTTGCACCCAACACGCTTTCCAAGCGTGCGCCATAGGCCACTAGGCGAATCCTCCGGGTGTCCCGCACGGTCAGCGGCGAAGCGCCGGCCGCGTGCGACGGATACGGAATATATCGGACGGCCGCGCGCCGGGGCCAGTCGCCCGCGGTGGCATCGGTCACCCCATCAGCCGGAGCGGAGCCGGGACGGAGTCGGGTACACTCGGGCGCGGCCCCTCGTGCGGCGTCATCCTGTGAACCCCCCCAGGACCGGAAGGTAGCAAGGGTAAGCGGGCTCTGGCGGGTGCACGAGGGGTCCTGCCCCGAGTCCTCCGCCCGGCGGAGCATCGGATCGGAGCAGGGCCGACGGCGGGGCGGCGCTCCGGGACCGAGCACCGGGCGGGCCCCGCGCCGCAGCCTCATGGGGATGCCGGCCCATCGCACGCGACGCGGCTCTCCACCAGTCTTGACCCATGAGAAAGACCCTCAGCGCCCTCGTCCTGCCCGCCGCCCTCCTGTTCGCGCTCGGCCTGTCGGCCTGCAACCCCGACGTTCCGATCTCGGATCCCACTGGTCCCGACGAGGGGGCCACCGCGCCCGCCGAGGGCGGGAGGGCCACCCCCGTCGCCGGCCTCCGAGTCGGCGACTGCTTCAACGACGAGAGCGCCACGGACAGCGACGTCGACAGTGTGGAGGTCGTCGACTGCTCCGCCCCCCACCAGTACGAGGCCTACAACAACCACGACATCCCGGGCTCCGACTTCCCCGAGGGGGAGGCGATGGGCCGGGAGGTCCGCAACGCCTGTTACGACAGCTTCGCGACCTACGTCGGCATCTCCTACGACAATTCAACGTACAGAATCAACTCCTTCAATCCCACCTCCGGGTCCTGGGCCCAGGGCGACCGCACCATCACCTGCACGATCAAGTCCGGGGACGGCTCCCGGATCACCGGCTCCCTCAAGGGCGCGGCCAAGTGATCACCGGCCGGTGAACCGTCCTGTGACGACGCCGGCGCACGCGCCGACGGTGTGGGACACGCCGTATTACGGCCATGGGGACAGCGGCCCATGGCAGCCGATTGAATCGTCTGTCATGGTTGGCCCCATGCGAAAGACAGTCCACGCCATCGCCCTGCCAGTCGCCCTCCTTCTCGCACTCGGCCTGTCGGCCTGCAACAGCAGCGAGGTCCCGGTCTCGGAATCCACCGGCTCGGATGAGACGACCACCAGCGCCCACGACGACTCCAGCCAGAAGCCGACCGAGAAGCCCTCCGTGAGGGTCTCCGAGAAGCCTTCCGAGAGGCCTTCCGAGAGGCCCACCACCGGCCCCAAGCCCACCGCAACCGCCTCCACCGAGGGGCGCACCATCCACTCCACGGACCTCCAGGTCGGCGACTGCTTCAGCTTCAACAACAACGACTCCGAGACCCAGGTCGGCGATGTCGAGGTCGTCGACTGCTCCGCCCCCCACCTGTACGAGGTCTACAGCAACTACCAGATCCCCCAGTCGACCTTCCCGGACAACAGCACCATGAAGTCGGAGCAGTACACGGCCTGCCACGACACCTTCGAGACCTACGTGGGCACCCCCCACGACCAGAGCCAGTACGGCGCGAGCGCCCTGACCCCGAGCGAGGACTCCTGGGACCAGGGCGACCACGCCATCACCTGCATCCTCATGGCCAAGGACGGCTCCCAGATCACCGGCTCCCTCAAGGGCGCGGCCAAGTAACCGCCCGACCACGGACGACGACACCGGCGCACGCATCAACGGCGCGGCACTCCGCTCGGGGCGCCGCGCCGTCGGCGCTCCGGGCGCGGACGGGGCACCGCGCGCTCCGTGGCATGCGGCGGGATCCTCTGTCATGGTTGGCCCATGCGATCAGTTCACGCTCTCGCCCTGCCGGTCGCCCTTATGCTCGCGCTGGGCCTGTCGGCCTGCGGCAGCAGCGGCCAGATTCCGATCTCGGAACCCACCAAATCCGCCGGGCAGACCACCGCGTCCACCGACTCCACCCGCAGGCCGACCGAGAGGCCCACCACCCGCAGGCCCACTGAGAGGCCCACCACCCGCAGGCCGACCGGGAGGCCCACCGAGTCGACGCCCACCGCGACCCCCTCCGGAGGCCGGACCGTCCACTCCACCGAGCTCCAGGTCGGCGACTGCTACAACAAGGTCACCACGGGCAGCCAGATCGGCGATGTCGAGGTCGTCGACTGCAACATCCCCCACCAGTCCGAGGTCTACAACAACTACGAGATCACCCTGTCGACCCTCCCCGACGAGGACACCATGAGCTCGGAGGCCACGACGGCCTGCTCCTCCGCCTTCCAGGAGTACGTGGGCATCTCCTACAACCAGAGCCAGTACAAGGCGAGCTATCTGTACCCGACCAGCGGCTCCTGGGCCCAGGGCGACCGCACCATCACCTGCACGATCACCACCTCGGACGGCTCCCTGATCACCGGCTCGCTCAAGGGCGCGGCCAGGTGACCGCCGACCGCCCCGCCCCTCACAGGCGCGCCGGCGCGGCCCCCCGGGCGATGGGCTCGGGCGGGCGGCCGACGGCGCTCTCCGCGTCGCCGTCGGCCCGCTGAGTCATGAAGGCCGTGGAGATCATGAGCTTGAGCCGGTTGAGCTGGTTGACCTCGCTGGCGCCCGGGTCGTAGTCGATGCCGACGATATTGGCCTGCGGGTAGAGGCGCCGGATCTCGCGGAACATGCCCTTGCCCACCACGTGGTTGGGCAGACACCCGAAGGGCTGGCAGCACACGATGTTCGGGGCGCCGTGCTCGATGAGCTCGACCATCTCGGCCGCGAGCAGCCACCCCTCGCCCGCCTGGTTGCCCAGGCTGAGGATCTTCGAGGCCTTCTGCATCATGACGGCGATGGAGGACTCGACGTCGAAGGTGCCCCCGCAGGCCGCGAGCGCGGCCCGGGCCGGGGCCTGCATCTGCTCCAGGAACCACACGGCGGCCTTCTTCTTGGCCAGGGTGTCCTTCCCGATGCCGTAGGTGTCGGCCTCCCACTGGGCGGTGGCCGGGCCGTTGAGGAAGAAGCCGAGCAGGCCGGGGACGACGGCCTCGCAGCCCTCGGCCTCGATCTGGTCGACGACGTGGTTGTTGGCGTCGGGCTGGAATTTGACCAGGATCTCCCCGACGACGCCCACGCGCGGCTTGCGGGGGATGTCGCGCCTGGGCAGGGCGTCGAACTCGCGCACCATCTCGCGCAGCAGGCGCCGGTAGCCGATCCGCCCGCCCCAGGTGGCGCTGCGCCCCTTGTGCTCGAAGTACTCGCCGATGATCGCGCTCCACCGCTGCGCCAGGCGGTTGGCGGCGCCCGGGCGCGTCTCGTAGGGGCGCACGCGCAGCAGGCAGGTGTTGAGGGTGTCGCCGATGACGATG
>ERZ773009.3041-NODE-3041-length-10333-cov-29.475384_pt1 | contig 10333 bp, 7 predicted proteins | sample MGYA00580663_ERZ773009 | MGnify/ENA primary metagenome ERZ773009 (study PRJEB29015, sample SAMEA2737969) | human oral metagenome | biome: human oral; feature: human-associated habitat; material: dental | place: China | collected 2026 ...
CGTGTTCTAATCTTCTCCACCCTCGCTTTCTCGTACGGTTCGATGTCGGCCATCAGCTTACCGATGTTTTGTAGTTTCTCTTCAAACTTCTTTTGCAGGGCCATACCCTCCTGTATGCGAAAAGCCACGATGTGTTCAAGAGCCTGCTTTATGGCCTCGGCAGCCGCCTTCCATTCGTCTTCGTCCAGCGTTTCCATTTCGGTGCGTGTGGTAACGTCGGGCATTTTCAGCAGTGTGGCGTACCAATCTTGCGGTTCGGGAATGCCTGTTCTGGCCGAAATCTCCTTAATCTGTTGGTAATAGTTTTCAACCAATGCGGCGTTTATGGGCGTTGCGTCCGCCGCTGCGTCTTTTTCCACCCATATAGAGAAGTCAACCTTGCCCCTAGTGAGTGCTTTTGCCACCATCTGTCGCATCTCAATCTCCTTTTCGCGATACAGTGGAGCAACGCGTGTAGAAAGGTCTAGCGTCTTGCTGTTAAGCGATCTAATCTCTACGTTTATTTTCTTGTCGTTAAAGGTCACGACAGCCTTGCCGTAACCCGTCATGGATTGTATCATAGTTTGCGCGTTAATTTTCTGCAAATGTACACATTTTAAACGGAAAAAGCGTAATTTTGCACTTTAATATAAATATACTGAATAGGATTATGTCGTGCATATTAAATATAGAAACAAGTACCGCGGTGTGTTCGGTGGCCGTTAGTAACGATGGCGAGTGCATCTTTAACGCCGAAGACCACGATGGTCCGAACCACGCCGTAAAGCTAGGTACGTTCGTAGACGAGGCCCTTTCGTTTGCCGACAGTCACGCTTTGCCGCTCGATGCCGTGGCGGTGAGCTGCGGGCCAGGCTCTTACACGGGCCTGCGCATTGGCGTTTCGATGGCCAAAGGCGTGTGCTACGCTCGCAACGCTAAGCTATTGGCCGTGCCAACGCTGCAATTGCTGTGCGTTCCGCTGCTGTTGCGCGAACAAATAACGCCCGACGATGCCCTGCTTTGCCCCATGCTCGACGCACGGCGCATGGAAGTGTACGCCGCCCTCTACGATAGGGCACTGAAAGAAGTAAGGCCTGTGGGGGCCGACATCGTTGAGGCCGACACCTACAAGGCCTTTCTAGACCAACATCACGTGTTCTTCTTCGGCAACGGAGCCGACAAGTGCAAGGCCGAAATCGTTCACCCCAACGCCCACTTCATCGACAATGTGAAACCTTTGGCCAAGAATATGACACCATTGGCAGAGAAAGCTATGGCCGAAGAGCGTTTTGAAGATGTGGCATACTTTGTGCCGTTCTACCTAAAAGACTTCGTGGCGAAAGCCGCCAAGCCGCTACTCTAACTGCAATGGCAAACCAAATGCCGAATAACAAATAAAGAATGAACAACCGAACATCCACCACTAAGATAATGAACATAGAAGGATTGGACTATAATACGCAACGCGAACGGCTGATACTTCCCGAGTACGGACGTGAGATACAAAAGATGGTGAACCACGCAATGACCCTGCCAACCAAGCAAGAAAGGCAAGCTTGCGCCGAGTCTATCATCGCAACGATGAGCATTCTCTTTCCACAAGGCTACGATGCCGTAGACCTAGAACACAAATTGTGGGACCATTTGGCCATCATGAGCGACTTTAAACTCGACATCGACTATCCGTTCGACGTGTCGGAGGCCACGCGTGCCACCACCAAGCCCCAGCATGTGGGCTACACTTCGTCGCGCATTCCTGTGCGCCATTATGGCAAATTGCTCTTCGAAACATTCGAAAGGCTGAAAGACATGCCTGCCGGAGACGAACGCGATGCACTGGTTAGGCTCACCGCCAACCAAATGAAACGTTCGCTGGCGCAGTGGGGACACGGCGCAGCTGATAACGAACGCGTGGCATCAGACCTTGCTGCGTTCACCAATGGCAAGATACAGCTCGACCTAGATACGTTTAAGTTCGAGAAATTGCCTGCAAAAGAACCTGAGAAAAAACGCAAGAAGAAGTAGCCATGCAATCCTTTCTCATCGAGGGCGGACGCCCTTTGCAAGGCACTATCACGCCGCAAGGAGCCAAGAACGAGGCCTTGGAGGTGATTTGCGCAGCCATACTAACTGCCGAAGAGGTGCGTATCAGCAACGTTCCCGACATCTTAGACGTGAACAACCTCATCCTTCTGCTGGCCGACATCGGCGTGAAGGTGACACGGCATGCGCGTAACAACTATTCGTTTAAGGCCGACGAGCTGAACCTCGACTTCCTTTCTAGCGACGAGTTCGTGCGCAAATGTGCGGCTTTGCGTGGCAGTGTGCTGCTCATCGGTCCGCTTTTGGGGCGCTTTGGCCAAGCTATGGTGGCCCAACCTGGTGGCGATAAGATTGGCAGACGCCGACTTGACACCCACTTTTGGGGCTTTCGCATGCTCGGTGCAAGCTTTGAAAAGCTGCCCAACCGCAACGTTTACCAACTGCGAGCCAACCAATTGCAGGGGCGTTACATGCTGCTTGATGAGGCATCGGTAACAGGAACGGCCAACATTATCATGGCCGCAGTGCTGGCTAAGGGCACAACCACCATCTATAATGCTGCTTGCGAACCCTACATACAGCAGCTTTGCCGACTGCTTAACCGCATGGGGGCACGCATTGGCGGCATAGGCAGCAACCTGCTTACCATCGAAGGGGTTGAAACATTGCATGGAGCAACCCACCAAGTGTTGCCCGACATGATTGAAGTAGGCTCGTTCATCGGTATGGCCGCTATGGTTGGGCAGGGCATACGCATCAAGAACGTGTCTGTAGAGAACCTCGGACTGATACCCGATACCTTTAAACGATTGGGCATTACGATTAATATTGAGGGCGACGACCTCTTTATCCCGCACCACGAACATTATCAAGTGGAGGCATTTATCGACGGTTCGATAATGACTTTGGCCGATGCACCGTGGCCAGGACTAACTCCCGACCTCCTTTCGGTACTCATTGTGGTGGCTACTCAGGCGCGCGGCAGCGTGCTGTTCCATCAAAAGATGTTCGAAAGTAGGCTGTTCTTCGTAGACAAGATAATCGACATGGGCGCGCAAATCATACTTTGCGACCCCCATCGCGCAGTGGTTATAGGGCACGACCACAAGCTGCAACTGCGCGCAGGCCGCATGACTAGCCCCGACATACGTGCAGGTATCGCCTTGCTTATCGCCGCATTAAGTGCCAATGGCACCAGTCAGATAGACAATATCGCACAGATAGACCGCGGATACGAAGACATCGAGGCGCGACTTAACGCCCTCGGAGCCAACATCAAGCGCGTTTAGTCCTGCAAAAAGCGAAAGCAAGAGTTGCGCAACAGCCCATCCCAACAAACATTAAAAGCCACATATACCCCACACCACATGTCCCAACAATCATCCACACGACCGCAATGGCAAGCCGACAACTTCTATAAGATAGGCAAGCTTGGCAAGCCCCACGGCGTGAAAGGCGAAATATCTTTCCACTTCGACGACGACATCTTCGACCGAATAGAGGCCGATTTCCTTGCGCTCGAAGTGGAGGGGCTGCTTGTTCCCTTCTTTTTCGAGGAATATCGCTTTAAGGGTAGCGAGACGGCATTGGTGAAATTCGTGAACATAGACACGCAAGAACGAGCAAAGGAACTAACGGGCTGCAACGTGTTTTTCCCGCGGCAGGAGGACGATAACCCCGATGCCGAACTGTCTTGGGCGGCCATTGTGGGCTTTACCGTTAAGGATGCGGCCACCAACAAGCCGCTGGGCACCCTCCTTGCCGTAGACGACAGCACGGTGAACACCCTTTTTGAAGTAGACGTTAACGGTTCTGCGCCCCTGCTATTGCCTGCATCTTACGAATTGATTGTAGGCGTTGATGCAAAGAAACGTGAAATAACGATGCACATTCCCGATGGAATATTAGACCTAGACTGAACAAATGAAGAAACAAATATGTATTCTTGGCAGCACGGGTTCGATTGGCACACAAGCCCTCGACGTGATTGCGCAACATGCCGACAAGTACGAAGTGTACTGCCTAACGGCAAACACACGCGTTGAATTACTGGCTCAACAGGCACGGAAGTTCAGGCCGGCGGCCGTTGTTGTGGCCGACGAGAGCCGCTACCAGCAGCTGCAAGACCTCTTAACCGACCTTCCCGACATTAAGGTTTACGCAGGTAAGCAGGCTCTTTGCGACATCGTAGAGGCCGAACCCATCGACATGGTGCTTACCGCGATGGTTGGTTTTGCCGGTTTAGAACCCACAATACATGCCATTAAAGCGCATAAGAAGATATGTTTGGCCAATAAAGAGACGCTTGTTGTGGCCGGAGAACTTATCAACGAGTTGGCCATAGCCAACCGCGCACCCATACTTCCCGTAGACAGTGAGCATTCGGCCATATTCCAAAGCATAGTGGGCGAGGGCGATAATGCCATCGAACGGATATTGCTTACGGCAAGTGGAGGCCCATTTCGCCTACTGCCCGAAGAGCAATTGGCCAAAGTTACCAAGGCCGATGCCTTGCGCCATCCCACGTGGGACATGGGTGCGAAGATAACAATCGACTCTGCCACGATGATGAACAAAGGGTTCGAGGTGATTGAGGCCAAGTGGTTGTTCGGCGTTGAGGCCGAAAAGATACAGGTGCTTGTGCATCCGCAGAGCATTGTTCATAGCGCGGTGCAGTTCGAAGACGGCTCGGTAAAGGCGCAACTAGGCATGCCCGACATGCGTTTGCCCATACAATACGCCTTCTCTTACCCCGACAGGCTGCCGCTTAACGGGCAAAGGCTCGACCTCTTCGCACAGCCGTTGGAGTTTTTCGAACCCGACATGCGTAAGTTCCGCTGCTTGCAATTGGCCTTCGATGCCATTAACCGCGGTGGAAACATGCCTTGCATACTCAATGCAGCCAACGAAGTGGTGAACGAGGCATTCAGGGCCGACCGCATTGGCTTTTTAGATATGCCGCGAATTATCGAAGAAACGATGCAAACGATGCCTTTCGATGCGGCTCCTTCGTTAGATACCTACCTGCAAACGGATGCCGAATCGCGCCGGAAGGCCGGCGAACTGGTTGCCCAACTGCGTTGAAACCCATACCGCCAAGCGGCTTTTGCCGCAGCGGATAATACCAAAGAATGTGCCATAAAGAGCCTTGATGCTTACCCATTGGCATCCTAATTAGTACAGAAAACAATAAAACAAACATGGAAATATTTCTCATTAGGCTGTTGCAGTTCATGCTAGCCATATCTATTTTGGTGCTACTCCACGAGGGGGGGCATTTCTTCTTCGCCCGTTTGTTTGGCGTAAGGGTAGAAAAGTTCTACCTATTCTTCGACCCTTGGTTTCATCTCTTCGAGTTTAAGTCTAAGAAAAGCGGCACGGCCTACGGCATGGGCTGGCTGCCTTTGGGCGGATATTGCAAGATTTCGGGAATGGTAGACGAGTCGTTCGACACAGAACAGATGGCCAAACCCGCCCAACCGTGGGAGTTTAGGGTTAAGCCGGCATGGCAAAGGCTGCTCATTATGTTGGGCGGCGTTATCGTTAACTTCCTCTTGGCCTTGTTTATCTATTCGATGGTGCTGTTCCATTGGGGCGACAGTTACGTGCAAGTGAAGGATATGACGGCCGGAATGAAGTTTAATTCGGAGGCAAAAGCCCTTGGATTTAAAGATGGCGACGTACTTCTTGGCACCGAGAAAGGCGAGTTTAAGACTTTCGATGCCGACTTCTTCCGCGATTTGGCCACTGCCACTCGTGTGGATTTGGTGCGCCAAGGCAAGCACATGAGCCTGCCCATGCCTGGCAATCTCGACTTGCTGAACATGCTTAAATCGTCGCCCCGCTTTGTAATGATCATGATGCCCAACACCATCGACAGCGTAATGCCCAACAGCATTGCAGCCAAAGCGGGTCTGAAAGCTGGCGATAAGATTGTGGCTTTTGCAGGAAAACCCATTGATTCGCAAAACGATTTTAATTTCGAGAAAGAGCGTTTGGGCGACATTTTGGCCGCTGCAACCACTCCTGCCGACAGTGCCAAGGCACTAAACACCACCATATCCTTTGTTCATCAGGGCGACACAACGGCCACTACGGCAGTGGTTAAGCTTAATGCCGACTTGCTTTTTGGTATGGTTTTCACCAACGGACTGGCCAAATATAAGGAAACACACGTGGAATATGGTTTCTTTGAAAGCTTTCCTGCTGGCGCAGCCTATGGTGTAAAGGTGCTCAAAGGCTATGTAGGCGACATGAAATACTTGTTCTCGGCCGATGGTGCTAAGTCGTTGGGCGGTTTCGGGGCGATAGGAAGTCTCTTCCCTCCCATGTGGGATTGGCACATGTTTTGGCTTATGACGGCTTTCCTTAGCATCATTCTCGCCTTTATGAACATTCTTCCCATACCTGCTCTCGATGGTGGTCACGTGCTTTTCTTGCTCTACGAGATGATTACAAGGCGCAAACCCAGCGAAAAGTTCATGGTGCGCGCCGAGTATGCAGGCATTTCCATCCTTATTATATTAATGGTTATGGCCAACCTTAACGATGTGCTCCGCGCATTGGGGTATATGTAAGGGTGAAAGAGTGAAAGGGTGAAAAGGTGAAAAAATGGCTAACGCCTTTTAAAGGTGGCTAGTGGTTTCTAGATTTCTAGTTCGTTCTGGTTTTGGACTAGTCGGACCAGTCGGACCAGTCAGACCAGTCAGACAAGTCGGACTTCTCCGATTAGGCTGACACCATCTATAAACACAAACTGCAATGCAATTGGCTTAACTCCTCAACTAGCTCCTCAAACTTGTCATATATTCCGCACAAGGTTTCGCTTAATGGCTGCCATTTTTCCAGCCGATTGTCCACTCGGTTGCAATTAATCGATTCTTGCGCGAGTTGTTTTTGATACAAAATGGGGTTGCATATACATGTATGCAGCCCCATTTTTTATTACATCAATATGCAATCTCTATGGTGCGACTTGCGATTTGTAGCTAAATGCAGGGCGATTTGCAGCAAAACGCAATGCAAAATGCCGCTAAATGCAGTGCGTTTTGCTGCTAAATGCGAGGTGATATGGTGCTAAATGCAGTGCAAAATGCAGCAAAACGCAGGGTAAAATGCACCAAAACGCAGGGCTAGATGGGGCAAATGGCGTGTTCGTGTGCATATTAATGCACTGGGATTGGAGCGTTTTATCATGACTTTTGAATGAAAACAGACGTGTTTTGAGGCTAAAAAGTGCTTTGAAAAGTGTTTTTTTGCTGCTTTTAGCATGGATTTTGGGTGATGAAAATGACGATCGGCGTGCAATCTAGAAAGGTAAAATGGTGCAAAACGCCCTAGATTGTCTTAAAATGGACGACGACGGAGGTGTCTTAGACCGCAAAATTTGGCCTAATTTCTTGCTTTTTGGCTGTTTCGCTTTCTAGAATGGGCGGCAGAAAATGTGTGTTTTGTAAAAAGTTTTTATTTGTTTTTGATGGTGTTACTTGTTTTGATATGATGTTCTTTTGTTGCAAGTAGATAGCCTTTCGTGTACCATTCCAAACGCATTAGTTTTGTTGTTAAGGGGCATCGGGGTTTAAGTTCGCCCCTTTTGCACGCCATTTTAAGGCCATTTGTTATATTATAAGTTGGCAAGCTTACGAAAATTCAAGTCCGTTTGGGGGTAATCCACGGACAAATTCGTAAACTTGCCAACTTCAACCCCAATCGGTCGTTAGACCGCTTACCTATTATTTTAGGTTGTTTCCATCGCTTCCTGTTCATCTTTCGTTTGCTTGTCGGCATCTTGCCTGTCTTATTCTCTTGACGTAGCCCGCTACGTCTTCAAGAATAAGGCAGACAATATGCTCAACAATACACAAAATCTGCACAGGCTCTAACGACCGATTTGGGTTCAAAGGCCGCTTACAATGCCACTTCTTCGTTTTGTTCAGCTGTTTCTGATGGTTGTTCGGTTGCCAAATTGCGCTCCACCATGCCGTCGCGCAGATGAATGGTGCGGTCGGTAAGCTTGGCAAGCTCTTCATCGTGTGTGACTATGACGAACGTTTGGCCGAACTTGTCGCGCAGATCGAAGAACAATTGGTGTAGTTCGGCCTTGTTTTTTGAGTCCAGACTGCCCGAAGGCTCGTCGGCCAACACCACAGCAGGCTCGTTAATCAGTGCGCGCGCCACGGCCACCCTTTGCTTTTCGCCCCCCGATAGCTCGGCAGGCTTGTGGTTAGCACGGTCGGCAAGGCCAAGAAAAGAGAGCAGTTCGTTAGCCCTTTGCATGGCCTCGCTCTTCTTCTTACCTGCGATGTAGGCTGGTATCATTACGTTTTCGAGAGCCGTAAACTCAGGCAGCAGCTGGTGAAACTGGAAGATAAAGCCCAAGTGTTGGTTGCGGAAATCGCTCAACTTCTTACTCGATAGTGTGCCAACGTCCACACCGTCCACCACCACTTCGCCGCCATCGGGTCGGTCTAGCGTACCGATAATTTGTAACAGCGTGGTTTTTCCGGCACCGCTAGGTCCAACGATGCTCACCACTTCGCCCTTGTTGATTTGCAAGTCGATGCCTTTAAGCACTTGCAACGAGCCGAAACTCTTGGTTATAGATTTTATTGTTATCATACAGATAATGTATTAATAAAGCCTCACCCCCAACCCCTCTCCAAGGGGAGAGGGGAGTGATATGTCTTTTGCTTGACGAGTTGACGAGTTAACAAGTTGACCAGTTCGCGAGTTGACGAGTTGACAAGTTGGCGAGTTGTCCAGTTAACGAGTAGGCAAGTTAATGCGTAGACCAGTTAACATGTTGACGCGTCTGCCCCCTTGTTTGTATTGTAGTGGCAAGGCAAATGGCTTAACTCCTTAACTTCTTAACTCCATAACTCCTTCACTCCTCACTCCCAAGCTACTTCTTCAACTTCTTCACCCACTTTCCAACGTCCTCGTAGGCACTAGTCCCCTCGGTATGTTGTGGCTCGGCAAAGGTAAGTTCCTCGATGCCGTCGCCATATTGGTCGGGGAACACAATCATCAGATTGGTTCCAGAGAAATGTCTGGTTATCTCATCCGGCAGTCTGTCGAGCGCAGCTTTATAGCTAACGGTTCCCTTTCGCGCCGTAACCACCACGAAAAGATGGTCGGGGGCGATGGTGGCAGCCAGCGAAGGCAGTTCGTTCCAGTGGTTCATCAGCGCATATTCGGCACGCATAGAGGCGTGGCGGTTGCGAACAAACTCGTTGATAAGTGCCAATGTGTCTTGACGACCGTGGAAAACGATGCGGCATTCGAGGTTCAACACCACGCGTGCCAGACGTTCGAGCCAGCGATAGAAACCCGGTTCGTACTGCGCACGCGACGGAACGGCCACTTGTATGCGACGGATGGTGCTTAGTGGCTGGTTTAAACGCGCCATGATAATCTGCCGATTCAGTCCGTTGAACAAGCTTTGGTGGAACTGCCCCCAAAACTTTGGCGACACTTCCTTATGCGTATGCAAGCCGATGATAATCTCCGAGGCATGAAATTCGTTAAAGGCGTGCTTAATGCCGTTGGCAATGTTGGCCGCTATGCGCACCTGCGTTTGCGTTCGCACGTCGGTGGCGGCGGCGTATTTCGACACTTGGTCTAGCAGTTGTCGCCCCTTTTCTTGGTTGGCGCGCATGTTCTCGTCGTCGTAAACAAGGTTCAATGCGATGATACCGCGGTTTAGTTTGGGGTTGCGCATCATGATGGCCAAGCCCATAAGTCGGTTGGCGTACTCTGGATATTTCACGGGTACGAGCATACTTTCGTCGTCTTGCTCGCTTATTTCGCTTGCAGGTATGTTCTTTTCGCTAAGAATAAAGGTCTTGGCAGCGCGTTCGGTCATCACCGAAGAGATGATGCAGGTTATCAAAATCATGATAACCACGGCGTTAAGAATGTCGTCGGTGATGAGATAACGGCCAGGTTCAACCTGTAAGTGCATGCCAACCATCACGATGGCGATAGCTCCGGCGGCGTGGGCAGAGGTTAAGCCGAACATCATTTGCCCAGAAGGGGCGGGCATTTTGAAACGCCAACTGGTGATGTAGGCCGCAATGGCCTTGCCCAATGTGCCAACAAGGGTGATGGCCAGCACCACCCAAACGATGCCTTGCCCTTGAAACAGCAGGCGAAGATTGATGAGCATGCCCACACCGATAAGGAAATAGGGAATGAAGATGGCGTTGCCGATGAACTCGATGCGGTTCATCAGCGGCGAAAGTCGCGGCACATAGCGGTTAAGGATAAGGCCGGCAAGAAACGCTCCGAATATTCCTTCGAGCCCAATGGC
>ERZ773009.3043-NODE-3043-length-10331-cov-10.518782_pt1 | contig 10331 bp, 10 predicted proteins | sample MGYA00580663_ERZ773009 | MGnify/ENA primary metagenome ERZ773009 (study PRJEB29015, sample SAMEA2737969) | human oral metagenome | biome: human oral; feature: human-associated habitat; material: dental | place: China | collected 2026 ...
AAGCCCTAAGAGCGGCCGGCAACGCGATTGTCCCGCAAGTGGCTTATGAGATTATACGGGGGATCGTAGAGATAGAGCGGGGGGAGCATTTTCCTGACGTCAGGAAAGAAGTAGACAAGGTATAAGAGTAAAATGTTATAAATTTCTTTTGATAGGGGCGGCCGGAGTCCGGGATGGATAGGCCGCCTTTGCTGTATATAGGCGGGTGACATTGTGTCTATCTTTTCACCTGCCAAATCGTCGCCCTTTCCCTCCGCTTTTGCTTCCTTTGCAAAAGCAAGGACAAGCAATCAATGATGACCGGACAGAACCAGACGAAAGAGACGGAGGGAAATCCTTCCATGTGTTTGACACGGGCGGAGCGTCGCGAGGCGCGCCGCCGGTTGCTGGCAGCGCGTTTCTATTACTGGACAGAGGTACGCCGTCGCCGCTTCGATGATGTGATGCACATTCTGTCCGAGCATGAGTTTTTCGTAGACGAACGGTCTATTATGGACGTGCTGCGTGGGGTCAGCCACTACCTGTCCGACCTACATACCCGCCGCGAAACAGCCGCCGCCCTCCGTCGTGCCTACCCCTCGTGGAACTGGGAGGGGTAAAAAACGCTTTCAATACCTTTTCTTATTCACCGGCCGCGTGCCGATCGACCACGCCGTGGGGGTGATGGCGGCAACCTTACGCTGAGCCACGAAGTAACCCCCTTCCACTGCGTCTGGGCCGTCGGCTGGGGCGGGGAGTCCATCATCGAAGAGCTTAAACTGTTCCTCAGGGGTCGCTGCATGTGGGGATTCTCTTTTTCGGCAATGTTGAAAATCAGGTTGCCCGCCCGATTGAGCGGCTCAAGGTTGCCTTCAATTCGGGCGAACTTATCCGGTTTGGCTCGTTCGTCAGGTGCGATAGAGATGATGAATTTCCGTTCGATGGCCTTTTGCAGGAAAAGCGGCTTGAAAACCTGTTCGTAGAAGGGATCCTGTAGCTTGTTATTCTCGATGTAGTTGTAAATCGTCGTACGGTCGCGGACGTAATCCTTTTGGTAGTAGTACCAATTGACGAACTCATCATTGGTGACGTGGTCGAGGAAAGCCGTAATGACATACAGGCGGCCATCCAAAATGCCCAAAAGCACGTTCGACTTAAACGATCCGAGCGCTTTCACGCCCTTGCGGTGCGTCGTACGATTGGAGGGCGCCGGGTCGCCATAACTAATGAGGAAAGGAAACTTATTAAGCGGGGGCACGGCGCCCCATGTGATCTCTTTGAAGTACGTCCCTTCAACCACTGGGTTGTTGAAGCATTCCTTTTGCGCTGAGGCGGCCGACACCTGCGCGAGTACCTCGTCGATCATCGCCTCCGTATTCTTTTCCGGCCAGACCGAAACGCCCTCAGCAAAGTCTCGCTTGGGGTCGGGGCGGCGGATGTCTACCATTCGGATATTGATGATGTCCCAATTCCCCAGCGGCTTATTCCGCCCGGCCAGCTCACGGGCACGCGCACCGGCTCGGGCAATACAGCAATCGCGGGCGATGATGTTGCCGCACCAAATAACCAACAGGGGCTCGCTGAATGAGCGTGTAAAGTAGAGGGCTTGCTCTGGTCCAGTTCCATTTGTCGGCGATGATTTCAGGATTGCGGCATTCTTCATCCGTGTCGAAATCGTCGGGCAGGATAACGTCTGGGCGTACCTCGTCGAGCTTAAAACCGCGGGGCGACTGGCGGGCACCCACGGCAAAGAAGGAAACGCCGCGGGCGGTGATAAAATGTTCCTCCGTCCACTTTGTGCCCCGCTGATTGCCGTAATAGAAGGCGATTCGTTTGTTGGCCTCGAGCTGCGCCCGGTAGACGCGCAGCAGGCGCTCAGCATTGTCGCTACTGTTGGAGGTCAAAAGGATGTTCCGCTTGCGGCCGGTGAGCGCTAAAAACATCACAACGAACATCACCGTGGTGCTCTTTGACAGCTCACGCGCCCATGAGAGCACCTCGTACCAGTTGCCCTCCGTGGCTTGCCGAATGATGCGGGCGATAGCCTTCTTTTGGAAGCCTGCAAAGTCATATTTGGCGAACCGTGGGAACAGCTCTTTGATCCATTCGAGGGGATGCGCCTCGAGCCATTGGCGGCGCTTTTCGCGTTCGGCCACGGGCATGGCGCGATCGATGGCCGTTTCTTCGCGGATGGATTGCAGGTATTGCTCCCATTCCTGTAAAGCCTGTTTGTCCGTCAGCTTCATCGGAGCATCTCTTTAATGTATTGATCGAATAGGGCACTGACTTCGATGGCCTTTGTGGGATCGAAGGCGCGCAGCCAATTCAGTAAGGCCTGCGATACATTGATCACATCGCGGACGCCGCTACCGGCTTCCATTTCCATAATGTCGCGGCGCAGGTCACGGCGGGCGAGGCGCTCATCTTTGGTAGCAAATCGCTCGCCCTCGGGGCGCCCGGCGATGTTGGCATCGATCTCGCCCAGCTGCTTATACGCGGCCAGTAGGGCCTGTTCGCGGCTTTGGGTGAGGGATCGCTTTTCATCCTTCCACCCGTCATCCTTTGCCCATTTCCCAATGGTGTTTTCAGACACGCCGAGCCACCCGGAAATTTCCTTGAACGTCCAATGCTGATAAAAGAATTTGAGCCGTGCCAGTTCACGCTGCTGCTGGCGGGCGGCCTTCGTTCCGCCTTTGGGGGGTTGTTTATCCATCTTACTCTACCTGTTACATTAGTAATTATACCTGACAAAATTACAGTCAGAGGGCGTTTGCCAGAAAAGAGTTGTGCAAAAAACCGCTGATTTCATCGGAAAAACCGCCGAATCTATCAGGTTTTTACACGCTGATTTGCGGAGATTTTGAGGGCCTGACACTTTTGCAGTCGACAACGAGATCACAATGGCTGTAAAGACTTTCATATTACACGATGAGACGGTGAACACGTATGGGATCCGTATGCTGACCGCGGGGGCGAACTTGGATGAGTTCCGCCGTAACCCGGTGATGCTGCTCAATCATAACGACTGGGAACTTCCCATCGGCCGGTGGGAGAATATCCGCATCGAAGGGACGCGGATTCTGGCCGATGCCGTATTCGATGAAACGGATTCCCGCGCCAAAGAGGTAGCAGGAAAAGTGGAACGTGACTTTCTGCGCATGGCCTCTATTTCTGCGTGGGTAGACGAGGCATCGGAGGATCCGGCGTATCGCATGCCGGGACAGACCGGGCCGACCATTGTGCGTTGGACAGCGCGCGAAGCGTCGATTTGCCCCATTGGAGCCAACCACAATGCGCTGGCGCTCTATGACCGTGCCACGGGTACGCGGGTAGACCTCAATGACCGTGCGCAGGTGATCCGCCTATTTGCTGGGAGCCCCAATACCGCAATTTCAAATGATACATATATGACACTGAAGGAACTTTTGAAACTCAATGATGCCGCTGGTGAAGCGGCTGTAACGGAGGCGGTCGAGGCTATCATCCGCAACCGCGACGAGCTGCAAACGGAGACCGTCCGTCTCCGAGATGAAAACAAACAACTGACTGAGCGGCTCGAGTCGATCAATAAGGCAAAGAAAGAAGCGGAACAGACTGAGGCCGTGCGTCTGGTGGACGGAGCCATACGCGAAGCCCGTATCAATGCAGACGGCCGCGAGGCATGGCTGAAAGACTTTGAGATGGACTTTGCGCAGGCTTCCGTCCGGCTGGCATCCATCCCCAAGCGTCCGAGCATCGCAGCACAAGTCACACCCGCAGGAACGGCCGCCAACATGGTGCAACTGGCTGACATGTCATTTGCCGACATTCTGAAGGCCGACAGACTGAAAGAGCTGAAAAAGGATCACGAGCTCTATGTGCAGAAATTCCGTGAAGCCTACGGCCATGATCCGTCTTGAAACAGCATTGCAATAACAATTAAACAGTATAGAAATGGGATTGAATAAAGAGATCTGGATTCCGGAAATCATTGAAAAGTTTTATCCGAGCAACGCCCTGTTGTCCTACTGCAAAAACCTCGACGCGTGGGTGGATAACAACGCACTGAATCTGCAAGAGGCCGGCGTTGATCCGAAGGTTTACATGGATAATACCGTGTGGCCGATTCCGGTAGTTACCCGTACGGATGTGCCTCACCAGCTACCCTTGCACCGCTTCGACACGGAAAACACGGTTTACCGTGATGCCATCGAAGTGGAAGAATCATCGGAGAAACGTCAAAGTGTCATTGAGGGGCACAAGAAGGCGCTGCTGAAGCAGTTTACCACGCTGGCCGCCTTCAATTGGGCGCCGCAGAAAGACACTCCGACGACCCCCGTCACGATCGCCAGTGGGACGGCTGCCAACAAGCGGGGATATAAGATGCTGACCTTCGAGGACATCCTCGAAATGGAACTTCGATTCAACGAGCTGGAGGTGCCCGAGGATGAGCGCATTTTGGTGTTGAACCATGTACACGCCTCGGATTTGATGTTGCAAGACCTCAAGATGTATAAAGCCATCTGGAATGAGAATCGACTGTTTTCGTTCCGCGTCGTACGTTGCTCGCTGACCCCGGGTTATCTGAATACGACGCACGAGAAGAAGGCGTGGGGCGCAGCGGCCACCACGGACGATGTGCCTGCCTCACTGGCCTACCACGAGGATTCCGTGGGTCGCTGTCAGGGTGATTTTGACATGTATTCCGCGCTCAAAGACCCGCAACACCGCGGCGACATCATCGGCTTCAACATGCGCGGCATGGCGCTGCCGATCACGGGCAAATACATCGGCGCACTGCTTTCTGCTAAATAAGCGTAGAAGTGGCGATGTACAGAAATGAGACCACGGGGCGGCGGTACACGTTCGTTGCCCCGGACAGTTTAGACGGGCCGGATGTGGTCATGGTACCTTTCCCGGCCGCGGCGCTGCGCCGGCCTACGGCGGACGGCATCATCGGTCACGATTGCAATCCTTGCATCGTACCGGTGACTGCCAATGACCCGACCGAGCTGCGCGCCTTCCCGCAGGGTGTTCAGCCGGCTTCCATGCTGATCGTGGAAAACGAGACCGATAAACCGGTGACCGTTTCGGGCATTCCGTGCTACCCCGGGGATACGGTGATGATGTACACCGGCGGCGCGGACAGGTACGTCCGTCTGGGTGGCCCGGCCCCGTGGGTGAGCCCCACGGAAGCGGCGCCAAAGCCGGAAGAATCTACGGCGGTGAAAGCCTCCGAGGCCGCGAAGGCGCCCGAGACGGTGGAACCTTCCGAGGCTACGAAGGCGGAACCATCCACGGAAGCAAAGGCCCAAAAGGCCGACCCCACAAAAACGAATAAGTAACCCTGCCAAGGTGTTTCCCCTCACTTTTTTGTTCGTTCCGAGGCTGCGCGCACTGGCCGACCTCTCTCCCGGCCGTGTGCGCGCCTTCTTTGGGCACCTATGGCTTACGGCGGTGGCTGCCCTCACACTCTTTGCGGCGACTGGCTGCCGCCTGTTGCGCATGCCGTACACGGAGCGAGAGATGACGCAAAGGGAAGTCGTCGAGACGGTGCGCGATACGCTTGTGGTCATCGAACCCGATTCGGCCCTGATCCGTGCTTACCTGGAATGCCAGTCGGGCAGGGTGGCGCTCTCGCGGCTGATCGCCGTGCCCGGCGCGCGCATCGTGCCGAACGTGACGCTGACGGACGTCCTGACCGATACGGGCTACCGCGGTGCCCTGCTCGATGTGCACTGCCACGAAGACAGCCTCCGCCGGGTGATTGCCCTGCGCGACCGCACCATCCGCGAGCTGACCGACCGTGTCCGCACGGAGTATGTCACCGTGGAACGCCCCTTCCGGTGGTATCACCGGGCGCTGATGGGCGGCGGATACGCCTTCCTGGCCCTCGTGCTCGGCATGGCCGCGTGGCTCATCGTGCGGCTCTACATCAGAGGCCGCGGGGGTATCCCCTAATTATTACAACCAACAACCATTAACAATTAAAGAAAGAACATGGCATTAGGAAAGAAAATCCGATCTGTCGGACTGAGCGCCATCCTATTCGGCGACGTGACAGACGGCGGCGCTAAGATGCCGGAAGAGATGAAGCAGCTGGCCCGCACCCTGAAGGGCACGGCCACCTTTACCACCGAACAGGATCAGACACAAGAGTTCTTTTGCGAGGAAAATCCGGATGCCCCGGTGGAATCCGTGATCTCGGAAAAGGGATTGAAGAACCTCACGTTTAACATTCTCGAATGGGATAACGCAGTGCTGCAAACCCTGTTTGGTGGCAAAGAGGTGGATGGCAAAATCAAGGATCTGTCTGGCACGGAGCATAACGTAAAAAAGTTCATCCCTCCGAAGGATTACGTGGAAGTGGAAAAGGCGATTCGTGTGCTTACGCCTTACAAGGTAGGCTTCGACCTCCCTCGCGCAAAGATCCTTGCTCGCTTCCAGTGGAACCTGACCCGTACGGAGATCGCGCAGATCGAAGTCACGGCGCGCTGCATGAATCCCGATGGGGACGATAGTGGCACCTACGAGGCATTCAGCTGGACGACATAATGGAAGAGACGGAAAACAAGCGGGCGGTCGAGATCGATGTAGCCGACGCGCTGTTGGATACGGGGCTGCTGGTCAAGGTGCCGGCGCCCCGCCCACTGCGCATGTTGGGGATAAAGGTGTTCCCGATGCGCTTTCGGCGCCCCGTCTACGCCCAACTGCTGCGCATTAGTCGGATGTATGTGCGTATGCACGTCGACCTCGAAACGCTCGAAACGGGCGAGGCCGCCGCGGTGCTCACCTCAGCGGCCAAAAACGGCGTCCGTGCCAGTCGGCTGATCGCCCTCGGGCTGATCCGTTCGGGGCTGATGAGTGCGCTGTTTCACCGCGCCGTGGCGGCCTACCTACGCCGACGGATGGATGCCCAAACGATGGCCGAGCTGGCCAAAGTGATCGTCCTGCTAAGTGGCGCGGGCCATTTTACGACTATTATCAGATCGATTGCTCATCTACAGGTGACGACTCCGAATCTGAGCCGGGAAGCGACGGGGAGTTAAGGGACGAAGGCCCCCATAGCCCTTTCGGCGCACTGTTCCAGATCGCCTCGCAAGGCGTTTGGACGTGGCGCGAACTGATGTATAAAGTGCCGTGGAGCGTTGTGCTGGCGGCCATCAATGACCAACCCAAATACGGAAAGAAGAAGCCGGCTGATGAGGGCGAAATCACCTCTGAGGCCGAAGCCAAGAAGTTTTTCAATCTGGCTTAAAACGGCGGGACAGCCTCCGCCCCCATAACCCACCAACAACTAACGAGAAAAGGCCGTGGCCGACGAAAAAACGATATACGTAACATTCGAGTTTCAGGGCAATCTGGATAAGGATGTCGACGGCGTGACGAACAGTCTCGACCGATTAGAGATAGAGGCCTCCAAAGTCCTAAAAAAGATGGCTGAGGGGAGCAATCTCGTGTCGCGGGGCTTTCGTGTGCAGGCCGATGCCATCAATAAGCTGCCTGGGCCACTGAATACAGCTGCCTCGGGTGTGGGATCCCTCTCTAAAGCCTTTGGGGCCCTCAAAGCCTCTGGGATTGTTTTTCTCCTCGATGCCATCGTCGTTGCCCTGCGATCCTTGGTGATGTGGTTCAACTCGTCTGTTGAGGGACAGATGGAGTTTGCCCGTACCTCTGGCTATCTTTCTGGTGTGATGGGGCAGCTTAGGGAATCGCTCATTAAGCTCGGCGAAACGATCTATAACGCCGTCCGCGATCCGATAAAGGCTGTAAACGATGTGTGTGGAGCCATTCTGTCGAATCTCGCCAACCGCTTATTGGCCTTGGGGGATATGTTCAAGGGGCTGAGCAAGATCATTTTCTCAGGCTTTACGGAGGGTTTTGACGAGCTTAATGCCGGTTTTTCAAAATTCTACTGGGGAATAGATCGTGCCAATGAGCGCGTGTCTGATTATCTCACGTCTATACATGAAGCCGCCAAAAAAACGGCTGAGTTGGGTGTAGCTGGGGAAAAGCTGTCGCGTGACCGTAGCGAATGGCGGGTGGAAGAAGCGGAAAAAGAGGCCAAAGCGGAAAAGCTGCGCGAGCAGATGGAAAGCGCCAAAGGCAAAAGGCGGATCCAATTAGCCAACGAATACAAGGCCGTCGTCAATGAGATTTACGACGAGCGGAAGCGGCAACTTACTGAGGAACTACGCATACAGGAAGGCCAAAACAAACTAACGACAAACAGTCTGGAAGACATCGACAAGGTGAACCAGCTGAAGGCCTCTCTGATCAAATTGGACACGGATCGGGAAAAGGAACTGGGCGCTATAGACAAGGCGGCGCGTTCCAGCTCCGGAAGAGGGAATAAGGATGCAGAAAAGGCCCTTCGCGAACAGCAGGAACGGCTCAAACTGCAAAAGTCCTATCAGCGGGAATGGGAGAATAACCAACTCGAGTTTGCGCAAAAGCAGATCGACCTGCTGAATGACAGCTACTACAAACAACGCCAGCAGGCCGAACTGAACAAGAAGAAGGAACTGGCTGCCATCAAACAGCAGGAGGAGGATATGCTGAAGGCCAAACGAGAGGCCTACGGCAAAAATGCGACCCTATCGGAGGAAGAAACGACCTACTTCAAAAACCTCGTCGATCTGGCCGAAAAGTCTTATAAGAAGTCCGCGGCTGAGATTGACGAGGCCGTCAACGGCGCATTCAAGGAAGGGCGCTTGCGCTTCGCCGATGAGCTGGCCGTGCAGCTGGATGACATCGAAAGCTACTACAAAGAGCGGCTGCGGATGGCGGAAAACAATGAGAAACTGATCGCCGAACTCACCGTCGCCAAAGAGAAAGAGATCACGCTGGCCAAAAACAGCTATACCGCGGAGATGCTCAATTATGACATTGAGATCACCCGTAAGCAGATGGCCAATGCGGAATCTTTCTATCGCTGGGAAGCGGATCGTCGCAAAAAGCAACTCGAGGAAGAGCGCCGGGTGCAAAAGGAACGTATCCGGCTGATGGAAGAGCGGTACAAGCTCGCCCCGACAGATAAGCTGGCTAAGGAAATAGCCCTTGCCCGCGAGGAACTCGAAGCCCTAAACAAGGAACTCAGCCGCATCCCGACGCAAAAGCTGTCCGAGGTGCTCGGCGCCTTCGGGCAGATGGCCGCGGCGCTGGGCGGACTGAGCGGCAGCGTGGGTCAGGCCTTCGCGGCAATCGGTTCGAGCCTCGCCGCCGCCAGTGAGATGCTTTCCCGCGATATGGATACGACACGGGGCAAGGTGGGCGCCATCAGCACGGCCATTTCGGGCACAGCCACGCTGATCAATATGATCACCGCGGCGGCCGAAAAACGCCGCGCCGTGGAAAAAGAGTTCTACAAAAACTCGATCGCCTTTGCCCATGAATATGCCCTGTCGCTGAATGAGCAATTGCGCCTGCAAAGCAAGTCGGGCGCCTTTGTGCGCAACTACGCCGGTGAGATCAAAGACAGCTTCAAAGCGCTGAATAAGGCAATGGATGGTTACTCCGATGCCATCGGCAAGCTGCATGAGGGGCAGGCCAACGTCGACCTGCGCAACGTAGTCGACGGCAACAATGTGGCCAAAGGGGCGGCCACGGGAGCACTGGCCGGCGCGGCCGTGGGCTCGATGATCGTCCCTGGCATCGGTACGGCCATCGGCGCCGTGGTGGGGACGATCGGCGGACTGCTTGCGGGCATATTCAGCAAGAAGAAAAACAAGGTCACGGATGATCTGATGAAGGTTTTCCCGGGGCTTGTGGACGAGGCGGGCAACCTGAATAAAGAGCTGGCGAAAACACTGATCAACACCGATCAGGTGGACGATAAGACGAAGCAGCTGCTTCAAAACGCCCTCGATTGGCAGGATGCCGTCAAAAAGGCGGAGGAAAGCCTCGGCGAGATTGCCACGAGCCTGGCCGGCGACATTGGTAACAACCTGCGCAACGCCATCGTGGGGGCATGGAAGGCGGGCGAGGATGCCAGTAAGGCCATGTTTGCCACGGCGTCCGACTCGCTTGAAAACTTTATCACGCAACTACTGTATTCGGCCATCTTTTCGGACGTGTTCGAGGATTTCAAGAAGAACCTCGTCGAATCGCTAAAGCCCGGCGGCGATCAGGATGTACTCGACGACTTCGATAAGCTGATGGATGAGATGACCAAGCGTGACGACCGATACATCGAGCTGCTGAATAAGGTCAAAAAGCGCGCGAAGGAGCGCGGCTACACCAAGTTCGGTGAGAAAGATGATAAGGCGAAGGATGGCCGCACGGGCACAACGAAGGGCATCCAAAGCATTACGCAGGACACGGCTACGGCCATCGAGGGACGTCTGACGGCGCTGCTGATCTATCAAGACGCC
>ERZ773009.3045-NODE-3045-length-10327-cov-3.349883_pt1 | contig 10327 bp, 7 predicted proteins | sample MGYA00580663_ERZ773009 | MGnify/ENA primary metagenome ERZ773009 (study PRJEB29015, sample SAMEA2737969) | human oral metagenome | biome: human oral; feature: human-associated habitat; material: dental | place: China | collected 2026 ...
AAACACCATAGTGTGAAACACGCCTTTTCCTTTGCGCAATAGAGCGATATTAGCGTTCACGTTTTGCTGTACAGGTGTGATGTCTGATAAGAAAATAGGGTTATTAGGGTTTTCATATGGGCGACCGCTACTCACTGAGTACGACCCTCCTACGAATAACCCCAATTCTTCAAAAAAGTACTTCAACACCACATTGCCTGTATGAGGCGTAGCAAAGGTAGGACGCGCGGCTACAGGATAGTGCAAAAACTGTCGCTCGGTATTTAGATAACTGTATGACAACCAGTATTCTAAGCCTTTCACAGTCTTAGCATCGCGCCAGAACACATCTATCCCACTCGCATACCCCTTGCCAGTGCTGTTAGGTAGGGTAGGGGTGCGGTACGCCAATAGGTGACTATAAGGCTTGTGGTATCCTTCTATCCGAAATACACGTCGGTCTCTATTGTACTGAAAGTTAGCGATGTAGTGAGTGGCTTTGCTAAAGGTTAAGTGCTGATAATAAGCTAAATAACTCTCCATAGGTCGTTGGCTGTACTCACCTACCGAAAGGTTTAGCTGGTGGTACTTCCCGCTTTTGTAGGCTATTGAGGCACGAGGCAATACCACAGCTTTATTGAGCTGTTGGTCGTATTCAGTGCGCAAGCCCGTTTGCAGCATCAGTTTTTTCGTGAGTCCTATGGCGGCATTTGTCCAAAGAGCGGTATTATAGTCGTTTCCGTAGCTACTTTGGTAGGCAAAACCTTCCATACCCACTTCAGCATTGATATTGTTAGTCAGAGCGCCCGAGGCCATTGCCCTAAATTGGTGTTGCAGAGCGTAGTTATCGCTGTATAGCAGTCCATTGGTTATTTTATCGCGGTTGTAATTCAGTCCGTAGCCGGTATACAGCTTCCAGTCGCTCGCAATGTCGCGTGTATAAGTCAATATCGAAACAGCATTAGCATTCTTAGACTCGTACGGCTCTTTACTATTTGGCACCTCTACGCTCAGCTGATTGATAGCCTGCCGCATTATATTGCCATAACCGTACCATTTCAGAAAGCCATTCCCCGAAGTATTCTGCCTAAAAGTACCCGAAAGTAGCACACTCTCAGGAGCTTTCAGCCATTCTACGTTTTGTTTTACTATTTGGTGATAAGGCTTAAAATTGAAATACCCCACGTCAAAACCACCCGAACGTGTTTCTGTTTTACTCAAAAAGTCGTGTCCTCCTTGCACTCCATACGGCAATAGGGCTATCACTGTCGATGGTTTGCTGGGGTGGTCGTTGGTCTCTAACGATAGCACTGACGACAGTGCGTTGCCATACTGAGCCGAATAACCACCAGTGTTAAAGATAATTCCTTTGAAAATATGCGGCGAAAACCGGTTGCGCTGCGCCACCTCCGGCACCCCTGCATAAAAAGGATTTAGTATATCAAGCCCATCAATGGTCACCTTGCTTTCCTCGCTGCTCCCTCCACGCACGAATAGCAAACCACTTTCGCCTACCTGCTGCGTACCAGGCAGAGTGATAAGCGTACTGATAATATCGTCATTCCCACCAGGGGTCGTACTCACGTCCATAGTGTTGAGCACTACAGCGCGCTTGCGGTCATCTACGCTAAAGGCACCCCCTGTCAGTACCACCTCGTCCAAAGCAGCCTCTTTCTCCGTCATCGTGATAAGCAAGTCAGGCGGGGTAGTCTGCAGAGTCAGCGAGAGGGTCGCATCGTTCATACCTAAGTATTTACACATCAGCACCACATTCCCTTTTTGTTGAGTAACGAACTGAAAGCGTCCTTCTTCATCACTACTTGTCCCTTCTATAGTGCCCTGCAAGAAAACGTTTACCCCCATTATAGGAGTCCGATTTTCATCTACAACCTTCCCCCGTAAGGTGATTTGCGTGTAGCCAGAAGCAGATAAAAAGAGTAAAAAGAAGAATGTTAAATATTTCATAAGTATTATTGTGTGATAATAGCCGCAAAGGTAAAAAATATTTATCAAACAACAATGAATAAATACTGATTATTTCTTTTTATCGCCACCCTATACAAACGATATAGGATGAACGAAGGATGAGCGAAGGTTAAGCGAACAATGAGCGAACGATGAGCGAAGGTTAAGCGAAAAATAAGCGAAGTGTAAAACAACTTTTTGTCATTTATAATTATCTTAGTATCTTTGCCGCCGTAATTTACTAAAAAGACAAGCGTATGGCTAAGAATGTAGTGATTGTAGAGTCGCCTGCTAAGGCTAAAACCATTGAAAAGTTCTTAGGTAAGGACTACAAAGTAGTGTCGAGTTATGGGCATATAGCCGACCTGCCCTCTAACGAGCTGGGGGTCGACATCGAGCACGGTTTTAAACCCCACTACCTCATTTCTAACGACAAGAAAAAGTTAGTAAAAGACCTCAAAACACTAACCTCTGCTGCCGAAACGGTATGGTTAGCATCCGATGAAGACCGCGAAGGGGAAGCCATTGCGTGGCACTTGTCTGAAACACTCAAACTTAAGACTGAAAACACCAAACGCATCGTTTTTAACTCCATTACTAAGTCTGCTATCGAGCACGCTATCAAGCATCCGCGCGGTATAGATTATAACTTAGTAAACGCCCAACAAGCACGCCGTGTCTTAGACCGCTTAGTGGGCTACGAACTATCGCCTGTACTGTGGAAAAAGATAAAAAGCGGACTCTCAGCAGGGCGCGTACAGTCAGTAGCTGTACGTTTGATAGTAGAGCGCGAACGCGAAATTCAAGACTTCAAAAGTCATTCTACCTATAAAATCACAGCCGAATTTATCACTTCTGAAGGGAAAGTAGTCAAAGCCTCGCTACCCAAAACCTTTGATAGCCAAGCCGAAGCCGAAGCTTTTCTTCAGCAAAATGTAGGCGCACAGTTCAAGGTAGCTTCACTCGAAAAGAAGCCTGCCAAAAAATCGCCTGCCCCTCCTTTCACTACATCTACTTTACAGCAAGAGGCGGCGCGCAAACTGCACTTCTCGGTTAGCAAGACGATGACCGTAGCCCAACGCTTGTACGAGTCAGGGTTCATTACCTATATGCGTACCGATAGCGTAAACCTATCAGCCGAAGCCCTAAACACTGCCAAAAACGCTATTGTGCAACTCTTTGGCGAGAGCTACAGCCAAACGCGCAATTTCGCTACCAAAAGCAAAGGGGCGCAAGAGGCGCACGAGGCTATTCGTCCTACCGATATGAGTCGCCCTACCATAGCTACTGAACCTGACCAGAATAAGCTATACGAACTGATATGGAAGCGTACCCTTGCCTCGCAAATGGCTGATGCTCAGTTAGAGCGCACCACTGTCAAGATAGCAGCCGACAAGCACGCCGAGCAGTTTGTGGCTACCGGCGAGATGATACAATTCGACGGATTTCTCAAAGTATATTTAGAAAGTAGCGATGACGAAGACGAAGAGCAAGAAGGAATGCTGCCTAACCTTAAGAAAGGCGAGCCGCTAACCGACCGCAATATCACGGCTACCCAACGTTTTAGCCGTCCTCAACCGCGTTATACCGAGGCGTCGTTAGTTAAGAAGTTAGAAGAATTAGGTATTGGTAGGCCGTCTACTTATGCGCCTACCATTTCTACTATACAAAACCGAGGCTATGTAGAGCGCAGTGCCTTAGAGGGCGAAGTGCGCTATTACGAGCAACTTATCTTGCAGAAAGGCATCATAAAGGCGCAAACCCTTAGCGAGAAAGTAGGGGCTGACAAAGGAAAACTTATCCCTACTGATATAGGAAGTGTAGTAAATGATTTCTTAGTATCGCACTTTGAAACGGTGATGAACTACAATTTCACGGCTCAAGTAGAAAATAGCTTCGACCAGATAGCCGAAGGGGCTGAAAACTGGACGGAGATGCTTGCTGATTTTTACTCTCGTTTTCACCCTATTGTCGAAAATGTAGAGAAAAACACAGGCCGCGAGACTGGCGAACGCGTATTGGGTACCGACCCTAAGAGCGGGCGCCCTTTAAGCGTGCGTTTAGGCAGATATGGAGCGATGGCGCAAATAGGTAATCCCGATGATGCCGAAAAACCTATTTATGCCAGCCTGCTAAGCGGTATGTCTATCGAGACAATCACTTTTGAAGAAGCGCTCAAACTCTTCGAACTCCCCCGCCAACTGGGCACTATCGATGGCAAGAATGTCGAAGTGAATGTAGGCAAATTCGGCCCTTATGTACATTATGGTGATGCTTTTATATCGCTTGCCAAAGGTGAAGATGTGTTTAGTGTAACTTTTGAGCGTGCCCAAGAGCTTATCAACGAAAAGAAAAAAGCCGATGCGCCTATCGCCACTTACGACGGAATGGAAGTTATCAAAGGGGTAGGACGTTTTGGACCATTTATCAAGTGGAACAATATGTACATCAATGTCACTAAGAAGTACAATTTCGACCGTTTAACGGCAGAAGAAGTAGCCGAACTGATAGAGAGCAAGCTCCAAAAAGAGTCAGAAAAGGTAGTAAAACAGTGGGACGAAGGCGAGATACGCATCGAGAAAGCCCGTTGGGGGCGTTTTACCCTCATCAAAGGCAAAACCAAAGTAGAGTTAGGCAAAGACACCAATATAGAAACCTTTACTAAAGAGCAAGCTCTTGCCCTATTAGCCGAAAAAGAACCTAAAAAGAAAAAGAAATAAAAAATGAGGCAAGCAGCAGTGTTGTATAATAAAGAACGGGCAGGTGTCCTTACACAACACGATGACGCATCGTTTACTTTTACGTATGATGATGCGTGGTATGCCGATGCCTCTAAGCCTGCCATAAGTCTTAGTTTTCCTAAAAGCCAACAAAGCTACCACGCCGATTATTTCTTTCCATTTTTCTTTCATCTATTACCCGAAGGCAAAAACAGAGTACGTGCGTGTAAGTATTTTAGGATAGATATAGACGATGATTTTGGACTGCTGATGACCGTAGCCCAAAACGATACCATAGGGGCTATAACCGTAAAACCTATATACTGATGAAAACGCTTAATGTATGTCCGTGCACCCTATCAGAGGGCTATCACAGCTATTCGCCTGAGGCTTTACAACGCTTATTTGGGGGTGAAAAGGTGTCGCCACAGCTGTCGTTTTCACTCAAAACTCCTAAGGGGAAGGGCATACCGGCATCGCTTTCTATTTCAGGTTATCAAGAAAAGTACGGTTTGCGCTTGCAGGGTAATACTCTAGTGCTAAACGAGCAGGAGGGGCGCAGTACTCATATACTAAAGCCTATTAGCGAAATGCCCAAAAACGAAGCTTTTGCTCCTGCTAATGAGCACCTAACTATGCAGATAGCCCAGCAGGTTTTTGGTATAGAGACAGCCGAGAGTGCTCTTGTTTTCTTTGCTGATGGCACACCTGCTTACCTTACTAAACGCTTTGATGTAGCCCCTAATGGCGAGCGATATGCAGTTGAAGACTTTGCTTCGCTACTTGGCAAAACGCCTCAAACACACGGCACAGATTATAAGTACACAGGTGCTTATTCAGACCTTTTTGCGGTGCTGAAACAGTATGCCACCGACTGGCAGACCGAAAGTCAGAAACTTTTTGCACTTATCCTTTTCAATTATCTATTCTCTAATGGCGATGCACATCTGAAGAACTTTTCGCTCATAGCGCGCCAGCAAGGACAGTTTACGCTATCACCTGCTTACGACTTGCTCAACACCGCACTTCACATAGAAGACCCTCCTTTTGCTCTCAAAGACGGACTTTATCCGGCAGCACAAGGAAAGTTAATACAGCAGTTTTATCAGTTAGGCGAAAAAGTAGGCTTAGCAGCTACTATTGTCAGTGCCCTTATTAGCAAACTTACCTCACAAAGTGAACAAGTGCTTAGCCTTGTAGCCCGCTCATTCTTAAGCGAGCGTCTCAAGCGTAGCTATATACAGTATTACCAGCGGAGGGTTAAGAAATTAGCAAACTGACAAATCGACAAATTGGCAAATCGACAAATCGACTTTGGCACAGATTTAGATAGGTATTCATAAAACAAGAATTTATTACGATGAAAAAAGCACTTCTTATATTATTAGGCGCATTATCCTCAGCGGCGTGGTCGCAAGAGGTAGGAGCTGCCGGACGCTTGCTGCAAAACGAATATCAACAGCAGCGACAAGCCCGTAGTGTGATAGGGCGTGGCGGCATATCAGTAAACATCGATTGGGATTACGACTATAACCGAGGGTATGCCGAAGTGTTTATACGTATTCCTGAGCGTGGTCGTTATACAGTGAGCATAGGCGAACAAGAGATTACCAATGCCAATGGTATGTATCGCTTTTTCGACCTTGCAGCGGTATCTCAACCGTTGAGCATTTGGCAAGGGCGCAATCTTATCTACCGAGTAACTATCAATCCTCGCGACAATACCCGTATGATAATGGACTTTTTCTCCCGACAAGGGCTTTACCTTTTAGACGAGATAAATTTGTCTAACAACCAGCCGTCTTATCACGGCAGTCAGTGGAATGATGTGTGGAATCGCGCTTATGGGCAAGCACCTGCTTATCCGCACGGAGGCTATCAACCGATGCCCCCAATGCCAGCAAGCGAGTTCGATAAGTTCGCCAAAATGTATAAAAAACAATCTTTTGATGATGATAAGCTATCGTTTTTCCGTGCACAGAAAAATATGCTGATGCTCTCAACAGAACAAGTAGCTCAATTAGTGAAACCATTAGCATTTGGCGATAACAAACTCGCTTTAGCTAAAGAGGCATACAGCCGTGTGGTAGATCCTCAGAACTACTATTTGCTGTTAGATAGTTTCACTTTCTTGTCAGAAAAAGAAGAATTTAAGAACTTCTTAGCTACAGTGCAATCTAATTAACTATTAGCATTATAGCAGTATAATAAAAAACTATCGTTTTTATAGGCGAAATACAATTAAAGTTTGTAACTTTGCACTCAGAATTTAAATAAACACACAAAACATATTTTAAAGATGGCATTAGAAATAACCGATGGAAATTTTGAAGAGTTGGTACTAAAAAGCAGCCAACCCGTATTAGTAGATTTTTGGGCAGTATGGTGCGGACCTTGCCGTATGTTAGGCCCTGTAATAGAAGAAATTGCTAAAGAATACGAAGGTAAAGTAGTAGTAGGTAAGGTAGATGTAGATAATAACCAAGACTTCGCAGGGAAGTATGGTATCCGCAATATCCCTACTGTATTAGTATTCAAAGATGGTGAAGTAGTAGGCAGACAAGTAGGCGTAGCTCCTAAAAAGACCTACACCGATGCATTAGACTCTTTATTGTAGTTAATAGTAGTACAAACAAAAAAGGCTATCAACAACTAATTTAATTGTTGATAGCCTTTTTTGTATTCAGCTTAAAGCAGTAAGCTATAATGCTTTGCGCACTTTCTCAGAGAGTTCTTTAAACTCTTCATCAGTAAGTTTTACTTTGTGTTGGAAGGTCATTTCTTTCATTTCGCTAATAGGGATAAGGTGTACGTGCACGTGGGGTACTTCTAAGCCTACTACAGCTACTCCTATGCGCTCGCAGGGCACTACTTTCTCAAGGGCTTTAGCTACCTTTTTAGAGAAAGTCATTAGGCGCAAATAGTGGTCATCGTCCATATCAAAGATATAGCTGATTTCCTGCTTAGGCACACATAGGGTATGCCCTTTAGCATTAGGGTTAATATCAAAGAAGGCGATAAACTCATCGTCTTCAGCTACCTTATAACAAGGAATCTCCCCGTTGATTATTTTGGTAAATACGCTCATATTAGTTAGTTATTTAGTTGTTATTATCTGGTTATTTCTAGTACTTCCATTTTTAGGGTGCCGTTAGGTACTTTTATCTCGGCTATTTCGCCTACTGATTTTCCTAACAGACCTTTACCGATAGGTGAACTTACTGATATTTTGCCAGCCTTAAGGTCAGCTTCGCTTTCAGCCACGAGGGTGTAAGTAAGTTGCATATTGTTAGCCAAGTTTTTAAGTTTAACGGTAGAGAGTACTAACACTTTACTTACATCTAACTGCGATTCGTCTATGATACGAGCATTAGCTACAAGCTTTTCAAGTTTAGCTATTTTCATTTCCAACAGACCTTGGGCTTCTTTAGCAGCATCGTACTCAGCATTTTCTGATAGGTCACCTTTATCGCGAGCTTCGGCTATTGCTTGCGAAGCGCGAGGGCGTTCTACATCTTTCAACTGATTAAGCTCATCGCGTAGCTTTTTCATTCCTTCAGCGGTGTAATATGATACTTTTTCCATTTTCTTACTTGTGTTTTGATTAAAAAAATAAAAAAATCCTCACAAGTCTGTACTGAGGATTTCTGCGGGCAAAGGTAATACTTTTTTTTGAAATAGCAAAATTCTGATAATTAGTAAATTCCTACATTAGCAATTAATCAATAAAAAATTTGCATATTTCAGTTTTTTTTAGAAAACTTTGCCCCTTAATTAGTCAGATACATTTACTAATATCTATGAAGTTAAAATTTACAATTGTTTTATGCTTTTTATTTGCCTCTATAGGTAATCTTTTCGCCCAAAACCTCGAAGTATCAGGGATTGTAAAAGATGACAAGGGCGAGCCCTTATTGGGCGTTTTCGTACTCATCAAAGGTACTCAGCGCGGTGCTTCTACTGATTTAGACGGGCATTACACACTACACACTAAGGTAGGCGATGTATTGTTGTTTTCTTTCCTCGGAATGAAGTCGGTAGAAAAGAAAGTAACCGCTGGTTCCAAAGTGCTTAATGTTACTATGGTAGAGGATGTACAAGAGTTAGAGGGTACCGTAGTAATGGGCTATAGCGGCAAGAAAGTCGCTAGTCGTACGGTGGCATCAGTAGCCACAGTACAAGGCAAAGAGTTTGCTCAAACCCCTAATGCAAGTGCTATCGATGCATTGCAAGGGAAGGTAGCAGGCTTGGTAATCACTACCGATTCAGGCAAACCAGGAGCAGGCTCTTCAGTGTTGATACACGGGCTCAATACTTTTATGTCAGTTTTTGATGATACGATAGTGTCAGAACCCTTGTATATAGTAGATGGGGCAACAGTAAGTGGCGATATAATGACGATGTATAATCCTACTGATATAGAGAGTATAACAGTATTGAAAGATGCCGCTTCTACCTCTATCTATGGGGCACGTGCTGCCAATGGGGTTATACTTATCACTACCAAAAGAGGAAAACGCAATGAGCGTACTAATATTACTATCAATCACCAATTAGGGGTAACAGCTCTTACTAACGTAACGCGTAAATATTTAGATAAATTAGCTACTCCTCGCGAGTATATGGACTTTTGGTTGCTTAAATCGCCTAGTGAAATAGTAGCAGCAGGTAACCGACTTGGTTATACCGAAACTGACCCCGCTGCAGTAGCTAACCGTATATTGGCAGATTACCCCTATAATACTCGTTGGGATAAGGTATTCTTACGCGATTTCGTACCTACCTCTCGTACTGATATAGCAGCTTCAGGAGGTAATGAACATACTACTTATTATGTGTCATTAGGGTATCTAAACCAAGAGGGAATGCGTAAAAGTTCTAAGTTTAATAGATATAATGCTTCGTTAAATGTAGACACTCAAGTAGCTGATTGGCTAAAAGGGGGCTTATCATTTTCGTATGCACATAGCGATAATGATATATATACTAACCCTTTTGAGTCTGAAGCTGAAATATTAGCTTTACCTTTCTACAGTCCTACGGATAAAAATGGTAAAACAAAAGATTTTATAAATGCTATTAACGGGGCGCGCAATGGTTTTTACCACCCCGACTATATAGCTAAAAACTATTTAAACAAAGGCTTTGTAGATGATATTATGCCTATAGGTTACCTAACCTTAGAGCCTATTAAAAATTTAACCCTAAAAACACAAGCTGGTATACAATATACCATTAGTGAAGGTGAAATAAAGGGACCTATGCCTTCGTTTATCAACTACAAAACGGGAGCTTCACAAGCTGTTGGGCGCGTAGAAAGAGATATGCAGAAATCTATTCAGAAAACCTATACGAACCTTTTGCAATATAAATTCGACCTTACACAGAAACATCTTTTTGATGTTTTATTGGGGCAAGAATCAATAGAAAATACAGGCTATGGATTTTCAGCATCATCTCAAGGGCAGCCTTCCGAAGCTCTAATGATGCTCGCTCACGGTAATCAGGAAAAGAATGTAAGAGACAACAAGAGTGTAAGTACTTTTAACTCGTTTTTTTCTCGTTTAGAGTACTCTTATAATAATCGTTATTTCTTAGACCTTTCAGCCAGACGCGATGGTTCTTCAGCCTTTATAAAAAATCACCGTTATCAAAACTTTTGG
>ERZ773009.3046-NODE-3046-length-10325-cov-2.760370_pt1 | contig 10325 bp, 1 predicted proteins | sample MGYA00580663_ERZ773009 | MGnify/ENA primary metagenome ERZ773009 (study PRJEB29015, sample SAMEA2737969) | human oral metagenome | biome: human oral; feature: human-associated habitat; material: dental | place: China | collected 2026 ...
GCATCTTTTTCATAAAGGATTTTTCCTGTTGTTGCTTCAACAGCAATAGCGTGCTTAGCAGCAACATCAAAACTTTGAGCTGAAACAGTAGAGATAGTGCCAAAAGTAAGAAGTGTTAGTAAGGATATAATTATTTTTTTCATATTTATACAATCATTTTGTCTTTCGTGGTGTTAAAACAATTTCCGGCAACTTTTCTGGAAAATCATATATTGTTGAATTTCTATTGTATTGAATATAATTTTTGGTCTTAGGGATATAAATTCCAAATGTAGGAATATTACTATTGTTTCTTATAGCTGCATTAGTTAAATAACGAGCAAATCTAACATCTCCAGGTTTACCGTCTAAACCTGAAGGAGAAGGAGTATTATTGGGGTGATTATGATTATGCCCCCTTATAGTATAACCAAATTCATACTTGCTCTTTAATAGAAACAATATACTACTTTCTGCTTCTTTTTCATGTGAAGTAGAAAGAATATTTAGACCATCAGCTCCTTTTTGCCCTAACATTAATTGACTAAACTCTACTGTCGTATTATTTGCGAAGAACTCAAAAAGTTGTGTACCATTTTTATCGCCTCTGACACTGTACCAATCAAAAGATGTTTTTGCATTATCAGAGTATTGAGATTTAAATTTTTCTACTGTCCCATACTCAAAACTTACTGACTTACCTTCTATTCTTTCGCCTTTATCATCAACCATATAGAATGCGTCATGTTTGTCTGTTTTGATATGATTAACGATTTCCCCTCTACGGTTTATATCCCACTCGTCATCAGCCCTACCATCCGGGTCTATCCTCATTATGGGGTTGTCAGAGCAGTAGGCGTACGGCGATAGGTGCGGGTATTTGTCTGCGAGCGGGTCTACCGAGAGCCAGATACTTAGCCTATCGGTGTAGTAGCGTGCCCCGTAGTAGCTGTAGCCCGTCTCGTCGTCTTTCTCCTTGCCATTGAATTTATACGCCGAGCCGAAGTAGCCATGATGACGTATATCTATCCAATCCTCACCGTATGGCATGTAGGCTATCTGCTCCGCTATCTGTGCATAGTCGTCGGTTATGAGCGTAGCACTGCCGAGATGGTCGGTGTGGTAGTAGAAGGTAGGTTCGTCTGTATTTCCCTCATTCGAAAATCTATCTATACTTACATATAAGTCGCCTACACCTATATAAGGCTCTACTCCGAAACTCTGCTTATAGGTCTCCAATACTCCTTGCCTAAGTGCTGTTTGCCACTCGTCCCAAGGCAATACTATCGGCTCTGACTCGTCGACCAGCCCAAGCCTGCCGCTACCTATACTACTGCAAATACGGTTACCCTCTTCGAAGTAGTGCTTGGTATAGCCTTTTTCATTGATGGTTACCAAAGGACTCGCATAGAGGGTCTGCCAGTCTAATACGGGTTGATAAAAAGTATGCCCATTCTGTAATATATTTAGTGTGGGTCCTATAAGTTTGAGGTTTCGCTCACCTGCGGCATCGTAATTATAGAAAGCGCCCATACGGTCGTCGAAGACTGCCGCAAGGCGGTTGTCTTCCGTCCACGAAAAACGGCGTTCGTTAACAGTATTCTTATCGAGATGATAAATCATATTCCCCTTTTTATCCCACTCGAAATATTCATCACTTCCTCTATGATTTTCTATCAAATCAACCGCATAAGGATTGTCTTCATTTTTATAAATATAGTAGTTATCGTAATCCAAAGTATGGAGTCCGCTGTTGTCTTTTTTCTGCCCCATAAGATACTTTTTCAGTATCCTACCCGCAGGGCTATACTCCATCCTTAGATTATAGGTAGGTGCTAAGTTACTATTTATTCCGCTACCATTCGAGGCTATAAGTCGGTAGTTGTTGTCGTATTGATAGTTTTGATAATAATGCATCATGGTATCAGTCTCTTTGCGAATGATATTTCCTGCATTATCGTAGCGGTAATTCACTTCCGACAGTGTATTCCATGACTCCATATTGGCTATCTGTATAAGTCGATGATTACTATTGTTGTAAACATACCTTGTAAATACTCCATTGCCTTTTACTGTCTCTATACGTTGTCCGAAGATATTGTAATATATTCTCCGTATATAATCTTTTTCACTCGAATCTGATTTGTATCCTTTAACGCTATATAGCTTTCCGACACTATTATATCTATACCGTACCTCTTCGCCGTCGGGATACGTTATCTGCTTTATACGTCCCCAGCTATCGTACTCCCATTGAGTACGAAGAGTAAACGGTTGCGACTGGTTTAGAGTGATATATGTTTGTGTCTGCGATATTAATTCGCCCATATTGCCATATTCGAAATTCTTTATCCCCGAGGCATCTCGCTGAGCTATAAGGCGACCTGTGTTGTTGCCGTCGCCAACATCACCATATCGGTAATATACATCGTTCCAAGGTCTGTCGGAGTAGTGCACCTCTATCGGCCTATTGTATTCGTAACGGTATGTGATACTTTCGCCACTGTTTAGAGTCTGGCGAGTGATATTGCCTACCGGGTCGTACTCCCAACTAGTATAGCCAGAACTTGTGCTATAGCATCCGACACGCCGCCCAAGCATATCGTATTTGTGATAGATGGGATTTCCTTCAGGATCTTTAATCGCTTCAAGTTGCCCAAGAGCATCGTAGTAAAAAGATGTTGCTTCACCTAAACCATCGACTGCAATCTGCTGTAGCTGTCGGTAGTCGGCGTATGAGATGGTAGTATTGCCATTAGGGTCGGTTATATCTGTACGGAAGAGATCATTATCTATTGTATAATTATAGGTTACCTCCGTGCTATCGGCATTTACTATACGCATAGGTCTGTCGAGAATGTCGTATTCGGTAGTGGAGTAGAAAGTTGGTAGATTGTCTAAAGACGAATACATAAGAGTATCAAGATAGTATCGAATGTGTATTTGTGCAGGATAATATTGTCTTACTACTCTTTGCAATCCGTCATAGATATTGCGAGGAGATGAGATAGGTACTTTTTCTCCATGTATATCGGCATCGGTTACTACACGCATTACACGTCCCAGCCCATCGGCAAAGGTACGTGTTACTATCTCGTTACCTTCGTTGTCAGAATCGTAATGGTATGTATTGGCAAATAACCCTTTTACTATATTTGGTAGGTAAGACTTAGTCCATGGCACCAAAAACATATATCCTAAGTTGTTGTTTGTCTGTTCGCTTACATGTATATATCTTGCATACGATTTGATATACTCAAAGCGATATTTCTGCTCGTCCCAATAGGTGTGCTTTATAGTGTACGGTACGTTTGCAGCTATCTCTTTTGGCGACCTGACAGTCTTCAGACGTCCTCTGGTGTCGTAGGTATACTCCATACGATTGCCCGCGATATCGACAGTGAGCAGCGGCACACCCCAGCGGTAGTCGTACAGTGTCGACGAAGAGTAGCCGAAGCTGTTTGTGGTTCTTATGGGATACGAATGTACTCTATTGTCGTACCGGTAAGCTATTTGCATACGTTGCCCATTGGCGTTTTCGGGCATTGTAGCTTGCGATATATTGCCGTAGCGGTCGTACTCATAGTCGTACATACTATTAGCTCCGTTTTCTACAAAGAGTGTAAGCCTCGATACTGAGCCTTTATCGTTGTACTCCGCACTGCGTTTGCGTAGGAGATTATCTGCTGCATCGGTAACAGCAACATCTTTTACCATCGATACTATATACTTCGCCATATCGAATTTGTATGTAATAGTAGCCTTTACGTCGTCGTCTGACGTTGCCAAGGAGCCTCTATTGTAATACTCGGTTATATTGCCGAACTTGCCATATTTATACTCTTTTTCGGTAACGACGCCTGCCTCGGGCTGCCCTTCGTAATATAGGGTCCGCTCTTTGTAGAGTGCGGGGTAACCATCGCCTACACAAGAGATAGGAGTGTTGGTCTCGATATATTTACCTGTAGTTATCTCCGCCGGTCTATACTCATAGAGATTCTCTATGTACTTATTGCCTTGGGCATCGGTAAGAAAGCTCTGCTTCATTACACCACGCATAGTATAGCTGTCATTGTAGTATACTTTGGTATTGATACGGTACACATTGCCATTGAGATACTCTTTGGTAACGACAGTATCGTAGCCGTAGTCTTCTCGCTCGAGGCGGTCGTATATTTTGCCTCCATACTCGAAAGTATAGCGAATAGTATCTATTCCGTTACCATTTTTCGATATATCTTCGTGAGGACCATATCTTTCTCTCCAAAAGCCTTCGTATCCGTCGAATACCATTAATTGCGACATATTCCAGGTTCTCTTCGTACCCTTACAGCTATTGGGCTTACTGAGCTTATAATCTATCGTATACTCCGATCCGAGTACGGTTCTTACGTTTTTAAGCAGATTTGCCGTACCAAGCGTTGAGTAACGGACTTTTATATCATCGCCATCTCTAAACACATAGTCGGGGTAGCCGTCGTTGTTCATATCGATATACTGTGCATTGGTTTCGTTCCTATTCCAAGCCAAGCCTCCCTGCGGATTGGCTAAGATTTTAAACCATCCCACGGTAAACCCGAATGTAATCGCTGCAGAGCCGTTAACAGTAACTCCCTTACTTTTCTCGACATACGGAATTTTATCTAATCTACTATATCCGAAGCTATTGCCCGTATTGAAAGAGACTTTATCTTCGAAAAAGTAATCGACCAATCCGTCGCCGTTTATATCCGTCAGGCTATAATTAGTAGTATTGTCTGCCCACGAAGCTCCAAGTCCGAATGATATGCTTGTTCCTCCATTATTTTTTCGCTTGAGTATTTCAGATATGTCGTAACTACCTCCTCCACTTAAAGCTTCTGAATAAGTACGACTATTTAATAAAGTGAAATATCCATCTACCCATTTCCAATTTTGGGACTCTGTGAAGCCATAGCCTTTATTGAAACGTACTGTGCCACCCTTCAATACCTGATCGGGTAGTCCGTCGCCATTGATATCTATCATTGTAGAATTAGTCGTACTATAACTATTTGAAAGAGACCCGTTTATGCTTCCATCTCCTTTTGTAGTAGATACCGAGTTTTTAACATTATTTGAAACAACTGTTTTTACGCTTACAAAACTTGCTCCTGCACCTTTGCCTTTGAGATCATATTCCGAAGAGTTGATACCTTTCCTAAAAGATGCTGTATATCGGCTGAGCCCACCTTGCGGTTTGCTGTATTGTATCGTAGATTCGGAAAGCACATCGGGATATCCGTCGCCATTCATATCCATAAAATCGCTTAATACCCGCGAATTGCCCTTACTACCTGTAACTCTTATAGAACCTCCTACGTTAGCGACTCCTAAGTTCGCTCCTCCCGTCCAGCTTCTACCGCTATTTATCGTGTTTTTGTTCGGTGCCTTTATCTTCTCCTTCACGGAGCGTATGGGTATAGGCGAAGCCGTACGGTCGACGTAGACACTATCCTTGTCGTTTACATTATTGTGCCCTATATACTGCCTGTCGGCATAGAAGACGTTTCCATATCCAACCCACGTAGTAGCGGTATTATCGGGCGACATAGTAAAAAATCTGCCTTTCAGCGGATTATAGATTCTACCACCTGTAACCTCAGGACTATTAACAGCATCCGAAGGAAGATTCTCTAAATCGGGTGTCTCATTAGGCAATAATGTCGAAGTATCGGTATCGGCTGTAAGTTCCTTACCCATAACCGTTTGTCGCAAGAACTCCTCGCGAATGATAGTATCTGAGGGGGTGTTGTACTTATATCCGAATTGCCCCCAACCGCGATACATCTCGCCGTAGTTTCCGTAATACTCCTCGGGATAATCGAGATACAGACCGGCATTTATGTCCCCCATGTATTCATTATTTACATACATACTAGACGTTATTTTCTTTATATAATTGCCATAAGAGTTTGAGTAATGATAATCAACATAATACTGCTGATTGGGTTTTAATGCTATATTTCTTAACACTTCATATTTATGATTATAAGTGGTAGTCGAAGCTATTACCATCCCATCTCTATCTCTTATTGTCAATGTTAAAGGAATGTTTTTTATAAAAAAATCCAATACATTATTATACTCATAGTAATCAAGTAAAGTGTATATCACTATACTATTAGCATTTTTCACATTATTGCTTGCTTTCCAAGCCTCGGTAGGTATGTAGGCATAGTCGTAGTTTTGCTTTTTTACGACCGGTCGGTATACCAATTTATATGTATTCGTGCTTTTGTCGTACAAATCGCTATTGTGGTATCCATTATCGTACGACCTTACTACTGTTATTTTTGCCCGAGCATCTATATCCGTCCATCTGATTTGGCTTCTTCTGTCTTTCGTAGTAAGTTTAACATATACGTTTTCGTTACCTAAAAATATCTTTTTCTCATTTCCTCCATCCGTATAGTGATTGAATAAAGTAAAACTATTTTTTACATCACATTCTATATAGGGAGCTATATGAGTCGTTCCTTTCGGTATATTTATCTCTTCTACTATTTTAGGGAAAATCGCCGAATTTATATGTACTCCCGCAGCAGAAGTGTCTTTTACGGAATAACTTTTGTAAACAGTAAGAACCAGTGCGTCTTGTAACGGTTTAGCCGACTTTACATCTACCTCTATCTTAAAACGACAATCGAACGGAGCCCCTACCTGCTGTAAACCATTGACAAGGAAGTCGTTGGAATAGTCGAAGGTAAACTGTGGATTGCCATTGGCATCGACCGATTTCAACATATTAGAAGATACCTGAGAGCCGTCGCGGTTCTTTGCTCGAATATAACTTACCGTAGGATTCCACCTCACCTTGTCGTATGCCCTTACATCCATAGAATTCATCCTAAAGTATATTCTATCGCCTGTTTTTACCGTAATAGTATCGACCCCCATGTCTTCGTTGTTTTTGTCGGGACGCACTACACGGAATTTTCTAAGGAATAGTTCGCTGCCCTTCTGAATACTCAATCCTACTCCATCTCGTACATTTGCCATAATACGCACGGAATCGAGGTCTTCCGATAGGTGTGCAACTCCCGAAATCTTTACAACACCATCGTAAGGAGCTTGCCACATACGCACCAAATCGATATTGGGCTCATACGTCTTGGGCTTTTCGTAATAGAACGAATCGGTTACCGTATAGCAAGAGTCGGTAAGTGTCCACGTCCGATAATACGATGTGTCTCTGTATGTGGGTATAGTATCGTAATGATATATATTTCTGTAATTGTACTTATATTCGGCACAACGATAAAACTTTTCATAAGTATAGAAGGTGTCTTTAAAAAAGTGTGTTATATAAGGTTTACCAAAAGAGTACGGATCTGCAGAAATACATTCACCGCCTGCTATTTGTACCCGAACAGTATCTTTAACTATTCTCTGGTCATAACAGGTATAATACTTTTTAGTGGCCCTATTATAGCACCTTCTCTTTATCAATATAGTATACGTCCTAACAGTATCACATATAGCTTCCGATTTTTCATATATTTTACAACACCCCCCTCCTTTAGACAAAAACTCACTTTTAATATCTTTAATTATATAATCGCCGTAATTGCCCACTCTCGCCTTGTATAGATGTATCAATAACGAATCGGATATAACAATGGGAGTCAACATCACACTATCGAGTACAGTCTTTATACAAACACTATCTAATACCTTCTTTACAACACGACGCTCAATCCTATAGCCTGTCGGGATACTTTCTTTTACAAGCATAGGTTCTCCGACAATATGTTTTTCGCATATTTCTCTATTATAATACCGCCAGCCCGACTCGAAAATGCTGGAGTCGACCTCTCCGTCGTTTCGAATATACTCCCCTCCGCAGTAGCCACCTACAAAGACGGTATCCTCTTCGGTAACATCGGCAAAGGATACTTTTCCTCTTCGGTAGTATTCGTTTATGAAGGTTTTACCATTGTCTACAATATCGGCAAGTCCGTCACCATTGACATCGGACAGATAATTGCTTGTCGCTCCCGTAGTTGTACTCCACGTATGGGCAAAATCACCTCCTTGTCCTAAAATCTTAGCTTGCCCCTCTATTCCCCAGCTATTGGTAGTACTATTAGACTTCAGAAAATTAAGACTACTACCTACGTGTTGCAGCGGACCAAATGATATTTGAGAGTCGTAGCTTTCGACATTACGCAATCTGTAGTATAAATTTTCGTTATACCTAATAAGTTTATCGGGATAACCATCACCATTCAAATCGACAAACGACACAACTCCCTCCGACTCCTCTTTGTTGTGCATATAGTTACCTCCAACAGACACCGATTTCGTCCATACTTTAAAAAACAATCCGAAATCGACCCCGCCGCCCAAATCGTATGAAAACGACCTACTCGCCGAAAAATTTTTATTCTCTTTTATGGGAATAATAGCATATCCGAGATTATTGGAAGTCACTTCTTTGTAATTAATCGTATGAGAGTCTTCTTCAAAAATAGCGCCGTGTACTTCATTATATTTGAAGCTATATAGCACATGTAAAAACATATATGTGTTATATTTTACAGCAAAATCACATCTATTAAAAACGTCTTGAAGTAGAATATTTGTATTTGGTGTTTTTATTTTCCAATTTATTGTATCTATCATATCGTATTTTTGATACTTAACAGAATCTTCGAACGACTCTATTACCGAGCATAAAAGGGTTTTTCCAAAAACACCTGTCTTATAACCAAAGTAGTACTCCTTTATTATAGTATCGCTATAGCTTACTATTATCTTATCGAGCAGCTTTGCATCGCTCTCCTTGAATCCGCTGCGGTACGAGAAACTCTTATCGGGTTTCACCATATCAGATACTTTGAAAGATATACAATATTTACCCTCCGATTCCTTATCTCCCGTATACAAAATACTTTCGAGCACCACCTGTTGGTCGTCGTCACTGAAACGTCGGTACTTGTAGATCATTGTATTGCCATAAGTATCCTCCACCTTACGCAAGTACCACTTAGAGACATTTTGTTTACCCCCAGCAGACACATTACTCTGGAATACAGCTGCTGCATCCATCCCATTTCCAAGGCTGCCATAATAATATTTTGTACCATTCTTGTCGGTTACCTCCCACCAATAGTTGTGAGGAAGGGTTCCATGACGTACTATCCGATTGAACGAACCCTCTACACGCGGATAGAAACGTTTACCATCGGCATACCTATTATCGAAATTACGTCTATAAGCAGGCTTGTTGAGTCTAAATTGATTCTGTCGAGTATCTTCGGTTACCAAGATTTGTCCATCGAGCAAATACGTTTCGCTCTCTAACTCTTGACTATAGATAGGCACACCATGCCTGGTATCGACACTAATACACGATACACTTAAATCCCAGCCTAAGCCTACCCAACTACTACCGCCATTACTATTATAGCTAAGGTTAAGAGTAGGTTGTATTCCCCTACGACCGGCAGGCACTCCTATAGGATATTTCATAGAGGCACTTCCATCGTTATTAGCCTCAGGCGGACTTATAATAGTATATGCTCCAACAGGGTCGGCTGCTTTCAAATCTTTGATAGAGGTCGGTGTATATGCAATAGCATCGGAACTCTCAGGTGTTTTGAGTATACCATTTATATAATCGGTAAAATGATCTGTACGCGAATATATTACTCGATTGGTTTCGTCCACACTATCTCGCTCTATCTGCTCCCACCGATGGTTACTATTGTTGTAGAAATATGTGTAAATATCCTTAGCCGAATAACCGAATGGTATATCTGTCTCATTATAAGCTATGGCAATTACAATCTCCTTAGCAAACTTCTGACCGTCTGGAAGACAACGAAAACCTCCTGAATAACCGGTAACATTTACCATATTACTCGGTAACAAAGGTAGTTCTTCGGTATCTATAGGAGATATACTTATATGAGTTGTTTTAGAAACACTACCACTATCTATCAAAAGCGATATCCCTTGACGTTGAGCAATAGAAGGAGAATCGGGTGATATGTTGTAAGTGAAGGTTATACCTCTATTTGCTATTAAAACAGTACTGTCTATTACCTTAGGTTTATTCGATCGCTTGTTGTCGGAAATCGATTTAAAAACAACTCCCTCAGGCAATACTCTCAACGAATCTGTCGATATGTTTATATCCATATTCGCTGTAGCACCCGACAAACAGACGGAACTATTGCTCCCCCTATTAATACAACTAACGCTCAATAAGATTAGTGTGCAAATCACTACCGTAGATAAATTAATATGTGCCCGTTTCATATATATACTAATTATATGGTTAAAAAATAAAGTACAATGTTTTTTTGTATTTGTCATTT
>ERZ773009.3048-NODE-3048-length-10321-cov-13.932398_pt1 | contig 10321 bp, 9 predicted proteins | sample MGYA00580663_ERZ773009 | MGnify/ENA primary metagenome ERZ773009 (study PRJEB29015, sample SAMEA2737969) | human oral metagenome | biome: human oral; feature: human-associated habitat; material: dental | place: China | collected 2026 ...
TGGCCGACTCGTACTTGAACTTGCCGTAGTCCATGAGCTTGCACACCGGGGGGCGCGCGTCGGGGGCCACCTCGACGAGATCGAGGCCGGCCTCCTCGGCCAGGCGTAGGGCGTCCTCCACGCGAACGACGCCGACCTGCTCACCACTGGGGCCGACGAGACGCACCTCGGGGACGCGGATCCGTTCATTGATACGGGGCTCGCTGATAACTGTTCCTCACTCTCGGTGACAATAACCGTCGCAGCAGAAAGGCCCTCGCCGCGAATGCGTGCGAAGGCCTCACATGTGCTCGTCGAGCACGGTCATCGGTGCCTGAGCACCGAACCGCCGAGGATCTCTCCTCGTCATGACCCGGTTCCATCGAGGAACCCAGGTGGGATTTCTCCGCTTGCGTGCCGGAGCTGGAGCTCCAGCCGGTCGCTTGGCACTCTACCAGGTCATCAAACGTCGCCCCAGAGGGCGGACACCGCCTGCGGGCGTGAACCCGCACACCCCGGTGGACCGACCGGTATGGTCGTACCGATTCCCATTCGCTCGAGCAGGCTCAGGCCGGTAGGGGGCACAGCTCGACGGTATCGATGAAATCGCCCCACGCCGGATCGACCATGATGTGTTGGCACGCCTCCAGCGCCGCGGCCACGGCCGGCATGCCCCCGCCGGAGGCGATGCGCACGAACACCCGCAGCTCCGCCTCCTCACCGGGGGCGAAGGCCACCCCCGTCACCCCCGGCACCTCGCCGAGCTGAGCGGCCACCTCGGCCTGAACGGGACCGTTGCGCCATGACGGCACCCAGGACTCGCCCTCCGCCAGGGCGAGGACGGCCGGACGAGGCAGGCGCAGATCGTGCGTGCCCGGGTCCAGGACCCACAGCTGGTCGGTGGCCGCGCAGGCGACCCGCGCGGCGCGCACCGGCTCGACCGGCACGGGCCGCACATCGGAGCGCCAGGCCGCCATCGCGGCGGCGCTGGTGAACACCGGCAGTCCGACGTGCCCGTCCGGCAGGGAGAGGACCGGGGCGGTCGCGTCCCGGGCGGCATCGTCAGGGCGGACCTCACGGCCCCGAGCCCGCGGCATCGAGGGCACGGCATCGGAAGCCCCCAGGCGCACGGCGTGCGCGCCGGGCGGGGCGTGGGCGATCACGGGCACAATGACGCGTGAGGCCGTCACCGCCCTCCACACCGCGTCGAGGTACTCGTGGCGCGGTCGATCGGTGGACTCCAGGACGGCGGTCACGGCCGGGTCGGCCTCACCGGTGTCGGCGCGGAAAGGGGTGGGCGCCGCCAGCAACCGCTCCAGCCTGGCGCGGGCCGCCAGCGCGGCGTCGACCTGCCCCGCACCCGCACCGGGGCCCTCGTCCCCCGCATTCCGCTCCGAGGCCGGACTCACCGCAGGTCCTGCGCCTGCGCGCCAGCCTGACCGGCGCCCTCAACGCCGCGCGCGACGGCCAGCGCGTCGGAGAGGGTGAAACTGCCGTGATACAGGGCCCTGCCCACGATGGCGCCCTCAACGCCGTCGGGCACGAGGCGGGCGAGCGCCCGCAGATCATCGAGCCGGGCGATGCCGCCCGAGGCGACCACAGGGGCGCTCGTGCGCGCGGCCACCTGGCGCAGGAGATCGGTGTTGGGACCGGTCAGGGTGCCGTCCCTGGTGACGTCGGTGACGACGTAGCGGGCGCAGCCGGCGGCGTCCAGACGCGCCAGAGTCTCCCACAGGTCGCCGCCCTCCCTGGTCCAGCCGCGGGCCGCAAGCCTCGTCCCGCGCACGTCCAGGCCGACGGCGATCCTCTCACCGTGCTCGGCGATGACCCGCTCGGTCCACTCGGGGTTCTCCAGGGCGGCGGTGCCGAGGTTGACCCGGGCCGCTCCGGCGTCCAGGGCGCGGAGCAGGGAGAGATCGTCGCGGATGCCGCCGCTCAGCTCGACGTTGATACCGACCTCGCCGACGATGCGGGCCAGCAGCGGTGCATTGGAGCCGCGGCCGAATGCGGCGTCGAGATCGACCAGGTGGATCCACTGCGCACCGGCGTCGACCCAGTCGCGGGCGGCGTCGACGGGGTTCCCGTAGTCGGTCTCGGATCCGGCCTCTCCTTTGAGCAGGCGGACGGCCTTGCCGTCGGCGACGTCGACGGCGGGCAGAAGGGTGAGCATGACAGGTTCTTTCAAGGTCTTCACAGGGTGGTCAGCGGATTCACGGCAGGAGGATCACAGGGTGGTCAGCCAGTTGCGGAGCAGCTGGGAGCCGGCGTCACCGGACTTCTCGGGATGGAACTGGGTGGCGGACAGAGCCCCGTTCTCGACGGCGGCCACGAAGTCCTCTCCGTGGGTGGCCCAGGTGGTTCTCGGCAGCCGCGCGGGACCGGACTCCAGAGGATCCAGGAGCGCGGCCGGGTCGGTCGTGGCGGCGTAGGAGTGGACGAAGTAGAAGCGCTCGCCGGCCACGCCGTCGAAGAGCACGGTGTCCCGGGGCGCACGAACCTCGCTCCAGCCCATGTGGGGGACGACACCGGCTCGCAGCCGCGAGACGGTCCCGGGCCATTGACCGAGTCCCCCCGCCCTGCGCGTCCCGTCCCGCGCATCCCGCCCCTCGCGGTGCTCGCCGAGAGGCTCGAAGCGCTCGGTGGAGGAGTCGAACATGACCTGCATGCCCACGCAAATACCGAGCACGGGCCGTCCCCCGGCGAGTCGCCGGTCGATCAGGCGCGGGGCGTGCGCACTCCTCAACTGGTCCATGACGGCTCCGAAGGCGCCCACGCCGGGCACGACCAGGCCGTCAGCGGCCCCGACGGCGTCCGGGTCCGCAGTCAGCTCAACGTCTGCGCCGACCCTTTCCAGGGCGCGCACGGCGGAGCGGACGTTGCCGCTGCCGTAGGACAGGACGACGACGCTGGGGTGGCTCATGCGACCCACCCTACCGAGGTGCGGGAGACACGCCTGTCCCGTCTCGGAGGACGGCCCGCCAGCACTCCCGCGGCCTGCGGCGGCCCGCCGCATTCACCGGTGCGGGCCGGGGCGGGCGGACGTCAGTCCTCGTCGCCGCGGGGCCGGCGCAGACCGCGGCCGAGCCACCGCATGGTCCGGCCGGGCTTGATCTCGCTGGTGCGCAGGGCGCCTCTGACGTCCTGCGCACGAGTGATGCCCAGCAGAACGTCCTCGGCCTCCTGGTCCACCGAGGCCAGCAGCAGCCCCGCCGAGGCCTCCTCACCGGCCTCGCCGTCCGCATAACGGCGAGCCGTGATAGTACCCGACAGCCCCGATTCGATGCCGACGTCGGTGGCCAGGTCGGCCGTGAGCAGGACGACTCCCGCGCGGCTGAGCCGGGAGAGGGCGGAGGCGAGCTCGGCGGCCTCAGCGGGCTCGGTGTCCGCTCCCCCGAGCAGCTCGCTCACGTCCCACTCGGCGTGGGCCGACACGAGCTCCTTGACGGCGAATGCGCCCGAACGCGCGGGCACGACGACGCAGTCCAGATCACTCATCGCGCACAGGGTCGCCAGGGCCTCGGCGCTCGCCAAGGGAGTGAGGACCACGGCGACCTTGACGGCCCGGGGAGGGTCGGGGGTCTGCGCGTCCAGCGCGGCGGCGAGCGCGTCGATGTCGGCGGCCTGCTCCGGAGTCAGGGCGTCCGAGCCCTCATCGTCCGCCCCGCCGCCCGCGCCGTTGCCGGCGCCATCGTCCGCCCCCTCCTCCACCTCGTCGATCTGCGCGCGGCGATCGTCGGTCGGCCGTGCCCCCGGCGCCGTATAGGTGTTGTGGGGTACGTCCGCCACGGAGACGAGGGCGGGTCCGGTGTCCTCCTCACCTGTATCGTCGTCCTCATTATTCTTCTCGTTCTTCTCATCGAGGGACTCCAGGTCGGCCTGCATCTCATCGGGCAGGCTCAATCCCTCCATCATGGCGGCGAATTCGGCGTCGATGTTGTCGGATTCGCCGACGTTCCCTCCGCCGGCGGGGCCAGACGCTCGGTCGGAGCCGTCGGACTTACCGCGCTCATCGGCCCGGTCCACCCGGTCGGGCTCGTCGGGATCATGGCGGGGTGCAGAGTCGGAGTCGTGCATCACAGTGCTCCCTTCGTCGAGGGGATGTCGTCGACACGCGGGTCGGGTTCGATGGCGGAGCGCAGGGCGCGGGCGAGAGCCTTGAACTCGGCCTCGGCCACGTGGTGGGGATCGCGGCCGGAGAGGACCCGCACGTGCAGGCAGACGCCGGCGTGGTAGGCGATGGCCTCCAGGACGTGCCGGACCATCGAGCCGGTGAAGTGCCCGCCGATGAGATGGTGAACGAAGGCCTCGGACTCCCCGTCGTGGACCAGGTAGGGCCGCCCCGACACGTCGACGACGGCCTGGGCCAGAGCCTCGTCCAGGGGCACGAGAGCATCGCCGAAGCGCCGGATTCCGCGCTTATCGCCTAGAGCGGCGCGCAGCGCCTCGCCGATGCAGATGGCTGTGTCCTCCACGGTGTGGTGGACGTCGACGTCGGTGTCGCCGGTGGCGCGCACGGTCATATCGATCAGGGAGTGCCGACCCAGGGCCGTGAGCATGTGGTCGTAGAAGGGCACGGACGTGGTCACGTCCGTCCTCCCGGCGCCGTCCAGCTCAAGCTCGACGACGACGGTCGATTCGCTCGTCGTGCGCTCGATGCGTGCGGTACGGCTCATGTGCTCTCCTCCTTCTCCTCGCCGTCCGGGCGATCGGGGCGGGATGCCAGCACATCCACGAGGGCGGCGCGGAAGGCGTCCATCTCGTCGGGCGTGCCGACGCACACCCGAAGGTACCCTGCCGGGCCGACCACTCGGATGAGGACGCCGCGCTCGAGCAGCGCCTCGAAGATCGCCCTCCGATCCTGGAAGGGCCCGAAGAGCACGAAGTTGGAGTCGGAGTCGTAGGCGGTCAGCCCCCGCTCGCGCAACCAGGCGACCAGAGCGTCGCGCTCCGAGCGCAGGGAGGCGACCTGGCTCATGAGCTCCTCACGGTGACCGAGGGCGGCCAGCGCCGCCGCCTGCGTGGTGGCGGACAGGTGATAGGGCAGGCGCACGACGCGAAGGAGGCCGACGAGCTCGCGGGAGGCGGCGAGGTATCCCAGACGCAGGCCGGCCATGCCGAAGGCCTTCGACATGGTGCGGCTGACCACCAAGTGCGGATAGCGTCCGCCGTCGTCCTCGATCAGCAGTTCCAAAGCGCTGGGCACGCCGGGACGACGGAACTCGCCGTAGGCCTCGTCGACGACGACGACCGCGTCCGACGGCCCGGCGGAGCCTCCGTTGCGGATGAGCGGCCCGCCGCCGCGGGCGATCTCCAGGACGGCGCGCACGTCCTCCAACGGGAGGGCGGTGCCGGTGGGGTTGTTGGGGCTGGCGAGGATGAGGACTGCGGGACGGACGTCCTCGAGCGCCTCGCGCACGGCGGCGATATCGAGCGTGAAGTCCTCGGCGCGCGCTCGCGTCACGTAGCGCGTGAGCGTGTCGCGAGCGTACTCGGGGTACATGGAGTACGTGGGGGTGAAGGACAGGCACGCCCGGCCCGGTCCCCCGAACGCCTGAAGCACCTGGAGCATGACCTCGTTGGAGCCGTTGGCCGCCCACACGCGCTCCGGGGACAGCCTGACCCCCGACTCGACGGCGAGGTAGTCGGCCAGGGCCCGCCGCAGGGCCGGGAAGTCGCGCTCCGGGTAGCGGTTGAGGCGGCCCGCGGCCCCGGCGACGGCCCGGGCGATGGAGTCGACGACCGCCGGCGAGGGCGCATAGGGGTTCTCGTTGACGTTGAGCCGCACCGGCACATCGAGCTCGGGGGCCCCGTAGGGCGCTGCGCCCTCAAGACCGGGTCGCACGGGAAGGGTGCTCATGGGCGGGAGTCTACGAGTCCTCCCCCTTGACGTCCCGTCCGCTCCGCTGCGGCGGCCGGACCGGCCCCGGGAAGAGGACCCGCGGGTAGTCTGAGGTCATCAGCCGATTCAGGGAGCGCGATCCTCATGAGCCAGCCGCCGTACCGGTCCCAGCAGACGCGCCCGCCAGCGGTGGCGGGTCTGTTCTATCCCGCCGAGCCGGCACGTCTGCGGGCGGATGTGGAGTCCATGCTGACAGGGGCGCGGGCCGATGCTGACGCCGCCCCGACTCCCCCGGCGGCGCTGATCGTCCCCCACGCCGGCTACGTCTACTCGGGACCCACAGCCGCCCTGGCCTGGGCGCGGGCCGAATCCCTGCGAGGACGAGTCCGCCGGGTCGTGCTGCTGGGGCCCGCACACAGGATGGGCGTGCGCGCCCTCGCCCTACCCGGCCACCGCGCCATGGACACCCCGTTGGGTCCCGTGACGGTGGAGGTTCCCGCGCAGATCGAAGCACTGGCCTCCAGCTCTCTGGTGGTCGCCAGGCCCGACGTTCACGCGGCCGAGCACTCCCTGGAGGTCCAGCTCCCCTTCCTTCTCACCGTCCTGCCCGAGGCCAGCGTGGTGCCCCTGGCGGTGGGCCGGGTCGACGCCGACCGGGTCGCCGAGGCGATCCGCCCGTTCCTGGGCGGATCGGACACCCTGGTCGTGGTCAGCTCCGACCTGTCCCATTACCTGCCCCAAGCTGAGGCTCGCCGTGTGGACGACGCGACGATCCAGCGCATTCTGGCACTGCGCGCCGATATCAGCCCGGACGAGGCCTGCGGCGCCACCTGCATCAACGCCCTCCTGCTGGCCGCCGGCGAGCAGGGTCTGGGCCCGCGGCTGCTCGGCACGGCGACCTCGGCCGACACCATCGGCACCCCGGAGAGGGTGGTGGGCTACGGCGCCATCGCCTTCGACGCCCCAGCGGCCCCGTGAATGCGGAACCCACGCCCGCCCTCGCCGAACCCCCGTCGAGGGGTGGACGTGAGTGCGGTCGCGGCCGCACCATGGATGGAAGAACCTATCGAGGAGGCGCACCGTCATGACGTCCCCGCTGCCCGCCGACGCCGGCCTGCTCCTGCTGCCCCTCGCCCGTCGCGCCATCGCCCGGCATCTCGACGCGGTCCCCCTCCCGACACAGGAGAACGCCGCACTCCCCGGGACTTCTAAGGGCGCCGAGGACCCGAGCTGGCTCCGGGCGCCGGGAGCCAGCTTCGTGACCCTGACCTCGGGCAGAGCGCCCGGCGGCTCCCTGCGCGGATGCATCGGCAGCCTGGAGGCCCACGAGCCGCTGCACGCCGACGTCGAATCCAACGCCGTCGCAGCGGCCGTCGGCGACCCGCGCTTCCCGCCCCTGACCGCGGGCGAACTGGCGGACACCGTCATCGAGGTGTCCGTCCTGTCCGCGTCGGTCCCCCTGCCGGCCGTCGACGAATCCGATCTTGCGGCCCGGCTGCGCCCCGGTGTCGACGGCGTCATCCTGTCGTCCCCCCGCCACCGCGCCACCTTCCTGCCCCAGGTGTGGGGTCAACTCCCCGATCCGGTCGACTTCCTGATCCATCTGCGCCGCAAGGCGGGCCTGCCCGCCGACTACTGGGGGGAGGACGTGTCCGTACGGATCTACACGGTGACCGCCTGGCAGGAGACCGAAGCGGGCACCGCCGGCGGCCGGCCGCGGGAGACGGGCCGGCCGTGACCGGGCCGACCGGGCGGGCGATGCCGTCCGCCGATCCCCATCCGGCCCGGTGGTGGCGGACTCTGCCGGACGGGCGTCTGCGCTGCGAATTGTGCCCCCGCCGGTGCACGCTGCGCGAGGGCCAGCGCGGATTCTGCTTCGTGCGGGCACGGGTCGGGGACGCCATCGTGCTGACCACCTATGGACGCTCCTCCGGCTTCGTCCTGGACCCCATCGAGAAGAAGCCCCTGGCGCACGTGCTGCCGGGCTCCACCATCCTGTCCTTCGGGACGGCGGGCTGCAACCTGGCCTGCAAATACTGCCAGAACTGGGAGATCTCCACCTCCCGGGATATCGACACCCTCACCGCCCCCGCCACGCCCCAAGCCCTGGCCGCGGCCGCCTCCGACGCAGGCGCCGCGGGCGTGGCCTTCACCTACAACGACCCGGTGATCTTTGCCGAATACGCCATCGACACGGCGGCCGCCTGCCGCGAGGCGGGACTGGCGAGCGTGGCCGTCTCCGCAGGATGGATCAGTCCCGAGCCGTGCACTGAGCTGTTCGGAGCGGTCGACGCCGCCAACATCGACCTCAAGGGCTTCACCGACGACTTCTACCGCCGCGTGACCGGGGCCCGCCTGACCGACGTGCTCGACACTCTCACCCGGGTGCGAGCGCTGGGGACATGGTTGGAGATCACCACACTGCTCATCCCGGGGCGCAACGACTCCGATGCCGAGATCGCCGCGGAGTGCGCCTGGATCGCCGCCGAGCTGGGGGCCGAGGTGCCCGTGCACTTCTCCGCCTTCCATCCGGCCCACCGAATGCGCGAGACGCCCCGCACACCGGCATCCACCTTGGAGCGCGCCCGCGCCATCGCCCGTGACGCCGGGCTGGCGCACGTGTACCTCGGGAATGTGCGCACCCGCGACGGCGCCTCGACCCGCTGCGCCGGCTGCGGAACACTCCTGGTGGACCGCGAGGGCTATCGGGTCACCGATTACCGGATCACCTCCGAGGGCGCCTGCCCGCAGTGTGGCCGGCGGGTCCCGGGCCTGTGGGATCCGGCCGGCCCGCCGCCGGCGGCGGGCCAGTGGCTCCCGCGTCGGGTCGCCGTCGGCGTGTGAACCCGGCGATCTCGTCGAGCCCGGCACCAACGGCGATCAGGGCCGCGCCCGGGCCGCGGGCGCGGCCGGCGGTGCGCCAGCGTCACTGGGGGCGGGCGGTCAGCATGACCTCCTCGTAGTCCAGGCGCTTGAGGGCATATTCGATGGAGCCCGCTGAGTACAGGCCGAGCTCTCCAGCGTCCAGAAGCGCCTCGCGCTGGGCTCGGATCATGTCCAGGGTCATCCGCCGAGTCGCGGCGGCGAACTCGCGGCGGGCCGCGGCGTCCCTCCCCGACTCCTCCGATCCTCCCGTCCGCGCCGGCTCCGCCCTCCTGCCCGCGGAGGCGTCCTCACCGTCGCCCCTGCGCAGGATGTGGGCCGCCAGAGCCGATGTGCTCTGCGGGATGATGCCCGTCGCCGCACCGCCGCGCCGCGAACTGCTGAGCTCTAGAGCGGAGCCCGCGGCGGCCCGTTCGGGGGCGGCGGGGTCGTCGTGCTCAATGATCGCCGCGGAGCCGCCCGCTGCCCCGGGGAGGGCCCCGTCCCGCTCGTCGTCGCGCTCGGCGACGACCCCCTTGGCCGCGATGATGAGAAGGCGGAGGAGTTCGCTGCGCTCCTCCTCGTCGGCGGGCCCCTCCATGGAGGGCTTGACGACCTTGACGACCCACGGGAGTGTCAGGCCCTGAACGATGAGGGAGCCCGCGGCCACCAGGATGGCGATGAGGAGGAGGAAGGATCGGTTGGGGGCCGAAGCGGGTAGAGTCTGGGCGGCTGCGAGCGTGACGGCCCCGCGCATGCCGGCCCAGGCGATGACCGCCCCCTCCCTCAGACCGAGCGGTTCGTCGCGGTAGTACTCCACATCCGCGCTGCGACGGCGGAGCCGGTCGACGGCCTGCGAGGCGCGGCGCCTGCTCCGCTCGGGGCTGGTGGGCAGGCGGTGCAGTCTGAGCGCCCGATTGATCCGGCGTCTGAGCCCGCGCCGACTGCGGTCCCAGGGGATCTGCATGTCGTCGGGAATATCGCCGCGGGCGATGGCCGAGCAGCGTCCTTCGAAGGCCTGGACGGATTCGCTCATCTCCTCCCAGCGGGTGGCGTAGCGTTCGTCGCGGCGACGCAGCCACGCCAGCATGGGGGCCACGACGGCGGCCCGGACCAGCACCGTGAGTCCTCCGGCGAGGACGGCCAGCCAGACGGCCGTGGTGATGCTGGGGCCCTCGGCCAGGACCTCCTCGACGATGCCGAAGAATTGCAGGCCCATGATGAGGAAGATGAAACCCTCCAGGACGAGTTCAGCGGTGTGCCAGGTCTCCTGCCCGGCGATCCGGTGGTCGGGGGGCAGGACGCGCGGGCCCCGGTGGCCGGTGACGAGGCCGGCGATGACGGCGGCCACGAGCCCGCTGCCGCCCATGTGCTCAGCGGGGATGGCGGCGAGGAAGGGGATCGTGAAGGAAACGACCGTGTCCACGCTGGCGTCCGTGATACGGGCCCGCAGATGGAGGGTCAACTCGCCGACCGCCCAGCCCACGGCGAGGGCCACGAGGACGGAGGCGGCGAAGCCCTCCACGACTCCGCTCACAGTCACGGCGCCCGCCGTCGCGGCGGTGCTGGCCGAGGACAGGACCACGAGGGCGGTGGCGTCGTTGAGCAGGCCCTCGCCCTCCAGGACGGTGATGATGCGCT
>ERZ773009.3053-NODE-3053-length-10307-cov-4.224542_pt1 | contig 10307 bp, 10 predicted proteins | sample MGYA00580663_ERZ773009 | MGnify/ENA primary metagenome ERZ773009 (study PRJEB29015, sample SAMEA2737969) | human oral metagenome | biome: human oral; feature: human-associated habitat; material: dental | place: China | collected 2026 ...
TTTGCCGATAATAATTTTTCTTCTAATATATTCACTCTTATACCTCTTATTAATCTTGCATTTTATGGAAACGCCCGTTAAATGTTTATGTTTTTGAAATCACAAGCACTATATGTGATTACAAGCGGTATTTTAGACAAAGAAACGCCCTAAAGCGTTTCTTCATCCTCCTTACCCTCTTCCTTATGCTTTTTTGTATCCTTACTGATTACCTCATCTATAAGTTTATCCATCTTCATTCCGTACTCCAAAGAATTGTCTATAACAAACTTCAGTTCAGGTGTATTCCTCAAGTTAAGTCTGTGTGCAAGTTCATATCTGATAAATCCTCCGGCTTTTCTTAAGCCCTCTAAGGTTTTATCAGCCTCTTCCTTATCTCCAAGCACACTTACATATACTGTGCAGTACTTAAGATCTGTAGTTACATTAACATCCGTAACACTGGTCATAGTACTGACTCTCGGATCTTTTAACTCAGTTCTTATAATTTGAGATATCTCACGCATAACCTCAGAATTAATTCTGGTATTCTTTATACTGTTTTTTCTCATAAATCTCCTAAGCTGATATTAGTTTGGCAATTAGCCTCTTGAAACCTCTACCATATCATAAGCTTCCACATAGTCGCCTTCTTTTATATCATTGAACTTCTCGAACACCAGTCCGCACTCATATCCGGTATTGACTTCTTTTACATCATCCTTAAATCTCTTAAGTGAGGCAAGTGCTCCTTCATAAATCTGCTCAGAATCTCTTGTAATTCTAATCTTGCATCCTCTTACAAACTTACCGTCTTTTACATAAGATCCGGCTATAGTACCTACTCCTGAAGCCTTAAATATCTGTCTTACCTCGGCATGTCCTATTACCTTTTCTTCATAAACAGGCTCAAGCATACCCCTCATTGCAGCTTCAACATCTTCTATAGCCTGATAGATGACCTTATAGAGTCTAAGGTCGACCTTCTCCTGATCCGCACTTGATTTTGCTGTAGCGTCCGGTCTTACATTAAATCCTATAATTATAGCATTACTTGCAGCAGCCAAGGCTACATCCGATTCGTTAATAGAGCCTACACCTCCGTGTATTACCTTGACCTGTACCTCTTCATTGGAAAGCTTAACAAGTGATTCCTTTACCGCTTCCACAGAACCTTGCACATCCGCCTTGATAATAACCGGAAGCTCCTTTAAGTTTCCTGCCTTGATTTGTGTAAACAGATCGTCAAGGCTTAGCTTTGCTTTGGTCTCTTCTATAAGTTTATTCTTATTTTCAGATATAAAGGTAGCCGCAAATGCTTTAGCTTCCTTGTCATTTTCGGTAGCTACAAAGATTTCTCCGGCATTAGGTACATTGTCAAGTCCGAGTATCTCTACCGGAGTGGACGGAGTTGCCTGCTTTAACTTGATTCCCTTATCATTTATCATGGCACGAACCTTACCTGAGCAAGCTCCTGCCGCTATAAAGTCTCCCACATGAAGCGTTCCCTTTTGAACAAGTACCGTAGCAACCGAGCCCTTGCCCTTGTCAAGCTTAGCCTCTATAACTATACCTCTTGCCTTACGATTAGGATTGGCCTTTAATTCCTTGACCTCTGCCGCAAGTATGATCATCTCAAGCAGCTGCTCTATACCTTCTTTGCTATGTGCGGATACCGGACAGAATATGGTGCTTCCGCCCCAATCCTCAGGTATAAGATCGTACTCTGAAAGCTCCTGCTTTACTCTGTCTATGTTGGCACTCGGCTTATCTATCTTATTTACCGCTACTATAATCTCTACACCTGCCGCCTTTGCATGGCTGATAGCCTCTACTGTCTGCGGCATGACACCGTCATCGGCAGCTACAACAAGTATAGCTATATCGGTTGACTGCGCACCACGCATTCTCATAGCGGTGAATGCCTCATGTCCGGGTGTGTCAAGAAAGGTTATAGGCTGTCCGTTGATCTTAACCATATATGCGCCTATATGCTGCGTGATACCGCCTGCCTCATGACTTGTTACATCACTCTTTCTTATAGCATCCAAAAGTGAAGTTTTACCATGGTCTACATGTCCCATAACACAGACTACAGGAGGTCTTGGTAAAAGATCGGCTTCATTTTCCTCTTCTTCTTTAAGAAGCTCTTCTATAACATCAACCTTTTCTTCCATGTTACAAATAACATTATACTCCAAGGCTATTTCCTCAGCCTCGGCAAAACTTATCTCAGTATTAAGAGTTACTATCTGCCCCTTCATGAAAAGTTTTTTAATAATAGCGGAGGACTGAAGTTTAAGTTGTGCTGCCAAGTCCTTTATGGTAAGTACTTCAGGTATGGTAATTTCCTTAATATCCTCAACCACAGTCTCTACCTTAGGTTTAACCGGCATGATAAAAGGATGCTTAACTGTCTTGCCCTTAGCAGGTCCGTCCTCTGTACGATGCTTTTTATCTGTCTTTTGATTCTTAAAGTTGTTCTTATTTACCCTTGTAGTAGTGGTCTTTTTAGCAAGAGAGCCGTCCATTGAAGCAACGGAATCCCTTTGAGAACTCTTTTTAAAGCCTCCCTGTCTTTGTGAAACAGGCTTTTCATCCTTATCTTTATCCTTATCAAAGAAATCATTTCTTTGATTTCTTGGTTTATAATTTTGCCCGCCGGATGAATTCCTGTCTTTAAAATTAGGATTAAAAGGTCTGTCTCCTGCCTGCTTTTGAGCCGAACCCTGTCTTTGCTGACCTTGAGAGTTTCTGTCGGAATATCTGGGATTATTTCCCTGCTGACGATTTCCGAAGTTTCTCTGACCTTCAGCTCCTCTTCTATCCGTATTTCTTTGTCCCTCGGCACCTTTTCTGTCTGTATTTCTGTTGTCATGACCTCTGTAGCCCTGACCTCTTCTGTTGTCTCCATGACCTCTATCCTGTCCTCTGTTTCTTGAGTCTGACTGAGTCTTTGGCTGATTGGCACTTTCTTTTCTTTTCTCTTCTTCTCTTCGTGCCATATCGTCATATACATTTCTTACTTTTACTTCTTTTTTCTCTTCATTTTGCATCGTCGGCTTTTGCTTCTCCAAATTATTGTCTATATCTTTAACAGCCTCATCTGTAGACTTTGTATCCGTTACAACTTTTTCTTGTGTTACTTCTTTCTTCTCTTCTACAATTTTTGTTTCTGTTACTGTTTTTTCTTTTTTCTCTTCTTCTACAGGCACCTTTCCCTGCACTTCTTTTACTTCTTCACTGACACTTTGTTTCTTATCATTTGCGGAAAGAACGGAAAGTACTCTTGTTCCTGACTGTTTAGCTGTGGCTTGAGCAGGTTTTGTGCTATGCTGCTGTGCATTCTGAGGTCTGAATACTGCAGTGAACTTTTTCTTATGAGGTTCACTCTTGGTATCCGGCTTACTTTCCTCAGATTTACTTCTCTCCGAAAACATTTTTCTTACACTATTTGCCTGCTCATCAGTAATTGATGAAAAATGGCTTTTTACATCCATACCTTTTTCATTCAGTATAGCTATCAGTTCTTTATTCGACTTTCCCAATTCTTTCGAAAGTTCATATATTTTCAATTAAACTACCTCCGTCCCTGTATCTAATAATTTCTTGATTGCTTGCGCAAAATTTGCATCACTTATTCCGAGTGAAGCCCTATATTCTTTTCCGATTGCATGTCCAAGGCTTAGTTTATCCGAGTATATGTATATAGGTATTTTCTTGTAAGCACATTTATTCATAAAAAGCTTTTTGGTATTATCGGAAGCATCCGTTGCAACTATTACCAGTTTAGCTTTATTTTCTTTTATAAGCTTTTCCGTAGAAAATTCTCCGCTTACAACCTTTGCCGCCCTCATAGCCAAGCCTATTAAATTTAATATCTTATTCACTTAATTCCTTCATTTCCTCTGTTAATTTCAAATAAGTTTCTTTTTGTAACTTCATCTTAAACGATCTGTCCAGTGCTTTGTTCTTTTCGGCTTTTTGTATGCAATTTGTATCCTTACAAATGTACGCTCCTCTGCCGGCAGCCCTTCCTGTAGGGTCTAAACTGATCACCGAATCTTTAGACTTAACTATGCGTATCATCTCCTTTTTACTTCTTTGTGTTCCACAGGCTATACATAATCTCAGTGGTTTAGATTTAACTTCCATTCCTAAGCCCTCACTTTTATATTAAATGTCGCTATCTTCTCCTTTTTCTTCAATAACCTCCCCTGTTTCTTCCTGCGGATCGGTTATTTCAGGCTCTACTTCAATCTCTTCAAAATCCAAGGTTCCCTCAGGTCTGTAATCTATACCGAGTTCATCAAATAAACCTATCTCTCTTGCCTGTGTCTCACTCTTTATATCAATTTTGTAACCGGTAAGCTTTGCTGCAAGTCTTGCATTTTGTCCTTCTTTTCCTATTGCAAGTGATAGCTGATAATCCGGAACTATTACCTGAGCCTCTTTGTTATCCTCATCCGCCACAACACAGATTACCTTGGCAGGACTTAAAGCGTTTTCTATAAGATAACCGGGGTTATCATCCCAGTTGATTATATCTACCTTCTCTCCTCTCAGTTCCTCAACTACGGAGTTTACTCTTATTCCGTTAATTCCCACGCAGGCTCCTACCGCATCTACATTCTCATCATTACTTGATACTGCCATCTTGGTTCTTGAGCCTGCTTCTCTGGCTATTGATTTAATTTCCACTATTCCGTCTTTTATTTCCGATACCTCGGACTCAAAAAGCTTTCTTACCAGCTCCTGGTGATTTCTCGATACGGTTATCTTCGGTCCCTTGGGATTTTCCTTAACTTCTACCACATAGACCTTGATTCTGTCTGTAGGCTTAAGCTGCTCCGACTTGACCTGCTCCGACTCCGGAAGCATGGCATCGCAGCGTCCTAAGTTTACCGTCATATTTTTCCCCACATACCTTTGAACTACTCCGCTTATTACTTCTCTTTCCTTGGAATAATAGTCATTGTAGATAGCTTTTCTTTCTTCTTCTCTAATCTTTTGAAGTATTACACTCTTAGCCCTGCCGGTAGCTATACGACCGAACTCCGTTGATTTAATAGGTATTAATACCTTATCTCCCACTTCATATTTTATATCTATTTTCTTTGCATCTTCAAGACTTATTTTTAACGGTTTTACTGTATTGTAATTTCGGTTTTTTGGGGGTATATTTCAATTGTGGGATATAAATAATATATTATTATCCACTACTTCTTTTTCTTGAAACACTGAATAATCACAAGTATCGGGATTTATACTCACCTTAACATTATCCGCCACACCGAAATGGTTTTTACAGGCGGATATAAGCGAGTTCTCTATGGCTTCAAGCAGAGAACTTTTACTTATGTTCCTCTCTTTTTCCAAGAGTTCCAGTGCTTCCTTTAATTCCTTATTCATTTTTTTATTTTCCTCCTAATAGGTGCTTTATTCACCTTCTTATTAATCTTCTATACTAAGCCTTATAAGTGCTATATCCTTGCGTAAAAAGCAGATATCTTTCGAATTTTCTTCTATAACAATGTTCTCGTCATCAAAACTTTTCAGTATTCCGGAAAAATCTTTTCTCTTATCTATTGCTTTGTAAAGTTTTACTTCGACTCCCTTTCCCAGTTCCCTTAAAAAGTCCTTGTCCTTTTTTAGGGTTCTTCCAAGTCCCGGAGAGCTTACCTCGAGTATATATGACTCATCAATAAAGTCGGTTTCATCAAGCCAATCGCTTAAAGCCCTGCTGATTTCCACGCAGTCATCTATAGTTATACCGCCTTCCTTATCCATATCGCAGTATACTCTTAAGTAATGTTCTGACGCCTCTTTAACAAACTCCACGTCAACGACCTCAAATGCCAGTTCCTTGCTGAGTGCTTCCAAAAACTTCTCCGTTCTTGCTACATAAGTATCGCTTTTACTCATCTTACCCTTCTTTCCTTTAGTTCCATCTATAAATTTATCGATTTATATTTAATATAATGCAAGAGAACAATTTCATTGATTTTTGCTTTTTTCCGGTCTTTTGCTCTTGTAATTAATTAAGTAAAGCAAATGCTTATCTCTCACATAAAAAAGTGGACCTAAACGGTCCACCCAAAATCCAAAGTATAATACGCCACCACTATACTAACACACTATCATAAAATATGCAAGTTGTTAAATGCTTAAGTTTATACAAATTAAAAATCAAAAATCCAATTTATAACTGTAAGCCCTTAAAAGTTTAGATGCAAGTTCACAGGAATCCGAATCATAAAACTCTATTCTTAAAGCTCCTTCTCCAAGCTCTCTGTTATGATTGATTCCTATGTTTTTAATATTTATAGAATGTGAACTTAGTATAACGGCTATTATAGAGACTGCACCCGGATTATCCACCACATGAACAGAAAAAGCGTTCTTTGAGCTGATAAGACCTATATTCCTATCCGAAAGAGTATTTCTATAAGTCTTTGAGCTTTCAAATAAGTCATATATAGAACCTGATTTATTTTGAGTTAATTCATCTCTTATCTTACTAAGTGAGTCTATGTACTTATTAAGCATAGCTACAATAGCTTCTTTATTTGTTTCGCAGATCTGCTCCCAGATGACCGGAGAGGAAGAGGCTATTCTTGTTATATCCTTAAAACCTCCGGCAGCAACTCTTTTCATTACCTCATCTTCATAATCACAGTCCTTTATAAGGTTGACAAGACTTGCAGCCACTATATGCGGAAGATGACTTATAGCTGCGACCACCATATCGTGCTTTTTATAATCTATTATAAAAGGAATACATTTGATCTTTTTTAATAGACTCTCCAATCTGTCAACATCCTCTTTACTTACTTTTTCTCCCATAGTAAGCATATAGTAGGCATTTTCAATTAGCAAAGGCGTAGCAGCCTCGTATCCTGTCTTTTCGGAGCCTGCCATAGGATGTCCGCCTATAAAGTTTTTCTCCAAACCAAGCCTGATGGCAGCCTTATGTATGGAAGTCTTTGTACTTCCCACATCAGTTATAATAGTATTCTCAGCTATATAGGGCTTGATTTTTTCTAAATACTCTTCGTTATACTCAACCGGAGTACATAAAAAGATTATATCCGCCAAAGATATACTCTCGTCTATTCCGTCTAAAATATAGTCGACAACTCCCTGTGACTTTGCCTTTTCAAGCTTTGTTTTGGAGAGCATATAGGCATATATCTTGGAATCCTTCAGGTACTTTTTAATAGCCTTGGCAATAGAGCCTCCTATAAGTCCAAATCCTATAAAAACAAAATTATTATTCATACATCCTATACTTCCTGTACCTTGCTCCAATCTATCTCTTCCACACTATGTGCTTTTACTTCTTTTTCAGGGTATCCCAGTGCCAGTATGCCAACTACCCTGTCTTTATCCGATAAGTTAAGCAGCTTTTGTACCTTTTCCTCTGAAGACTCTCCCTCGTTAGTGCGAAGTCTTATCTGTACCCAACATGAACCTAAGTTTTTATCTGCAGCTTCAAGCTGCATAAAACTAAGGGCAATACTTGAGTCCTCCACCCATGTATCGGTTCTTTCTTCATCCACAACCACTGCTATAGCTACAGGAGCCTCCTTTAACATAGCCGCTCCTGCAGGCTTTACTGTGGAAAGTGCTTCCAGGATTTCCTTTTTCTTTATAACATAGAATCTGCAAGGTTTTTTATTCATACCTGTAGGAGCTAAAAGCCCTGCCGACAGGATATCTTTTAATACTGTTTCTTCTACTTCCTTTTTTAAATATTGACGCACACTTCTTCTTTTTAATATAAGGTCTAACATATACTTCCTTTCCTATAAGTTTCTAAAAGCTATATAGAATACCATTAAATATTTAATAAATTACTTACAACTGTTTGTGATTTTTATAATTCAGGTGACTGGCAACAATTTCTCTCCCCATTACCTAACCTGATTTCTTTTTATCCATTCCTCAGGTCTCTCACTTACAGTAATTATTCCATCCTCAAGTATCACCACTCTCTTAGCTGCCATTATTGTAGAACTTCTATGGGCAATAGTTATAATTGTTTTCTGTTTTGATATATTGTCAAGTGCTGCCCTAAACTCAGCCTCACTCTCGCTGTCAAGATTAGAGACTGCTTCATCCATAATTATAATGTCAGCTCCTGTAAGCAATGCCCTTGCAATTGCAAGGCGCTGTTTTTGTCCTCCGGACAGGGTAGTTCCCCTTTCTCCTATAAAAGAATTGTAACCATTTTTCATTTCAGAAATAAATCCGTCTGCAACTGCTATGCGTGCAGCTGCTTTAACCTCATCAATACTTGCATCAGGTTTTCCTAGGCGAAGATTGTCTATTACATTACCATGAAAAATATATGCATCTTGTGGTACATAGGCTATATTCTTCCTTACATCTTCAGGGTTCATATCTTTCATATTTTTGCCGAAAAGATATAAACTCCCCTTATCCGGATCAAAAAATCTCATGAGCAGATATATAAGAGTACTTTTTCCTGCACCCGATTTGCCTGTAATTACTATATTTTCGCCCTTTTTAATATTAAGATTTACTCCTTTGAGTACTTCATTTGAAACTGTTTCCGGTCTATTATAGTCATTAAAATTCTTTTCGTATGAGAAATGTACATCCTGAACCGATATTACTATTTCTTCATTATTAGGATTAAAGACATTTTTTTCATTATCATACTTCTCAAAGTTATCTGCTTTTTTCAAAGGAGAAACCTTAGTAAGCAAAGCATGTACCCTATTTGAAGCAGCAGCAGTAGCATCAATTTTTCCTGCACTTTGCGATACCATAACTACAGGAAAAAATATATTTAATGACATAACTACAAACGCACCGGTCAGCACCGGAGGCAAACTCCCCTTAAGCACCATATTATTTGCAAGCAAAACTATATATATGAGTACCGCCGACATTACAAAGCCTATTATCCCTGACTGTAAACCTTTAAGATTACCATCTTTTACTTCAATTTTATTTAGCTTATCGGTATCATGTTTTATTTTATCTATAAAACTCTTTTCAGCCCCGAAAATCACTATCTCATTAAGTCCTTGTATGCTGTCTACTACACCCGCATTGGTTTGACCCAATTCTTCTCTTAATTTGTATCCAAGCTCTTCATTTAGTTTTCCAAACCAATAAGGAACAGTCATTATAATACAAGAAGCTATAAAGCTTACTAAAGCTGCACTAAATGAAAAATATGCATATATTCCTGAAAACAGTATCATACAAATACCCGCAATAATATAATCACCTAGTATATGTGCCAAAAACACTTCAAGAGTTTCGACATCTTCCATAATAATAGAACTTACATCGCCGGTTCTATAATCTGTACTATTATAAGGTGCCGCTTCTGCAAGAGCATCATATACATCACCTCTTAAATCTTCAAGAACCTTATATGCAACTTCGTGACATACATACATATGTAAATAAGAAAATACTCCTTTGGCTATTATGCAAAGCAATAATACTAAAAAATGACTGCATATTTCTTCAACTGTTGCCCCTGTAAATGCAAGTCCGGTTAAATATCCTCCAAGCAGCAGCGAAGCAAGAGTAAATATTTGCTCTAATATACCATATACAATTGAAACAAAAAATCTTCCTTTATGCCTAAAAACATACTTTGAAAGGTTTATTATATTTTGATACTTATTTAATTTCTCTGCTATAAGACTCATTGTCTGACCTCCACATTGTTCTGTGCCGATACAAGACGGTAATAATATCCTTTTTTTTCCATCAATTTCTGATGCGTACCTTCTTCAACTATATTTCCTGAATTAAGTACAAGTATTTTATCTGCATTTTTAACAGTTGAAAGACGGTGTGCCACAATGATTGCGGTTTTACCCTCAAGCAATTTCTCAAGACTTTTTTGAATATCATTTTCATTTTTATTATCAAGACTTGAAGTAGCTTCATCAAGTATAATCAAAGGAGCATTTTTCAGAATTGCTCTTGCTATAGCTATACGCTGTCTCTGACCTCCTGAAAAATTAAGTCCTCTCTCTCCTATACTTGTTTTATAATTATCTTTAAATGAATGTATAAAGTCATATATATGAGCTGTCTTTACAGCCTCTTCTATTTCATCTAAAGAAGCATCCGGTTTAGCCAATCTTAAATTTTCTTCTATTGTCCCGTTAAATAAATATGTATCCTGAGATACTACAGATATTTTTTCCCTAAGTAATTTAAGCGGAATATCTTTTATATTTATATCATTATAATAAATTGTTCCTTTATCAGTATCATAAAACCTCATCAAAAGTTTTATTAAGGTGGTTTTTCCACTGCCCGATTCTCCT
>ERZ773009.3055-NODE-3055-length-10305-cov-3.691317_pt1 | contig 10305 bp, 9 predicted proteins | sample MGYA00580663_ERZ773009 | MGnify/ENA primary metagenome ERZ773009 (study PRJEB29015, sample SAMEA2737969) | human oral metagenome | biome: human oral; feature: human-associated habitat; material: dental | place: China | collected 2026 ...
TTCGCAGGAGCAAAAAGCTTTTGTCTTTGTTAACAGTTGGCAGTGAATTTCACAACCGATTATTACTTCGTGGGATAATTCCGAACTCATACCTGTGCCGCCTCCAACGTTTTTGCTAAGCGCAAAATTTTCTCTTCGGAAAGTTTTGCGCCCGCGATTTGCATACCGACCGGACGGCCGTCTTTTGCCTTCCCCGCAGGTATCGATAAGGCCGGAATGTGCGATAAATTCACAAATGTAGTAAACAGATCGGAAAGGTACATTGCCATAGGATCGTCTACACGCTCTCCAAGTTTAAAGGCAGGCGTAGGTGCAGTAGGACAGAAAATAAAGTCGTACTGCTGCAAAATCGCACCAACTTCTTTTTCCATACGGGCGCGGACACGGAGCGCGTTTTCATAACAATCACCGGATAGGTGATGGGACAATACATAGTTTCCGGTTATGATACGCCGTTTTACTTCCCGTCCAAATCCTGCAGAACGGGTAGCACAGTACAGCTCGTCATAGCCTTTTCCCGGATCTTTCCGCAAACCGTAACGGATACCGTCAAAACGGGCAAGATTGCTTGAAGCTTCGGAAAGGGCGATAACATAATACATCGCAATCGAAGATTCCAACACGGGAATTGAAACGGGATCTACCTGCACACCTTTTGAGGTAAACCATGTACGGAATTTTTCAAATATTGCCGCAACATCCGCATCCAACCCCTTTGCTTGCGTAAATTCGACCGGCAATGCAATACGGAGTTTTTTCAGTTCGCTGCCGGTATAAGTTTCCAAACGTGCGCAGGGAGAAAAATCATGCCGGACGCTCGTTTCATCGTGTGAATCGGCGCCGCCTGCAATAGAAAGGCCTAAACCGATATCATCGACACAGCGGGCAAAAAGCCCCACTTGATCGAGCGAAGAGCCGAATGCAACGACACCGTACCGGCTGATAGCGCCGTAGGTGGGTTTTAAGCCGTATATTCCGCAGTATGAGGCCGGGAGCCGAACGGAACCGCCCGTTTCCGTGCCAAGTGCAAAAGGAGCCTGAAACCCGGCAACAACCGCTGCGGAGCCACCCGAACTACCGCCGGGTGTCAGCGTGCGGTCTACAGGATTACGCGACGGCCCATATACCGAATACTCGGTGGAAGAGCCCATTGCAAATTCATCCATATTTGCCCTGCCAATCGGTATTGCCCCCGCTTCCGTTAACCGGGTAATAACCGTCGCATTATACGGAGCTCTATAGCCTTCCAATATCTTGCTGCAGCACGTACAGAGTTTTCCGTGCATGGAAATATTGTCTTTCACTGCAAAGGGAAGCCCTAAAAGCGGCTTTCCAGCCGTCTTACCTTCTTTTCTGAGCGCGTCGGCCTTTTCCGCCTGAGCTTCCGCATCATCAAAAAATTCAATAAACCCGTGTAAGGGCAGCGGTTGTTTTTCATCTGCCTGATAAGCCGCTTTTAATGCACGGACTATGTCAACGGAAGTTACCGCCCCTTTTTCCAAGTACGTTTTTAATTCGGCTAGACTTGCCGTACAAAGATCCTTCATTATTACACCCCGCTCCCGAGAACTTTAGGTACACGAAAATAGCCGTCCATATATTCACTCGACATCTTCTTCAAATCCGACTGTGTTACGCCTGCTGCAATAACATCGCTGCGGAGTAATCCTTCCGAAAGCATTGCCGTGTTGTCCGCCTCGGCAGGCACATCATACTTTTTAAGAATATCAAAATATTCAACAATTTGACCAACCTGTCCGGCAATAGACTCCATGTCGCTATCGTTGGAAGAAAGGCGAGAAAGATAGAGTAAATTGTCAAATACTTCAGGAGTAATTTTACTGTTTTGAGCCATCGTTTTTCCTTAACCCATAAATATTTAAGAGAAATCTCAAAAAACCGAAGTTTAGAGATTCCCATTATTTTTAAAAAGCGCCGAAAATGAGATTAGATTTCAGGAACTTCATTTTCATCAGGGACCGCTTCCCGATTCTGAAAAGATAAACGATTTAAGCGGCCGATAATTTCCCGTGTTTGTTCCTGCGATTCCGCCGTTTTTGAAAAAATACGTATTAAGTTGGTAATATTGTCAAGCATTGAATCGATTTCTGCATTAACTCTTTCCGTTGCCTTTGTTAAGCGGCCAAAGCTGGAAACCGTATTTTCCCGTGTTTCAATTATGCGGCTATTTTCGTTCTTTAACGCCGTCATTTCTTCCAATACTTCCTTCAGCGTTTGCTCCATACGGGTAGTATGAGCATCCGTATGTCCGATAAAGGTTGCGATTTCTGCAAGCATATGCTCGAAATCGGTTACTTTATTGCTGATATCGGCAAAACTCTGAGCTAAAATATCCGTAGCAGAAGCGGTTTCGTCGATGGAAGCAGTAATCTGCTTAATAATTTTTCCGGTTGAATCCGATTCCGCAGATGCCCTCTCAGCCAAATTCCGGATTTCTTCGGCAACAACGGCAAATCCCTTTCCCGCATCACCTGCATGGGCAGCTTCGATAGCGGCATTCATTGCGAGCATATCCGTCTGCTCGGCGACCTGCGTTATCAACTGGTTGGTTTCAAGCAAAACAGCGGAACGGGTAGTAATATCAGATATTGTCTTGGTCATCTTTGAAAAGTTCGTCTTACCGACTTCATTCGCTTGGAAAATATTCATGAAGTTATCTTGAATAACCTTGAATTTTTCCGTCAGCAGCTTCGTGTTTTGGATTAAGTCCATAAGCTTATCCATTGCATCCTTTGATTTTTCACTTTGCTGCGTAATCTGCGTATCCAAACCTTCAAGGAACGTATTTAAATAGTTTGTATTGGTTTCCGTATCGATCAAACTCGTTTTCTGCGAGGATACCTCTTCAAGTACCAACTTAATATAGCTTGAAATTTTATCTACATAGGACTGAGCGCTGTGCATATTTGAAGTCAGTACGGTATCTTCGTTTGCCAAATCTTCAATAACTTTTTTAATTTCAGCGATAAACGTATTCAATTGATCGGAAGAAGCAATAACTTTATCACGCATCAACTCGCTCTCTCGTTTTTCAAAATAGAATATTCTTGCGAATGAGACAGCTTGAATCAGCAGGAAAAAGAGAAGCCCGAAGGGGAGCATTGCCGGCGTTTGAATAATGTCCATTCCCTCAAGGATATCGATCAAGGCGGTAATTGTCAGTACGGCAAAGCCGGTTGCAATGAAAGACGCCTCTTTTTCTTTTTTATACATCAACCGGATGATAAGATAGACAAGGTATATAACCTCCAAAATACAAATCATTTGGTGTATAAAGAGAAACGATGTAAAAAAAGCACCTTTTGTAACAAGCGTTAAAATCCCGTACAACACCCCTTCTGCTACCCAAACGATAACGATAATCTTATTAATATATTTCTTATAAAGCGCATAAAAGTACAGGATGACAGGAATTGAGACCGTTGCAAAGCTGAAATAGTCCATACGCAGCGCTGTCATCCAAGAAAAACCGAATAAATCGCATCCGATCATCATCCCTGTCGAGAGTATTCGTATCATAACGATAAACACGAGCAGGGTAAAATACAAAATACTGATTTCTTTTGATCGGAAAATAAAAAGAATTAAATGATACAGACCGAGTGCTAAAGCAAAACTGAAAATCATTGCTTCGATCAGCTTACGTTGATATATGGAGGATTCGATGACGGATGTTTTGTTAAGGATAACAGGATTGTATATACCCTGTTTCTTGTGATCAATACTCTTTATTTGAATCAAAAGATCGATCTGCGTTTCGCCTGAGGGTAAGACAAAACAAGAAGATTGCGCATCTGTAAGTTTTCTTCCGGAAGGATTATATGCGTCAAGTTGCACACCGTTTGCAAAAACGGTGAGCGAAGGGAACCTGTTTTTCAGATACAGCGAAAGAGAAGGCGCTCCTTTAGGCAACAGCAGTCTTATAGCATATGTCGCATAGCCGTTTGAAGGATATGCTTTCCCCTGTCCCGCTGCTTTAGCAGTCCAAGAGGACGGTACCGCTATATAGTCTGACGGTTCTTTCCAATCTTCCAGAAATTCGTTCCAGAAAAAGCCGTAAGTACCGTTAAGCGACACTTTTCCCTTGGTATCAAAATTCCAGTTTCGTAAATCGATAACGCCGCCTTGTACCGTCGGTGCAGTTTCTGCATAGACAGCCATGCCGCTTCCCAAAAAAACAAACGCCGCTAATACGGCGGAAAAAAGACATTTTTTATGATGGACAGCTTTTTTAAACAGTGAACCGAGACGAACCGCTTCGGTATATTTTTCACCGGGATGAGAAATTAATTCTTTCATGCTGTAATTCTCCATACTGTATGCCGTTATCACAAGGGCATGACAAACCATCCCTGTTATAAACCGGCTATTTTTAATACTATCATTATAAACTAAAAGTATGAATTATGCTAGCGCCTTTCTTTTTTTATCGATAGGATAGAAACGGATAAGTATAAACCCCAATAAGCATGCAGCGGCAGCAATCGGTCCGGCGATAAGCCTGATGGCAAAAATCGTTTGAGGAGACTGAATTGTATCCGCATGATAGCCCGCAGCGCTGAGAATTAAACCTGAAACACCGGTCGAAACAGCCTGTCCGAGCTTACTGGCAAAGGTCCACACTCCGTAATAACAGCCCTCGTTGCGTACCGTATCGGGCTGCCACGCAATCGCATCGGGTAGCATTGCCCAAGGAGTGGCAAAGGCGAAACCGACCCCTATTCCTGCGCATACGAATGAGATTGCAAGACCGGTTACGCCGATACGGTGCCCTATAAAAAAGATAACCATAGTAGAAACACACAACACGGCAAGTCCGGTACGGTACGAAAAATTTTTTCCCAATAGATTTGAACATTTCGCCGCAATAGGAATTGAAACAATCGCCGTTATCAGCAACAGTCCCATAATCATGCTTGATAGAGATTCCGCTCGGTAAATGTATTTAAGGTAATACACAACCATTCCCTGTAAAAAATTGAGCGCGGTAATATGCAATACAAAAACCGCTAAAAGCACCGTATATGCGGAATTTTTAAACACCGAACGGTAGGAAGCAAAGAACGCGCTCGCCTTCCCCGTACTTGTTTTCGGCGGTACGGCAGACTCTTTCACTGAAAAAAAAGTGATAAGCGTTGTTACCAGAATAATACCGCCGATAACGGCGCCTGCTGCGGAGAATCCCGATGCTTTGGATGGAAATATATTGACAATCGGCATGACGATGACAGCTCCCATTATCGTACCGATGCCGGCGCATAAAAAACGATATGCATTGAGTGAGGTTTGCTCGTTATAATCGGAGGTTAATTCGGGGGTCAGCGCCGAATACGGAATATTCACAAGAGTCATCGCCGTGTTCACTAGACAGAGCATCAGCAATGCCCACCAAAACAGCGCCGTTTGTGCGGTAAACGAAGGCTTGGTAAAAAACAGCCAGAGCGAAAGGCCGAACGGCAACGCTCCGAATAACAGATACGGCCGGCGCCGTCCGAAACGGGTGCGGGTATTGTCGGAAAAAAAGCCGACGATAGGATCGGTCACGGCATCCCATATTTTTGCCGTCATAACGGCGATTCCTGCAAGAGCGGGTGCAAGGTACACCGTATCGGTGAGATATGTCAGCGTCCAAAACCCCATAGCCGTAAAAAACAAATTACCGCCGATGTCGGCAATTCCAAATCCGATTTTTTTCCGTACCGGAAGCCGGGCTTCGGCTAAATGTACCTCCGTGATCGGAACATCAGCGGTATCGACAGTATTTTTTTTATTCATAGACGGTAACAATCTGCGGAAGAGCCCGCTCTTTTAATATTCGGCTAATCCCGAAAGCGATAGCGGCGCCTGCCACAAGCCCTGCGGCGATACCCGCAAGCGCAAGCGGCTCGCTCCGAGTCCGTAAAAAGATTGCAGTAAAAGCAGATGCTGCAAGGATAAGCGGAATGCCGACTGCGCAAAGCCCCTGAAAGCGCGCCGCCTTTTCGGAAACAAATACGCCGACCTTATTTCCGATCCACAGATCCTTTCCCGAAACATTCAACGCATTAACAACATTGCCCTGTACCGCAAGTAAGCCTTCCGCATCGCTTTTTCCGCACGCATGGCAGCCGCCTCCGCATGACGGACAGCCACCGCGGCTGTCGGTAGATTTAATCGAGCAGAGATCCGCTTCGGGAGTATCATATTGAACGGTCGCAATTTGCATACCGTTCCGTTTTGTTATCGGCATACGTATAATTCTTCCTGTTTTTTCCATAACACCCTCCAAAATCAAATAAATCGGCAATGCCTGCTACTCCGATACATGAGGCGCCGTAGCGGACGGAACTTCGATACGGACGCGTTCTATCGAATGGGCGCCGCCCGCCCCGTCCAATTCAATAACCAGTCCCTGAACACAGACCCGCAGCCATGTCTCTTGAGGATATTCAAAAAGACCAGTGCGGTACTCCCGTATCTTGCCGGACGGGGCATGTCCGCCGACGGAGTCAAAGCTGCCGGTTCTCCCCGCATCCGTAATATAGGCGGTTTTCCGTCTTTGCCGCCCGCCGTTTTTTCCGCTTTCTGCAGATGCCGTTTGCATCGCGGCCGTGTCGGTATATTCCGCTGCGGCAAAACCGGCGGATAACCCGCATTCGGCGGACATCAGCCGCTCGTCGGCTGTGGCGGCGCCCGTACCCGATCCGATCAATGCGGAAACCTTCCCTGCAAGGAAAAACGCCATAGTTTGTTTTTCGGCGGTAGCGGTTGAAGAAAAATCAACCATAATAAAAGGCGTTTCTCTTTCTATGTCGGGTAAAAGCCCTTGCATCAGAGTAAAGGGGTTGTCGGCCAAAAGCCGGTGGTGCCCTACCCGTCCCAAAAGCGAAATAACCGCAAGTTTTTCTCCGCTTCGGGTTGTAAAAGAGCGATACCCTTTCCCAGGGCTTTGCTCCGGTAGATTGCAAGGACGCAGCACAAAAGGCATCTGCGGAAGATTTTCAACCAAATCTTTCTTCTGAAAGATCCAATCGCCGCCGGTGATGCATTCGATTCCCATCTTCTTTAGATAACCGGCATGTTGTTTACCAAGCCCGCCGGCGCCGGTCGCCATACCGGCATTTGCAATAATAAAATCGGGATGATAGCGGTTCTTAATCTCCGCAATATTTTTTTTAACAGCCCATACGCCTACTTTACCGGTAATTTCGGCGATATAAAAAATTCTCACAGTCTGTCCTGCTTTTTTACCGGTGCTTTCGGCGTTGTTAAAGCCATTCTATCGATTATTTTAGAACATTTTCTTGCAAGCGTTTTATACCCCAGCATTGTATATGTGTCGCGCAAATTAAAAAGCGTATCTTCAGACTCGGGATCGAGGGTCAGAGCGGATTCAAAGGCACGGCGGGCTTGTTCATATTTTTCTTCATTAAAAAGGAGCGTACCGTAATTATTCCAAATTCGGCCGTTTTCAGTCTCCAGCTCAAGTGCCTTGGTATATGCAAGCCGCGAAGCTTCCATTTCGCCGGTTTCATGGAGCACAACACCCAGTGTATCCCAGATATCGGCATCAAAGGGATTGCAACGCGCCGCCTGATAGAGCGCATAGAGAGAATTATCTTTATCATCAAGCGCATAGTAGCTGAGTCCCAAATTAAACCACATCAAACTGCTGTACGGTTCAAGCTGTAGGCCGCGCCGCAGGCACGCTATTGCTTCGTTATGGCACCCCTCGGCGGCAAGCATTACTGCACTGTCGTTAAAAAAATCAGCTGTCTCTTGCATAGTGAAAATATATACTATTTTATAAAAAACGACAATCTTTTAAATTCTCCGGGAATGCCGAAAAAGCACTCAATTTTTGCGACATTTCCATATTCACGAGTCCTATCGCCATGCTTGAAAAAAGTTAAAAATTATAGTATCTTTAACGCACACGTTCGGCGTTATCAATTTTAGCGGAGGATAGATATGGCGATTACTGACGCGCAGTTTCAATTGGTTACCTTTCAGCTCGGTGAAGAGCTTTACGGTGTCGATATAATGGATGTAAAAGAGATAGTAAAGGTTCAAGAAGTCCGGCAGATCCCGAATGCACCGTATTATGTCGAAGGTTTTTTCCACTTGCGGAACGAAATTATACCGATTATTAGTTTACATAAGCGCTTTCATCTTAAAAAAGCGGATTTAGACGGCGACGATGAATATTTGGGAGGATTTATCATCCTTAAAATCGGCAAATACAAAATCGGTATCGTAATAGACCGCATTGCTCGTGTCGTTATGGTACGGCAGGAAGATGTTCAGCCTCCCCCTCAGATGATTACCGGTATCGGTACCGAATACATCAATGGGGTTATCCGCCAAGATTCGGGATATTTAATCCTCTTGGATATCCGCAGATTATTTAATCCGAAAGAATTACAGAAACTCACCTCTTTCTAAGATGCCGATACCTGTTTATAGCTCTACTATCCGCCGTTCGGAAATGGATGCAGTGCTCACCTGTATGGTCGAAGAAAAAATCGGCCCGGGAGAGATGAATCAAAAACTCATAAAATTGGTGCGCGAGCTTTACGCAGCCGAGGGCGCGCTTGCATTACGCAGCCCGGCGATGGCCTTGGTGTATGCGCTGAAAATGTTCGATCTCCCCGAAAAGGCTGGCGTATTGTTATCGGCGCTCGCGCCTTCGTGGCAGTATATCGAGGTGCAGCGGAACGGTTTTACGCCGATTGTCTTGGATGTCGATCCGTTAACCGGTTTGGTTACGCTTGAAGCGGTTGAAGAAGGCATTAAACAGGGCGGCAGAGTGCTGGTACTGCATGAAACGCTCGGAAATCTGCCCGATATGGAAGCGTTTTCCGCTCTTTCAGTTCCGATTATAGAAGATATTTCTCAAAGCGCAGGCGCCTTATACGGCGAAAAACGGGCGGGAACGTTCGGATCCTTTGCAATATTGGGGTTGGAAGAACGCGACATTTTAACGGGCGGCGGCGGCGGCATATTGATTGCCGTAGAGCGTCGTAACGCCTCCGTACTAAAAAATACGGCGGAAACCATGCCGGCAACCGATTTTTTGCCCGACATCAACGCCTCCCTTGCCTTTGTGCAGCTTAAAAATATGGAAAAAAATCTCCAGCTCCGCGACGAAATGCGGGAACTGTATCTCCGTGCACTTTTACAGACACGGCATAAGCCGTTGGTCTTTTCCGAAGCAGTGCGCAATCCCGTTTATTCTTTCCCGGTAATACTGGAAAGCGGTTTTAAGGACGTAAAACAATACGTTAACCGCAAGGATATAGAAATAGAACTTGCATTCACCAATTCAATCGCGGATTTTTTAAAAGAAGAAAATAAATGCATCAGTGCGGCGTCTCTTTTGCTGCGGACAGTGCTTTTTCCGCTCTACCCCCGGCTGGGGCTTAATAACGCAGCAAAGATTGCAAAGGTACTGGGAACACTGCCGTAACGGACGCGTATGCAAAAGAATGCAATCATCATCCTGACAACCTATAAACCGCACACAGCGGAGATATCCAAAGAACTGCTCGCTTTTTTTCACGAAAACGGCATTCGAGCCGACATCTACGAATATGACGGCCTCCCCCCTGCAAAACCCATCCGGAAACGGTATGATTTTGCCGTCAGCCTAGGGGGGGACGGTACGGTGCTGTTCGCGGCGCGGTACTGTGCGCCTAAAAAAATACCGGTGTTTCCGATTAATCTCGGTGAATTCGGCTTTATCGCCGGAGTTGAACAGACACATTGGAAACAGGCGCTCAGCGAATACCTTGCAGGCAATGCGGAACAGCATGAACGACTGATGCTCTCCACTGCCGTGTACCGCGAAGACAAATGCGTCGGCGCTTTTGATGCGCTCAACGATGTCGTGGTTTCGGGAGGCGGCATTGCAAAGCTTGTCAACCTTGCGCTCTCGTTTAACGGCATCTCCTTCGGCGTCTATCGGGCGGACGGCGTTATCGTGTCAAGCCCGACCGGTTCAACGGCATATTCGGCAGCCTCCGGAGGCCCCATCATGGATCCGACGGTTGCAGCCTTTGTAGTTACGCCTATTTCCGCGTTTTCGCTGTCGAATAGGCCGATTGTGCTGCCCGCCTCCGGCACCATGCGTATAGAGGTTTTGCATAATCGCCAAAAAGATGTTATTGTATCTATAGACGGACAGGAGCTGTTTCCGCTCCGCGAAGGCGACAAAATCGATATTAAGATGTCGCGGCATCGGTTAAAACTTATCGGATGCTCGCCGGAGACGTTTTATACGGCGCTCCGGTCAAAATTGGCGTG
>ERZ773009.3057-NODE-3057-length-10301-cov-23.403279_pt1 | contig 10301 bp, 10 predicted proteins | sample MGYA00580663_ERZ773009 | MGnify/ENA primary metagenome ERZ773009 (study PRJEB29015, sample SAMEA2737969) | human oral metagenome | biome: human oral; feature: human-associated habitat; material: dental | place: China | collected 2026 ...
GGTTCCCAGTCGAACGCGCAGGTGGGAGGCGCGCGTTCGACTGGAAACCTGCGCGCTCGCGGGAATCGGGGTGTCCCGGCGGGGCTCGGCCGCCGGGTGCCCCATGCGTCTCATCGGGCTCACGCTCCAGCCCTCGTGGACCCGCGGAGCGAGAAATGGCGCCCCGGGAGGATCGTTCCGCCCCGCACCCGATCATACCGCCACCGGAACCGCGGAATCATGCGGAAACCGTCGGGGCCGCCCGGGGTGCCGGCGCGAACGATCCTCCCAGGGCGCCAGAATCCGACCCCGGTGCGGCCCGCAGGCTCCCACGGTTCCCGGTGACGGCTTCGACCGGCCCCGCCCGATCGTCTCCACCACTCCCGATGAGAGCCCGGGCGGCCGCCGCGTCTCACAGGCGATCCACACGAGGCGCATCGACGGCGCCCACGGCGCCCGCGCAGACTCCGACCAGCCGGAAGAGCCCGGACCCGCAGACCAGCCGACCGAAAAGCCCGGACCCGCAGAAAGGACCGCCATGACCGTCTCCCGACGCCTCGTCCTTCGGACCATCCCCCTCGCCGCGATCCTGGGAGCCGTCGCCGCCTGCTCCGGCGGCACCGGCGGCGCCTCCTCGTCCGCGGGCGCCACCGCGGCCCTGACCCCCACGAACACCTCGCTGGCCCTGAACACCGCCGCCTGGTCCCATGACGCCGACGCCGACGTCTACTACCAGATCGGCCTGTCCTACGCCGCGACCCCGCAGGACGCCGGCTACGAGACCCTGTCCATCTTCGTCCCCGGCGCCTACGTCTCCGCCACGGACAACGGCGACGGCACCTTCACCCTCGCGCCCGCCCCGAGCGGTGCCGCGGGCGACTACACGGGCGCCACCGCGCCCTTCGTGCTGCCGGTCAACACCCCCGGCTACTCGGCCCAGAAGCCGCTGACCGAGTACTCCTCCGACACGGTGGCCCCCTACATGAAGGCGGGGCTCATCTACGTCCACGCCGGGCTGCGCGGCAAGGACTCGACCACCGAGTCCGCCGCCGGCAACGCCCCGTGGGGCGTGACCGATCTCAAGGCCGCCGTGCGCTTCCTGCGCTACAACGCCGCCTCGCTGCCGGGAGACGCCGAGCAGGTGTACGTCTTCGGGCACTCCGGCGGCGGCGCCCAGTCCGCCGTCATGGGCGCCTCGGGCGACTCCGACCTTTACACGCCCTACCTGACCGCCCTGGGCGCCGCCACTACGAGTCCCGACGGCGCCGCCCTGTCCGACGCCGTCGCCGGCGCCATGTGCTGGTGCCCGATCACGAGCCTGAACGAGGCCAACGCCGCCTACGAGTGGAACATGGGCCAGTTCTCCTCCACCGGCACGCGCGCCCCGGGCACGTGGACCGGGGCCCACTCCAAGGACCTGGCCGCCGCCTACGCGACCTGGGTCAACGGCGTCGGGCTCGTCGACGGCGACGGCAGGGCGCTGACCCTGGAGGAGTCCTCCGACGGCGTGTACCTGGCCGGCAGCTACTACGACCACGTGGTGGGGGTGATCGAGCAGTCCCTCAACGACTTCCTGGCCGCCACGACCTTCCCCTACACGCCGAGCTCGACGCAGATGGCGGGCATGGAGCCGGGGGGCGGCTCCGGCGGCGCCCCGAACGGCGGGGCACCGTCGGGCGGCGGAGCCCCGGGCGGGACTCCGCCCACGGGGGCGCCCGGCGGCGGGACCGCCCCGTCTGGCGGCGGGCCCTCGGAGGGCGGCACGTCGTCGGGCGGGGCTCCGAGCGGCGGGCCCTCGGGCGGGGGCGCCAGCGACTCGACGACCTACGCCACGGTCGAGGACTACATCGCCTCCCTCAACGCGAGTGCCGAGTGGGTCTCCTACGACGCGACGACGAACAGGGCCGCGATCACCGGCCTGGCCGGTTTCGTCGCCTCGCAGAAGTCGGCCTCGAAGGACGTGGGGGCGCTCGACGGCGTCGACCGGGGTCAGACGGAGAACACGGTTCTGGGCGCGGGCGGGACGGCGCTGCACTTCTCGCAGGTCTCCCGCGACGCCGTCGCCGCTGGGGAGTCGGCGTACGCGGCCCTGAGCGGATGGTCGTCCGACTGCGGCTCGGCCGGGTACGACTCCGACTTCGCCCAGGCGGACTCGGTGGGCACCGACGTCCTGATCCGGGAGCAGATGTACAACCCCATGACCTACCTGCTGGCCGCCGCCCGGGGCGGGGCCTCCTCGACGGTCGCCCCCGCCTGGCGCATCCGCACCGGCATCCAGCAGGGGGACACGGCGAGCACGGTGGAGATCAACCTCGCGCTGGCGCTGCGGATGGCCGGGAAGGACGTGGACTTCGCGACCGTGTGGGGGCAGGGCCACACCATGGCCGAGCTGACCGGCAGCGGCGAGGACAATTTCATCTCCTGGGTGAGGACGGCCGCGTCGCAGTAGCGCGGTGGCGGACGGGGCGGGGCCGACCAGGGGCGGTGGCCGACGCCGTCGTGCGCCGTGCCGACGCCGGGGCGTCCACCGAGCGTGCCGCCCCATCACCGCCGGGGCGCCGTCGTCCGACCCGGCCTCAATCCTGGAGGGCCAGGCGCCTCCCGGCGCGGATGAGGCGGGCGTCGTTGGCCAGCAGCGCCGCGGCGAGCACCGCTCCGGCCGCCCTGGCCCAGACGGGCTCGGCGATGAACAGGCAGACCATGGCGGCCAGGACCGGCACCAGGTAGATGAGGGTCTTGGCGACGTAGCCGCCGAAGCTCGGCATGTCCACGCCCCGGGCCTCGGCCACGGACTTGACCATGAAGTTGGGCCCGTTGCCGATGTAGGTGATGGCCCCGCACAGCACCGCCCCCAGCGAGACCGACACGAGGTAGATCTCGGGCACGCCCGCCACGTCCGCGCCGCCGGGGTGGGGGACCCGCCCGGCCATCTCGAAGAAGGTGACGTAGGTGGGGGCGTTGTCCAGCACCGAGGACAGCCCGCCGGTGAAGGTGAAGAAGGTGATCTCGTTCAGCGGCAGGGAGGGGGCGACCTCGTCGAGGTAGTGCAGGGCCGGGATCATGGTCAGGAAGATGCCGATGAACAGGGTGGCGACCTCGGCGATGGGCCCCCATTCGAACTGGTTGTCCTCGAAGCGGGCGCGCCGGTCCCCGAACCGGTAGGAGCACAGGGCGGCGGCGAGCATGATGATCTCCCGCAGCGGCACCCAGTCCATGGCGGTGGCGCGCCCGGCCTCGATGGCCTCGGCGTCGACGGAGGGGGCGAAGGCGACGGCGGCGATGATGACGGCGAACCACACGAAATTGGCGGCGCCGCGCAGGCCCAGAGGCTCGATCTCGGCGCGGTCCAGGCGGACGGAGGCGGCGGGCTCCTGCGCGTGGTAGTAGACGTCCAGGGCGAAGTAGCCGGTCAGCAGCATGGTGTTGACGAACAGCCACTCGGGCAGCAGGTGGAGGGTCCAGGTGAAGGGCACGCCGCGCAGGAAGCCGAGGAAGAGGGGCGGGTCGCCCAGGGGCGTGAGCAGGCCGCCGCAGTTGGCGACGATGAAGATGGCGAACAGCACCGTGTGGACCCGGTAGCGGCGCTCGGCGTTGGTGTTGAGCAGCGGGCGGATGAGCAGCATGGCGGCGCCGGTGGTGCCCACGAAGCTGGCGAGCACGGCGCCCACGGCCAGGAAGGCGGTGTTGTTGCGCGGGGTGGCCTCGATGTCGCCCTTGAGGAAGATGCCGCCGGAGACGATGAACAGGGCCAGGAGCAGGGCGATGAACTGGCCGTACTCGACGACGGAGGCGAAGACGGCCTGCCATCCCAGGGCCAGCCACATCCACACGGCCACGGGCACGCCCAGGACCAGGGCGACGGCGAGCTGGCTGGACCGCCTCTCCCACCAGTGGGAGGTGGCGGGCACGAGCGGCAGGACGGCGATGCCGGCGAGCATCGCCGCGAAGGGCAGAACGGACCACCACTGCAACTGCACGGTGAACTCCTCGAGTCGGTGGAGTCTTGAGCCTATGCCACCGGCGCCGTCGTGTCCCGATGCGCCTGAATCGCAAGACGCCCGCGGCGCCCCGGTTGCGCGCCGGGCGGCGGCGGGGCCGGTCGCGCGCCGGGCGTCGCTTCCGGCCCCGTCCGCCGGGGCGTGCTACCTTCCGGTCTGGCACACGCGATCGAGGCAGGAGGAGCCATGAGTGCACCCGCTCTCTGCTCACCGACGAGGACGGGCGTCCTGACGGGCGCCGACGCCGACGCCGCCCTGGCGGGCATGGGCCTGTCCGAGTCCCTCCTGACGGGGGCCTGCGCCGACGGCATCCGCACGGCCCTGAGCCTCTACTCCCCCTTGAAGCCGCCGACGGCCTTCGGCAGCACGCTCTGGTTCGAGATCGTCGGCGGGCTGCGCGCGGCTCTGAGCGCCGAGGGCTGGACGCAGATGGACGTCCTCAACGCGTCGCGGGCGGTGAGCCCGGACGGGACGCTGAGCATCGGGGCCATCGGGGGCGACGAGGCGACGGGCCGCCCCGAGCGCAGGCCGCGCAATGCGCGGGGCCGGGGCCGGACCTTCATCGAGGAGGTCCTGGCCAACGAGACCCTGAGCACGAGCCGCCTGACCGCCCACCAGCTCGTCCTGGATCTGCTCCCCGACCTCTTCGACCGTCCGAGCGGGGGGCCGCGCACCTGGGTGCTGCTCTACCACTGGGATGCGGCGCGGGCCCGCGTCCGCCTGGAGCTGTCCCTGCCGGTGGCCGTCGACGACGGCGTCGTCACCGCCTGGGAGACCCGGATCCTCCTGCCGCCCGTGCGGCTGACCGCCCCGGAGCTCTCCGGCCTGGAGGAGCCGCTGCCCGACGACGTCGTCGACTTCGTCGTCCGGCGGGCCTGACGCTGCCCCTCGCGTCGCGCCCGCGGCCGCCGTCACTGGAATCGCGGGCGGTCTACGGGCAGCCATCGTGAGAACTCGGGAAACGGCGCCTCATTCTTCTCGGCGATATACGCGCGCCCCGCGTCGATGTGAGATGCCATCAGTATGCCCACAATGTCGTCGAATGCCTCATAATTCTGCCGCAAATAATCGAGCGGCATGCTCACGAGCGACTCGCTGATCTCCTTCTCCTGCTGAATCAATCCCACGTACGGGAAGTCGGTCGTGTCGTCAAAAATAAACGGAATATTATCCATGAAGAAGGTTATTCGACGGGCGTCCGCGCACATTTCTGGGGATCGATACGACGACCGCCCTCCTCCATGAGGTACAATGAGTGCCGGGCAGACAGTTCCGCGACCCCATGAGAAAAGGATCATCGTCATGAAGTACACCACGAGACTGCCCGCCGTCGAGTTCGCCGACCCGTTCATCCGATTGCGCGAGGAGGGCGTCGAGGGTTATCCGCCGGGTCTGAACTGGATAACCTTCGGAGAAGACACCGAAGGAGTGTTTCAGTAATGAGAAACTATCTCACCGCGGATGATTTCGAGGGCCTGTCCGGGGACGGCCTGGCGGAGGCGTGCCTGGCGTGTTCGGCGAGGCTCTCGCCCATGTTCGCGGCCTTCGCCACGCGTAGCGACCCGCGGGACTACGACGACCTGGTCAGGGACCTGTGGGCGTGCGCGGGCCGGAAGGTGAGCCCGCGGGAGGCCGAGGAGTTCGAGCGGCGCGTCCGGGCGTTCCCGGAGGCCGACTGCGACGACTCCTACCTGCTGGACTACTACGTCATGCGCGTCCTGGAACTTCCCTTCGAGACCCTGCACGTCCTGGCGGGAGGCGGGGTCAAACGGGCCTTGGACTGCTCAGTGGCCGCGCTGGGGCTCGCGGACGAGTTCAAGAAGGAGCTCGATGACGAGAACGAGCTGTGGGACCCGGAGCGCCAGGAGCAGCTGCGCGTCATCGCAGGCCTCAAAGCCGGCCGGCACCCGACCTTCGACTCCTGCCTGGCCTCGCCCACCACCCGCAGACTCGCCGAGGTCCTGCCCGCAATAGTCGCGACACAGCGCGCAGAGCAGGACGAATACCTGGCATCCATCCACCGCTGGAAACAGGCGAGACTGCGCGCAATGCAGAAGGAGTACCTGGCGAACATCGGCCACCGTCGACGGGCCCGCGAGTAGGCTCACTCGGGGAACCCGTCTTCCGGGTCGATCCGACCGGGCCCCGTCTTCATTCGATACTCGTCCCGATGAGTTCCGTAATATCGCAGATGAGGAGTGGTCGTATTGTCGGCTGAGTCGGAGCGGCTGATCCGGGGGCCGCGGCCCGGAGAGCGTCCCGGGGGTCTGGGCCTCACCCGAATGGACTTCGTCGCCGACGGCGACGCCGCGGCCGTCGTCGACCGGGCCCGGGACGTCATGCTCCGGCTGGCCGGGTTGCCGGCGTCGGCCTTCAACGACGTCGCCACGGGCGATCTGCTGCCGAGGTGGTTCCTCGCCGCCTTCACGCGCCAGCCGCTGGCCGGGCAGTGCCCGCAGGACGGGGACTGGACCCTGGAGGGGTGGTTGTACTGGGCGGATCCGGGCGAGCGGCCCTGGCGCTGGTGGGATGCGCGCGCCGTCGACGCCGACCGCGGGACGATCGAGATCCAGGTGGCGGACTGGCCGACGCCGGTTGCCGCCCTGTCCTGGCTGCTGCTCGCCGCCGGCGCCACCGGTACGGACTACCGGGAGTCCTGAAGGTGGACGGGCGGGGATCGTGCGCCGTGCCGGGCCGTTCCCGAAGACCGGGGGCCGGGGCGCCCGGGCGTCAGGGCCCGATGGCCGCGGGCTCGCGGGCGCGGTGGGCTGCTCGCCGTCGACGGCGTGCGAGCCCTGATGGCCGCGGGCTCGCGGACGTGGCAGGTTGGGGTCCGTGAGTGAGCAGTCCGGCGCCGCGCCCGCCTCCCGTCCCCGTCGTCAGGTGCGGGCCGTGTGGGATGAGGAGTCCATAACCGTCTACCAGGCCTACGGTCCGGTCATCGCCGGGGCCGCGGTGGCCGCCGGCCGGTTCGTGCCGCCCTTCAGCCGCAGCCGGATGACCTGGGTCAAGCCGTCCTTCCTGTGGATGATGCACCGCTGCGGGTGGGCCGCCGAACCCGGCCAGGAGCGGGTCCTGGCGGTGCGGATGAGCCGGTCGGGCTTCGAGGAGGCCCTGAGCCGGTCCTGCCCGAGCCGCTTCGATCCGGGGCTTCACGCCGATCACGGGCAGTGGGCGGCGCTCAAGGCCTCCAGCCCGGTGCGCGTGCAGTGGGACCCGGAGCGCGACGCCGCCCTGCGGCCCCTGCCCCACCGCTCCCTCCAGGTGGGGATCGGCCCCGGCGCCGTGGACGACTACGTGGACCGCTGGGTCCTGTCTCTGCACGACATCACCGACGAGGTCGTCCGGCTCCGGTCGCTGCCGGCCCTCGGCGCCGCGGACCTGCCCGACGAGCGCCCCTACCCCCTGCCCGAGGCCCTGGCCAGACGGATCGGGGCCTCGCCGTACGGCACGCCGTAGCACAACCGCGCCGTGATCGGACGAGACCGGCGGACGGCGGACGGGCTTCGGCGGAGAACGGTATGGTGCCGGGATATGGACTCGATAATATCAAGAACGGCTGCAGGACTGGAGTGAGTGGATTATGGTGGAGGAGTATCTCACCGCTGATGATTTCGCTGGCCTGTCGCGTGATGGTCTGGCGGAGGCGTGCCTGGCGTGCTCGGCGAGGCTCTCGCCCATGTTCGCGGCCTTCGCCACGCGCAGCGGCCCGCGGGACTACGACGATCTGATCAGGGACCTGTGGGCGTGCGCGGGCCGGGAGATGAGTCCGCGGGAGGCCGAGGAGTTCGAGCGGCGCATGGAGGCGTTCCCGGAGGTGGGCTGCGACGACTCCTACCTGCTGGACTTCTACGCCATGAGCGTTATGGGCATCCCGTTCGAGGCCCTGCACGTCCTGGCCGGAGGCGGGATCGAAAGGGCCCTGGCCTGCTCGGAGTCCGCACTGGAGGTTTTGGGCGAGTTCAGGGAGGACCTCGATGACGAGAACGAGCTGTGGGACGCCGAGCGCCAGGAGCAGCTGCGCGTCATCGCAGGCCTCAAAGCCGGCCGGCACCCGACCTTCGACTCCTGCCTGGCCTCGCCCGCCTCCCGCAGACTCGCCGAGGTCCTGCCCGCAATCGTCGCGACACAGCGCGCGGAGCAGGATGAGTACCTGGCCCGTATCCGCCACCAGGAATAGGTGAGACTGCGCGCAATGCAGAAGGGGTATCCAGCGAACGTCGTATAAATATCCGAACGCCCGCTTCCCCGCATCGGAATGGGAAGTGGAATGGAACACATGAGTCGATCATCACAACAATCGCAAGAATCCAGGCGCGTGATCAACATCAGTGGGGTCGAGCGCGTTTTCGAGGTGCGTTTCGTAGATTTCCCGGACGGGATGACGGAGTACGTCATCGGCGATGAGATGGACCAGACCCGCCGCTGCCTTCGCGTCGACGACCCGGCGGGCTTCGCGGCGGTGGCGACCGACTGGCCGATCCGCAGCGCCCGCACCTACCCGCAGGCCGGCCTCGCCGTCCTCGCCACCGACTGCTCGGCGACGTGCGTGGACGCGAACGGGGTCCGCTGGAGGAGCCGGAGACTGGCCTACGACGGCGTCGTCCTCGGGGACCTCGAGGGCAGGATCCTCCGCATCGAGGCGGAGGACTACGACCCCCGGACCATCCTCCTCTCGATCGACGACGGCCATATCGTCCACCACTACAAACCACTGCCCATCGACTGAGCCTTACTCACCGGAAACTGCGGTGCGGGGGCGGGGCGCCCGAGCGGGGCCGGTGACGAGATCGCCGGGTAGCTCGCGAGCACGTCACTTAACCCGCGAGAACGTACCTCTGGCAGACGTGCTCGTGGGTTAAGTGACGTGCTCGTGGGCCGCGACGCTCGACGCCCCGACGTCGAGATGCGCATTTCGCGCTCGAAAATAATGGTTGGAACTGCACTCTCGAGTGCGAAATGCGCGTCTCGACGAAGAAGGCGAGGAGTGGGCGGCGGGGGGCGGGGCGATCCACCGCTACACGAGCGCCCTGGTCACCGCGTCGGCCATGAGGCGGCCGCGCAGGGTGAGCACCGCCCGGCCCCTCAGGGCGGCGTCGGGCTGGAGGAGCCCGTCGGCGACGAGCCGGGCCACCACGGGCACCAGGTGCTCGGGCGTGCGGCCCCGGCCACCGCCGTCGGGCGCCCATCCGCCGTCCGCAGGCCCCCGCGAATCCGCGCCGTCGGGCGCTCCCCCGCCCGGGCCCGCCAGCTCCAGGCCCTCGCGCATGCGGATGCCGAGCATGACCCGCTCCAGCTCCCGCGCCCGGGCGTCGACGACCTCGTGCCCGGCCACGGGCAGTCTCCCGGCCGCCACCCGCCCGGCCCACGCCACCGGGTGCTTGACGTCCCACATGCGCACGTCCCCCAGGTGGGAGTGCGCCCCCGGGCCCGCCCCGTACCAGTCCCAGTCGCGCCAGTACGCCTCGTTGTGGCGGCACTCGGCCCCCGGCCTGGCCCAGTTCGAGATCTCGTACCACCGGTAGCCGGCCTCTGCCAGGACGGCGTCGGCCACCTCGTACTTGGCGGCCTCGTCGTCGTCGCCGGGCATGGGCAGCTCGCCGCGGCGCACCCGCCCCCACATCCGGGTGCCCTCCTCGACGACCAGGGCGTAGGCGCTGATGTGGTCCGGCCCGATCCCGATCGCCGCCTCGAGGCTGCGCCGCCAGTCCCCCATGGACTCCCCCGGCGCGCCGTAGATGAGGTCCAGGCTCGTGCTCAGCCCCGCCCGCCGGGCCCAGTCCACCACCAGCGGCACCCGCTCGGGGGTGTGGGTGCGGTCGAGCACGGCCAGCACGCGGGGCACCGCCGACTGCATCCCGATGCTCACCCGCGTGAACCCCGCCCGCGCCAGAGTGGCCAGGTAGCGCTCGTCCACGGTCTCCGGGTTGGCCTCCGTCGTCACCTCGGCGCCGGGGGCGAGCCCCCAGGTGCGCCGCACCAGGTCGAGCATGCGCACCAGGTCGCCGGCGGGCAGCACGGTCGGCGTGCCCCCGCCCAGGAACACCGTCCGCGCCCGCCTCCGCGGCAGGCCCGCCCGGTCCATGGCCGCCGCCGCCAGGGCCAGTTCGCCGGCCAGGGTGTCCACGAAATCGCCCGCCGAGGCGCCCGGCCCCATGTCCAGGTTCGTGTAGGTGTTGAAATCGCAGTACCCGCAGCGCACCCGGCAGTAGGGCACGTGCAGGTACACGCAGAAGGGGCGCGGCGCGGCCCCGGGCGCGGCCGACGACGCGCGCACCGCCCCGGGCAGCTCCCCCGCCCCGGGCAGGGGCCCGCCCTCGGGCT
>ERZ773009.3061-NODE-3061-length-10296-cov-9.073040_pt1 | contig 10296 bp, 18 predicted proteins | sample MGYA00580663_ERZ773009 | MGnify/ENA primary metagenome ERZ773009 (study PRJEB29015, sample SAMEA2737969) | human oral metagenome | biome: human oral; feature: human-associated habitat; material: dental | place: China | collected 2026 ...
GCCAACCGTTAAGGCTGGCGGGCTCTTCTCGCGGGATACGTGGAGATGGGGGGAAGGCCGCACCCGCCAGATCCCGCCATTCAACGTTTCACTCCGTCTGATACCAAAACCGCGACTTTATCCCTGGAATGACAGGCGATTGTCGAACTCACCTCAGTGTCGTTGAGACGTGTGGAGATGCGTCTAGTAGCGTATGCGTGTACCCATTCTGTACCCACGCGGGAGGAACCGGCATGGCTGGGCGGCTGAGGTTCGGCACGGTAGATCAGCGGGCTCCGAAGGGGCGCCCTAAGCGTTGGCGGGCTCGCTACGACGACCCGACGTGGACGGGCGACGGGCGCCCGCCAAGGATCACTGCACCAGAGACGTTCCCAACGAAGGCGGCGGCCGAGGCTTGGCTGGCCGGGGTGTGGGCGCAGGTCGCGGCAGGCACCTGGACGCACCCGGACGAGCTCGAGGCTCGCCGCCGGACGGAGGCCAAGCAGGCGCAAACGGACGCTCTCACCGTCGAGCAGTGGGCAACCCAGTGGCTCACCACCCTGGAGAGAACCCGGTCAGCCGGAACACTGCGCAAGCGCCGCTCCGACCTCCGCGTCCACATCCTCCCCGAGCTCGGCACCCTCAGGCTCGTTGACCTCACTCCCCGCAAGGTCGCCGCGTGGCACTCGGCACTGCCCTCCGACGGAATCAGGACAGCCTCCTACCAGACACTGCGAGCCATGCTCACCGCCGCCGTCGACTCCGAGGAGACATCCCTGACCGAGAACCCCTGCCGCATCCGCGGCGCCTCGACCGCACGCCAGACCATGGGAGAGCGTTACCTCCTCTCCCCCACCGAGGTTGCCGCCATCTCCGAGGCGATCCGCCCCGACCTCTCGGCCCTGGTGACACTCCTCGCCGACGCCGGCCTGCGGATCAACGAGGCCCTGGCACTCCACCGCGACGACCTCCACCTGGGGACCACCGCCGCCGCCATCGACGTCGCCCACTCCCTCGTACGTACCGGCACGGACCTGACTCGAGGCCCAACCAAGACCAAGCGACCGCGCCGAGTCCAGGTCACACCATCTACCGCCGCCGCGCTCGCGCGACATCTGGATCGGTTCGCGGAGGCCAGGATCGTGTTCCCGGCGCCGCGGGGTGGCTACATGCGGGATTCGACGGCGTCGAAGGCTCTGAGATCGGCGTTGTCGGCAGCTGGCGTAGTGATTCCTCCGGGCAGGTATGGCGGGTGGCATGCCTTCCGGCACTATGCCGCGACGCGGTACGGGCAGGCCGGCGCCTCGACATCGGCCATCATGATCCGTTTCGGTTGGACCCGGCCCGAGCAGGCGATGCACTACCAGCGAGCAGATGCCGATTACGAGCGAATGATCCTGGACCAGATGGCGGCGCGCGCCGGCGAGGCGACTTGGGCGGAGCAGGCGGAGGCCGCTGGCGACGTGGTTCGCCTCGAAGGTCGACGCCGCGCATAGACGTGCAAGCAGTAGGGAGCCCCGCCACCCGTTCCGGGCGGCGGGGCTCCTTTGTTGTTCCTGGGGCTTAGCAGGCTAGGTCGTGCGTCAGGCCGAGGCGGGCGCGCTCGACGTCGTCGAGGAAGGCGAGGCGGGTTCGCAGGGTGTCGACGTCGACCCAGAGCAGATCCGCGGCCTCGAGTTCGCTGCGCGTCTGGGTGAGCACGTCAGCGAGTTCGTCGATAGGGATGAGGCGTTGGGCGGCTTCGCGTGCGACGTCGGTCTCGACATCGGGTGGCTGACAGACGCTATGTCCGCGCTCGAGGTGGATGAGCTCGTGGACGAGGGTGCATCGCGCTTCGGCGACCGTCTGCTCGACGGTGAGCCAGATGGAAGTTCCGTCGGTGCAGCCTAGGACGGTGGGCGGGAGAGAGTTGGTGGGCCAGACGTCGGTGTTGGGATGGGCTGGGAGCAGAGTGCTCCAGGGGCGCTGCGTACGCGCCCCGCAATCTGTTTGGGACATGTTAGTTAAGGAAGGGGGAAGGCCCGGAGGGAACCGGACAGGTGAATAGGTGGGCTCATCTTGCCCCCGCAACACCTGAATCGGGCCGATTAGACCGCCTTATTTGAGGTTGTATCTAAATTGTTACCCGTAAGTTAGTCGCCTTCGTCGCTCTCGGACCTCCGACCGCAACGACCCGGAACCACGTCATACGCAGCTCATCGCTGGATGCCTTTTCACGGGGAGCGCGCTGACGAGGGGAGTCAGAGCCCGATCCAGGTCATCAGGCTGGTTGTACTTGACGACCTCGGCGACTGCCCCCACTTCTTTCAGCAGGCTGCGGTCCCAGGTGTCAGGGTTGTTGATGACCGCGTAGCGACGTTCAGGGGGCAAGGCCGATTGGCTGAAGATGGTGAAGGCGTGGTCGTGGGCCTGCTCGCGTCCCTCTTTCGAGTACCCTCCGAGCGCCTGGACGGCGGCGACGACCTCACCCCCGGACACGATCGTCTCCGTGACCTTCTTCGCCCTTCCAGACGCCAGAACGATCTCACCATTCCCCCGGGTCAGTCCTCGCGAGACAAATAGGCTTCCTGCGGCGAGGTAGCGCATGCGTTCGCGAATGGTTGTAGAGAAACGACGCCTGTTGTTGCGGGGTTCGCGCACGTACGCAAGGCCTTCCGCTCGTATCGCGGCGACGGCAACATCATGGATGGCTTTTCCAAGCGAGGCATCATCGGTCCAGGTCTGGATGGACTCCAGGTCGGTGGACGAAGCGGGGATGAACTCGTTGGGGCGGGCCAGGGAGCTCCAGGCCTCGGCGAAGACCGCCCCATCGACACTTGCGCCCGAGTCGATGAGGTGGCTGAGGGTGGACCCCTCATCGGTGATGAGCCAGCCACCAGCGTCGGGGTAGACGCTCAGGACGACGCCGTCGCCGTCCGAGTAAAAAAGAGGCGTCCATACGACGTAGCCGGAGGAGGTCTCGGTGATCTCCATGTGGTTGCCAACGGCTGAGAGGTAGGCGGACCGGAGTTCATCAGTGTTCATCGGGGCCTCCTTCCAGGTCAGGCGGATCCCTCCACTGTAACCCCGTGAGCTCGACTCCTGACAGAGCAGCGAAGGCGGCGAACATCTCACGGTAGGGAACGGCCTTAGCAGGGACGTGAAGCGGGCAGATGGGAAACTCGGCAAGAGCGACGGCAGTCTCCTCGCCTGTCGCAGGTATGTATGTGTGCATGTGGCACGGGCCAGAGACCTTCTGCTGGTGCCCGTTGACGCAGACGCGCCGTAAGGGGACGCTGTTGCCGATCATTGTCAGGCTGACGGCCCAGGGGCGTTGCTTCGGGAAGGTCAGCTGCAGGAAGGCTCCTTCGATCGTTGAGACGCATGCTTGGACGTCACAGCGCCCCTCGTGGCGCTTCTGGAATGTCCAGGCGAGAGTGCCGATGGCTCGGGAGCGTGGTGGTGGGCCCAACAGGTATCCGAGGTCAGCGACTGAGACCGCGTTGACCTGATAGCGGTGCCTCACCCCTCAGCTCCTGGCGCGAGAACTATCGCTGCCGACATCGCCGCCTTCGGGTTGTTCACTGGCCTCGCGCTCACGCCGGGCCTTCTCCGCCTCCCACTCGGGACGGTGGGCCACGGTGCGGGCCGCGGCCGCAGTGAGCGGCGGGGGCGGAGGTGCGTCAGGGCGAAGCGACAGCACCTGCGCGCCATCAGAGGCGCCCACATCGTTCCCCCAAGCTTCACGAGCGCCGTTACTCGGGCTTAGTGAAGGTGCAACCGAACCGGTACGCCCTGAACTCGAACGAGCCGCTGCCGACGCCACTTCCGCTTCAGCGGCGGCTATGAACTCCGACGCGCTCCGGCCGATCGCCCGGGCGATCGCAGAGATCTCACCAACCGTCGCGGGAGGCGTTCCGAGGCGCAGAATGATCGAAACCCGGTTCTGCGACATGCCCGCCTTCTCGCCGACATCCGCGTGCTTGGCGCCGGTCTCACGCACCGCGTCAGCAAGCAGTGATTGGGTCAGGTGGTCGACGGGCCTGAGCTGCTTTGCACGTGCCATGGCTCCACAGTGACACAGTCGTTACCGAAGCGCAACCGAAGTGGGTTTGACGGAAACCGAATTGGGTTTCATCATATTGCCATGTTCTCAAACCCAATTCGGTTCTCCACTCTCGACCAGGAGGTGTCGGGCGTTGTCCGCGCCGAGCTCGGACGCGCTCGCATCAGCCAGGGTGAGATGGCCTCTGAGATCGGTATGCATCCCAACGTATTCGGCCGCAAATGCCGCGGCCAGGTGGCCTTCTCCCCGGCCGAGCTCGCCGTCGTCGCCGAGCGCCTAGGTCTCACCGCTTCCGCACTCACCGCCGACGCGGAAGATCGGTTCTTCAACACGTCGTCACGTTCGCGAGTTGAGCCTCCCGTGCTTGTGACATCGCCGTCGGCGGCCACTTCCAGAAAGGAGGCTGAGTAATGCCTGACGTGACTGGATGGTCCGAGGAGGACCTCCTCGACTACGAGAACCGCCTGGCCGCACAGGAGTCCCTGTCTTCCCCTCGGCAGGAGGCCTACCTCGACGCCTACCGCGTCGCCGCTATGCGGGCCATCGACGAGGGTCTCGGCAGTCAGTGGCTCAGAGATGAGGAACGCAGGCTTCGCAGCCTCGGCCTTGCGGAGCTCACTGCGTACACCGCGCAACAAGGCGCATCCGCTGCTGACGTCGTCTCCCCACGCCAGACGAAGCCCGCTGGGAGGTGCTCCCGGTGAAGCCCACGAACATCACTGCTGCTCACTTCGCCGTAGCTGCGGAACTGAGCCTGACGACGGTGCGATCGCTCATCGCCAAAGGCGACCTGCATGTGGCGCGGGTCGGGAGGAACGTGCGGATCCCGCTCTCAGAGTTCGAGCGACTTGGGCTTGACCCGCCCGACCTGAGCGACCTCGGCGAGAAGCAGCCCACGGTCTGAGTAGCGAGCTGCGCGGGTGACCGCGCACATCTGCCCTGGCAAGAGGGCGCCCCGCGCTGTGTGCATCAGCGACGGGGCGAAGGAATCAACCAATGAATCCGCGAAGGAGTATACCCATGGAATCCCGTTACACGCCGCGTCACCAGCGTCGGTCCCGTCTGTCGGCTATGGCCGCGTCTGTTCGTAGGGCCCTGCGTCCGCGCTGGGAGTACCGCGAGGTGAGCATTCTCGATGTCCTGGCCGAGGAGCGCGGAAGCGTCCCGGTACCGTCCCTGTCGTCTCGGCAGGCCCAGTGGGGCGCCGTCCTGCTGGCCCTGGGCGCCCTGCTGATCTTGGGGAATCTGGTCGTGTGCCTGACCCGGGCATGGGCCTTCTCCGGGCTGGCGATCCCCGCCGTCGTCCTTGTGGGCACCGGGGTGGTCATACTGGAGCTCTCGCCGGAGGCCGGAGTACGCCCCTGGTGGGAGGACCCCGGCAGCAATGACAGCAGCTCCGTTGAAGCTGCTGGTGAGGGCGACCCGTCGGGGGTGGCGGCATGAGCCGGCGGAAGCCTGCGAAGATCGACTGGTCCCGCGGCCCGGTCCAGTGCGTCGCCCAGGGCTGTGCCACGATGCTGCGCCCCAGCAACCAGTGCGCCGAAGGCCAGTGGGCGAACACCGTGCAGCGCAAGGGCCATGGCATGTGCTTCAAGCACTGGCAGGCCGACATCGCTGAGGAGAAGGCGTCTGAGCGGCTCCGCACCCGGAGCGGGAGCCCGGAGATGACGATCCGGGGCTCTGCAGCGGCGGTGTTGTGGCCGCTGCCGGCCGAGGGGACCTGGCTCGGGCGGGAGAAGCGGGATCTGGAGCGCTGGGCACGAACGGAGCTGGAGCGCCTCAGGTACCGGATGACGGGCCGGGCGGTGTTGACAGTTCATCACGGCCAGAACCCGTTCATCTCGGCGGTCTTCCGCGTCCGAGACATCCCTCTTCGCCAGTTCTCACGAGCGACGCGGACGGCGGCGGCATGAGCGAGCACGCACGTCACGCGATGAGCGCTCAGGAGGCGGCCTGGGTGCGTGAGCACGCGTGGCTGGGCTCCATGAGGCGTACGTACGCGACGTTTCCGTACCCCTACGACCGGTGTTTCTGTAGCCGTTTCTGCGGCCACGGCGGCGTCTGCATCGACTGCCAAGAAGGCAACCACGCCGCCTGCACCACCCGGATGGATTGCTGGGAGGCCAGCATGCCCATCTGCTGGGTCGCCGGCACTCAGGGGTGCGTCCCCCACCTCGACGGCGTCGACTCCTGGCAGGTGTGGGACGCCAACGTCGACCACGACCCCCGCTGCACCTGCTACATCAGCGGGCACCCGGGCGCTGTCGCCGAGGAGGCTTCTATCGGTGCTGTTCAAGGGGACCTTCTGTCTCTGCTGGAGGTGGCCTGATGACCGCCCGGCCCGGCCTGGAGCTCCGTCACGTGCTCATGCCGTCGCGTCTATTTCGCAGGCACATCTGCCAGGTCAGCGCCCCGTACTCCTTCCAGGGCGGCACGTGGTGGGACCTGGTCAGGCTCTGTGACGGCGGGAGCCGTCGCTGCTCGACGTCGTTCCTGGAGGACTTCTGCGCCGAGCTCGCTGACCTGGAAGACCCGCAGGTCTGTCCCGACTGCCGGTCCGTCTACCGCCCTACAGCGCCACCCGAGGCCGATGACGGCCTTGATGAGTACGGCACACCACCATTCGATCTTTTCAACCAGGCCGAGGAGGGCCAGTCATGACACCAACAATGGCACCGGGGCTGAGGGCCACGGTATCGGCCGTGTGCCGGGCAGAGGACCTGACCGCAGCGATCAAGGCGGTTACCCCGCACGTGGGTAAGGAGAAGGACGGCGGCGGGGTGGAGCGCGTCCGCGTGGTCGCCGACGTCGAGCGCATGCGCCTGGCGCTGGTCGCGACCAACCGGCAGCGGGCGGCGGTCGCGCTGGTCCCGCTGCTGGAGGTCGACGACCCCACCGAGCTGGACGCCGAGAGGGACACGACCGAGGGATTGGACTTCACCGCTCCTGCGCTGAAGGTCATCACCCAGGTGTTCAAGTCCACCGGTACCGAGCGCCTGCGCCTGGACATCACCGCCCAGACCCTGCAGGCCACCGACGTCGACGGGCTCCTGGAGGGCCGCACCATCCGTATCCGCGCCCAGGGCGAGTACTTCGACGAGAGCGGCCTGGACCGCGTCGACGGTGTTGCGGCTGTGCTGCGCGTGTGCGCCGAGCCGATCGCCCAGGAGGCCTCCTTCCTGATCCCCGAGGACCAGCTCGCTGCCTGGAAGGCCACGGCTACCGCCCTGGGCGGCCTGCCCCTGGTGGCCACCGCCGCCGGCCACCTGCTGGTGGCCTGCGGGGCGCTGGAGTCCCTGATGGGCCTGACCGTCCTGGCCGCTGGCGACGCCTACGGCACCAGCGAGGCGTCCCTGGGCGTGCCCGCCTGCGACGGCCCCGCTGTTGAGGCCCTCATGGACCTTCTCCTGGATGGCACCCCACCCGGCGGAGAGCCTGCCCGCGAGGCCGAGCACGCCCTGGTCACCGAGATCCAGCAATGGATCCTCACCCAAACCAACCCCACCAGCACCACCGAGACCTCCGGGAACACCGGGAACACCGAGGGTGACGAGGGTGCTGAGGGCCCGTTCGGGGGTGACGCGGCATGAGGGTCCACCTGAGCATTGACGCCGATCTGTCCGAGGGCATGGAGATGACCGCGACCGCTCCGGCGCCCAGCGTTGACGCGACCAGCCGGGACGACGTCGTCGCCGGCCAGCGCCGTGAGGTCCGCGTGGTCTCCCAGATCCTGAAGATCATCACCAGCTACCTCGACGGTGACGACCTGGACCGTGACGGTATCGACGAGCTCACCGACCAGGGAGTCCAGTTCACCGCCCGCACCCTGCGCACACCGATGGCGGGTGTCGCCGGCATCAGTGACGCGCCGGCCTGGTATGACCGGCAGCGGGACGGTGAGCTGACCGCTCTGGACCTCGTGGCCGGCCACGCCTCCCCAGCCAACGGGCTGGTCCTGGTCGAGGTCTACACCGCCCAGGGGCATGAGGCGTGCTGTGCGACCACCCGCCTCCTGGGCGAGGAGGGCGTCACGTTCACCGAGATGTCCGCCGAGAGCCACCAGAGCCTGCTGCTCTCCCGGGGCATCACCACCACGCCGGCGGTCGTTCTGCGGGCGCCGGGGTCGGGGCGGATCATCACCTCCTGGCAGGGCCACCGCCCAGACCTCATCACCCGCTACCTCACCGACGACGAAGTCCCGTTCGGGGGTGACGAGGCATGAGGATTGCCATCCGCGTCGAGCTCGACCACCAGGACGGCATCGAGGCGACCCTGACCGCTCCCGCACGGTCCATCGACGCCTCCTCGCGCTCCGACGTCGTGGCCACCAAGACCTGCGAGGCCGCCCAGGCATTCGCCTTCCTCAGGCTCCTGGCGGACGCGATCCAGGGACGTGTTCGGGACGGTGACTCCATGGGGCAGTGGTTGCGCGACAACGGCATCAGGGTCGACTTCGGCCCACTCAAGCCGGCCCCCACAAGCCAGGTGCAGGAGGTGGCCTCATGAGCCCAGCACCAGTCTGGGAAGCGGTGATCCGTCTGGCAGCCAGCGACGTACTGAACCTCAATGATCGGAACCACTGGTCGAAGGCCGCCTCCAAGCGCAGAACCATCCGTCAGCTCGCTGAACAGACCGCGAGGTTCTCTAATGCGCCGAGCCTTGAGCGAGCCCGTTTGGTGGTGGAGATTGCCTTCCCCGATCGCCGTCGGCGTGACCCCCACAACTACATGGCCACAGTCAAGCCCATCGTCGACGGCCTGGTCGACGCCGGCGTCCTGCCCGACGACGACGCCAAGCACCTGCTCGGCCCGGACCTGCGCCGCCACCCGGAGGTCACCAAGAAGCGTCTGGCCCAGCCCGTCTACGAGTTCCACCTCTCCCTCTACGACCGGGGAGGCCTCTCGTGAGCACCACCTGGGCGCCGGTGACCTTCTACGAGATCCGTGTCGGCGACACCGTCAGGTCCCTGGATCACCGCACCGGCGAGGTGATCGCCAACGGCCAGGTAGACCACATCGTCCACTGCAAGGACCACGACCGGGCAGTCAACCACACCCTGGGCCTGCTGGCCCGCTCCGACTACCCCCGCATCGAAAGGAGGACCTCGTGCCCACCAGCGCAGGCCGTCGCGCCCGTCATGCCTTGATCGACTTCTCCTCCGGCCAGGTCCACTGCCGCTCCTGCGGCGCCGTCATGCGCCCCAGTGAGGGCATCACCAACGGCTGGCCGGCCTCGACCGTCCCCTACGGACGCGCCGGTGAGTGCAAGAGCTGCACCACCCCAACCAAGGACGAAGGCAGCCCTACTGGCGAGGAAAAGGCTGCCGTCACCGCCGAGCAGCCCCTCTGGCCCACCAAAGCCGCTCCGACACCCAACGCGGTTCCTCGACGTCGACCGCGCCACCGTTTCGACTACCGGCCCCCGCAGGAGAACCTCTGCTTCTCCTGCGGACGCCCCATCAACCCCCTCACCGGCGAGTGCCGGTGCTCCGACTGACCAGACAAGGAGACCTCCATGTCCACCTTCACCATCGAGACCATCAGCGCTACCGAGGTCCGCCCCGGTGACACCGTCCTCGCCGGAGGAGTCCCCGAGAAAATCACCCGCATCGCCGAGATCGATGCCACAGCGAACAACCTCCTCATGATGGGCAAGTCCACCCGGATCCGCCTCTACTCCAGGAAAGACCTAATCGCCGAGGTTCCGCTGTCGACGACCGTGTGCCGGCTCGTTGAGGACGTGGCCTCCGTCCAGGAGGACGACATCGAGACCATGATCGAGAAGCGGGAACCCGTGGTCCCGGTTCACGAGGAGGTCCTGCTCAACCTGAACAAGGCGCTGCTCGACCCGGCCGAGGACGACGACCTCGAGCAGGCGGCCGACAGGCTCCTGGACTCGGTGTCGGAGGAGCTCGGGCTCATCGATGAGGACGACACCGTCGAGGTCCCTCGGGCGGTCATCAGCATGCTCCGCGACAACTACTACCGCGCGCAGCACGACAGTGATTACCCGACGGGCTCTCTGCTCTGCGCGGTTGCGGTCGTCCTGAACGCGGCCGGGGAGAGGACTGGGGAGGCATGAGCGTCGTCGCCGTCGTGGCGGTGGTGGTCGTCCTGGGCCGCCGCCTCGCCCACCACCGCATGAGGGAGCGCAGCTGATGTCCGGTGAGACCGTACTGACTCTGGTCGGGAACCTCACCGCGGACCCCGAGATACGTTTCACGCCCTCCGGGGCAGCGGTGGCCTCCTTCACGGTCGCCTCCACGCCGCGCA
>ERZ773009.3062-NODE-3062-length-10284-cov-3.231205_pt1 | contig 10284 bp, 7 predicted proteins | sample MGYA00580663_ERZ773009 | MGnify/ENA primary metagenome ERZ773009 (study PRJEB29015, sample SAMEA2737969) | human oral metagenome | biome: human oral; feature: human-associated habitat; material: dental | place: China | collected 2026 ...
TTCATTTTAAAGCTCTCCTTAGAGTAAAGTTTATTTTATTTAGCTATAACTAAGAAGCACCACTATAGAATAGTTATATCATAATCAATCAGGTATAACTAAAAGATTTTTTCAATTTTGTGAGATAGATCGCAAATGTAAAATTTATTTAAAAATTATTACTTTTAAATGTATTTAGATGTATAATGGAGATAGAAAATCTTTTCAAGGAGCACCCATGAAAAATCTAGTCGCTTTTCTAGTTATCCTAGGTATCATTGGCGGTATTGCCATGAAGTATATTAACGCCTTTCCGGTACTCGACGAGACGGTCAAAGAGAAATGGGCTCAGGTGCAAAACCAATACAAACGCCGCGCCGATCTTATCCCAAATTTGGTAAAAACCGTCCAAGGCTATGCTAGCCACGAGGAAGGCGTATTTAAGGAAGTAACGGAAGCTAGAAGCAAAGCCTCTCAAATGACGATCGACGTTAGCTCGCTAGACGATCCTGCTAAGCTAAAAGAGTTTGAAAACGCTCAAAAAACTCTAGGCGGCGCGCTATCTAGGCTAATGGCTATCACCGAGAACTACCCTCAGTTAAAAGCCGATCAAAATTTCCTCTCCCTTCAAAGTCAGCTTGAAGGTACGGAAAATCGCATCGCAGTCGCTAGAAAGGACTATATCGCAGCGGTCAAGGACTACAACATCGCCCTTCGCAAGATACCGGATAAGTTTATAGCCGCGATTTTTTATCCAGAGCTCAAACCGCGCGTGACGTTTGAAGCAAGCGAAGCCGAACAAAGCGCGCCGGACGTATCTTTCGCCAAATAACCCAACCAAGGTACAAAAATGAAACGCATTTTATCTACTTTATTTTGCGTTTTTACGCTTTTAGGACTTACGGCTATAAATTTATCGGCAGCAGATAATGCTACTGAACAAAACAAAACCGTAAAACAAACCGCTACTCAAACATCAAATGAAAAGAGTTCAAATTTCCCTGCCTTAACGGGCAGGGTAGTAGATCAGGCAAGAGTACTAAGCCAGAGCACAAAAGACGAACTAGAAACATTACTAGCTACTCACGAAAACAATACCACTAATCAAGTCGTAGTAGTTACTATAGAATCTCTAGGTAACGCTCAAATAGAAGAGTACTCCATAGAACTAGCTAGACGTTGGGGTATAGGACAAAAAGGTAAAGATAACGGAGTAGTATTAGTAGTAGCTCCAAACGACAAACAAGTACGCATAGAGGTAGGATACGGCCTAGAAGGTACTCTAACGGACGCTCTTAGTAGCAGTATCATAAACTACTACATAATACCCGAGTTTAAAAAAGGTGATATCCAAAACGGTATAAACATAGGCACGCAAAAGATCATCGCTCTACTTGATGGGGATGAGGGGGTTAAAAAGGAGATAGAAGCTAAGGGCGACTATGATATGTCAATAGAGGTCTACGGGATAATGGGCGGTATTGCGGCGATAATCGCATCGGCTTTTTTAGGCGATATGATCATGAATATCGGCCTTAGCGTCATGGTCGCTAGCATCATTGGCCTTTTTGTAAATTTATGCTTCGGTATCGAGGATATCACAGCTCAACTTGCCGTCGTACTTGGGATTGCCGCGGGATTTTTCTACTTGGTCAAAGACGTGAAGGTCGGTAGCGGAGGTAGCGGAGGAGGCTCATCGTCGAGCGGCTCCAGTAGTAGCTCTAGCGGAGGAGGCAGCAGAAGCTCCGGGGGCGGCTTTAGCGGCGGAGGCGGCAGCTTTGGCGGAGGCGGAGCTAGCGGTAGGTGGTAGATTGTCGCTTTAAATTTGGCGTCGAATTTGGAGGACTTGCTAAATTTGACGCTTTTGCTTTGCTAATTTGATTTAAAACCGCAAGTCGGCGTTTTAAATTTTACCCGAGATGCCGTAAAATTTACAGGCTTTTTTAGACGCCATAGATAAGGTATAAAGATGAAACGCATTTTAACTAATATTTTATATACTGTTATTGCGCTAGTTTTGGGGCTTTTGTTGTTAGTCCCATCTGATGAGACGCAAGAGCCTCAAAAAAACTCCGAGCAGTTGCATCCTGTTACGTTAATGGATAAAACAGCCGGCCAGGTAGATGCGCCGGGTGTGGTCGCCAAAGAGGAAAACGTATCGCAAAAAATCGCCGAACAGCTAAATTTTCCCGCTTTAACGGGCAGAGTCGTAGATCAGGCAGGCATACTTAGTCCTTCCGTCAAAGAGGAGCTAGAAAGCGTGCTAGCCGCTCACGAAAACAACACGACCAATCAGGTCGTAGTAGTTACCCTAAAAACTCTCGGCGGAGTGAATGTTAGTGAATATTCTTTAAAGCTGGGCAGATACTGGGGCATCGGACAAAAAGATAAAAATAACGGCCTGTTGCTAGTGGTAGCCCCAAACGATAGGCGGGTGCGTATCGAGGTCGGATACGGCTTAGAGGGCACGATAACGGATGCTTTCTGTGAAGTCATCATCGATAACTACATAGTTCCGGGGTTTAAAAAAGACGATATAGAGGGCGGCATAAAGATAGGCACGCAAAAGATCCTTGCACTACTTGAGGGCGACGAGAATGTCAGAAAAGATATAGAAAAATTAAGCGAATTTCCGGTCGAAGGCTATGTGATGTTATTTAGTGCGCTGCTGATATTCGCTAGAAATATGTTCGGCATAATCGGACAAGTGTGCGCTATTATCGGAGTTAGCGCGTTTACCGGCGGCGCTATTTCGCTTTGGTTAGCACCAAGATTGGGCATCGAGGATTTCGCCGCCAGAGGCGGTATAACGGCTGCGCTTTCTGCGATACTTCTTGGCATAGCTTTAAGAAACATTCTGGCTAAGAACAAGAGTGACGCTGGTGATGAGGGCATCGAAAAGAGCGACTATGAAGGTCCTGACGGAGACGATGGGGATGGTAAAGGCTTTAGAGGCGGCGGCGGAAGCTTTGGCGGAGGCGGAGCTAGCGGCAAGTGGTAGCCGCGGTTTTAAAATTTGGCGCAAAATTTAACCTTTTAAATTCGGTGCTTAAATTTACTTTTGTTATGCGTAAATTTGTGGTAAAATTTAAGACGCATGCTTGCTTGGCTTAAATTTGACGCCGAGCAATGCAAATAACCCAACCAAGGTACAAAAATGAAACGCATTTTATCTACTTTATTTTGCGTTTTTACGCTTTTAGGACTTACGGCTATAAATTTATCGGCAGCAGATAATGCTACTGAACAAAACAAAACCGTAAAACAAACCGCTACTCAAACATCAAATGAAAAGAGTTCAAATTTCCCTGCCTTAACGGGCAGGGTAGTAGATCAGGCAAGAGTACTAAGCCAGAGCACAAAAGACGAACTAGAAACATTACTAGCTACTCACGAAAACAATACCACTAATCAAGTCGTAGTAGTTACTATAGAATCTCTAGGTAACGCTCAAATAGAAGAGTACTCCATAGAACTAGCTAGACGTTGGGGTATAGGACAAAAAGGTAAAGATAACGGAGTAGTATTAGTAGTAGCTCCAAACGACAAACAAGTACGCATAGAGGTAGGATACGGCCTAGAAGGTACTCTAACGGACGCTCTTAGTAGCAGTATAATAAACTACTACATAATCCCTGAGTTTAAAAAAGGCGATATCCAAAACGGTATAAACATAGGCACACAAAAGATCATTGCTCTACTTGATGGGGATGAGGGGGTTAAAAAGGAGATAGAAAAGCAAGATGAGACGCCTGTGGAAGCCTACGGGATAGTAGTTGGCATGGTGATGGTATTTGCTTCGGCTATTTTCGGCGCGGCAGCTCTGCGAATCGGAGCTAGCGCGACGCTATCAGGCTTTATCTCGGGCGTAGTCGCAGGGACGTTTGGTATCGAGAATCTGCTTGTTAGAGGCGGGGTCTTGCTCGTTCTTTTCGTGCTACTTTTTTATCTAATGCGAAATATGAAAACCGGCGGCAGAGGCTTGTACGGCGGTGGCGGCTCTGGAGGCGGTTACGGCGGAGGAGGATTTAGCGGAGGGGGCAGAAGCTCCGGCGGAGGCTTTAGCGGAGGGGGCGGAGGCTTTGGCGGAGGCGGAGCTAGCGGCAGGTGGTAGATTGTCGCTTTAAAATTTGGCGTCAAATTTGGAGGACTTGCTTTAAATTTGACCCGAGATGCCGTTAATTTTGCTCGCTTTGCTAAATTTAGTTGTTGCCAAATTTGTAGCTCTTTAGGCGCGGTAGATAAGGCGCATAAATTTGACCTTATAATCTACCGCCGTCAAAAATACGCGCAAATTTTACCCGCCGCGCTCAAATTTGCCTTTAAATTTGTGAGTCAAATTTTGCACGCCACTATTAAATTTGCACCCAAATCCAAGCTCAAATCTCCCCCAAAATCTTTTTATAGTTACTAAAAATCGGCGAATCCTCGCCAAAATACAAACTCATCGCGCGCACGTAGCGATCGAGCGGATTTTGGATGCGGTTTAGCGCCAGGCGGTCGCGTAACGGCAGGTCGTAGCTGCTTAAAATCACGCTAAAAGGCACGGGAAAATCGGTGCCGAAAAGGATTTTGTCGTGGATTTGCGTTTGGGTTTTTAGATGCGGCAGGATGCGGGCCTTGTTTATGCAAAGCAGCGCCGAAACGTCGGCATAAAGCCCGTCAAATTCGCGCAGCCAACGAAGTAGCGTGAAGTAGTTGGCGCCCAGTTTCTCCGGATCGCGCGAAAACATGGACAAAACGCCGTCGCTCGAGGCGCCCATGTGAGCGCAGACGATGCGGCAGCCCAGATTTAGCGGGGATTTTAGCTGCTCGATGCTCTCAAGCGCCTTGTTTGACGCGAGCGAGTTTTCGTCGCCCGCGTGGATAACAAGCGGCAGCCTAAGCTCGCTAAGTAGCCTAAAATAGGGCTCGTAGCGCTTGTCGTTTAGATCCGTCTCCCAGTACGAGTGCAGCAGCTTGCCGCCTTTAAAGCCCATTTTATGGTACTTTTCGATCAAATTTAGCGCGTCTTTGCGGTTTGGATTTACGCTAAAAAACGGTACGACCTCGTTTGGATTTTGCTCGTAAAAGGCAAAAACATCCTCGTTTGAGGCACAGACGGTTTTATCCTTGTGCACGAGATTTCCGCTCTCGTCAAATTTCGCATCGACGCCGAAAACCACGGACTTTTGGACGAAATTTGAGCTTTTTATCAGCCGCGCGAAGTTGCTTTTGTAGCCCTCAAAGCCGTTTTTTATAAGCTCACGCCTGTTTATGTCAAATTTTTTAGCGAAAAACGCGAGTGCGAGTTTGTCGTAAAATCGGTCGAATTTCACTTCGCTACTAAGCAGATGTGAGTGGATATCGACGGTTTTAAGCTGCGTTAAATTTGAGTTTTGTAGGGCACTAAGTTCGCTCTCCCGCACGGCGATTTCGTTAAATTTACTCCGCGAAAACCCGCCTGAATTTGCTTCGTTTGTGGCTAAATTTACGCTCGTTTCGGCAAATTTATCTTTGGCGTAAATTTGACTCGCGTTTTGGCAAAACCCGAGCGTTTTTGGCGCGGCCGTCTTGCTCGCTCTTAGATTTGAGCTTAAATTTACCAGCGCGTTTTGCTCGGTTAAATTTGCGCGAGTTAAATTTGTCTCCGTTTTGCGAGCTACTAAGCCAAGGCTTGCGGCGTTTGCTCGGGCCGAGTTTGCCGCCGTTTTTCCGCCTCTCAAATTTGAGCAAAATCCAAAAACGTCCAAACCCTCGTTTGCGCTATAAAAACCATCTCGAAACATCGTTTCTCCTTTTTAAAATTTGGCGAAATCATAGCCTAAATTTTAAAAAGTGTCAAGTGGTGCTTTACGCTTTATGATTTTCTAAGCTAAATTTGCGTAAGATTTCGTCAAATTTAACGAAAGGAAAGAGATGAGCTACAAGATGAGCGAGCTTTGCGAACTATCGCAAACGCCCAAATCAACGATACTCTTTTACATAAAAGAAGGGCTTTTGCCCGAGCCCGTAAAGGTAAAAGATAACGTCCATCAGTACGGCGAGGATACGCTTTTGATGCTAAATTTCATCAAATACGTCCAGAGCAACTTCCACCTCAGCCTAAAGGAGGTCAAGGCGCTCACGCAGCAAAAGGGCTTTAGTTTTAAGCGCTGCTACGAGGCGCTTTTTGATTCGCTAGATACCTTTATGGGGTCAAATTTCGCCCAGACGCTAAGCGCCGAGCAGGCATGCGAGAGGCTGGGTATCACGGAGGCTGAGCTAGATAAATTTATCGAGGACGGATTTATCTTTATGCGAGGGGGCAAGCTAACCGAAAAAGAGGTCGAGATCCTGCAAATCGTGCTAGAAACGCAAAAAAGCGAGCGCGGGCGGGAAATTTTACGGACCTATATAAATTTAGCTAAACAAACGGCCAAAATCGAAGCCGAGTGTGCGCGCGAAATTTACGCAAAAGCAAAGGACAAAAACGCGGCTTTAAAGCTCGTTTTCGACAATATCTTGATCCTAAAACCATATATCTTAAATTTCCACACCTTTGATGCCTACAAAAAGGAGAACAAATGAAAGGCGTTTTTTCGGTTAGGGGCTTTTTGCCCTTTTTGGTCGTTATGTTTATCAACGCGGTCGTCGATCTTGGCCACAAGATCACGATCCAAAACATACTTTTTAAGAGCATCGAGGATGAAAATTTACAGATCATCCTGACCTCGCTCGTAAATTTGCTAATCCTGCTTCCCTACATCATGCTTTTTAGCGTTTCGGGCTTTTTAAACGATAAATTTTCGCGCACCCGCATCACGAGATACGCGGCGGCGAGCGAAATTTTACTCACGCTTTTTATCACTATAAGCTACCTTTGCGGCTGGTTTTACGTGGCGTTTGGCACGACGCTGCTGCTAGCGGTGCAAAGCGCGGTATATAGCCCTGCTAAATACGGCCTCATCAAAAAAATCGTAGGCGGCGAAAAACTGGGTGCTGCAAACGGTATCGTGCAGGCCTTTACTATCGTGGCGATTTTGCTTGGTTCGTTTGTTTTCTCGGCGATTTTTGAGAGCTATGCCGCTACTAGTACGGACGCGGGCGAGATGATAAAATCAGTCTGGTTTATCGGCGCGATACTTTTTGTTTGCTCTGTTGCCGAGACGATTTTTACGTTTAAGATTCCGTTTTTTGAAGCAACCGACGCAGGGCTTAAATTTGACGCGAAAAAGTACTTTAAACTAGGCTACTTAAAAGAAAACACCAGGCACATCTTTAACAACAAAAACGCCTTTTTATGTACGCTTGGACTTTCGGTTTTCTGGGCGGTGGCGCAGCTGGTTATCGCCGTTTTCCCCGCTCACTACAAGGCTATGAGCGCGGATAATAACGTCATGATCGTGCAGGCGATTTTAGCCGTTAGTACCATAGGCCTGGTCGCTGGCTCGGCGCTAGCTGGCAGCTACTCGAAAAACCACATCGAGATGGGTATCGTGCCTTTTGGGGCGCTTGGGCTTTTTGCTTCGCTACTTATGTTTGCGCAGGGTTCAAGTGCTGCGTTTATGACGCTGGCGTCCTTTTTATTCGGTTTTAGCGGCGGCATTTTCATCGTGCCGCTAAATGCAAATATCCAGTTTTTCACGTCTGAAGAGCAGATGGGCCGCACGCTAGCGGGCAGTAACTTTATCCAAAACATCTTCATGGCGGCGTTTTTGCTGCTTGCGATGGCGTTTAGTATATTTGCCGTTAGTACGCCCGAAATTTTCGTCATTACTTCTTTTAGCGTGCTTATCTGCGCACTGGTAGCGATAAAGTACCTGCCGCATCTTTTTGCTCGCTTGCTTATCATGCCGTTTTTTAGGATAGGCTATACGATCAACGTCGACGGCGTCGAAAATATCCCGCAAAAAGGCGGCGTGTTGCTACTTGGCAACCACATGAGCTGGATAGACTGGGCGGTGCTGCAGATGGCCTCTCCGCGTCCGATCAGATTTGCGATGCATAAGAGCTTTTATGAAATTTGGTACCTAAAATGGCTGTTAAATTTATTTGACGTGATCCCGATAGGCGCGGGAGCGAGCAAAAGCGCGCTAGAAAAGATCCGCGAGTGCCTAGACGCGGGCGACGTGGTGGCGCTGTTTCCTGAGGGTCATATCAGCTATAACGGCCAGATAGACGAGTTTGCGCACGGTTACGAGATAGCCGCAAGCGATACGAACTCCGTCATCGTGCCGTTTTATCTGCGCGGTCTTTGGGGTTCGAGCTTCTCGCGCGCTCAAAAATACTACCAAAAAATCAGCCGCAAAGTAGACGGCAAGCGCGCTATCAGGGTGAGCTTCGGCGCGCCTCTAGCACCTGAGACCAAAGCCCCGCAGGTGCGCGAAAAGGTCGTCGAGCTGTCGTTTTTTAGCTGGGCCGAATATCTAAAAACCCTAGAGCCTATGCAGTTTAGCTGGCTAAAACACGCTAAAGCAGATCTGTTTAAACGCTCGATGGTAGATAGCACGGGTGCTGATCTAAACAATCTCAAGGTTATCGCGACCGTGCTCGTGTTTTTGTCTAAATTTAAATTCTCGTTTTTAAAAGAGCGAAACGTCGGCGTGATACTGCCGTCCTCGGTGATGGGTAGCATTATAAATTTGATGCTATTTATCAGAGGCAAGATAAGCGTAAATCTAAACTACACGCTTAGCGAGCAAAATTTGATCGGCTGCGCGGACAAGGCTGGGTTAAGAAGCATAATCACCTCTCGCCAGTTTATCGCCAAGCTAAAGGCTCGCGGTTTTGAGCTAGAGGAATCTCTAAAAGGCAGACTAATCTACCTAGAAGACGTCGCGCAGGGCATAAGCAAGGCTGATAAAATTTGCGCGATGTTAAAGGCGATTTTGATGCCGTGCTGGTTATTAGAGCTTATATATTTTCGCGACGTTCGCATAGACGATGATGCGACGATACTCTTTAGCAGCGGCAGCGAAGGCACGCCAAAGGGCATCGTGCTAACGCATAAAAATATAATGGCTAACATCAAGCAAATTTCAGAGATCGTAAACACGGACGGCAACGACGTGATCTTGGCGTCGCTACCGATATTTCACTCGTTTGGGCTTACTGCGGCGACGTTTTTCCCGCTTAGCGAAGGTATCGCCTCCGCTCACGTGCCAGATCCCACAGACGCCTTTGCCGTGGGCAAGATGGTCGCCAAATACCACGCGACGATAATGTTTGGCACGTCGACGTTTTTTAGGCTCTATACCAAAAACAAAAAGCTAAATCCGCTGATGTTTTCTACGATCCGCTACGCCATCGCCGGCGCGGAGAAGCTAAACGCGGCCGTTAAGCGCGAGTTTAAGATGAAATTCGGCGTCGAAATTTACGAAGGCTACGGCACGACCGAGACCTCGCCCGTCGTTAGCGTAAATACCGCAAACATGCTAGAGCCGGAGTTTTTTAAAGAGCTCGTTTTCTCAAAAGAGGGCAGCGTGGGGCTACCGACGGCCGGCACGATAATAAGAATCTGCGATCCAACGAGCCTAGCAAAGCTAGAAAACGGGCAAGCCGGCCTCATACTAATCGGCGGCCATCAGGTAATGAAGGGCTACTATCTGGACGAGGAGCGCACGAAAGAGGCGATCGTCGAGCTAGACGGCGTGCGCTACTATAACAGCGGCGACATCGGCTTTTTGGACGAGGCGGGCTTCCTAACGATCACGGATAGGCTATCTCGCTTTGCTAAAATCGGCGGCGAGATGATAAGCCTAGGCGCGCTCGAGGCTCAAATTTCAGCCGTGCTGGGCGATGAGGTTACCTTTGTCTGCACCAACGTCGCCGACGAGAAAAAGGGCGAGCAAGTCGTCATGCTCTTTAGCGGCGAGATCGGCGAGGAGGACGTGGCCGCGCGTATCAGGGCTTCTGCGATACCGTCCATCATGCAACCTTCAAAGATTTATAAAGTCGAGGCCGTACCGGTGCTGGGAACGGGTAAAGTTGACTTTAAATCAAGTAAAAAGCTAGCGGCCGAGCTTGTCGCTGGCGATGGAAATTTAGGCGCGGAGGAAGCTTAAATTTACGCTATGAAAGGCAAATTTGGCGGCTAGGTCGTCAAATTTGCCTATCGTCTAAGCTCTAGCAAAAGGGCCCTGCAAAATTAAATTTTAAAACAGCGATACCCGCTTATAAACACCTAAGTTTAATCACAATATAATCATAATTAAAATAAAACAACAAGGCAAATTTTGAACTTAAATTTAAAACAAAAACTCTTCGGTAGCAAAACTTAAAAAGATAGTTTGGTCGGTCGTGCTTTTTACGGCGATACTTGGCGCCGCATTTATCCGTATAATC
>ERZ773009.3066-NODE-3066-length-10278-cov-14.921354_pt1 | contig 10278 bp, 8 predicted proteins | sample MGYA00580663_ERZ773009 | MGnify/ENA primary metagenome ERZ773009 (study PRJEB29015, sample SAMEA2737969) | human oral metagenome | biome: human oral; feature: human-associated habitat; material: dental | place: China | collected 2026 ...
GGACCTCGCCGGCGCGCTCCAGCTCGGCGGGCTCCCAGCGCGGGGACAGGCCGTGGCCGCGGGCGTCGACGGCGACCACCCGGTAGCCCAGGGCGGTCCAGTGGTCGATGGCGTCTGTCTGGGAGAGCGCCGACGCCGTGATCCCGTGGAGGAGCACCAGGGTGGGGGCGTCGACGGGCCCGGCGGTGATGCGGGCGAGAGGATGACTCATGCCCTCATCCTGCCCCTCCGTCCGGTCCTACGTCCTGTGGTCGCGCGTGCCCGCGGCCGTCGCAACCGGCGGGAGCCGCGACGCCATCGGATCACATCGGATCAGGAATGGCCTCCGCGCCCGCACAGCTCGATGAGAAGAACGCCCGAGACGACCAGACCTATGCCGGTGATCACGGCGAACGACATTCTCTCCGAGAACACCAACCAGCCGACGACCGCCGTGGCGGCCACCCCCAGACCCGCCCACACGGCGTATGACTCCGCCAGCGGCGCACCGTGACGCAACGCGGCGAAGAAGAGGGCGAACGACGCCCCGTACCCGCAGACGGCGATCACCCACCAGATCCACGCCGCCGCGGCGGCCGTCGCAGCGCGCAGTGAGCTCGTCGCCAGCACCTCGGCGCCGATGGCGGTCAGCAAGAAACAGATGTGCATGCAGATGACTATACCGGACGTCCGGTATCATAATGTTGTCCATCCCGTCGACCGCTCCGCGTTCGTCGCGCAGGCCCTTGCCCGGCCCCGCAGTACCTGTAGGCTGAGATTGGAAAGCACGTCGCAAGGGGAAGCAGGAGGAGGGCGATTCGGTGCCGGAGTCTCAGCAGACCCTCACTCGTGACAGGATCCTCGACGCGGCGCAGAGAGTCCTGGTCCGCGATGGAGGGGATCGCCTGACGATCGCGTCCGTGGCCGAGGAGGCACGTATCAGTAAGGGCGGCCTCTTCTACCACTTCGCGTCGAAGCAGGAACTCGTCGAGGGGCTGATCGAGAGGTACACCCGGGAGTTCGATCGTCTCCTCGAGGCGGCGGACGGCTCTCCGGGCTCGGCCGTCGAGGCCTACATCCAGTCGGCGAGCAGGTCCGACGGCCCGGCGTCCCGAGGGGTGATAGCGATGCTCGCCGCCGTCATCGTCAACTCGGAGGCGCTGGGGCTCCTGCGCCGGAAGTACGACGGCTGGAACGAGCGCTTGCACTCCGACGGAATTCCGCCTCACGTCGTCTCCACTGTGCGCTACGCCGTGGACGGGCTCTGGTTGGCCGACACGTTGCAACTCGCCGCCCCCAGCCAGAACTCCCGTGCCAAGACCATCGAGCTCCTCAAGGAGATGGTCAGGCCCTACCGGAAGGGCTGAACGGACCGACTGGTCCGGCGGGGCCGGTCGGGTCGAGCGGCGTCGGAGCAGACCGGAGCAGACCGGATCCATGTCCGGTCGACTACCGGTGAGGATCCTCGCGGAGGAGCGTCCCGCACACAACGCACGGAACGATCATCAGCATGATATTCGGCGCCCACCACCCGAGGTTGATGTCCCCGTAGAGCGCCCAGAAGGACACGGCCATGAGTCCCGCGCAGAAAGTGAGGGTCAGCCCGATTATCAGGATCTCCCTCCCGAACGGCCGCCCCCTGCCGACGAGGTGCGTCCCCCAGCAACCGAGCGTCGCGGCTAGGGAGTCCAGGGGGAGGAAGGACCAGTTCCAGGCCTGGATGGTGGCGTCCTCGTAGTCCTTGAAAGCTTTGTCGAGCGGAATGAGATGCATCGCGGTCGCCGCCCAGTAGGCCATCAAGCAGACATCCACGACCACGAGCACGACCCTGGCGTGACGCATCATCCCTCCCGATTCGTGCGATGATCCTCGCGCAGGACCTCATTCCCGAAAGGCCCGGCGGGCCTTCCTGGTGCGGCGACCGAAGCCGACGAGGACCTCCCGAGGCGCGTTCGACGACAACTATACCGGTCGTCCGGTTTACTTGTGAATGTGGGTCGGCCACAGGTCTATGCTGACGACATGAGCGAGCGGAGCACGCACCGGATGAACGTGGAATCCTTCAACCTCGACCACACGCGGGTCGTCGCGCCCTTCGTGCGCATCGCCGACCGCAAACGCCTGCCGGGCGGCGACGAGCTGGTCAAGTACGACGTGCGCTTCTGCCAGCCCAATCGCGAGCACCTGGAGATGACGGCGGTTCACTCCATCGAGCACCTGACCGCCGAGCTCATGAGGAATCACACCGATCGGCTCATCGACTGGGGTCCGATGGGCTGCCAGACCGGCTTCTACGCCCTGACCCTGGGTCTAGAGCCGGCCGAGTTCCTGCCGTTGCTGGAGGCGACCTTCCGCGACATCCTGACGGCCACCGAGGTGCCCGCCGCCAACGAGGTGCAGTGCGGCTGGGGCGCCAACCACTCCTTGGAGGCCGCACAGGCGGCCGTGCGGGACTTCCTCGCGGCGCGCGATGAGTGGTCCGTCGTCGAGATCGACATGCCGAGCCGAGATTGACGGCGGCGACGTCGATCTCGTGCCGAAATGTTGATCTCGACGACGGGGCGCCGGGGCGGGAGCGATGCGCGCCTGCTCAGGCGCCCTGCGGCTCGGCGAGCTCGCGCCGCAGCGCTTCGACCGATGTGCTCCGTCGACGTCGTACCGCCAGGGTCATGGCCAGAGCCGAGGCCGCGGCCCACGCCAGGAGGACCGCCGTGGCGGCACTCACGCCCTCGCCGACCGTACCCAGCATGAGGCCCGACAGCGCCGAATGGAGCACGCCGACAGGTGCCACCAGAAGCGCACCGCTCGCCCGCGCCGCACTTCCGCCCAGAACCAGCACGCCCTGAGCGACGAGGGCCAGGAGGGAGACCGCCGCCCCTCCGCGCGGCCCGAAGACCGCCATGAGGGCCGCGTGCAGCACTGTCATCGCGACCGCGCCGACGGCGGTCAGCAGCACGGCTGGTCCGACGGACCCCGTACGGGCCCCGGCCAGAACGACGACGCCGATCAGCACGGGCGCCTGAACCAGGGCCAGACCGACGGCCGGCTTCAGCGAAGCGCCGGCAAGACGAGCCGGACTCATCGGGGCCTCGACCCGGCGCCGAGTCATCAGCCCCAGCCCGGAGACGACGACGAGCGCTCCGATCCACGAAGCGATGGCGATGGCGGCGGGGGCCGCCGAGGTCTCCGGTCGGGCGGAACCCGCCGCGCTCGTATCGACGCTGACCGGCTGAGCCAGCGCGGCGGCCAGGTCGGCGGCCTGCTGATCGGTGTAGGAGGGGACGGAATCCTCAGCGGTGCTCAGTCCGGTGGACAGGTCGTCGGCTCCGGTGGACAGGGTGCTCGCCCCGTCAGACAGCTGGGTGGCGCCGGAGGACAGGCTGCTCACGCCGTCGGACAAAGTGGTGGCTCCATCGGCCGCCGAGGTGGTGCCGGCGGCGAGCGAGGACGCGCCCGTCTCGAGTCGGGACAGGCCCTGGGAGAGGGTGTCGGCGCCGCCGGACAGTCGGGTGGCCCCGGTGGACAGACTGCTCGCGCCCGACGACAACTGCGACGTGCCGTCCGCGAGCGTGCTGGCGCCGTTGGACAGACTGTTCGCTCCGGTGGACAGCCGCGAGGTCCCGCCCGACAGGCTGCTCGCGCCCGACGACAGGGTGGAGGCGCTCGACGACAGAGTACTGGCCCCGCCCGACAGGGTGCTGGCCCCGCTGGACAGATTCGAGGCGCCGGCCGTCAGGTTGGAGCCCTGGCTGACGAGGGTGTTGAGGACTCCGGCCAGGGTTGCGCTGGAGGGGTCGGTCGGGTCGTAGACGTCGGTGGAGCCGCCCAGACCGGTGCTGACGGCGGAGGCGGCGTCGGACAGGGTCTCCGACTGGTCGGACAGCGCTCCCAGGGCGCCGACCACGGTCGTCGGGTCGGTGGACGAGGGGTCGGTGCCGATCGCCTTCGATAGCCCGGACGCGCCAGTGGCGACCTCGGAAGCGCCCGAGGTGAGCCCGGCGCGCGGGGAACCTGGGGCTGTCGAACTCAGGGTGTTGAGAACACCGAGCATGGTGGCCCGCGACCCGTCGGTGTTGGCACCCGTGGCGGGGTCGTAGACGTCGGTGCTCCGGCCCATGCCGGCCGTGCTCGCCGCCAGGTACTGGCAGGTGGCGTCCTGCTCGCCGTGGTCGGAGACGCACTGCCGGTAGGCGGTCTCCAGCCCCGTGCCGGCCTGATTCGCCTGAGAGGCCAGGGTGTCGACGCCGGAGGTGTAGGAGTCGATGCCGCCCTCCAGCCGGTTCGCCCCGTCGGCGAGCGAGGACGCGCCCGTCACCAGGTTCGTGCCCGTGGCCGGATCCGTCGCGGTCAGCCTCTGGTGCAGCTGGTCGACGCCGGAGGTGTAGGAGTCCACGCCGCCCGCCAGCTGGGCCGCGCCGTCGACCAGGGAGGCGGCGGCGCCGTTCTGGGGGACGGTCAGGGCATCGCGGGCCCCGGTGACGCCGGTGACGTAGGAGTCCACGCCGGTGGAGAGGTTCGAAGTGCCGGTAGCCAGGGTGCTCGCACCGGAGTCCACCGTGGCCGCGCCGTCGGCCAGCGTCGAAGCTCCGGACGACAGACTCGACGCACCCGAATCCACCGAATCCGCACCATCGGCCAACGTCGAAGCCCCCGACGACAAACTCGACGCACCGTCGGACAGGTCCGCGGCCCCCGAGGAGGCCGAGGAGGTCCCGTCGGCCAGCTCGTCGGCGCCCGACTCCAGCCGGTTCAGCCCGTCCGCCAGCGTCGTGGCGCCCTGGGAGGCCTGGTCGGCGCCGGTGCTCAGGTCGTCGGCGCCCGACTCCAGGGAGTCCGCACCGGTGGACAGTCGATCGGCACCGCCGGCCGCCCGGCCGAGCTGATCCTTCATGTCGCTCAGCGACGTCAGCGACGCGTTGAGGTAGGCGACGGAGACGGTCGTGCCCAGGGAGGCGACGGTCGTGCCCAGGGAGGCGGCGGCCGCGGAGACGATCTCCTGACTGGCGGCACCGACCTCGGGGGAGGCGGTGCCGTTGGTCTGGACGTCGACGGTGGCGTCGCTCGGGGTGCCGCCGAGGGTGTCGACGACGGCCTGGCTGAAGCCTTCGGGGATGGTGATGACAACGTCGTACGTACCATCGGACAGACCCTGAGCGGCGGCGTCGGCCGTCACGACCGAGTAGTCCAGGGTGTCGGTGGTGGCGCCGGTGGAGGAGGAGGCGGTCAGAGCCGCGTCGGGGTCGGTCAAGCGGCCGAGCAGCAGTCGGCCGGCGGGCATGGTGGTGCCGTCGGAGGTGGTGGCGGGCGAGTCGAGATTGACGACGGCCGCGGGGATGGAGGCCGCCTTCGCCTTGGGCGCGGTCGCGGCGGAGACGACCATGAAGCCGGCGAGCGCCGGGACGAGAATGACGAGGATGGCCAGAATAATGGAGCGTCGTGTCATGAGGAGACCTCGGTTCCTTCGATTCCTTCCGGGGTGGGCCGGGTCCGGCGCGCGTGCCGGACCGTGTTCGGGGCGTTCGGGGCATCCGGGCCGCCCGGAGTGTCGGGGCTGTACGGGCCGTCGAGGCCGGCGATGCCCGGGTCGCCGGGGCTCTCGCCCTCGGACGGCGATCGGTCGGCCTGCGCCGGGGCCACGGCGCGGCGCTCGGGGGCGCGGCGGGTGTGCGCCGATCCGTCGGAGGCGATGTCGACGATCGAAGCGGGATCGACGTCGACGGGTGCGACCGAGGGCATGTCGGCGCCGCCGGTAACGACGACGGCGACGCCGTCGGCAGCGAGCTCGGCCACGCGCTGCCAGCGCCTGCCGCCGGGATCGTCGACGACGACGATGCGCACGTGCGGGGCGACATCGTCGTCGTAGGCGTGCACGGAGGTGGTGACGGTCTGGATGAAAGCGGTGCCGTCGGGCAGCACGTGGCCGTCGACGACAAGGACGCCGCTCGTCGGCTGGAGGCGCCCGCCGATGGCGGCGGCCAGCGCCCGGCGGGCCAGCGGGGTGGCGGCGCGCACGAGGGCGACCTCACCGGGAGCTACCGTCAGGTCCAGGTCGCGTACGGCTGCGCCGACGGCGTCGGCGAGGGTGACCGCCCGGGCGCGCAGGACGACATCACCGTGGGCGGCCGTCCACCTCTCATGCTCGAGGGTGCGCTCGAGCCCCTCGCCCTCGACGTCGATGACCGGAAGCTGGCGCTCCAGCCACCGGGGCAGCCACCAGGCCCTGGGCCCCAGGGCGGCCATGACCGCGGGGATGAGAGTCATGCGCACGATGAAGGCATCCGCGGCGATGCCCGCGGTCAGGGCGACAGCGATGGGTTTGACGTAGACGTTGTGACTGGGGACGAAAGCGGCGAAAACGCCGGTCATGATGAGAGCGGCGGCGCCGACGACGACCGCGGAGCCGGTGAAGCCCGACTCGACGGCGCGTCGGGCGTCATCAGGACGGCCCTGGCCGCGGATCCACTCCTCACGCATGCGCGAGACGAGGAACACCTCGTAGTCCATGGCCAGGCCGAAGAGCACGCCCATGACGATGACGGGCATGAAGGAGATGACCGCGCCGGTCCTGGACACGCCGAGGGCGTCGGCCATCCAGCCCCACCCCCATACCGCTCCGGCGGCGCCCATGCCCGCGGACAGGGAGAGCACGTAGCCGAGCGTAGCGGTCAGCGGCACCGCCACCGAGCGGAAGACGATCATGAGCAGGACGACGGACAACCCGACCACGACGATCCCGAACGGCAGCAGCGCCGCGTTCAGAGAGGTCGACACGTCGATGGCGACGGCGGTCTGCCCGGTGACCATGACATCGGTGATGCCGTACCGATCCTCGTAATCGGTGGCGCGGGAGCGGATGGCGCGCACCAGGTCCATGGTCTGCTCGTCGGCCTGCCCGGCGTCGGGGCGGATCTGGACGAGCCCCAGCGAGCCGTCCTCATTGGGGGTGGCCAGGGCGATGGAGGCGACACCGGGCAGAGAGCCGAGGTCGTCGGCAAGGTCGTCGACGACGCCGACGGGATCGGTGGTGGTGACGATGTCGGCGATGACAATGATGGGCGAGTTGTAGCCGGGGCCGTAGACCCGGGCGATGGCGTCGTAGGTCTCGCGCTGCTCGGTGCCCTTGTTGGCGAAGCCGTCGTCGGTCAGGGCCAGGTGCAGACTCCTGGCGGGGACGGCCGCCGTCCCCAGGATCACGACGACGACGGCGATGGTGGCCCACGGACGGCGGGTCACCAGGCCCACCCAACGCCGGGAGGCGGGGTAGCGGGCGGCGGTCCGGCCGCGCCCGGCACGGCGGCCACCGCGCCGGGCCCCGATGTCGCGACGGTCGGCGCTGCGGCCGCCGGTCCCGACGCGTCGACGACTCGGACGCATCCGAGTGCCGGCCACGCCGATGAGGGCGGGCACGACGCTCAGGGCGACCGCGACGGCGACCGCCACCACGGCGGCGCTGGCCACGCCCATGACGGTCAAGAAGGGGATGCGGGCCACGGACAAGCCGCACAGGGCGAGGATGACGGTGGTGCCCGCGAAGACGACAGCGGACCCGGAGGTGGCTACAGCCCGTCCGGCGGCCTCATCGGGGGCCACGCCGTCGGCGAGGTACTCGCGGGCGCGGGAGATGATGAACAGGGCGTAGTCGATGCCGACGGCCAGGCCGATCATAACGGCCAACACCGGGGTGGTGGAGTTGATGGAGGTCGCGCTGGCGGCCAGCAGGATGCCGAGCATGCCGACTCCGACGCCGATGAAGGCCGCCACCAGCGGGGCGCCGGCGGCCACGACCGAACCGAAGGTGGCCAGCAGGACGACGGCCGCGATCCCGACGCCGATGAGCTCGGTGGGGCCCAGCCCGATATCGGCGCTCTCGCCGATGGTACCGCCGAGCTGGATGGTCAGATCGGGGTCGCCCGCCTCAGTGGCGGCGACGAGCTCGTCGAGAGCCTCGGACAGAGTAGCGGCCTTGTCCGTCTGCCCGGAGGTCATGCTGCCCACGGAGATGTCGGCCTGGATCTGGATTAGAACGTGGGCGCCGTCGTCCGAGACGGTGGAAGCGGTGGCCGGGGTGCTGCCGGAGGCGTCCGAACCGAAGGGCTGGGAGACCAGGGCGACGCCGTCGAGGTCGGAGGCGGACTGGACGAAGCCGTCGACGGCGTCGCGGTGGTTCTCGATGTCACCCTCGTCGGCGGTGATGAGGACCTGTTCGGAGGTGCCGGCCGCTTGGGGGAGGCGCTGGGCGAGGATGTCCAGACCCGTCATGGACTCGGTGCCGGAGATGGTGAAGGTGTTGTTGAGCTTGCCGCCGGTCAGCACGACGGCACCACCGAGCATGAGGATGATGAGGAGCCAGGCGGCCAGCACCCGGACGGCGTGTTCGGCGCACCAGCGGCCGAACCTGTACAGGAGTGCGGACACCCGGGATCCTTTCACATGTCGCGACGACGAGGCGGAAACAAGTTCAGTACAGGAACGTACTCGATACACTTCTGTATGAAAAATTCAGATAGTGTGAGCCCACTTACCACCGCTGCCCGGTACCATCGGTTCTAGCACTCGCCGTGCCGCCCTGACCGTCCTGATCGTCGACCCGAGACACCTGGAGTCCGCCATGCCGCCTACCGCGCGCCGCGCCACTCGCGAGTCCCGCAGCGGGCGCGGTCTGCGCAAGAGGGAGAACACCCGGGCTCGCCTGCGGGAGGCCGCGGCCGAGGTGATCATGGCCAAGGGGATGGAGGGCGCCCGCATCGACGACGTCGTCAGGCGAGCCGGTTTTACCCGGGGCGCCTTCTACTCCAACTACTCCTCGCTGGACGAGGTCCTCAACGAGGCGATCGTCGAGCGCCTGGCGGCGATGGTTGAACGGATCGAAGCCGCCGCCGACGCCATTGAAGGGGAGCCCACGATCGACTCGCTCATGGAGATGCTGGACTCGCTGCGCTCTGAGGCCCGCGTCATGTACATCATCTGCACTGAGCACATGCTCCATCGGATGCGCCATCCCGATTCGCCGCAGGTTCCCGCGGCCGGCCGTCGGGTCCTGGACACGGCCATCGCAGGCTGCGTCGAGTCCCTGCTGGCGCGGATGGGCAGGCGGCCGGTGGTAGCCGCGCAGGGCATCGGCGACGCCGTGTGCTTGTTCTTCCTCGACTCTCTGGCCGAGGAGGCGACGGGGATGACGATCGCGGGCCACGACGCCGACGACCCACGGGCCTACCTGCGGCACATCATCGGGGCGATCATCATGGCGCTGTCCGCTCCCGTGACCGAGGGCGGCGCCGAGGCGAGCTGATGGCGCGGGAATGGTGCGGGTCGGCGGGGTGCGGGCGCGGACCGGCGGGGCGCACCCGACCGCTGCGGGCGGCACCCGCATAGGCTCAGGGTCATGAGCACGACTCCCGCATCTTCCCATCCCCGCCCGGTCGCCGCCGTCGTCGCCGTCGCCATGCCCGAGGAGGCCCGGCCGTTTTTGAAGGCTCTGCCCCGCTCCGACGCCGCCGAGCCCGTGGCACTGCACGGTGACGCCGAGGCGATCGCGCTCGTTGCGTCCAGTCCAGCCGGCAGCACAGTGCAGGGCGTCGGTCCGCGCGAGCTGCTCCTCGTGCGCAGCGGCATCGGACTGGTGGCGGCCGCCAGCGCCCTGGCCACCGCACTCACCCGGGTGACGCCCGACGTCGTCGTCTCGGCGGGCACGACGGGCGGGCTCGGGCTCGACGTCGAGGTCGGGGACGTGTGCGCCTCGACGGCCCTGGCCTTCACCGATGCCGACGCCACCGCCTTCGGCTACGCCTACGGGCAGACGCCGGGCCAGCCGGCCGTCTTCGAGGCGGATGCGGCACTGCTGACGCGGGTGGAGGAGGTCGGGCCCGCCGCGCTGGCGGGGGCGACGCCGTCGTCGGGTTCGGCGCGCATTCGCGTTGGCCGGATGCTGGCGGGGAATTCGTTCGTCACGGCGGCGACGGCGGGCCGAGTGCGCAAGCTGTTCCCGCGGGCGGTGAGCACGGACATGGAGTCGACGGCGTTGGCGCAGGTGGCCGCGGGCGCCGGGGTCCCGTTCGTCTCGATCCGCGGCGTCTCCGACCTGTGCGGACCGCGGGCCGGGCAGGACTTCCACATCGGCGTCGACGAAGCCGCCGCTCGCAGCGCCGCCGTCGTCCTGGCGGTCCTGGGCGGAACGCGCTGACGCGGCGACCCCTCACTCATCCTCTTCGTCGTGTCTTAGGTGGTCAGGGCCCAGGGAATGGCTTCGTCCAGATACCAGGTCCAAAAGGCGCGGCGAGCCTCGATGTCGAGCTCTTCGGC
>ERZ773009.3070-NODE-3070-length-10275-cov-4.756360_pt1 | contig 10275 bp, 10 predicted proteins | sample MGYA00580663_ERZ773009 | MGnify/ENA primary metagenome ERZ773009 (study PRJEB29015, sample SAMEA2737969) | human oral metagenome | biome: human oral; feature: human-associated habitat; material: dental | place: China | collected 2026 ...
GCCTATAATCCTTGCCGTGGCCGGGGTAAATATGAATACCAACCGGTAATGTTGCTAAGAAGGGTTCCGTAATTTCACGATAGTCTTTTTCGCTGCCGCCGGGAAGCCGCAAAATCACTTCCCTGCCCGGCAACAAATAATCGCCCGAAAAAAAGATATCGTCATCAAGAAAAATACCGACGCTGCCTGCGGTGTGCCCGGGCAACGGCACAAAGCGGAACGTATGCCCGCGCCAGTCCAGCGTACAGGCTTCGTTATATGTTTTATCCGCAGGGCGGCACACAAACGGGGTATAAGACACACCCGACTTGCCGAAAAAGGTGAGATACACCTCCATCATCCGCGACATATTGAGCCGCGCATTCTGCATCCCGATATTACACTGCTCGCTCGCCATTACCTGCGCATCGGGAAAACGCTCCCTCATCGGCTCCAATCCCGCCGTATGATCGCAGTGCTCATGCGTTAAAAGTATCCATTCAGGCCGTAAGCCTTTTTGCTCCAGCACCGAAAGCGGCCCCGCAGGATCGTTCGGATCAATCACCACGCAGGGAGCGACCTCGTTCCCGTGTCTTTCTTTATGTTCGTATATAATATAGCAGTTGCTTTCGGCCAGAGGCTCCGTCCACACCGAAATCGCTATGGCAGACACTTAAATCTCTACACCGTATTTCGCCAGAATCGTTTTGCCTTTCTCGTAAGTTGAAAATTCCAAAACATCCAGCGTACTTAAATTAATTCCGAACGTTTCTTCGATAAGGCCTACCAAATCCATGTGCCCAACCGAATCCCATTCTTTCAAACCGCGGTACTTTAATCCGGGTAAATCTTCTTTTTTTACCGGAAAATTCTGTAAAAAAATTCGGTCGTATTTTTCAAGATTTGTCATTTTCATCTCCGCCAAGGGGATGTCTCAAAAGTCGGTTACTTTTTTCGCCATCCCCGACGAGTTTTAAATTAAGTTCTTGTACATCAATGACTTAATTTAAAACATCGCATCTAAATCTAAGGAAACTGTTTAAAAACCGAAGTTTTTAAACAGCCTGTAATTTTTAATTATGTCGGGCGTTCCGGTTTGCCCCGCCCCTAATCCATACTATGCGGAGCAAACCGTCGGCAACCTAGTATTTGCAGTTAAAGCGCTTTTCGAATTCAGCTTTTAATTCTTCGCGGAAATCGGGATGCGCAATTGCAATCAGATTATGCGCACGCTGCTTTAATGTCAAGCCTTTCAGCGCGGCAATGCCGTATTCGGTAACGACATAGTCCACATCATTGCGGCTTGTAGTAACGGCAGCGCCTTCATCCAACAGCGGAACGATCTTCGAAATCTTGCCCTTTACCGTTGCTGGCATTGCCATAATCGAAACGCCGCCCTTGCTTGCGGATGCGCCGCGCACAAAGTCTACCTGTCCGCCGACGCCGGAGAACTGCTTAAGTCCGATGGTTTCGGAAGCGACCTGTCCCATCAAATCTACCTGTACGCAGGAGTTAATCGAAATCAAACAATCGTTCTGCGCAACGATGAACGGGTTATTCACATAGTCAACCGGACGCATATCGACATCGGGATTATGATTGACAAAATCATACAGCCTTTTGGTACCCATCAAGAAGTTGACGATAAACTTTCCGGGATGCAGCGTCTTTTTCTTGTTGGTAATAACACCCGCTTCTGCAAGTTCGACTACGCCGTCCGAGAACATTTCGGAGTGGATACCCAAATCTTTTTTACCTTTAAGGAACAACAGAACGGCGTCGGGAATAGCGCCGATACCGAGCTGGAGGGTTGCTCCGTCGGGAATAAGCGAGGCGCAATGCTCTCCGATTGCTCTTTCTATATCGCCAATCTTGGGCGGCGGCAATTCAATCAACGGTTCATCATGCTCGACAATAAAGTCGAGGTCTTGTACTGAAACGAGACTGTTCGGGCCTGTCCACGGCATTTCCTTATTGACCTGCGCGATAACGGTTTTTGCCTGTTTTACCGCTTCCTGTGTGTAATCGACGGATACGCCGAGTGAGCACATACCGTTCTCATCAGGCGGGCTGACGGTTACCATCGCCACATCGACCGGTAAGGTTGTTCTGAACAGCCGGGGAATTTCAAAAAAGAAGCACGGCGTATAATCCGCACGTCCTGCAGCAACCGCTTCGCGTGTGCTTCCGCCAACAAACAACGCATTGTGCCGAAAGTTTTCGGCATATTCCGGCTGGCAATACTTACTGCCGCCCATCGCTACCATGTGGACAATTTCGACGTTCTTATACGCCGCGGCGTTATCCACCATCGCATTCACCAAGTGAGCAGGCTCTCCGCAGGCATGGCCGATCACAACGCGGTTACCCGATTTAATGTGCTTTACAGCCTCTGCAGCAGTCGTCAAATGCTCCTGATAATACTTCTTCCAATCTGACATACTCCAATACTCCTTTCCTTAAATTTTCCTTACCGCATGGCAAGGGTTATTTCAGCATCGGCGGCCAAATCGCCGCCGGAAAAAATTTGACCGCGGCAACTGACCCAGCCCAATTCCGCCCGCTCTTCTAAAAGCGTACTGTAGATTTCGAGCGTATCGCCTAAAAGAATTTTCTTGCGGAAGTTTGCTTTTTTAATTCCCATAAAGAGCGGTGTTTTTCCGGCATACCGGTCAAGCGCTAACAGCATAATATCCGCCGCTTGAGCAATCGCTTCCACGGCGCACACACCCGGAAACACCGGATCGCCGGGGAAATGCCCCTTCAGCAAACTCAACTCAGGCGTAACGCAAAAGGAAGCTTTAACCTCTGCGCCGGGAACAAGCTGCGAAACCGTATCGATAAACAACATCGGCGGCCGCTGCGGCAGTATTTGCAACACCTGTTCATGGGTTAATGAACGTATTTCTTTTTTTGCAAGCGCTTCCGCGCACACTTCTTTAATAAAGTCCCGCGCCGGTAAAAGGTCTTCCCAGCCGCCAATTTTAAAAAGGCGGCCTACCGGTACGGAAATATCATCACGTTTTGCACAGTCGACGGGACACCCCGCTACCACAAGGGCGGCAGGATACGGCGTACCCGGCTGCACCGTTACGAATTCAACTTCCGGCACCAGCGTTTCGAGACGGCGTATAACGGCAACTCGGTCATACCGGTTGTTACAGCCGCCGCAATAACGCACACCTATCGGAATCTTATCCGCCATGGCGCTGCTTCAAAATAGATCGAGCTTCATCCAATAAACTTTGGCTCACTTCCTGTATTAAAACGGCTCGCTTTACTTCGGGTAGATGCGCCATCAATTCCGTTTGGATAAGATTCTCTGTGGTGAAGTCGGCGGCGGGACAACCTGCACAGTGGCCATGCAGTTTAAATTTAACAACGCCGTCGGTAAAATCCACGACCTGCATATCGCCGCCGTGAGTCCTCAAGAGCGGGCGTACATACGTGTCCAATGTTTTTTCCAACTCTTCGTACATGCCGGTTCCTCCCATAAAACTTTTACTAATAATTTTTACAAAATACCGAATTACTTCCCTTAGGACGCCTTTAAAATGTCAGACAGTTTAAAGGCAGCTTTTAAAAGCGTCCTTCAGCCGATTAGTCCGCTTGCGGGGAAATTAACCGGCTGTTGTTTTTAATTTTCCGCTTTCTCGGCTTGCTTTGCAGTCTCTTTTTTATTTGACTCATAGAGTAGTGCAAAAAGAATAAGTCCGACGACGAGCCCCCAAGCAGCACCGCGCATTGCCAAAACAGCGCCCATAACACCGCAAATACCACGTTCAATATTGGTTTTACACATATTCATCGCGAGCTGTGTACAGATATAACCTTGTACGATCAGCGTTAACGAAAGTGCAACGGGCAGAACCGGCTGCAGCAGAGACGAAATCGGCAACAACGCAACGGCAACGAAAGTTGAAAGACGGAAAGTACCGAAACCGCTATAGATTGATTCCATAGACTTGGGGCTTTCCTTATAACGCTGAGAAACCGCTGCAGTAACAGCTGCCCACAGCGGGCCGCACATCTGAGTATACGGACAGGTCATTGACATTGCCACGTTACGAATACCGCTGACGAGGTTCGAACGGTTTGCATTAAAGTCAATTTTTTCATCCTGTCGGACTTCATCAGCCTCGTGAATAAGCGCTTCCGACGTAACAAAGTCGCCGAATGCAATAATATAAGTAACAATTGCTACGGGAATAGCAGCAGCCCAAACTTTCATGCTCGGCCATCCGATGGCGAACGGAGAAAGCTGGTTCCAAATATCCGCAAAATCCGGGACCTTAATAAGCGGCCACCACTGTACATGCGGAATGGCAAATTCGCCGGCAATAGGCCCGACGATAACGCCGACTAAAATTGCAGGCAGCATACCGAATTTACCGATAGCATCGATAGCCTTATTTTTCCTGCGCATATCCGCCCAGATCGGACTGAATAAGCAGAAATACGCAACGGCAATACCAATCGCAACGGAAATAGGATATTTATCAAAACGACCCTTTGCTTTAAATTCACCGAGAACAGCCGCAATACCGCCGCCCATCAAAACGCCGGCTTTAACGGAATTCGGTACGACTTTAACCATCTTACCGCCCAAACCGGTGATACCGAATACCAAAAAGATAAGACCGAGACACATCTGAACGGCAACCAAGGCCTGCGTCCGCTCCGGTCCCATTACATAACCGTTTGTTAAGAAGGCCGTAATCAGCGGAATTGCCGGAGTAACCCATCCCGGAACAACAGGGTCGCCGAGTAATACGTGGAGCGTGTAGAAGAAACCGTTGATGATAACCATTGACAACGCTACATCGTAGCTGACGCCCAATACTTCGGTCAATACCGGGATAGCCCCCAAACAGGTCGCGCACATAAAGAGCGCCTGGAACATCTCCGGAAAAGACCATGCATAGTGAATAAAAGGCAACCGAATCTTAAACGGTCCCGCCGGCCAATACGCTTGCTCACCGCCGTACTCACGATAGCGGCTTTTAAACTGCATTTGCGCATCTGTCATAAAAAATTCCCCCTTAAAGCCTTTTATTAAATCAAATTGGAGCCTCTAAAAACTTCAGTTTTTAGAGGGTTTCCTCAGATTTATTTGCGATGTTTTGAGATAAGTCATAGCAATGAAGAAACTTATCTCAAAACTCGTCGGGCAGTTCTAAAAACTAACCAGTTTTTGGAACTGCCAAAGACTTTATCATTTACCGCGAAGGTCAACTGACACTACGGGTTATATTTAATAAAGCAATTTTTATGCCAGATTACAAGAGACAATTATAAAGTATTGTGAACATATCTTTTTAAGAGCCGCGTTCTGCATTCATGAAAAATCCCCAAAAAGGATTACATTGCACTTTCGATAAATATTATACGAATAAAAACATTTTCACATATTATATCGCCTTTATACTGTCTCTTTATCTTTCCATATCTATCGTTATAATCGTTATACGATAAAAAAATGAAATCCATAAATGTAACCTATATCTAACTTTATCAATTACCGTTCATTTCATTTTTGGTTCATTTATAAACCATACGCCCTAAATGACTCATAAATGAACCAAAATATTAAATTCACATATCTCTGTGGCGGTACGTGTATTTGCGAAAGCAATTCATTTCATATCTTTTTCTTTTTAACGGTTATAGAAGGCTATTATGGAAATTTTTTACTTGAGCTGTTTATACATATAACGAAAAGCGATCTTTTTCTATGTTGGCATAAAAATTGCTTTATTATTAGTAACGAACGTCTATCAAATAGACAAATAAACAAAGTAAGGAGTATGCACATGGCACTTATGACAGGCGAACAGTATGTTGAGAGTATGCGTAAACTGAATTTGCAGGTTTACATGTTCGGAAAGAAAGTCGATAATGTTGTCGATAATCCGATTCTCCGTCCTTCCTTGAACTCTGTGAAGGCGACTTATGATCTGGCGCAGATGCCGGAATACGAAGATTTAATGACCGTTAAATCTTCGCTGACAGGAAAAAAGATCAATCGCTTCACACATATTCACCAAAGCCCTGAGGATCTGATTAAAAAGGTAAAGATGCAGCGGCTCTGCGGACAAAAAACCGCAGCTTGCTTCCAGCGCTGCGTCGGTATGGACGCGTTTAACGCCGTTTACAGCACCACGTATGAGCTCGATGAAAAATACGGCACCCATTATCATGAAAATTTCAAAAAATTTATCCAGCACGTTCAGGATGAAGACCTGACCGTCGACGGCGCTATGACCGACCCCAAAGGAGACCGTTCTCTGGCTCCGCATGCTCAAACCGATCCCGACTTATACCTCCATGTCGTGGAACGGAGAGCCGACGGTATCGTGGTTCGTGGTGCAAAAGCGCACCAAACCGGTTTTATCAATTCGCATGAAGTTATCGTTATGCCGACCATCGCAATGGGCGAAGATGACAAAGACTATGCAGTAGCCTTTGCCTGCCCGACCGATGCGAAAGGTATCTTCATGATTGTCGGACGCCAGAGCTGCGACACCAGAAAGCTGGAAGGTTCCGAAATCGATGTCGGTAACTCCACTTACGGCGGAACCGAAGCTTTGGTTATCTTCGATAACGTATTTATTCCGAACGATCACATCTTCCTGAACGGAGAATTTGAATTTGCCGGTATGCTGGTTGAACGCTTTGCAGGATATCACCGCCAGTCCTACGGCGGATGCAAGGTCGGTGTCGGCGACGTTCTTATCGGTGCGGCGGCAGTTGCAGCCGACTATAACGGCGCTCAAAAAGCTTCTCACGTTAAAGACAAGCTGATTGAAATGACCCACCTGAACGAAACGCTATACTGCTGCGGTATCGCATGTTCTGCCGAAGGTACCAAGACCAAGTCCGGTAACTACCTTATCGACCTGCTTCTTGCCAACGTCTGTAAGCAGAATGTTACGCGCTTCCCGTATGAAATCGCACGTCTTGCAGAAGATATCGCAGGCGGCTTGATGGTAACCGCTCCGGCAGAATCCGATCTGCGCGATCCCAAACTCGGACCGTATGTTGTAAAATACTTGCAGGGTGTTGCCTCGGTTTCTACCGAAAACCGCTTACGCATTCTCCGCTTGATCGAAAACCTGACCCTCGGCAGCGCCGCAGTCGGTTACCGCACAGAGTCTATGCACGGCGCCGGTTCTCCGCAGGCACAGCGCATCATGATTTCTCGCCAAGGTAACCTTGCAATGAAGAAAAAGCTTGCAAAGGATATCGCGAAGATTAAAGAGTAAGGCTTTTGTAATGTAATAAGCACGAAAAAAGGCAGGGCAACTTACCCTGCCTTTTTTTTAAAATGATTTATAAGTTTATGACGCGGAATCAGAAACTGTCCAAAAACTGAAGTTTTTGGGCAGCCCTTTATTCCGTCCGTTGACCTTTCATAGTGGGTATTCTATAATTACGGAATGAAAAGCATTACAATTGAAATTTGCGCAGGCTCGCTCGACGATGCGATTGCAGCCGAAAAGGCCGGCGCTGCAAGAATTGAATTAAATTCTTCCCTGTTTTTAGGAGGCCTGACCCCTTCGCTGGGCACCCTTCTCCTTGTTAAAAAAGAGACAAACCTCAAAGTGATGACGATGGTTCGTCCCCGTGCCGCCGGATTTTTGTATACCGCTTCCGAGTTTAAGACGATGAAAGAGGATGCAAAACTATTTATCGAAAACGGTGCGGACGGCATCGTATTCGGTTTTTTGAAAAAAGACGGAACCGTAGACGAAAAACGATGCGAAGCGCTCATCAAGATTGCAGGAGACAAAGAAAAGGTGTTCCACCGCGCCATCGACGTTGTGCCCGACCCTCTTAAAACACTCGATATTCTGATCGATCTCGGGTTTACCCGCGTACTGACCAGCGGACAGGAGCCTACCGCGTATGAAGGTATGGAGCTGATCGCCGAAATGGTTAAGCACGCTAAAGGAAAAATAGAAATCCTGCCCGGCGGCGGCATTACCAAGAAAAATGTGGAAAAGCTCGTGAAAGGTACCGGAGTCAATCAGATTCACTTTGCGGCGTTAAAATCCGTTGCGGAACCTTCGACGGCAAAGAACCCCGCCATCTACTACGGCGGCGCGCTCTACCCGCCCGAAGACCGGTTCGAAACCGCCGACCTCGGTGCTATGTCCGAAATCATCGGCACCGTACGGTTTTAGAACAACACAAGGCCGATAACAGCGCCGGCAATAATTAAAAAGATGGGATGCAGCCGCTGAAATCTTATTTGCACAAGCAAAAAAAGGCAAAAGACGGCTGCAGACTTCCAGTCAACCAGATCCGTCCACCGCCGCGAAGCATAAAACGCAGGCAACGTAAACACTGCAACTGCAAGAACATTCCACGCGGCCGCAGCAATCATCCCCGCGGCTCCCGCCCGCAGTCCATACATGGTATTCTTAACCGGCGCCGCATCTTGAAACGATTGGGTAAAGCGGGCTATCAATATAATCACAATCAGCGACGGCAGCACAATGCCGGCGGTCAATACAAGGCTGCCCCAAATACCGTACAGCTCATACCCGATATAGGTTGCCATGTTAATACCGATCGGGCCGGGCGTTGATTCCGAAACCGCAATCATCGCAATAAACCGCTCGGAACTGATAATCGACCGGGCAACCAGCTCCTGCTGCATCAAACTGACGGCAACCAATCCGCCGCCGATGGTAGAAAGTCCGATATACATAAAAAGGAAAAATAAACCGAGTAAACTCATTATTGATCCCCCTTTCGGCGGCCGGAGGTATTTTTGCCGTTTCGGATAATTTGCGCACAAAAACCGATAATACCGGCGGCAAGCACAATCAATATGCCGGAAACATTCCATACGGACATCGCAAGGAATGCGCCGGCGGCAATAGCGGCGGTAACAAGGTCGGTAAGAATTTTTTTGCCGAAGGTAAAAACCGCGCGGGTTAACAGGGCGGCAACGGCGACATACACCCCTTTCATAGCACGCTGTATCCATGCAATCTCGGAAAAGCGGGAAATGGAACCGGCAATCAGCGTGATAACAATCCACGAAGGACACACAATTCCTACCGTGCTCACAATTGCTCCCGAAAGACCGGCGCGTTTATATCCGCAGAATGTTGCGACATTGACCGCAATAATACCCGGAGTGCACTGCCCTATCGCAAAGTAATTCAGAATTTCTTCATCCGTAAGCCATTTCTTCGATTCTACCAATTCCTTCTGCAGCATTGGAAGCATACTCATACCGCCTCCAAAGGTAAAAAGCCCTATCTTAAAAAAAGCCGTGAACAACTGCACATACCGCATCAATCCGTCTTTTATCATCAATCTGCCTCCCCTGCCTTTACAGAAAACCGCAACCAATGCGGCGATTACCTCATCGTTGTTATTTTTTTAAAAGCTTCAAAATTTTTGCTTTAAGCTTTGAAAACACCGAAGGTTCTTGAGCCTTGGCCGTTTTCTCTAATGCAACAAAATCCAGCGCAGCCTCATCAAGACTGAAATCGTTACCGTTCTTTTGCTTGAGGCTATCCCAATACTTAACAATCCAGACATAAATATCACTCTTCGTCCGATCCTTAAAATCCGAAAGCAATTTATATTTATCGATGACAGCAATAACCGGAAGATACACCGTCCGGAACCATGAAATCAGCGCATCGCTAAAATTGATTTCGGTATTTTGCTGCTCATTCATATAATACTTGTGTACCAGAATATGATTATAGATGACATCGTAGCGGCCGGCAGCGGTAAAGTCTAAGTCCCAGTAGTCGGTCAAATCACCAAAATGTGTTTCGTTGTAAAACACCCGCTTTTCGTAACGGATAACCGCATCAAGCAGCGTGTCCAGTCTGACATCCGGCGGCAGCATCACCTCGCTTTGCAGCGAAATTACTTCCGCATCGATAAACTCAACACCCTGCGCCTTTGCCACCGACACGCGGTGATTCCCATCGCGGACAAAATACAATCCGCCAAGCTCATACAGCTGAATGGGCGGCAGCACGATGTCGGACAGATGAGCTTGATCGACATTAACCCACCGCTGCTTCAGTTCATTTGAACGGGGAAAAAAGCGATTATCAAAATCGTTATAACGCCCTTCGCTTCCGACTATTTTTTTAATCGGAACCGTTTTAAGCCCGATATAGACTTCATTCTTAGGTTTTAAAATCTTTTTTACGTCGTTTAAAGAAAGGAGACGTTTTTTATCGGGATGCATGGCATTCTGCATCTCATTGATCCATGCCTTATTACGTGCTTTGGAAAAATCTTCTTGTGCCTGAA
>ERZ773009.3071-NODE-3071-length-10274-cov-6.869557_pt1 | contig 10274 bp, 7 predicted proteins | sample MGYA00580663_ERZ773009 | MGnify/ENA primary metagenome ERZ773009 (study PRJEB29015, sample SAMEA2737969) | human oral metagenome | biome: human oral; feature: human-associated habitat; material: dental | place: China | collected 2026 ...
TCTGCGCAGACGGCCTCACGTAAAAGCGCAGTCTGCACCCGCCACCTCACGGAAAGGCGTGCCCTGCGCCGGCGACGCCACCGCGACGTGACCGAAAGGCGCACTCTGGGCGGGCGACGTCACGGAAAGGCGCACTCTGCGTGTGGGTCTCACCGAAGGGCGCACTCTGCATGCGGGCGGTGGTTGCGTCGAGAGCGCGTTTTCGCCGGTCTGTGTACACTCCTGCGTACCCACGGTCGCTCGCGCGACCGGGCGGGGGCCACGGGTCCCACGATGTCGACGGCCCCATGGCCCCCGTGATGCCAGGGCGCTCGGACCTGAGGTCCATGCCACCGGGGCGGTGACGCAACCACCCACCCACACGAACTCACGAAGCCTCAAGTGAGCCAATAGTTATTGAGAATAGCCAAGCCGGTTGTGCAAACGCGTCAAATGGTGGTATAAATCCTGCTGATAGCACCCCGCGTGCGAGCAGCAATGCAGCGAGCCAGGCGGGGTCATCTTACTTCCCACTTCCCCACGCAATAACATTTGATGAGCAGCTGCCCCAGATGGAGAGGCGTGGGCTTGTCGTTGAAGACAGGGATTTCGCAATCTCTAAGCTGCAAGACCTGAGCTACTATCGCCTCTGCGATTGACTGTCACGTCGACCCGTCAATCGACAGGACCTGAGCATCACCATGACCGAACGCCTCCGTGTGGTCGATGATGAAGACGATCTTCTCCTTTGACAGTTCTTCGACGAGCCGCTCCAGCTCGCGCACCGCATCGGCATCGAGGCCCGTCGTCGGCTCGTCGAGGACGAGGACGTCCGCACGCCGCGCCAGGGCCCTCGCAAGCGACAGCTTCTGGCGTTCACCGCCCGAGAGGGCATAGCCGTCCTCGCCGACCACGGTCGAGTCGCCGTCCGGGAGGCGAGCCACGAGGCCGGCGACGCCGGACTGCTCGAGCGCGCGGGAGTAGTCTTCCTCGCTCACCTGGCCCAGGCCGTAGGTGACGTTGTTTCGGATGGTGTCGTTGAAGACGAAGGGGCGCTGCGACACGCAGGCGCAGCGGGAGAGCCAGCTCGCCTCGTCCATGTCCTTGAGGTCGATGCCGTCCACGCGGATGGTCCCGTCGTAGCCCCCAAGCAGCCTGAGGAGGATCTTGACGAGCGTGGTCTTGCCGCTGCCGTTGTTGCCCCTCAGGATGACGAGGGACGGGTTGTTCGCACAAAAGGAGAGGCCGCCAAAGAGGCGGCGCCCGGAGCCCGGATAGGAGAAGGAGAGGCCGGACACCTCGATCCTGCCCACCTTGCCAAGGACGGCAGCTCCCTGCCCGGGAGCCGCCTCGCCGCCGAAGAAGGTCTCGTCGATGCGGCGCATGCCCTCCAGGGCGGGCTGGACCGTGAAGGCCAGCGACATGGCCCCGATGATGGGGGCGTAGACCTTCCCCACGTACTGGGCGAAGGCGATGGTCTGGCCGAGCGTGAGCGACCCCTGCACGAGCCGCCACCCGCAGAGCACGTAGACGAGCACCTGCATGGCCGTGGCGAACACCCTCATGAACTCCGTCGTCGTCCCCGAGAGGGTGCTCTGCCGGATGCCCGCCTCCTTGAGCCGCTCCCCGCGGGCAAGCATCCCCTCCCGCTCCTGCGCCCTTCCCCCGCCGAGCCGTATCTCCTCGCGCCCCCGGACCGTCTCGTTGAGCTTGCCGGACCAGTCGGCGCCCGCCTCAAGGGACGCGTTGACCGCCTTGCGAAACGCGGCGGTGGCCCAGGCGACGAAGAGGCCGAGCAGGAGGCACGGGACGCACGCCAGGGACAGGACCACGATGTCCATCGACGCGAGGATCGCGATCGCGAAGGCCGCCTGGAGAAGCGTGCCCAGCCAGCTGAAGTTGCTTGGCAAAAACAGGGACGAGACCTGGCCCGCCTCGCCGACCCGCGAGGCGACGTAGCCGCTGCCCTTGTCAGAGAGGAAGTTGACCGGGAGCGAGAGCAGCCTGTCCACCACCGCGTCTCGGTACTCTGCCGCCACCGTCTGGCCGACGAGGGCGAACTGCCTGGTGGACACCACATTGAGCACGCTCTGCGCGACGGCGGCTGCCGCGATGCAGCCCGCCCAGAGCGTGATGCGTCCGAAGTCCGCCGCAGAGAAGCCCTCATCGATGAGTCGCTGCAGGAAGAGAGCCGGCAGCAGGGCCACGAGGGACCCGAGGACCGTGAGCAGGGCTGCGGCCAGCAGGCGTACCTTGTGCCTGAGCATGAGCGATGTGAGCAGCCTCATATCGTATCCTTCCCCGCGCTGCCTATACGGGAGCGCGGCACGTGCGGAGACGCGTCACCGGCAACCAGTCCCTCGTGCTCAGACCGGAGCTAAGGGGTGGGTCCAGCACATCCGACCCCACCTCGCCTGCACAGAGGAGCAAGCCCCTGGCCTGCATATGCGGTCCCGCACTCGTTAGGCCCGCTCGTCGGGGCAGATGGCGAAGACGTGGGCGGGAAGGCCTGTCGCCCCCTCGATGCGCGGGAAGCTCACGAAGGCGATGGCGCCCGACTCGGGCACCTGGTCAAGGTTCGTCAGGGCCTCGACCTGCACGTGGCCGTGCGAAAGCACGTAGCGCTCGGCTGCGAGGTCGCCTGCGAGCGCGGCCTCCACGGACGCGTCCGTGTCAAAGGTTTCGTGGCCGTTGGCGGCGATGCCCCTCTCCTCATAGAGGTGCCGAAGGACGGGGATGGTCCAGCCGGGGCAATGCTCGGCTCCCTCGTCATCGAAGTTGTTCATGGCGTCGTTGTCCGGCCAGCGGGTGTGCCAGTCCGTGCGCAGGGCGACCAGTGAGCCCTCGGGGATACGCCCGTGCCGCGTCTCCCAATCTGAGACGTCATCGAGCGACACCGCGTAGTCGACGTTGTGGGCGACCTTGTCGCTCACGTCGATGACCACCAGCGGAAAGGCGAGCGCCTGGTCGAGAAACGCCTCCGAATTGGGCTTGCCTTTGACGAAGTGGCCAGGGAAGTCGATGTGAGTGCCAAACTGCCCCGGGAACGTGAAGGACTGGATCTGGCAGTCGAGGATGGGGTTGCCCCAGTCAAAGATCACGGTGCCGAGCTTAACGGCGCCCTCGGGCATGCCTCCCCAGTAGGGGCTCTCGTTGTTGAGCCTGTGGGAGAGCTCGACCCACCTGTGTCCCTTGAGCGTGTCAAGAAGGCCCCAGAGACCCGTCGTGTTGCTGTCTGTCATGGTGATTCCTCCTGTGGCCCTGTGATGCCGCGCATCCGTCTGTTGGGGACACCATCCTAGCACGGGCGGGTGGCCTCCTTGGCGTGACTGGACGTGCCCACCAAGACGTCGAGGGCGGCGTCTGCCTGGCGTCTGCAACACGCGTGCGACTTGGAGCGATCTTGTTGGCAAGATCATACCAATAATGTGGTTCTCTCCCACATAATAGCGAGCAACATCGTGTGTCTATCACCACTCATAGGGATGATATATGTAGTAGAGTGAGTTTGCACAAGGAGTTCTGCGTTGGTGCCAGCGATGACCGCGATCAGGTGCGAAGGGTTGTGCGCAATGGAACGAAAGCTCATGGACCGACTTCTGGCATGGAAGGACGATGCCCATCGCAGGCCACTAGTCTTGAGGGGAGCACGACAGACAGGCAAGACATGGCTTTTGGAGGAGTTTGGCAGACGAGCGTTCAGATCCACGGTGCGAATTGACTTCATGCGGGAGCCGGCTCTCCAAGGGCTGTTTGCCAAGGACCTCGATCCCGCGCGTATCGTCTCCGAGATCGAGATCGTTCGCAATACGAGCATCGACCCTGCGACCACATTGCTTTTCTTCGATGAGGTCCAGGAGGCTGCGCGCGGCCTTACCGCCTTCAAGTACTTCTGTGAGGACGCGCCCGAGTACCACGTCGTGGCCGCCGGTTCGTACATGGGCATAGCCATGCGCAAAGGCGACACATCCTTCCCCACGGGGAAGGTCACGCTGTTGACGCTGCACCCCATGGACTTCATCGAGTTCCTCCGAGGGATTGGTGACACGCAGCTGGCCGACTATGTTATCTTCGCCGATGGAGCCACGTTTGCAAGCATGGGCAAGGTCTTGCAGAGTCGCCTGGTGGATCGTTTGCGCACGTACCTGGTGGTTGGGGGGATGCCCGCTGCTGTCTCACGGTACGCCGAGACGGCGAGCGTCCGGGGCGTGCGCGACGTTCAGACAGACATCACTGAGGCATACGTTGCTGATTTTGCCAAGCACGCTCCCGCTCGCATCCTCGAGCGTATGCGACTGGTGTGGGCCTCCCTTCCCGCACAGCTTGCCAAGGAGAACAAGCGCTTTGTGTTCGGCGCGTTACGCAGGGGGGCGCGTGCGCGTGACTTCGAGGAGAGCATACAGTGGCTCGAAGATTTTGGTGCTGTGATCAGGGTTCCCCGTGCGTCGGCGCTTAGGATACCTCTGGCCGGCTATGAGGACAGGGCGGCGTTTAAGCTCGTTGGCGTGGACGTCGGCCTGCTCGGCGCGCAGTCCGGTCTGCCGGAGGCAGCGATACTCGACGAGGGCAGGGCCTTTACTGAGTTCAAGGGATCGCTGACAGAGGCGTTCGTCGTTCAGGAGCTGGTGTGCGCAGGACTCAAGCCCTACTACTGGTCATCTCCCGACAGCCGAGCAGAGATAGGCGTCGTGACGCAGATTGGAGCTCGGCCGACGCCCATCGAGGTCAAGGCAGCCGAGAGCCTCAGGTCAAAGAGCTTGGGTGTCGTCGCCAAGCGCTTCGGCCTAGATAGGGTGGTGAGGACGTCCCTTTCGGGCTATCGCGATGAGGGGTGGATGGTCAATGTGCCCCTGTGGGCGGTCGGGCAGTTGGGAAGGCTGCTCTAGCGGAGCGCTGATTGCGTCGGATGAACATACAGGGATGCGCACTCAGGTCTGACTGGCAGCGCGAACCTCCGGCGGCCTCCAATCGGCGGACGATACGGACGGGCGACCCATCCTTCACGACCGTACTGTCCAGGGCCTCAACGACAAGTGGACGCGTTTAGAGATCTCTCTGTTAGACCACCGTTGACATGATGACACTTCGCCCCTCCGCTACGATGCCGTCGACAGACAACACGTCGTGGGAAGGCCAAGGAATGCCTGGCCTGATGCAGCAGGAGGCGAGGTAGCTTGCCATGTCAACGGTGGTCTAACAGAGAGTTAGAGATTGCCCCCGGAGTTAGGGTTTACCTTCCAGTGACCTCGCGTGCCGCCGACGCGCTCGATGACCTTGGCCTCGCGCAGGGACCGCTGAGCGCGCTCCACCTGCCTGTCGCTTCGCTGGATCTTGGCGGCTATGTCCTTGGCCGAGGCCTTGGGGTTTGCTCGGATCTCGGCGAGCACGACGGCCTCGGTGTCAGAAGGACGTCGCGCAGGACCTCCGACGTCCCCGACACCACCTCCGACATCATCTTCGACATTACCGACATGACTTCCGACGTCTCCGACGTCATCCCCGCCGTTTCCGACGTCGCCCCTGAGCCTCACGTGAACGGTGAGTCTCACGCGGTCGGGCTCGCCAAGCTCCTCGAGGAGGGGGTCGGCGACGCTTGCGTAGCGCGCGGCGTACCTGAGAACGTCAAAGCCGCTGCCCGCCTTCTCTCCGAGCCCAATGAGGTTGAACATCTTGAACAGCGTGGGATTGCGTGGGTCCGAGACGCCGCCGCCTTCGATGACGTCTGCGGCAAGTCTCAGGCCCCCAGGGTTTGAGAACGTGACGTTCCCAGGGCGCCGTATGACCACCACGCCCGTGCGACCATAGTAGTCGGCATGGACAAGGGCGTTGACCAGGCCTTCGCGCAGGGCCTTGTGTTGCGGCGTGTCGCTCACGCGATGCATTGCAGCGTCCAGCTCGAAGGGCACCGGGAGCTCCCGCGCAAGCATGGGCGAGGCCCTGCGGTAGAAGTCGTAGACGTTTCCGCTCCACTCCCCGTCATCAGAGCTTATGCGGTCGTCCCAGCGCCGCCTTGACTCCTGCCTTCGGCAGTCGAGGAAGTAGTTGGGGTACTCATCCGTGATGCGCCACGCCTCACCAAACATGAGCAGGCCCGCTCTCGTGGGATGCACCATCCCGTCCTCAGCAGACCTCCCCACGGCCCCCAGGCGCAGCAGGAACTCCTCGTTTCCCAGGTGCGTCCAGGGATGGTCCGGGCGGTAGCCAGCGAACACGTTGCGATACGCGCCGATCGTCTCCGCGCTCAGCGCGTCGAGGTCAATGGCGGGCAGTACCAGCTTGTCCGTTGCCCCCTCAGCGCTATCACGTGCCATCGCTCGCAACTCCTCGGCCGTGCAGTGGTAGTCGCCGTCCCCGTTGCGCCTAAAGCTGCCGCGCTTGGGGTTGTCATTGATGTAGACGGGTCGTAGCGTGCGATCGGCACGTGGCACGTAAACGAGCAGCAGAGACTTCCCATCGATGGACTCTTGCGTGATGTCGGAGTCAAGCAGGAGGTTCGTGCTCACTTTCTGCTCGTTGTTGAGGCCGTTCCAGAGGTCGCGCTTGAGCGCCTCAAGGTTCGCAACGCCGATGGCCCTCATGGTGCCATCGCTCTTCTCGGCGGCACCAAGGACAATGAGACCTCCTTGGGTATTGGCGAAGGAGGAGTAGGTCTCCCAGAAGCTCCTGGGGAGGCCGCCCTGCGCCTCCTTGAACTCGAGTCTGTTGTCCTCGCGGTATCGCCAAAGCTCCTCTTGCCCAAACATGGCATCTCCTGCCGTAGCCGTGCGTCCCATGTCTTGTCAACGTCCACCCAAGTCTACACCTTGTGTCCTAAGATGTAGCTGGACGCCTCTTCTTGTGTGGCAGCTCGAGTCATCGTCACCGCTGTCCGAGCTACCACTCGCCTTTGAGGGTGTCCTTCCGCCTATGACCGCGTGTGGATGGGGGAACACCCGCAGTCTCATCGGGTATCATCTCGGCAGTTTCTTGAAGATCGTGATCATCCGCGACGCTGCCAACGTGCGGGGCGTCAAAAGCCCCTCGGCGTGCCTCGCTGCGCTCAATACGTCTGGCACAACAGACGATCGGGAGCGATTTCGAAGACGGTGCGAGGCACGCCTGCCCCGTCCCGGGATGCGCCTGCCAAGGTCAGGAGGAGGACCATGTCCGAGAACCACAACATTGAGTACAAGAGCTCCTGGCGCGATGACTGGCTCAAGTGGATCTGCGGGTTCGCAAATGCGCAGGGCGGCGTCATCTACATCGGTGTCGACGATGATGGCAACGTGCTCGGGCTCGACAACCCGCACCGGCTGCTCGAGGACATCCCCAACAAAATCGTCAGCGTCTTGGGCATAGCACCGGCCGTCCGCATGGCGGGCAGTTCGCACGGCACGTTCATCGAGATCGACGTCGATCCCCAAGCGTTTCCCATAAGCTGCAAGGGTTTGTACTACATGCGTGTGAGTGCGACCAACCAACTGCTCAAGGGGGCCGCGCTTGACACCTTTTTGCTAAGAAGGCAGGGGCAAAGTTGGGACAGTGCTCCGGCGCCCGGCCTTTCGCTCGATGACCTTGACAAGGGTGCGATGGGCCGCTTCGTGGACGGTGCGCGCAGGAGGGGGCGCATACCTGACGAGGCCACCTTCGAGGGGCCGGGCGAGCTCATCGCGCACCTGAAGCTCATGAGGGACGGTTACCTGACCAATACGGCCGCCCTGCTCTTCGCGCGGGACCCGGAGGCCTTCGTCCCGGGAAGTTCCGTGAAGGTCGGCTTCTTTGAGGGGCCAGAGATCCTCTACCAAGACGTCGTGGGCGGTCCTGTCATAGAGCTGGTGGACAAGACGATCGACCTGCTCTATGCCAAGTACTTGCGGGCCAAGATCTCCTATGACGGGATTTATCGCGTGGAGCGGTTCGCGTTTCCTCGTCCAGCTGTGCGTGAGGCCGTGGTGAACGCCGTGGCACACCGCTTATCAGCATATGCTGATAAGCGATGTTATCGGAAGCCCCGCGTTATGAGAAGCCGCCAGGCAAGCCCGCAGGTCGCGGGCTTTTTTGATGCCCGACGGCTTCGCATAACGTGACCGTGCATCCATAATCGTTCCCGTATGTCCGACATCGAGACTGAGGAGGTCAACATGGACGTACGGGAGTTCGAGGAGTTCGTGCCGTGCGTGATTGAGCGCATGCGCGCGGACGGTTACGCCGAGGGCCCCATCGGCACGGCCGAATGGGTCCTGCGGTGGTTCGCGGAATTCTGCCGCGAGGAGGAGGTCGACGACGTCGGTGATGACGCCGTCGCCGACTTCCGTGCCAGGCGCTTCGGCTTCGATGCCGGCGATGCGAAGCTGCCGATGCAGACGGCGTTGCGCAAGCCGCTCCTCACTGCGATGGAATTGTACCGCACCGGGTCGTACTGCAAGACCCACCAGCCAGGCGTCGTCCACGAGGTGCCGGAGTGCATGAGGGGGGTGTATTCCCTCGTCATCACCGACTTCGTCGGCGAGCAGCGCGAGATCAGCCTGAAGACCAAGGAGCGCAAGATCTGGATAGCGGCGAAGTTCCTGACGTTCGTCGCGGAATTGGGTGTGGGCGACATCGCGCGCTTGCGCATGGAGGACGTCGACGCGTTCGTCGGGTCGCTCTCCGGGTACGCGCCCGCCACGCTGCGCTGCTTCAAGGGGACGCTGCGGGAGCTGCTCGACTGGATGGCGGGGCGCGGGATGGTGGGGCTCTCGGGGCGCATGGCGTTCCCCGTGCTCAAGAGGAGCAGCCGCTCGACGGTCCTGTCCTACTACACGAAGGACGAGGTGGAACGCATCGTCGCCGGCATCGACGCGTCCACGAAGAGGGGCAAGCTCTACCTGCTCGTCGTCGCGCTGTTCGCGTTCACCGGAATGCGGGCGGGGGACGTGGTGAACCTCACGCTATCCGACATCGACTGGGACACGGGCCTGATCCGCATCGTCCAGCAGAAGACCGGGGAGCCCCTCGACGTCCCGATGCCCGACGAGGTGCGCTACCCGCTCATCGACTACATACGCAACGCCCGCCCCGACAGCGCCAGCGACCCCGACCACCTGCTCGTCACTGTGAACGCGCCCCACACGCGCATGCGCAGCGCCGGCACGCTCGGGCGCATCGTGGGCCGGTGCATGGAGGCCGCCGGGGTCGAGCCCGGCAACCGCCACCACGGCCCGCACTCCCTGCGCCACTCGCTCGCGACCAACATGCTCGCCGCCGACGTGCCGGTGAGCGCCATATCCGACGTGCTCGGGCACGGCAGCGTGAAGACTACCGAGATCTACCTGACCGTCGACCTCGCGCACGCCCGGGACCTCGCGTTGGAGGTGCCGCTATGATGTTCGACAGCAACCATTCCCCCGACTGGGTCCCCAACATGGACGGGCCGTTCGCGGAGGAGCTGGCGGCCTACATCCGACACAAGCGCGCGCTGGGCTACCAGTACGCCGAGCCGGTCTGCTACACGCTCAAGAAGATGGACCGGACGTTCGCCGAGATGGGCTGCGACGGCACCCGCATCACCCGTGAGATGGTGGACGCGTGGTGCTCCGTAGAGGAGGGCCAGACGCGCGCCACGCTCGGGAAGAGGCGCACTGCCCTCAACGGCTTCGCCAAATACCTGATCTCGAAGGGCTGGGAGGACGTGGCCCTCTGCGAGGAGGGCGGCGCCCTCAGCAGCTCGTTCGCCCCGTACATCTTCGGGCGCGACGAGGTGGCCCGCGTGTTCCGCGCGGCCCGGGCGTCGGCGGCCGGCGAGCGTGCCCACTCCTGCTACGCGGCGATGTGTCTGTGCTACACGTGTGGCCTGCGCCGCTCGGAGGCCGGCAACCTGCGCGTGTCCGACTTCGACCCCGGCGCCCGGGCGGTCGCGGTCGAGCATTCGAAGAACGACGTGTCGCGCCTGGTCGCGATGTCCGAGTCGACCGCAGAGGTCCTGGCCGAGCACGCCGCGATGCTCCACGACCCCGCCCCCGGCGCCTTCCTGCTGCGCGGCCGGCACGCGCTCAGGACCTGGAGCGGGTGGCTCTACCCGTTCTGGCACGACTGCCTCGATGCCGCGGGCGTGGTCCCCCGCGCCGACGGCAGCCGCCAGCGCCTGCACGACCTCCGGCACACGTTCTGCGTCCGCGCGCTGGAGAAGATCGCGGAGGGAGGCCGCGACATACGCGCCGCGCTGCCCCTCCTCAGCGCCTACCTCGGCCACAAGGGCATCGTCCCTAAATTCCCGGAGAGCTATGACATGGTCGGCAGCTTGTAGCCCAGCCTGTCGAAGATGTCTCGCTGCCTCC
>ERZ773009.3072-NODE-3072-length-10266-cov-10.027519_pt1 | contig 10266 bp, 10 predicted proteins | sample MGYA00580663_ERZ773009 | MGnify/ENA primary metagenome ERZ773009 (study PRJEB29015, sample SAMEA2737969) | human oral metagenome | biome: human oral; feature: human-associated habitat; material: dental | place: China | collected 2026 ...
CCGCGACGGTGCCGGTTTCTCCTTCCTCGACATCATGCCCAAGCCCGGCCAGCAGATCGTCATCACCATGGAGCCGGCCGGAGGATCGGCCCAGCCGACGACGCCGCCCCTGGTCACCCTGCGAGTGAGTGAGGACGCCGGCCGGTCCGGCGCCGCCACCGGTTCGCGGAGCCCCGCGTCCTCGGCCGCTCCCACCGGAGACTCCGCCTAGCGGTGGACCGGGGTGGGGCGCGGTGCGCCGGGGCGACACGAGCACCTGGATCGTGATGTAGATAACAATCAAATCACCCTGAAGGGGGTGGCCCCGATGCTGATGGACGTCAGTACCTCTCGGGTGATTTCCCGTCATTCCGCGGTTTCCTGAGGTCGGGCGGATGTGGCCGGCGACGAGGTCGGTCATCGCCGCGATGAGCGGACAACAATGCGCACTTCTATTTCCGACTCCGGCGGGAATCAGTGGAGAATCTCAAAGGTGCGATCCCCATTGAGATCGTTTTCTTCATTTCGATACTCGCCACAATTCTCACCACAATTCTGAATACCCTCGATATATCGCGCCTGTTCCCTCATATGTGGTCGTGGCGGCGGCTCCGGGTCAGAAGTAGTACGGGAAGGGCGACCAGTCAGGAGTGCGGCGCTGGAGGAATGCGTCGCGCCCCTCCACGGCCTCGTCGGTCATATAGGCCAGACGAGTGGCCTCACCGGCGAAGACCTGCTGGCCGGCCAGGCCGTCGTCGGCCAGGTTGAAGGCCAGCTTCAGCATGCGGATGGCCTGCGGGGACTTGCCCGCCACGGTGGCGGCGTACTCCAGGGCCCGCTCCTCCAGCTCGGCGTGGGGGACCGCCTCGTTGACCACTCCCCAGCGCTCGGCGGTGGCGGCGTCGTAGGCGCGGGCCAGGAAGAAGATCTCGCGGGCCCGTTTGTCTCCCACCTGGCGGGCCAGCAGGGCCGAGCCGTAGCCGGCGTCGAAGGAGCCCACGTCGGCGTCCGTCTGCTTGAAGCGCGCGTGCTCGATCGAGGCCAGGGACAGGTCCGCGACGACGTTGAGGGAGTGCCCGCCGCCCGCGGCCCAGCCGGGCACGGCCGCGATGACGACCTTGGGCATGGTGCGTATGAGGCGCTGGACCTCCAGGATGTGCAGGCGCCCGGCGCGGGCGGCGTCGATACGCGCCCGCGCCGCCGCGACGTCCGCCTCATGATCGTGGCCGATCGGGGTCCCCGCAGCCGGGACCTCGGTCTTCTCCTCTAGCTCGTGCCCCTCATGCTCATAGCGATAGCCGTCCCGGCCGCGGATGCGCTGGTCGCCTCCGGAGGAGAAGGCCCAGCCGCCGTCGCGCGGGGAGGGTCCGTTGCCGGTGAGGACGACGGCGCCGACGTCGCCGCTCGTGCGCGCGTGGTCCAGGACCCGGTAGAGCTCGTCGACGGTGCGGGGGCGGAAGGCGTTGCGCACCTCGGGACGGTCGAAGGCCACGCGCACCACCGGCAGATCGCGCAGCCAGGCGCCGTCGGCGTCGCGCGCGCAGCCGCGGTGATAGGTGACGTCGGTCAGAGGCGCCGGGCCCGTGGGCCCGTCCGCGTGAGGAGATACGACGTGGGCGAAGCCCTCGACCTCGCGCCAGTGGGAGGGGTCGAAGAGCTCGGAGACTCGATGCGGCAATGGATGGACGGGAGACGCGGAGGTGTCGGGCTCGCTCATGGAGCCAGGGTAGGGGCGTGGCCGCTCATGGCTGTTGCGGCCTCTCCGATTCGTATGAGAGCCGGCCCCCTGACGAAGATCAACTGCGAGGAAGGCAATAGTTTGCGTAGTGTGAATCACGGCCGGGCGGCGGACCCGCTCCCGGTCTATTCGCATTGATGACAGGAGAATATGATAAATGTCCTTGCCGGATGCGTCTCGGTCGCTGCCGTGTGCGCCCTCGCCCTATCGGTCGGAGGACCTGCTCTGGCGAGTTCCTCGTCGGAGGAGGGAGCCTCCGAAGCGGAGTTCGAGCAGCAGGTCGCCGTTGATCCGAATAATGGTGCGCAGCGGTCGGCCGTCCCCATTGAAGGAGAGGGGTTGAAGTTGAACACTCAACCGGACGATCAGATTCGCATTGAGGGTGGCACGGTGACATGGCTTGATAGTGCCGGGGGTGTCGTGGCGACCATCGGCGTGTCTTCCGATCAGGGCGAGGATGTGCCATTCACCTACGATGAAGCCACGCATTTGCTTCGTCCGGATGTCGCGCCGGAGTTAGGGACCGAGGCCTTTGCGGACGGCTGCATGCCCAAGTGGTGGGGGTGGTTCTTCAACATTGCATGGGGTACTCTGGTGTGCCTTCCTGCGACCGCTGGGGTGGGCGGAGTCGCCACTCCGATTGCTGGGGCCATTACGGGAGCCGCCTGCGAGGCTGCTGGTGGTGCGCTTGTTACCGCCGTTTCCTGCTAGGTAGATCTGAGGCGTAGGATTGCAATCAGCGATGAACTATAAGCGGCACATTTACTGTCTCCTGATATCGCTCGTCATGATCGGAGTTACTGTGCCGTTCCATCCCGGTATTCCGTGGACAGCGTGGGCGGGTGCGTTCGTCCTCTTCATGCTGGAGTCCGAGGTGCTCCTCTCGATGATCAACCGCGACCGTGATGATGAGGGGAGGGCGACCGATGATATTCGGCGAAGGCGCTCCCGCAGAATGCTCGTCGTGGCCGGTGCGATGGCCATTCTTCTTATTCTGATCTGGGTCGTGCTGCTGGTCGTCATCTGAGGAGGGGGAAGTCATAAGTTCGACTGGTCCGTCGGCCTCGCCGGTCGCCGGCCGAGGCCGACGTCGGCGGTGACACGGCCCTGGGCTTGACCCGGGGCCTTCGCGGAGCTCGGTCGGTGCACGGGCGGGCGCAATCGGCACGCGCTCGGCGCGGCCTCGCCGCACGGCGCGCGGATCGCAGTCGATGCGCCATGGCGCGCACGCCGTGGTCCTGCGCCCGCAGCGCCAGATCCGTACGCCATCGCCGACCCTCCATCCTTGGAGATGTCACCCGTACCCGCACTCGACTCCTCGCGCACCGCACGGGCTCGCCTCCCCCACCAAGTTGTTACGACAACCAGATGAATCCGCTCCCGCAGAGAAGCGTACGATGGAGAACGTCCTGAAATCGTCAGCCGGTCAGATCAGCGCAGCGGCCAGGAGCTCGGTTCGTGAGGAGTGGCCCAGGTGATGCAGGACATCGGAGACATAAATTCGAACGGTGTTCTCCGAGATGTCGAGTTCTTCGGCGATCTGATGATTGGTGAGGCCCTTCAGGAGGCGGGCATGCACGCCTTGAAGTCTGGGTGGCAGTTGTTCGACCAAGTGTCTCATGTGTTGAGCCGTCCGTTGCCTGCGTCTCTCCGACTAGTAGGCATTGACGAGGATCTCCGTGGGGCGAGCGGACAGAACCGGTTCCCCGTGCACCGCGCGTATGATCGCCGCGGCGACGTCCTCGGCGGTTTCGTCCTTTGTGATGAAACCGCTCACCTCCTCGTCAAGGGCTTTGTCCAGCGTATCGTCGTCACGAAGAGTGGTGAACATGATGACGGGGATTCTCGGGCGCTCCTGATGTATGATCCGCACGGTCGCGGTGCTATCGATGAGGGCGGCATCAGTGCGTCTTTCATCTGTTGATAGCAGATCGAGGGCCTGGTCGCTCCGCGACGCAGTGGCGCTCACTGCTATCGAGGGCTGGGCGTCGAGTTGATTCGCGAAGTCGCCGCGGATGCGCGGGTCGTCGTCGACGATCAGGACTCGTAGGGGGAAACGACTTCTTCGGACATGGTCGTCCCCGTCCGACGCCGCGACCTCTGCATCGATTCTCGCCTTCCACGTGAAAGCGTCCTCCGGAGTAATAGCGCAATATTGCTCGGAGGTGATTCGGATCGGAATCTGGACGTTCTTCTCAGGGATGTCACGTGCATGGTGCCGATATAGGTTGTGAGTTGTGCAGAATAGTGATCGGACAGATCTTCTGCATGATAACACGTTTGTCGAGACGTATGATGAGGTGATCTCGGGGCGCGGGGAGAACTGCTCCTGCAGGGGACGTGACGCGTTTTAGAGGGCGAGAAGGGGATTCGAGGGTCAGCCGGCCCACCGTCGTGGTCGGAGAGGGCAGCTCCATGACCATGCGATTGCGCCGTGCAGGCCCGGGCGAGGCCGGAGCCCTGGGGTGCAGGCCGGTCCGCGGCCTCATGCGCGCCATCCATGTCCGAATGGCCGTCCGGTGCCAGCATATGAGAAGCCATGAAAGTGTGATAATTCCTACACGGACGCCCCTTCTGGGTCCGCGGTTGCGGATGCTGTGCGGGTTCGTTATGGGGCGGCGCGTGCGATCGGGGCGGGGTGATGGCGTCGACTGCTCGTCATTCCGCGTCATAGCAACGATTGCTCGTTATCTCGGGTCGGGTGGGCGGGCCCTCTCCCGTTGTGGCGTGCCCCGGCGGATCGCTGACGTGGCCTCAATCACTTCAAATCCGGTGTCAAGGCCGTGCGGGCGATGATTCGACGGGCCGCACGATGTCCAACGCTTGACCGGTCGCTCATCCCGCAGCATTCTGATGCGGGTATCGTGGTCGTGCCGGGCTCGTCCGATTCATCTCGAAGTCATCCCGAGTGGTGGCGGGTTCGACGCGTTGACGAGCGCCTCCGCCGTCCTGGCAGTCCCGAATCCATTCCATGTACGTAGCGAAGCCATCCGATCCCGGCCCTGGTCATCCAGAGGACGCCCCGAAGTGACTCCTGACATCCTTGCCTCCGGCTTCCTCATGGCCCGAGTTCCGGAGATCGGATCTCGAGGAGCGCTGTGAAAGTAATAGAGGCCGATAACATCTATAAAATTTTTGGTCGGCGTCCGGCCGCCGCCGTGAGGAGACTCCAGGCCGGCGAGTCGCGTGATGATCTCAGGAAAGAAGGTACGACGGCCGCCGTCATCAATACCTCCTTCGATGTCAACGAGGGAGAGATCTTCGTCGTCATGGGCCTGTCGGGGTCCGGCAAGTCCACGCTGATCCGAATGGTGAACGGACTCCTCCCGATCACCTCGGGTGACATGACCCTCTACGACGAGAACCTGGCCAGCATCTCCAAGCAGAAACTGCGCGAGGTCCGCCGCCGGCGGGTATCCATGGTCTTCCAGAACTTCGCCCTCCTTCCTCACCGGACGGTGGGGGAGAACGCCGCCTACGGTCTGCAGATCCAGGGCATCAATCGTTCCGATCGCCGGAGCAGGGCCGAGAGGGCCCTCGCGATGGTCGGGCTCGAGGGCTGGGCGGACTACAAACCGGGTGAGCTCTCCGGCGGAATGCGTCAGCGTGTCGGACTGGCTCGGGCCCTGGCAGCCGAGACCGACGTCCTGCTCATGGACGAGGCCTTCTCCGCACTCGACCCGCTCATCCGCCGTGAGATGCAGGACCAGCTCATCGACCTGCAGGGCGAGCTTGGAAAGACGATCCTGTTCATCACTCACGATCTCAATGAGGCGATGCGCCTGGGGGATCGGATCGCGATGATGAGGGACGGGCGGATCGAGCAGGTCGGCACCGCCGAGGAGATCCTTCGCGTCCCCGCCTCGGACTACGTCGCGCGCTTCGTCGCGGACGTCGACCGCACTCGTGTGCTGACCGCCGGGTCGATCGCCGAGCCGCCTTACGCGATACTCGGCTCGGATCGCAGCCCTCGCGCGGCTCACACGCTCCTGCGGGAGCACCAGCCGGCCTGGCTCCTCGTGCAGAACCGCGACCGCACTCCCTTCGGATTCGTCTGGGAGGACGACGTCGCCCGCGCGGTGACCGAGGGCTCCGACACCCTCCCGCTATCCACCGTCCACGAGATGCCCGTCGTGCGGGAGGACACTCCTGTCAACGAGCTGTTCGACTACGCGGTGCAGCACGCCGCCCCCATCGTCGTCGTCGACGACGGTGGCCGGATCTCCGGCATCATCCCGCGCGTCACCCTGCTCGCCGCGATCAGTGAGCACAGCCAGGACGAGGGGGCCGAGGAGCCCGCCGACGCCGAGGGGGCCGAGGGGGCCGAGGAGCCCGCCGACGCCGACGAGGCCGATGAGACCGAGCGGACCGCCGAGACCGAAGGAGAGAACGACTGATGCTCCTCGCAGAGACCCCCATCCCCAGGATTCCCGTCGGCTCGTGGGCCGAGCTCATCATCAGGTGGATCCAGAACAACCTCAACGGATTCCTCGACGCCATCGCCCACGCCGGGAACCAGATCAACGACAGCCTCACGGACGTCCTCCTGCTGGCCTCGCCGTTGGTCATGGTGGTGATCTTCGCGCTCATCGCCTGGGTGGTGAAGTCGTGGAAGCTGGCCGTGGGCACCGCCATCACCTTCCTCCTCATCATCTCGATGAATCAGTGGGAGAACGCGATGGAGACGCTGGCCCTCGTCATCGTGGCCACCGCGACCGCCCTCATCATCGCCATCCCCCTGGGGATCTGGGCGGCCCGGAACAGATACGTCAGCGCAGTCGTCCGTCCTGTCCTCGACCTCATGCAGACCATGCCGGCCTTCGTCTACCTCATCCCGGCAGTGCTGTTCTTCTCGATCGGCGCCGTTCCCGGCTTGTTCGCCACGCTCATCTTCGCCATGCCCCCCGGGGTGAGGATGACCGAGCTGGGGATCAAGCAGGTCGACAAGGAGACCGTCGAGGCGGGCCGAGCCTTCGGCGCGACCGACTGGGAGATCCTCACAGGCATTCAGCTCCCCCTGGCCATCCCCACGATCATGGCCGGGGTCAACCAGGTCATCATGCTCGCCCTGTCCATGGCCGTCATCGCGGGAATGGTCGGCGCCGATGGGCTGGGCCAAGAGGTCGTCTCGGCACTCGCGAAGATCAATATCGCCAAGGGCACGGAGGCCGGCCTGTCGATCGTCTTCCTGGCGATCTTCCTCGATCGCGTCACGTCGGCGCTCGGCGCACCGAGGGAGAAGGGGTCCCTGCTCTCCCTCATGAGCGGGATCGGGCGGCGATCCTGAATGGTGCCATTTCTCCGCCATCCTCAGGGTCGTCAGCGCGGGGCGGACTCGCGAGCACTAGTCACCGGTACACACGAAAGGAACACCATGCAGACCTCTCGACGGACATTCAACGCGGCCCTCGCCTCCCTCGCAGTGGGGAGCGCCCTCGCCGCTTGCAGTGGCTCGCGCTCGAAGGGCAAGAAGCTCACGCTCGGCTTCATCTCCTCCTGGACCGACGGCGTGTGCATGACTCACCTCACTAAGATCCAGGTCGAGAAGAACGGGTACACGACCGAGCTCAAGGACCTCAGCGAGCCCAGCGTCCTGTACACCGGCCTGAGCAAGGGCGATATCGACCTCTACGCCTCCGCGTGGCCCGAGGTCACTCACAAGCAGTACATGGACCAGTACGGCGAGTCCATCGAGGACCTGGGGTCCTACTACGGGTCGGCGAAGCTGACCTGGGCCGTTCCCTCCTACTCCGCGATGAACTCGATCGCCGATATCCCGGGGCACGCCGATGAGCTCGATCACAAGATCATCGGGATCGAGGACGGTGCCGGTATCACCCAGATCTCCAAGGAGAAGGTCCAGCCCGCCTACGGGCTCGATGATGGCACGTGGGAGGTCAAGACCTCCTCGACCCAGGCCATGGTCACCGAGCTCGAGAAGGCGATCGATGCGCAGAAGGAGATCGTCGTGACTCTCTGGCACCCCTTCTGGGCCTACAACAAGTACGACGTGCGCGACCTGGAGGACCCGGAGGGCGCGCTCGGCAGCGGTGAGGGACTCCACTTCCTGGGCCGCAAGGGATTCACGGACGACTTCCCCGAGGTGGCGAGCTGGCTCGGCTCTCTCAAGCTGGAGGAGAGCCAGTACGGCGAGCTCGAGAGCCTCGTCAGCAACTACGGCGAGGGCAAGGAGGACGACGCCGTCACCGAGTGGTCCGACAGCCACCCCGAGTTCGACTTCAAGAAGTCCTGACCTTCCCCGACGCCGTGCTGCGGCCCCGTCGACTCGAGCCGTTGTCGAGCCGACGGGGCCGCAGCACGCGGTGGTGCACCCGCCATGCCATACGATCCTCCTGCTCCACCCCTCACCCTCCGACTCACCGCACTGACACCGCAACACCGTCATCGGCGAGCAGATCTACGAGGCCACGGGCATGGACGGCCTGGAGGTCACCGATGAGGTCTTCGAGTCGCCGGCCTCCATCGTCTTCGACCAGGCCGAGAACCGCATGCACACCATCAAGGCCATCATGGTCTCGACCTGGAGAGCTGACGCGCCCGCCGCACGGGCACTCGCCCCTCTCCTCCGCCGGCCGACGTCGTCGTATACCTTCCCCGACATGCAGGGGGCGGACACCTTTTCCCTGGATGGCACGTGGAATGTGGCCGAGCAGTCCATCTCGCCCGACGGGGGTGCCGCCCGTCTGCGGCTGCGCTACCAGGGGAAGCAGGTCAACCTGGTCGCCTCCGGCGAGGGGGACATCACGTACACGACCGGCGGTGAGAAGCGCACGATCCACGTCTCGGGCGTCCCCAACTCGATCGAGCTCGTGAGCACGGAGGAGACCCAGGAGGGCACACTCGATCTGGAGGCGAGCGAGGGCCTGTCCCTGTACTCCTTCACCTTCGGATGATCACAGTCGGATAACGACAGGAGGCCCAAAAAAGTGGTCTGGACCCGTACCATGCGACTGTGCATGATGAGGAACTGGAGCTCGACAACGCCCTTATCAGGGGGGTGGCTGCCGGGGATCACGAGGCTTTCGCCGAGTTCTACGACCGCTGGTCGGGCCGGCTGCTCGCTCTCATCGTCCAGAGCCTTGTGGATCGCGCTCAGGGCGAGGAGGTGCTTCAGGAGGTCTTCCTGGAGATATGGCGCACCGCTCCCGCCTTCTCGCCGAGCCGGGGCAGTGCTCGGGCCTGGGCGGTGACCATGGCGCGGCGCAGGGCGATCGACAGGGTCCGTTCCTCCCAGGCGGCCAGGGACCGTGAGGATCAGTGGCACGGCTACATGCCGGACACGGACCTCACGGTCCAGGCCGTCGAGGACCGGCTCGTCGGACAGGATGTGCGCCGGGCCCTGGACGCCGTCGGCGAGCCGCAGCGGTCCACGCTGGTCATGGCCTACTTCACCGGTCTGACCCATAGCGAGATCGCCCGACGCACCGGAGTGCCGCTCGGCACTGTCAAGACCAGGATCAGGAACGGAATCGCACGACTTCGCAAGGAGATGGGGGCGGAATCATGACGGGGCTGGACAGGCGACGCCGATCGGAGGACTCCCTCGACGCGCCCCCGGTGGACGATGGACCGGCCGAGGACATGTCGGACGAGGCCCTCGCCCGGCTCGGAGCGGCTCTGGAGCCGATCGAGCCGCCCGCCTCGCTGCGCGCCGCGCTGCTGGAGCGCATCGAGCGCGAACCTCGGGCGAGCGATTCGCCCGGGCCCGATGAGAAGGCGGGAACCGGGACGGATGGGGCAGCCGGAGCGGCTGGTGCCACTGGGCCGGCGGCGCAGGAGGGGGATGGCGACGCTCCGCCCGGAGAGGCCGTCCCCCTGCGTCCCCGCCGACGCCGGTGGGCGGCGGTCGGACTGCGGGTCGCCGCGGTCGTCGTCATCCTGGGCGTCGGCATCGGAGTGGGCCGGTGGACGGCGCTGAGCTCGATGGCCCCCACCGAGCACTACGCCCACCTCAACCAGGCCCAGGACGTCCAGCGGGTCACCGACACCATGCCCGACGGCCACGTCGCGACCCTCACCTGGTCGCGGGGCATGAGCATGACGGCGCTGAGCCTGCCGGCCGAGATGATGGACGCCGCCGCGGGCCACAGCCTTCAGGTCTGGCTGCGCAAGGGCGACGCCGTGAGCTCGCTGGGCCTGTACGACCCGGAGTCGGGGACGGGGTTCACCTTCCTCGACCTCACGCCCGAGACCGGGGAGCAGATCTTCATCACCCAGGAGCCCGCCGGGGGCTCGGAGCAGCCGACGGGGGAGGCCCTGGTCACCTTCGACGTCAACGCCGACGGCACCACCACCCGCCGGGCCCCCGCGCCGACGTCCGATGGCGGCGGCGCCGACGCCTGAGCCGCGGTCCCGCAGCGCTCAGGAGCAGAGCAGGAGTTGATCGGAACAGGGCGTAGCGGGTCAGAAGTAGTACGGGAAGGGCGACCAGTCGGGCTCGCGGCGCTGGAGGAAGGCATCGCGCCCCTCGACGGCCTCATCGGTCATGTAGGCCAGGCGCGTGGCCTCACCGGCGAAGACCTGCTGGC
>ERZ773009.3074-NODE-3074-length-10261-cov-6.177543_pt1 | contig 10261 bp, 16 predicted proteins | sample MGYA00580663_ERZ773009 | MGnify/ENA primary metagenome ERZ773009 (study PRJEB29015, sample SAMEA2737969) | human oral metagenome | biome: human oral; feature: human-associated habitat; material: dental | place: China | collected 2026 ...
CGTGCGCAAGACGGACAAGATCATGCAGGGGCAGGAGATGATCGGCAACCGCACGAAAGTCCGGGTCGTCAAGAACAAGGTTGCGCCTCCTTTCAAGACGGCAGAGTTCGACATCATGTATGGCGAGGGCGTCTCGCGCGTCGGCACGGTGCTCGACATCGCGACAGACTTTGACATCATCGAAAAGAGCGGCTCGTGGTATTCCTACGACGGTTCGCGCCTCGGCCAGGGCAAGGAAAATGCGAAGAAGGCGCTGAAAGAAAAGCCCGAGCTGGCCGCCGAGATCGAGGAGAAGGTGCGCGCCAAGCTCATGGAGCAGGCGACGGCAGCAAAAGATGGGGAGGTAGAGCGTGTCCCCGACGACGAGAATGAGCGAGAAGCCGCAGGAAAGCAGTCGGAAGCGGCAGCGGACGAAGATTGAGAAGACGGCGCTGATGAAGGCGGTCGACCTCCTTGCGCGTGCCGAGCACAGCACGGCGCACCTCGCGCGAAAGCTCGCACAGCGCGGCTATGAGGAGGAGGAAGTCAAAGAGGCGCTCGCCACCTTGACGGAGCGCGGCTATCTCGACGACGAGGAGGCGTGCCGCCACCAGTTTGCATTTCTTTACGAAGAAAGCCGCCAGAGTGTGCGCCAGATCACGGCGAAACTCATGCAGAAGGGATTTTCCGCGGCGCTCATCGCTGAGTGCGTGCCGGGCGATACATTTGAGCGCGAGCGGGATGCGGCGGGGCGATGCCTTGCCCTGCATTTCAAGAAAAATGCCGATGTGCAGAAGATGCTGCAGCATCTTTATCGGCGCGGCTTCTCGACTGCCGTCTGCCGCGCCGCCGTCGCTGACTTCACCGAAGAGGAAGAAGATTGAAGGAGGATTTGCCTTGCAGAAGGATAGCCATGAATTGATTGTCGTACTGGACTTTGGCGGTCAGTACAACCAACTGATCGCACGCCGCGTGCGCGAGTGCAGCGTCTACTGCGAGGTGCATCCGCATACGCTCCCGCTGGAGAAGCTTCGTGCGCTCGCGCCCAAGGCGATCATCTTTACGGGCGGCCCCGAGAGCGTCTACAAGGAGGATTCCGCGACGTACAGCGAGGAAATTTTCTCCCTTGGTATCCCCGTCCTCGGTATATGCTACGGTTCGCAGCTCATGGCACACAAACTCGGCGGCAAGGTTGAGACGGCGCCTGTCAGCGAGTACGGCAGGACGGAGCTTCAAGTTGCGGACGGGGCGTCCGTGCTCTTCGCTGATGTACCGCAAAAGAGCGTCTGTTGGATGAGTCACACCGACTACATCGCCGAAGCGCCCAAAGGCTTTCGCGTGACGGCAAAGACGGCGAACTGCCCCGTCGCGGCTATGGAAGATGCGGCACGAAAGCTCTATGCCGTGCAGTTCCATCCCGAGGTCATGCACACGGAATACGGCACGAAGATTCTTGAAAACTTTGTGCGCCGCGTCGCGCTGTGCAAGGGCGATTGGCAGATGTCGTCCTTCGTCAAGACGACGGTCGAGGCCCTGCGCGAGAAGATCGGCGCGGGCAAGGCGCTCTGTGCGCTTTCGGGCGGCGTCGACTCCTCCGTGGCGGCGGTCTTGCTCTCGAAGGCGATCGGCAAGCAGCTGACGTGCGTCTTCGTCGATCACGGCCTCCTCAGAAAGGACGAGGGCGACGAGGTCGAGGCCGTGTTCGGCGCGGAAGGCCCGTACGATTTGAACTTTATCCGCGTCGACGCCAAGGAGCGTTTCTATGAAAAACTCAAGGGAGTGACAGAACCGGAGAAGAAGCGCAAGATCATCGGCGAGGAATTCATCCGTGTCTTTGAAGCCGAAGCGAAGAAGATCGGCAAGGTCGATTTCCTTGTGCAGGGGACGATTTATCCCGACGTCATCGAGAGCGGCCTCGGCAAGTCCGCCGTCATCAAGAGCCACCACAATGTCGGCGGACTGCCCGACTGCGTTGACTTCAAGGAGATCGTCGAGCCTCTGCGCCTCTTGTTCAAGGATGAGGTGCGAAAGGCCGGCCGCGAGCTTGGCATCCCCGAGCATCTCGTCAATCGCCAGCCGTTCCCCGGCCCCGGCCTCGGCATCCGCATCATCGGCGAGGTCACAGCGGAGAAGGTCAAGATTGTGCAGGAGGCCGATGCCATCTATCGCGAAGAGATCGCCAGAGCCGGCATCGACAAGACACTCGGCCAATACTTCGCCGCGCTCACGAACATGCGAAGCGTCGGCGTCATGGGCGACGGCAGGACATACGACCACGCCATCGCGCTCAGAGCCGTCCTCACGAGCGACTTCATGACCGCCGAGAGTGCGCCTCTCCCTTGGGACGTCCTGCAGAAGGTCACGAGCCGCATCGTCAACGAGGTCAAGGGTGTCAACCGCGTGCTCTACGACTGCACCGGCAAGCCGCCGGGGACGATCGAGTTCGAGTAGTTGCTAAAAACCCGCAATCCCTTGAAATATAAGGGTTTGCGGGTTTTTATTTTACCCCGTGACCCCCGTATGACCCCCGAAAATAATTTTAGGGAGAAGGCGGAGGAGGGGCGTCTGCATTTTTCTGCTTTGTCGGGAAGCTGATGGTTACATCCTTTTCCATGATGTCCAATGCTTCATCACGCTCTTGCGGATAAAGATGCGCGTAGGTGTGAAGTGTGGTTTCGATTTTTTCATGTCCTAATCGTTTGGAAACTTTTAGGATTGGCAATCCATGCTCAATCAGATATGAAGCATGAGAATGGCGTAAATCGTGGATGCGAATGCGCTTTACATTTGCTGCTTTGGCGACGCGGTGCATTTCTTTATGTAGAGAACTCTTGGTGACTTCAAATAATCGGCTTTGTACATCTAGTTCAAAGATTATGGCAGCAAATTCCTGCACAAGATTCATAACTTGCCGAGGGAGGGATACGTCGCGAGTACTGGCTGGGGTTTTAGGAGGAGCAATCATATCTTTTCCATTGATCCTGGCATAACTTTTGGTAATGTAGACAATCCCTCTGTTAAAATCGAAATCTTGGTAGGTTAGTGCTAAAAGTTCACCTTCGCGCATTCCGCTCCAATAGAGGAGGGTAAAGATCGTTTGATAGGCAAGATTTGTTGTATGACTGATGAATTGCTGAAATTCCTTCAATGTCCAAAATTGCATGGCATCCGCATGACTCTTCCCCATGCTTTTGGCTCTGTGCATAGGGTTGCCTGCCAAATTATAATAACGTACGGCAAAGTTCAAGATTGCGGATAGTTGGTTATTAACTGTTTTGAGGTAGGTTGGAGTGTATCCCCCTTTCATCAATACATTCTACCATTTTCGTATGTTGGCAGGCGTTATTTCGTTGCAAGGAATTTGTCCGAAGAACGGAAGGATTTTTTTCGTGAAAATCCATTCTTTGGTCTTGCATGTTGTTTCGCGCAAGCGTGTTTGGCAATCTTGCATATAGAAATCATACAGGGATTGAAATGTCATGTTTGCTGCGCCTTGCTGTTTACGCAAAAAATCTTCTTCATATTCTTGGGCATCCTTTTTGCGTGCAAAACCTCGTTTGGTAGTAGAGCATGGCGCACCAGTCCAGTCTGTATATTTGATTTTTGCATACCAAGTTTTTTGTTTAGCATCCCTATGCACAGACATGATGAATCTCCAATATTAGCTATTCATGGTTCCGGTACATTGTAATCTTTTGAATAATATTGTTTCGATCGACGGCAAAAAGCATATAGTTTAGACCGCAAGAGCGTTCATAATAAACATAATCCGGATCAAGACCATGACTTTTGATTTCGATTTTGTCGAGTGGTGGAATTTTACCGTATGTATTTTCCACATCAGCATATGGATGCCCGACAGAAAAGCCGCTCGGCGTAGCGAGATTGTCTGCTGTGATTGTAACAGTCTCGACATGATATTTTCCATTGAACGTAGCAGCGGAAATCAACAGTCTATTGTTATAGTTATAGGTCAGTATAGCTGAATTTTCCTCGATATGCTCTTCTTTCGACGAAGGTTCGCCATAGATTTCAATGACGTATTCCATGGGAGATCCAAAGCTGATGCCGCCAATATTGAATTCCGTATCCTTGAATTCACCGGGGTGACTTCCGGGACCGGCAGTTACTGTTAATGGCAAAGAGATAAAATAGGCAATAATAAAAGTGAATAAAAGTTTTTTCATCAGTATCACCTCACACTGTATATTATCATTTAGAGCCATGAAAATGGCTCTTATTTTTTTTATGCAATTTTATCCATAAGAGCGTTTCGTTTGATAAAAATGAATTATTTTTTTTCCCCTGCTGCAAGGCTGGGATGTTCTTTTTGCGATTCCAGATAATTCAAGAATTGCCATACGTTGGCTATAGTTGCTGCATCGGCAGATTTTAGTGCAAGTAAAAAGCGTTTGTCTAAAGATGGATCATTCATAAGAAGGGGATTATCCGTTCTTCCCAAGAGATAATCAGTGCTTACTTGGTAGAAATCGGAAAGCTTGATTAGCATTTCTAAATTGGGTTCACGTTGACCGTTTTCATAAAAGTTGTAGGATTGTCGGCTTATATGCAACTGATTGGCCACGTCAGATTGCGTTATTTTTCTCAATTCTCTTAATTCGCGTAGCCGGTTCATCGGTATCACCTCACAATGCCATTATAGCAACAATTTGTAGACAATAAGGCTATAAATTGTTGCTATATGGAAAATAAATGCTACAATATGTTGATATAAAGATGTTGTCATGGTATTCTTATCTTGTCAACAAAACGTAGCTTCTAGGAGGTGAAAAAATGAGGCAGTGGTTGTATGACATACGAAATGGGAAAAATTTGTCTCAAGCGCATGTTGCCTTAAATGCGAAAATTTCTCGTCAATATTACAACTTTATTGAGCATGGTGAGCGACGCCCGTCGCCGCAAGTAGCAAAGCGGATTGCCAAAGTTTTGGATTTTCCATCAGAGTGGTATAGATTGCTGGAATCGTAAGGGAGGGGATGTCATGAAGGTCTACAAAGAAGTGCCCAGCAGTTTTTATAAAGCCAAAGATATTGCAGAGATTTGTGAAATATCCGTATCTAAGGCATATAAAATCATTGCTCAACTCAATGCAGAATTAACCAAAATGGGGAAGTGTACTTTGCGTGGCAAAGTCAATCGAAGATTTTTTGAAGAGAGGTTTTTGAATATCTGAAGCAGGGACGGAGGGATTCGATTATGAGGAACTACATTACGGGCAGGTTGGGATATAATCCTGGAAATTGCAGATATGGTTTGTTGGTGATGGATCTTTGGGAACATAGTGGTTTCCATTGTAGGGAAAGGTTAGAGGTAAAGGTAGGCAGTAAATGGGTGCGCACGAGGATGGAGATGGACATGGAGCAAAACTGGTATCTGGTGGGAACGCCCTATCATGGAAATCTGGAGTTTGTGCAGGCAAGAATGGAAAAAGAAAAAGCCTTTGTTGCTCGTTGAGATGCAACAAGGGCTTGGGGGAAAGAAGTATGAAATATCTTGGATATAAAACGGCACTATCATCTGCTCATGATAGCGCCGTAGCGAAAACCTGCTAAAGCAAGTCCCTAGCTTATTATAGCAGATTTTCGCAAGGATCAACAGATGTTTGCGAAAGGAAATGATTTCTATGAAGACGATTTCACTTATCAACAAAAAAGGCGGTGTAGGCAAGACAACCATCGCAATCAATCTCGCCTACCTTTTTGCGGAAAGCTGTGATTTGAAGGTGTTGGTGGTGGACAATGATGATCAAGGGAATGATACACAGTTTTTCGAGGGGGATGCGGAAATCAACCTTGCAGATATTTTGATGGGTGACAGGAGCTTGAAGGAAGTCGTTCAAAAGACGCGCTATGAGCGGATCGATCTTATAGCGAGTGATACAGACCTGTTAGATGCCAATATTGCCGTCATTAAAGACGAGAATATTGTACAACAAAACATCTTACGCAATGCCTTGAGGGACGTAGAGACAGAGTATGACATTTGCATAATAGATAACCCGCCTACGATCAATGCATCGGTGATCAATGCGCTTGTGGCCAGCGATGATGTCATTATTGTTACAACCCCGGATATTTATGGTATTCGTGGCGTAGATCGCATGGTAGACTACATCAATTCCTTCAAACGCTATAATCCTGATTTGCGTTTTTGTGGGGTACTGCTCAATAAGTTTGCTTCTACGCCGCATGGCTATCGCTGCATCGATATGCTGCGCTCACGAGTGTCATTGTTTACTTCTCGCATACGTTATACGAAAGATAAACTTGAAGCTGCGACCGAAGAACGCAAGACGATTTATGAGTATTCGCCCAATTGTGGTTTTGCTCGTGATCTTGGTAATTTTCTTGAAGAGTATCTGAAGGGGTGGGCAAATTGAAAAAAAGAACGGATTTGATTGCAAGCCTCCTGAATAAAAATTCTCAGCCGGATACTGCTCCTGCAAGCATCGTTTTGCGAGATGCGAGGGAACTTGTTCCCAATCCTAAAAACAAAAGCTATAGCATGGAGAATATAGAAGAGCTTGCGGCCATGATTCAAATGACGCATAACATTGAGACTGTAAAAGTCCGTGAGCTTCAAGATGGGCGTTTTATGATTTTGTCTGGTCATCGCCGTTGTGCTGCACAAATTTATCGTTTTGAGCATGGTATGACGGATGCGCCTCTTGTACCAACACAGGTACAAGTTTTAATCAACGATTTTGAGGACGCGCATATCACAGAAGATGAAATAGAAACCTTGAATGTCATTTTTCCCAATAAGGGTACCCGACGTAATCTTACACCTTCCGAGGAAGCGGCAGAAATTGCTTTGATCAAACCGATCATACGCAAACTTTATGAGCATCAAAAAGAGACGGGAGGAATCGAGGGGAAATTCCGTGCATTTTTTGCCGGAATCCTTGGGATTTCCGAGACATCTCTTGTTCGTAAGGAAGCCATCAATAAGTTGACGGAAACAGCTAAAACTGCTGTGGATGAAGGTAAGATAACTCCGACCGCAGCAGCGGAATTGGCAGGATTGGTTGAAACTGAACAGGATGAAGTGCTGAAGAACTTGGAGAAGCAAGATAAAGAACCGACCGTGAATGCCATCCTTGAGGAAAAAAATCGCAGAAAAATAGAGAAGCAAACCGTACAGAATGAGACGCAGGAACCGTTAGATATTGAGCCGGAAGGAGAAGATTCGGCCGAACGTTCGCCAGTCAATCATATGGAGCAAAGCCCTTCGGGAAAGCAACCAGAAGAATTTTTGGTTGAGGATTCTGATGCGAAACTTTGGATATTGGAAAATTTAGGGAATTTAAGAGAGAATGCAATGCAGATGCTGAATGTTTTTCAATTTGGGGGCGATCCAGAGACTTCCTCTAAATGGCGATTGCGTTTGGCGGCGATCAGCTCTCTGATTGAGATGTGCGAAGGCAAGAAGGTAGATGTCTCATGAGCGTAGTGTATGTTGTGCAGGCGATGAATTTGGATGAAAGCATGAGCCTGGAAGGGATATTTTCGTCTGAAAAATTAGCTGAAGAATATTGTATGGTGGCAGATTGAAAAAGTAATTATGCCAAGCGACATACTTATAGCGCCATGCGCGTCATAGAGGACAGGGAAGAGGTGCGTCTATGTCACGAGAAGATAGGATAGAGCAATATCCGTCCTCGGTTCTTGAAAAAGGATATGGGGTAGTTGGCAAGTACGTTATGCAGGATAGACGTTTGAATCCTATAGCAAAGGTGCTGTACGCATATATTTGCACGTTTGGCAATATCGCCTTTCCAGGGCGGGACAAGATATGCTATGACCTGCAAATCAATAAAAATACATACAGTAAATATATGCGTCAGCTCGTGGATCTGGGATATATCACTGTACGACAAAAACGAGGAGCTGGGAATAGTTTCCAGAGAAATATTTATGTCATCAATCTCGATCCGGCAAAAGTTATGCGAGAGAATGCTGAAGTAAAAGAGCCAAAAGAGACGGATGAATTTAAGAAAACTCCTGAGAGTGGAAATCTGGAAGAAAAAGAAGAGGTTTCCGAAGCCGTGTCCCAAGAAATAGGACACGGCGAAAATCAAGGCTCTGTCCGTGTCCTATTTGGCGGTACACCGTCTCGCGGTACACCGTCAAATAGGACACTAAATAATACAACAACAACAATAATACAAGAACTTAATAAAACAACAACAACGCCTGAGTGCCTGTCAGGGCTTGAGAATGATGTTGTTGTTTTGAATGAAGAGGGGGCAAGGAAAGCCTGCAAAGAAAAAGCTTTTTCAATATGTGAAGAATTCGGTATTCAAGAAGCGACAGTGCAACGCTTTATCAAGGATTTTGGGGAAACATTCGTTTGCGAACAGGCGGAACTCATGAAGCAGACGGCAAAAAGAACAGGATTAAGGAATCCGGCTGGTTGGCTGCGCATGGCACTTGAAAAGGAGTTTGTGGATTCAGAGAAAGCCTTTCGTCAAGCGCAGGCACACAAGAAGGAAGAAGCAAGAAAGAGAAACGAAGCCCGGGTAGAGCAAGCGTTACGAGAAATGGAAATTGAAGCAACGGGGCAGCAAGATCATGCAGCACCGGAAATTGATGAGAGCAGTCCCTTTTATAGATTTTTAAGAAAGAAAAAGATTCAGTGAGTGATCAAAGTGTTCGGAATGAACACTTTGATGAAGGAGGCTATCAGAATGAGTGAGGTTGCATTGCGTCTAACTCGTGCCGGTGAGGTTTTATTTCAAGGTTGAGTATATGTGAAAACCGAAAAAGGTTATGTATGGCTGGATGAGGATGGAAAAGTAATTTTTCGTATGGAGTCTGATGGACGTACATTGGATTTGGAGCTTCAGGATGTGAGAGAAGGTGACAGAGATGAATGAAAAGGGAAATGTAGGGGAAAAGCAGCAGCCAGAAGGATTGGAAAAAGAAATCTATGGCGGTTCGTGCCCGGAGCTGGAATGGATGACAGATGAGGAATTGCAGCGTATTTGTGAAAGTTATGGGGAGGAAGAAAGCTGATGGCCTGGATGAGCAAGGAAGTAAAAGAGGAGCATAGAAAGTTGGTGGAACAGGTTGTTGCCGATATGGAAGCTGGGAAACCGTTTTTTTGGGATAGCGGACACTATGGACGTCCACCGAGGAATATTTTACCCAATAATGAGAAAGGGCATGAGGGGGAGGATCGCTTCTATCGGGGAATCAATAACATGCTGCTTACTTTTGAGGCGAAAGTGAAGGGATACAAGGATAGTCGTTGGGGCACATATGGTGCAATTAAGACAGCTGGCGGTCAAGTGCGAAAAGGTGAAAAGTCCACGTTGATTGAGTGCTGGGTTTGGGAGAAGCCGCTTCGTCAAAAGAATGCGAAAGGCGAAATGGAAACGGTATACCAAAAGGATGAGAAAGGTAATATTTTAAAGGATCGTTTTGGCAAGAAGAAACCGGTCATGGTTCATCTGAAAAGTCCGCTTATCATGACGTACAGAGTTTTCAATGCAGAGCAAGCAGATGGGCTTTCGCCGGAACATCCGATTACGATTGACCTTGCCGATCGCAATGAAAAAATGGAGATGATTCTTGCCAACAGCGAGGCGAAAATCATTCATGATCAAATATCAGGGAATTTTTATCGACCATCGGCAGATGAGATACACCTCATGAAGCGTGAGGAATTCAAGTCGATGGATGACTATTACGCAACGGCGACTCATGAAATTGCACATAGCACAGGGCATGAGCAGCGTTTGAAGCGAAAATCTCTGATGGAGAGTCAAGGATTTGGAACACCTACCTATGCAAAGGAGGAGCTTTGTGCAGAGATGGCATCCATGTTCTTGCGCCAGGAATATGGTTTGAAGTTCGATGAAAAACATAGGGATAATCATGGGGCTTATCTAAGAAGTTGGGTAGAGGCTCTGAAGAAAAATCCGGATGAACTTTATCTTGCAGCAAGTGAGGCAGAGAAAGCCGTGCGGTATATTCGGGAGAATATGTTGGAACGCGGATTGAAAAAGGCAAAGGCAAAAGAAGTGGAAAATGTGGAGAATGTAGTGCGATCAGCAAAGAAGAGGAAGCTTAAAGTGACACCGCACAAAGTGCAGGATAAAGAAAAGGGGCGTGCAATCGGTATGTCACGATAAGGTGTCCGTTATGGACACTTTTGGCAGAGGAGAGAGGATATGAATGTTCAAGAACTGATTCAGGATTTAGAAGATTTGAAAGATAAGGAGATACAATTCAAGGATATGCCGGAAAAACAAAAA
>ERZ773009.3077-NODE-3077-length-10251-cov-6.797862_pt1 | contig 10251 bp, 10 predicted proteins | sample MGYA00580663_ERZ773009 | MGnify/ENA primary metagenome ERZ773009 (study PRJEB29015, sample SAMEA2737969) | human oral metagenome | biome: human oral; feature: human-associated habitat; material: dental | place: China | collected 2026 ...
ACGTCGAGGCCGCCTCCTCGGCCCTGGCCCCGGGCGGGCTCTTCCTGGCCTACGTGGCCACCGTCACCCAGCTCTCCCGCACCGTGGAGGCCCTGCGTCACAGCGGCTTGTTCACCGAGCCGGAGTCCTGGGAGTCCATGGTGCGCACCTGGAACGTCGACGGGCTCGCCGTGCGCCCCGACCACCGCATGGTGGCGCACACCGGCTTCCTGCTGACCGCTCGTCGCCTGGCCGCAGGCTCCCGGCCCTTGACCCGCAAGCGCCCGCCCGCCCGCGGCGCCTACGACGAGGGCGGCTACTGGCTGCCCGACGACGTCAAGGAGCGCACCAGTACGGACAAGAAGGTCCGCCGCGTTCTGCGAGACTGCCGGGCCAAGCAGCCCTCCGACGCCACACCCGTTCTCAGTGGGAGCGCGGATGACAGCCAGGACGGCGCTGAAGATGTCTGAGACGTCTGCGGCTGGCGCTGGCACGCCCCAGCCGCTGGGGATGCCGGCCACGGACTTCACCAGCCACCAGCTGCGTGAGGCCCGCGCCCAGGCCGTCAGCCTCGCGGCCAAGAACGAGCGCCTGGTGGCCGCTCTGGGCACCGCCCGCGAGCGCATCGCCGAGCTCGGCCAGCAGCTCGACGCCGTCACCCACGCCCCGGTCACCCTGGGACTGCTCACCGGCCTTCCCCGCACGAGGGGTGCCGCAGGCGACACTGGCGATGCCGTCGATGCCGCCCAGCCCCGTGAGGTCGCCGTGAGCCTGTCCGGCCGCCAGATGCTCCTGCACGTCCACCCCGGCGTCGATGACACCGAGCTGCAGGTCGGGCGGCTCGTGGCCGTCAACGACCAGATGCTCGTTGTCGCCACCCTCCCCGAGCCCTGCACCGGTGAGGCCGTCACTCTTGAGGAGAGGCTTGACGACTCCCGCGTCCTGGTGACCACCGGCGGGGGAAGCGCTCGAATCCTCACCCTGTCCTCGGCTCTTGGCCGCATCGCCGGGACCGGTGAGGGGCTCAGGCCCGGTGACACCCTGGCCGCCGACCTGCGCGCCGACGTCGCCACAACCCTCATCGAGCGCACCAGCGTCGAGCAGCTGGTCGTCGCCGAGACACCCGACGTCTCCTGGTCGGACATCGGCGGCCTGGGACCGCAGATCGAGCAGATCCGCGATGCCCTCGAGCTGCCCTTCACCCACCCCGAGCTGTTCCACGCCTACGGCCTGCGGGCCCCCAAGGGGCTGCTGCTCTACGGCCCGCCCGGCTGCGGCAAGACCCTCATCGCCAAGGCCGTGGCCACCTCATTGGCCGGCTCTCCCAGCGCCTCCGGCGTCACAGGGCGCCCGCCCGCGTTCCTCAACATCAAGGGTCCTGAGCTTCTGAGCAAGTTCGTCGGCGAGACCGAGCGCCAGATCCGCGCCATCTTCGACCAGGCCCGCAAGGCCGCCGCCGAGGACCGGCCGGTGGTCATCTTCTTCGATGAGATGGAGGCCCTCTTCCGCACCCGTGGCACCGGCGTGTCCTCCGACGTCGAGACCATGATCGTGCCCCAGGTCCTGGCGGAGATCGACGGCGTGGAGTCCCTGCGCAACGTCGTCATCATCGGGGCCTCCAACCGTGAGGACATGATCGATCCCGCCATTCTGCGTCCCGGGCGCCTGGACGTGAAGATCCGTATCAATCGGCCGGATGCGGCCGCTGCCGAGGAGATTCTCGCCCGGCACCTCACTGCGGATCTGCCCCTGGCCCCGGCCGAGCTCACGGCCCACGGCGGAGACCGTGAGGCCACCGCGGCCTCCTTGCGCCGAGTTGTCATCGAGGCCCTCTACGCCCGCAACGACGCCACCGCCGTCCTGGAGATCACCGAGGCCCACGCGGTCAGTGGCACCTCCACCCGCGTCCTTCACCTGGCCGACCTCACCAGCGGTGCCATGCTGGCCGCCATCGTCTCGCGCGCCAAGACCGCCTCCATCAAGGACGAGCTCGCCGGGGGAGCGGGCGGGCTGAGTGCAGCCAGGCTCCGCTCGGCCGTCGAGACCGAGGCGCGGCAGAACGAGGAGATCACCGGCGCCACCACCCCCGAGGGGTGGGCCCGGCTCCTTGGCACCCGAACCTCGCAGATCCTCAGCGTGCGCAGACTCGGCAAGGAGAGCACATGAACGATGTCGGCTTTCAGCCCGGTCCGGTGACGCGACCCGTCGGTCTGGAGACCGAGTTCGGGGTCCTGCGGCCGGGCGACGCCTACGCCAACCCCGTGGTCCTGTCCACCCGCGTGGTGGAGGCCTACTGCGCCGGCGCCGGCGTGCCCACCGTGCGGTGGGACTACGAGGGCGAGGATCCCCTGGCCGACCTGCGCGGCGGCAGGCTCCGGCGCTCCGCCGCCCACCCCAGCCAGCTCACCGACGACCCCGCTCGCCCAGCGCCCTCGGGCGACGCGCCATCGGCCGATGTGGGGGAGACGGCTGACCCTCCGCCGGCCCCCTGGGGGTCGCGCGCCCGCCCCAGCGCCGCCGAGGCGGCGCTGCCCCGGGCCACCACTGCGGTCCTGGTCAACGGCGCCCGCTTCTACGTCGACCACGCCCACCCCGAGTACTCCTCACCCGAGGTCCTCACACCCCGCGACGCCCTGATCTGGGACCGCGCCGGTGAGGTGGTCGCCCGGCGCGCCATGACGGCCCTGGACGACGAGGGCGATCGGGATGGGACACCGGCGGAGATCGTCCTGTACAAGAACAATGTGGATGGCAAGGGTGCGGCCTATGGCTCCCACGAGAACTACCTCGTGCGGCGTGATGTGCCCTTCGAGGAGCTGGCCGCGGTCCTCACCCCCTTCCTCGTCACCCGGCCCGTCATCGCCGGTGCCGGCCGGGTCGGGATCGGGCAGCGCAGTGAGCGCCCCGGATTCCAGATCAGCCAGCGCGCCGACTACGTCGAGTCCGAGATCGGCCTGCAGACCACCTTCAACCGCCCCATCATCAACACCCGCGATGAGCCGCACGCTGACAGCGCCCGCTGGCGCCGCCTTCACGTCATCAATGGTGACGCCAACCGCTTCGACGTTCCCATCTACCTCAAGGTCGCCACCACCGACCTGCTCCTGTGGTTCCTGGAGCAGGCGTACACCGAGGGCTCCGGCCGGTTCACGGAGGCTCTGGCCAGGCTCAAGGACCTGGCCATCATCGGCGACCCCGTGGAGGAGCACTGGGCGCTCTCCCACGACCCCTCCCTGTCGCACGAGCTGCGAACCCAGGCCGGGGCCATGACCGCCCTGGAGGTTCAGCGCGCCTTCCTCGACGCCGTCAGCCCTGCCGTCACCCGTGTGGAGGACGCTCAGGCCCATCGCGCCCTGGCCCTGTGGAGGCAGGTCCTCGACGCCCTGGAGCAGTGGCGCCGCGACGGATCCGGGCCGGCCGCCCAGATGGTGGAGTGGGTCGCCAAGTACGAGCTCTGTGAGGGACTGCGCCGCAGGTCGGGAACCGGCTGGGACGATCCCCGCCTGGCTGCTCTCGACATCCAGTGGGCCGACCTACGACCGGGACGATCCGTCGTCGACAAGCTCGACGCCGCCGGCAGAATCCACCGGCTAGTCACTGACGCGGAGATCCAGCGTGCGGCCGACACGCCTCCCGAGGGCACGCGCGCCGCCGTCCGGGGAACCGCCATCCGCCGTCACCAGCAGATCGTGGGGGCCTCCTGGACCTGCCTCCTCCTCGACGTGCCGGGCACCCCCGCCCTGGCGCGTCTGCGCCTGCCCGACGACGTGGTCGTCAACCCCGATGAGACGGCGACCATCCTGGAGGAAATTGGTCGCCGGGCAGAACCTGAGAGACACTGAGCCTCACAGTGCGCTCACCAGCGGTGCACCGCTGAGCAGGACGAGTGAAGGAGCAACGCATGACGCCGCAGCACGCCAGTCAGTCCCATGGACAGGTCCGCCGCGACGGCGTCGAGACCACCTCAGCGGACACTGAGCAGCAGATCAGAACCGGGACGTCGTCGGCCGGGCAGACCAGTGACGTCGACAGCATCCTCGATGAGATCGACTCGGTCATTGAGACCAACGCCGCGGCCTTCGTCCAGGGCTTCGTCCAGAAGGGCGGCCAGTGAGCATGAGCGGCTCACGGCCCTTGGCGCGGCGCATCATCGGGGTGGAGACCGAGTACGGCATCACCTGCGCCCCCACCACCGACGGCCCTCCTCCCATGGACGCCGACCACGCCGCCCGTGAGCTCTTCGATCCCGTGGTCCAGCGCTCGCGCTCCTCGAACGTCTTCACTCGCGGGGGTGCTCGCCTCTACCTGGATGTGGGCTCCCACCCCGAGTTCGCCACCGCCGAGTGCGATCGCCTTGAAGACGTGCTCGCACAGGACCGCGCCGGTGAGCTCGTCATGGCCGATCTGGCCGAGCAGGCCAATGCGCGTCTGGCCGCAACGGGTGTTCCCGGGCGGATCCACCTGTTGAAGAACAACCGTGATGCCGAGGGCAACGGCTTCGGGTGCCACGAGAACTACCTCGTGCGCCGTCGTGGAGACTTCTGGAACGACGCGCGCACTCTCGTACCCCACCTGGTGACCCGGCAGATCCTCGTCGGCGCCGGCCACATCGCCGCAGACGGGGACACTCGGCGCGCCGCCGACGGGCTGGGGGGCTACGTCTTCTCCCAGCGGGCCGACCAGATGTGGGACGCCGTCTCCTCAGCCACGACCCGCGCCAGGCCGCTCATCAACACCCGGGACGAACCGCATGCCGATGCCGAGCGCTACCGGCGCATGCACGTCATCGTCGGGGACTCCAACATCGCTCAGGGCTCCACCCTGCTCAAGGTGGCGGCCATGGACCTGCTCCTGGACTACCTGGAGCACGGGGGAGAGCTCGGCGACCTGGCCCTGGCCGATCCCATGAGGGCCATTCGCGACACCTGCCATGACATGAGTGGAGGAGTGCTCCTGGAACGGTCGGACGGGCGGACCATCACGCCGTTGGAGATGCAGGCCGAGCACCTCGGGCGTCTACGCGACCACGTCGCGCAGGGCATCGAGATCACTGCTCTCCACGAAGCCGCACTGGATCTGTGGGAACGAGGGCTCCAGGCCCTGCGCCTGCAGCAGCCCGAGCTCGTGGACAAGGAGCTGGACTGGGCGGTCAAGCACCGGCTGCTGACCCGCTACTGCCAGCGGCACGACACCGATCTGACCGATCCCCGGGTGAGTCGCTTGGCCCTGGCCTATCACGACGTCTCTCCCGGTGGGGGACTGCGGCAGCGTCTGGAGGGCGCCGGTCTCCTGCGCCGATTCGTTGACGAAGCGACCTGCCGCCGGGCGGTCGACACCCCGCCCGTGACCACGCGTGCACGCCTGCGGGGCGCGGTCGTCGCCAAGGCCGAGGACCTGCGCTGCGACGTGAGTGTCGACTGGGTGGGCATTCGACTCGACGACGGCGTCTGCTCACCTGTTACCCTGAGTGATCCCTTCTGCGCCGTGGACGAGCGCATCGATGCACTCCTGGAGAGCATGGAGCGTTCGGCAACCGATCCTCCCATCGGGGTGTGAACGGTGAGGCTCACGGCACTGGCAGGGCGACTGACGGAAGACGCAACATGAGTACTACCCCCTCCCCGGATCCCGAAGCGGGCATGCCCCTGACGCGGCGTCAGCGCCGTGCGCTCGAACGTGCTCAGCAGGCCCAGCGGGAGGCTGCGATCGGAGACCTGCCGGCACCCTCCCAGCCCGCTGTCCAGGCACGCCCGGCCGATACCGCCTCCCGCAGTGACCGACCCACAACCGGCACATCGGCGCCTCTCACAGTGCCGCAACCGCAGCCACAGCCGCAGTCCCGGCCTCAGCTCCAGCCTCACGTGCCGGGCAGCAGCCACGATCCTCGCAGCGAGTACATGCCGGCCGCACGAGCCGATCGACGCGATCTCCCACATGGGACCGGGCACCGGCAGGACGAGGTGGTCGCCGAGGCCCGGGAGCCGGAACCGACGCCGCGTCCACGGACCCTGGGCGGCCCGCTGGGGCGTATGCCGCGGGGGCCCCTGGCGGTCGGCCTGATCGGTGTCGTCGTCCTCGCCATGATCCTGGTACCGCTGGCTGTCAACAAGCTCGTCTCCGGAAGGAACGGAACGGGCGCCAGCACAGCGGCTCAGTCGACCGTGTTGGATGGCAACGCTCCCCTCAGCCAGTTGCTGACGGTCAGCGGGCGGGTCGGATCGGGGGTGGCCCCCTCCGTCGAGCTGAACGGCGACGCCTCCTTGTCAGCCCCCGACTCGGTACTGACCGACGTCGTCCAGACCGGGCAGGGGCGCACTGTCTCCGCGGGGACGCCTGTGATCCTGCAGGTCTCACAGTTCTCCGGTCTCAACGGGCGCAACACGACGGGTAACGAAGCGGGGTACAAGCTCTGGCAGGGCCTGCTCGGTCCCGAGGTGGGCGACTACATCAACGCGGCGGTCTCCGGCCAGCGCGAAGGCGCCCGCGTCGTTCTTCGCGAGCCGGCCGAGGAGGAGGACGGCTCCAAGACGACGAAGATCACCGTCGTCGACCTCCTGCCCACTACGGCAACGGGGGAGGCGAAGCAGCCGGCGGAAGGCACCCCCACCGTGACCGAGGGACCGGACGGCTCCATCACCGTCAGCAGCGCCGGACTTCCTGCACCGACTCGAGCCTCCACGGAGATCCTCATCAAGGGCACCGGCCCCCAGATCGGTTCCCAGGACCGGCTTATTGCTCGTACCACAATGGTCAGCTGGACGTCGGGACAACCCCTCGACAAATCGACCTTCGGGAACCAGGAGCAGCCCAAGCAGCTCGACATGAGCAATGCGCTGGTGGGAGTCTCCCAGAACCTGGTTGACATCACGGTCGGCTCCCGGGTGGTCCTCTCGCTGCCCGCTGAGCAGGCGCAGGGGAAGGAACCGGTCGTCGTGGTGATCGACGTCCTGGCCAAGGACCCTGCTCAGCCTTCCGGAGCGTCCGGGGGTCGTGCGGGCAGTGAGTCGAGCGCCATTCCCGGCTCCTCCGCCGGCCCAACATCCAAGGAGCATTCATGAGCGTTGCCATCCGCATCATTCCCTGCCTGGACGTCAAGGACGGTCGGGTCGTCAAAGGTGTCAACTTCCAGGGCCTCAAGGACGCCGGAGACCCCGTGGAGCTGGCCTCCCGCTACTGCGCTCAGGGGGCCGATGAGATCACCTTCCTCGATATCTCGGCCTCCCATGAGGGGCGTTCCACCATGTTGGACGTGGTCTGCCAAACTGCCGAGCAGATCTTCGTGCCCCTGACAGTCGGTGGGGGAGTGCGTTCACTCGATGATGTGGACCTGCTGCTGAAGGCGGGGGCGGACAAAGTCAGTATCAACACCGCGGCCATCGAAGCCCCCTCGCTGTTGACGGAGGTGGCGCGGCGCTTCGGCAACCAGGTACTCGTCCTGTCCGTGGATGCGCGCCGGTGCCCCTCCGGCGTCTCGACGGCCTCCGGCTTCGAGGTCACCACGCACGGAGGACGGACCTCCACCGGCATCGATGCCGTCGCCTGGGCGGTGAGAGGAGTCAAGCTCGGTGCCGGAGAGATTCTCCTGAACTCCATGGATGCCGACGGGGTCACTCAAGGATTCGACACCGAGTTGATCGACGCTGTTCGTCGACAGGTCCAGGTGCCACTCATCGCCTCCGGCGGCGCTGGACGCCCACAAGACTTCGTCACGGCAGCCGACCATGGTGCCGACGGTGTTCTGGCAGCCTCAGTGTTCCACTACGGAGTGACGACCATCCCTGAGGCCAAGAATGCTCTGCGAGACGCGGACCACCCGGTGCGTTAAAAAGTATGGGAGACTGACTGCGGTTGCGGTGCCGGCGTGGTGCCCCGCACCGACACCCTGATAGCGCCCGTGTGGCCGAGCCCAAGGAGAGTGCGTGAGCCACTTCTATTACAATGAGCCCAGTTACTCAAGTGGTGGGAATGGCTGGAGGAATCCAGGCAGCGAGAAGAACTACTTGGGGAACTGGGCCCTTGGCTTGGGGGTTGCGAGTCTTTTCTGTTGCGGAATCATTTTTGGGGTCATCGCGATCGTTTTAGGATTGCAGGCCCAGGCGGCGGCGGATCGAGGTGAGGCCACTAACCGAGGTGCGGGAACCGCTGGAATCGTCATGGGGGTTATCGGATTCTGCGCCACCCTGATTTATCTATTTGTTAGGATGGGAGTCAGATGAGAGCGTGGGCAGGACGTCAGCGCCGCGCTGAGGTGGAGTCGTGAGACGGCTCGATTTGCGTGCGGCTTGAGGTCTGTTATACTTCAGCAACATACTGTCACTGTCAACATCACCGACCCCTATCTACATGGAGAGATGCTATGAGCAACATGGGCCCGTACCCCGACGGTCAGTACAATCAGCAGCCCGGAGGATATGTCCCTGGTGGATTCGGTCCTCGTCCTGATGAGAAGAACTCGTTGGGGAACTGGGCTCTTGGTCTGGGTGTGGCTGGCTTCCTGTGCTGCAGTATCTTCACCGGCATTCCCGCTATCGTTGTGGGTTTTCTGGGGATGCAGGCGGCGAATGAGGGGCGTGCCACCAACAAGGGCATGTCCATTGCGGGTATCGCCTTGGGCGTCCTCTCCATCGTGCTGCTGATCGTTTCCTATGCTACTGGTCTGAATGAGCGGCTCATGAGTGGGTTCGAGTCCTAAGGTCCTCACCTCCCGCCTTCGCTCCGCCGCGCAGGGGCTTTGCCAGTTGTCTGCGCTGCGGGGCGAAGGGTTGTGGGAGCATGTCCATCCGGGCCGATGGGGTGTTCTCCCCGTTGAGATGAGGTTGTTCCCAGGGTGTGATTCGAGTGCTCGTGTAGACTCAGTGCTGCGCTTCACACCAGGGAAGGAATAATGAGCGATTTGAATCCTTATCCGGCGGATCCTTATCATCAAGGAGTTGCTGGTACCCCTTATCCGACCGACTTCGATGGTGTCTCCCAGTCTGCGTCGGCCGTGTCGTCGACCCAGAATGGTTACTACAGCGCGGACGCTCTTGGCGATCAGTCACCCCGCTTCCCGGCAGCGCAGGGAGGCCAGATGGTTCCTTATCCGGGGGATGGCCAGCAGCCGTACAGCCAGGCCTATGGGCAGCCCTACAGACAGCAGTATCCCTATCCGCCGCCTTCTTATGGCCCGTATCCACCATATGGTCAGGGCGCGTACTGGGGGGCGCCTTACGATCCGCGTCGACATGAGGCGAACGCCCTCGGTGGGTGGGCGCTCGGGCTCGGTATTGCGAGTATCGTTGCGAACTGCTTGTCTTTCGGCCTGATCTTGGGCATATCGGCGATCGTCGTCGGAGTCCTGGGAATGCGCGCCGCCAATGAGGGGCGTGCCTCGAACAAGGGGCTGTCGATAGCCGGAGTGGTGACAGGCGCCATTGGCGCTGTCATCGGCGCTTGCTACCTTATGCTGTTTTTTATAGTGATGTTGTCTCAATGAACTGTATGCCTGAAAACTGTTGCGTGACTGCGTCGACGAAGCACGAGCGTCCCGGTGGGCGCGCGGGACACGGAAGGCGGATCGGACTGGGCCTTCTGATGGTTCTGCCCTCCCTTCCCGGTGGCCTCATCGTGCTGCGCGCACTGACTCTGCCTCGCAATTCTCCGGGGCTTCCCGACCTCTGCCCGCTTCACCGCACCACCGGGCTGTGGTGCCCACTGTGCGGAGGCACCCGGGCGACCCGGGAACTCATGCACGGCAACCTGTGGGCAGCCGTGGGTTACAACCCCTTCGCGCTCGTCCTGGAGGTGGTGGTCATGGTGCTGGTGGCGCGCTGGTTGCTCGCATGGCTCCGAGGCCAGCGGCGGCCGCTCGTCACCGGTAGGGAGGGCATCCTTCTCGGGGTGGCGCTGGCCGTTTTCGCGGTGGTGCGCAACCTGCCAGGCATGTGGGTCTACTTCGGCCCTCTGCTCGGCCCTCCGGGCTGAGCAGCACCCGGCGTGCATAATGCGGTTGTGACTCTCGATTCCCAGATCTCTGCGCGCCTGAAGCGCAACGCGGACGGCCTGGTCTGCGCCGTCGTCCAGCAGCACGACTCACGTGAGGTCCTCATGGTGGGGTGGATGGACGATGAGGCGCTTCGGCGCACCCTGGAAGAGGGACGAGTGACCTTCTGGTCGCGGTCGCGGCGTGAGTACTGGCGCAAGGGTGATACGTCCGGACACGCGCAGTACGTCAAGTCCGTTCATCTGGACTGCGACGGCGACGCCCTCCTGATCGAGGTCGATCAGGTTGGA
>ERZ773009.3078-NODE-3078-length-10243-cov-7.349333_pt1 | contig 10243 bp, 10 predicted proteins | sample MGYA00580663_ERZ773009 | MGnify/ENA primary metagenome ERZ773009 (study PRJEB29015, sample SAMEA2737969) | human oral metagenome | biome: human oral; feature: human-associated habitat; material: dental | place: China | collected 2026 ...
TCTACGCGAGCGTCACGGTGCGCGAGCGCTGCCGCGTCGGCAAGCGCTGCGTGCTTCACGCGAACTCAGTCGTCGGCTCCGACGGCTTCGGCTTCACGACGTCGGGCGGCGTTCACACGAAGGTGCCGCAGGTCGGCAACGTCGTCCTCGAAGATGACGTCGAGATCGGCTCGCATGTCGGCATCGATCGCGCTACGACGGGATCGACCGTCATCGGACGCGGCACGAAGATCGACAATCTCGTCCATATCGGGCATAACTGCAAGATCGGCGAGGGAAATCTCATCGTCGCGCAGACGGGCATTTCCGGCTCGACGACGACAGGGCCGAATGTGACCTTCGGCGGGCAGGTCGGTACGGTCGGGCACATCCACATCGGCGGAAATTCCGTCTATGCAGCGCGTTCAGGCATCATCGGCGATATGCCCGAGGGCGTGTTCTGCGCGGGATTCCCCGTGCAGAGCCATCAGGAATGGCTGCGCATGCAGGCGGCGATGAAGCGCCTGCCCGATCTCGTCAAGAAGGTCAAGCAGCTGGAAAAGGCGCTCAAAGAGAGGGACGCGAAGGCATGACGTACTACCTCGTGCGCTTTTTGAGCCGCGTCGTCTGTCTTCTGCCCGGGCGCTTCTGCGATCGTCTGGGACGCGCTCTGGCGCTCGCCCTCTGGCCTTTTCTGCCCGCGCGCAGAAAGAAGCTCGCGGCCTCGCAGGTCGCCATGTGCCTGGGGACGGATGAGCGGGAGTCAGAGCGCATCGCCAAGGAGAGCGCCGTGCGTTTCGGCCCCATGCTCTTCGAGGTTCTGCGCTTTCCCGTCATCGTGCGCAATATGGCAGACTACGTCGAGATCGAGGGAAGAGAGCACTTGGAAGGAGTCCTCGCCCAGGGCAAGGGAGCGGTCATCGCCACGGGACATGCGGGCAACTGGGAACTTATGGGCGGAGCGCTGTCACAGGCGGGATTTCCACTCATCGGCGTCGCCATGCGCCAGAAGGATGCGGCGATGGATCGCTTCATCAACGAGTATCGGCGGCTCGTCGGTATGCACATCATCTACAAGAACGACGTGCGCGAGATGTTTCGCATGATGAAGGAAGGCTGGGTCGTCGGACTTCTTGCCGATCAGGATACGAATCGGCATGACGGCATCGTGCTCGATTTCTTCGGCAAGCCGACGAACTGCGTGCCCGGCCCCGCCGCGATGGCTCGTTCGGCAGGGCTCGGCGTCATCCCCGGATACATCACGCGCAAGGAGGACGGCACGCATAAGATCATCTTCCATGCGCCCGTCGAGGTGCCGCGCACGAAGGACAAGCGCGCTGACATCCGCACGGCCGAGCAGGCGGTCAACCGCGTCTTGGAGCAGCATATCCGCGAGCATCCCGAGGAGTGGTTCTGGCTGCACGATCGCTGGAAGTCGATGCGTGAGGAGTTTTAGGGCTTCTGCTTGCGCGAAAATGAAAAAACCTTTATAATTCAAGGAGAGTCAAAAATTGCAGGCGGAAGGTGGCTTGTGAATTTATGAAGATAGATGCCTTAAGCTCGCAGCGATCTGCGCTGCAGACACTTGAGCGCGATGTGGCTGTGCAGGAACCTGTGCGCAGCGATGCGGACTTCGGAACGGAACTCGCCGATCAGCATGCGGCGTTTTCCGATCGCCAGCTGCAGGAAATCCTGAAGAAGATTGACGAGCAGGGCGCACGCCTTACGAATACGCCGACGTACGATGAGCTCAAGGCGTATCGCGATCTCGTCAAGGATTTCGTCGACGAGGCGGTCGGGCGCATGTATCAGCTTCATGTGCAGGCAGGTTGGGATCGCATGGGACGGCAGAAGGTCTACACGACGGTGCGCAAGATCGATCGGAAGCTCGAAGAGCTTGCGGAAAAAATCCGCACGGGTCAGACGGACGCCCTGGACATCGTGGCGAGTCACGATGCGATTCGCGGTATGCTCGTCGACCTCTATATGTGATGGAGGAGGCGCTTTCCTGGAAGGACGTCCTCGGGCACGAAGGGAATATCCATAGGCTGCGGACCATGCTGCGTGACGGTCGCCTGCCCCATGCGCTCCTCTTTTCGGGGATCTCCGGCGTGGGCAAGAAGAAGGTTGCGCGCCTCTTGGCCGCAGCTTTGCTGTGTGGCAGGGAGAATGCGCCTTGCGGCGTTTGCCCTTCGTGCCGCGCCTTCCTCGCAGGTACGCATTCCGACTACGTTGAGGCGGCGCCCGAGAGCCGCGGCAAGGGCGTGCGCGTCCTGCGCATCGACGCCGTGCGCGAGATTGAGAAGAAGGCCGCGCGAAAGCCACTGCTCTCGGGACGCTTCGTCGTCCTTGTGGACGATGCCGACGCGATGAATGAGGCGGCGGCGAACAGCCTTTTGAAGACTTTGGAAGAGCCGCAGGGCGCAGTCTTCTTCCTGCTCGTGACGGCGAAGCGCACAGCGATTCTGCCGACGATCCTCTCGCGCGTGCGCGACATGCACTTCGGTGCGCTCTCTCCCGAGGGAATTGAAGAGGCACTCCTTGCACGCGGCGTGGAAAGCCGGAAGGCACATTCTCTCGCCATGGCGGCGGACGGCAGTCTCGGTCACGCACTGCTCCTGTTCGAAGGGGGCGGGCTGCAGCTCATGGAGGATGCGGCGCAGACGCTCTTTTCACTTTCCGCGCTCAATATGTTCAGTCTTTGGGCGAAAGCGGAAGAGCTCGGCAAATTGCCGCGCGATCGTGCCGAGGAATGGCTGCTCGCGCTCTCTCGCCTTCTTCGTGACATGCTCGCGCTCCTTTCGGGGCGTGGTAGGCTCTACCATGAGGAAAAGCGCGGGGCTTTGGCTCATGCGCTCGCGGATTTTCCCGAGACGCGCATCTTCGCCTGTCTCGCTCTCGTGCGCGAGACGCTCGGGAGGCTTCGGAGCAACGCAAGCGTTCAGCTCCTCTTTGAAGGGCTTCTGATGCGCCTGCGGGATGCACAGGAGTCGGAACGGTGACGCCGGGCGCGAAAAGCCGCGCTCTCAATAGATGAAGGAGGCAAGGGGTTGCAGACGATTGTGGGCGTCCGCTTCAAGAAAGCGGGCAAGATATATTATTTCAGCCCGGGAAAATACGAACTCGAACTCGACGACGACGTCATCGTCGAGACGGTGCGCGGCATGGAGTGCGGGCGCGTCGTCCTAGGGGCGCGAGAGGTGGAGGAAAACGGCTCTCAAGTCTTGAAGACCGTGCAGCGCAAGGCGACGGAGCAGGATCTTCGCAAGGTCGAGGAAAACCATCGCAAGGAAAAAGAGGCGTTCAAGGTCTGCGAGAAGAAGATCAAGCTGCATGGCCTGCCGATGAAACTCGTCGATGTCGAGTGCACGTTCGACTTGAATAAGATCATCTTCTACTTCACGGCGGACGGGCGCATTGACTTCCGCGAGCTCGTCAAGGATCTGGCCTCCGTGTTCCGCACGCGCATCGAGCTGCGGCAGATCGGCGTGCGCGACGAGGCGAAGCTCATGGGCGGCATGGGCTGCTGCGGCAGGCCGCTTTGCTGCTCGATGTTCCTCGGCGACTTTGCGCCGGTGTCCATCCGCATGGCGAAGGAGCAGAACCTCTCGCTGAATCCGGCGAAGATCTCGGGCATCTGCGGCAGGCTCATGTGCTGCCTCAAGTACGAGTGCGCGGGCTACCAGAAGAGTTGCCCGAAGCGCCGCCCGAAGCCGCCGAAGCAGGGCAGCCGCGTGGCGTCGGCGGAAGGCGAGGGCAAGGTCATCTCACTCAATGCGCAGAGGCGCACGGCGACGATCCTGCTCGACTCGCACAAGACGCTCGTGGCGGCGTGGGAGGACATCATTGCCGTCGAGCAGGAGGATAAGGCGTAGATGGGGCGTGTGGCGCCCCTTGCCGCCTGGCAGGCGGCAAGCAAAGAAGGGGAGCGCCTCGACGATTTGCAGCACGCGGGGCGGCGCATCATCCAGAACCGCCTGGCGGCGCGCTTCTCGCTCGACGCCGTGCTGCTCGCGCGCTTCGTCGAGCTCAAGCGAGGCGAGCGCGTCCTTGAGCTCGGCACGGGCACGGGCGTCATTGCGCTTCTCATCGCTGAAGCGGGCATCGCCGTCGACGCTGTGGAGCTCGATCCTTTGATGGCAGAGCTCGCCGCGCGCAACGTGCGCCTGAACGGTCTCGCCGACTGCGTGCGCGTTCGCGAGGGGGACTTTCGCGCGATCGAAGCGCTTTACGCGCGCGAGAGCTTTGACTGCGTCCTCTGCAATCCGCCGTGGTACCCGCTCGGGCGCGGCAAGATCGGGCGCAGCGCGAGGGCGCGCCACGAGCTCACGGCGACGCTCGCCGATACCGTCAAAGCCGCGCGCTCGGCGCTTCGCTATGGCGGTCGCTTCGCGCTCGTCCATCTGCCCGAGCGGCTCGATGAGATTTTTTTTGCCCTGCAGGCAAACGGCATGGCGGCGCATCGCCTGCAGTTCTTCCAGCCGCGCGCGGACGCCGCGCCGCGCTTCGTGCTCATGGAAGCTGTCGTCGGCAGAGCGGCGGGCGCACTGAAGGTCTTGCCGCCGCTCATCGGTGCGGCGTGGCAGACAGCAAGCGGCATGGACGCTGAGTAAACGTCCATGCCGCTATTTTTATGACAGTAGAGGAGGGTGCGTATGGCGCAGACGGAAAATGGCGGGAAAAGCCTGCCGCAGGAAGGGGCTTCGCAGCGCCCTGCAAAGGGAACGCTCTACCTCGCGGCTACGCCCATCGGCAACCTGGAGGATATGAGTTTTCGCGCGGTGCGTCTCTTCAAGGAAGTGCCGCTCATCGCAGCGGAGGATACGCGCCACACGCGCAAGCTGCTCGCGCGCTACGACATCCATACGCGCCTCACGAGCTACCACGAGCACAACAAGCTGGAAAAGGGGCCTCAACTCGTCGACTTCCTGCTCGCCGGCAACGACCTTATATGCGTCAGCGACGCGGGTTTGCCGGGCATCGCCGACCCCGGCAGCCACCTCGCCGAGCTTGCCATCGCCGCAGGAATCGCTGTATCGCCCCTGCCCGGCGCCAACGCGGCGCTCTCGGCGCTCATCTGCTCGGGGCTCGACACGCGCCGCTTCACCTTTGTCGGCTTCCTGCCGCGCACGACGGCAAAAAGCCGCGAGCTTCTCGCGGAGCTCGCGGCTCGATCGGAAACGCTGCTCTTCTACGAAGCGCCGCACCATCTGAAGGCGACGCTTGCAGCGCTCGCCGCCGCCTTCGGCGGCGAGCGCCCCGCAGCTGCCGCGCGCGAACTGACGAAGCGCTACGAAGAATTTCGCCGCGGCACGCTCATAGAACTTCTGGCGCACTACAGCGAGGAAGAGCCGCGCGGCGAATTCGTCCTCGTCGTAGCAGGTGCGGGCGACGAGGTGCAGGAAAACGCGCCGCAAGAAACGCCCCAAGAGCTTGTACGGCAGCTTATGGCAGAAGGCATGGCGAAGAAGGAAGCCATGCGGGAAGCGGCAAAGCGCCTCCATCTGAGCCGCCGCGACGTCTATCAGGCTTTGTTGGAAGAGTGACGGGGCTTTAGTAGCGTTTACATAGGACACTTTATTCGGATGCTGTTTTCTGAGACGGCGTTCCGCATCTCGGATGCAGGTGCAATTCTTGTCGGTTGACGGCAGATTATAGTATAATACAAGCAGAAAGGTGGATTCGATGAGAACTACAAAACGCACCTATAAAGATTCCCTTTTCCGTGATATCTTCAATAATGTGCAAAGGCTTCCACAGATTTATGCGTCATTGGAAGGTGAAATGGTAGAAGCAGATGATATAAAACTGACAACGATGGATGAGATCTTTTTCGACAGCGAGAAGAATGACGTAAGTTTCATCGTCAAGAATCACCACATCATCCTGCTTGAACACCAAAGTACTGTGAACGCCAATATGCCGCTTCGTATCCTCTGGTACATCGCGGAACTCTATCGCCGATACGTCGATCCGAAATCTCCCTATCATTCAAAAATCATCGCCCTGCCCGCACCGAAGTTCTATGTTTTCTATAATGGCAGGATACAAATGCCTCCACGATGGCAGCTGTGCCTGTCCGATGCTTTCGGTGAGAATGAAGGTGCGATGGAGTTGGTTGTCGAAGTCATAAATATTAACGAGGACGCGGGAAACGAAATTCTCGCTCGATGTGCCTCGCTCAAATCCTACAGCGCATTCGTTGCTAAGGTGCGTCGAAGCGTGCACGAAGGCAAAGCCTTGGATGAAGCTGTACCCGAGGCGATACGTTATTGTATGGAGAATGATTATCTGGTGGAATATTTCAAGGAAAAACAAGAAAGTGAGGTTTTCGATATGGTGAATTTCCAATGGGATGCAGATCTTGCCTTGGAGGTTCGGGCGGAAGAGGCTCGTGAAGAGGGTTTGTCGCAAGGCATGGTGATTTCTATTCGCAGCATGATGGAGAACTTGAACCTCACCATGGAGAAAGCGATGGACGTCCTGCAAATTCCTGCTGCGGAGCGCTCAAAGTATGCGGCGCTCGTCAAAGGCGTCGAGGTCTGATCCTTGGCAGACGGATAAGAAAAGAGGGCTGTGCATAAGTCAAAATCGACTCATGTACAGCCCTCTTAAGTTGCTCCAAACGGTTCGCTTATGAGTGATGCAGGACACTGTAAGGAGGCACGAGGATGTGTTCGGCAACTTTTTATAAATCTTCCTTTTTCAACTCCTCCGCACATTTCCGGCAGACGTTGCGGCTCTTGAAGAGAGCTACGTCGTCGGCGCTGCCGCAGAAGATGCAGGTGCAGGTCGGCTCGTATTTCCGAAGCACGATGCGATCCTCGTCGGTGTAGATTTCCAGGGCATCGCGCTCTGCGATGCCGAGCGTGCGGCGCAGCTCGATCGGTATGACGACGCGACCGAGTTCGTCGACTTTTCTGACGATTCCTGTGGCTTTCATAGCTATCTCCTCCTTAGAAGCAGGCCAGCCAACTGCGGGGAAATAGTCATTCAACGTGCAAAAGCAGAGTTGAGTGATTATTACAGGTTTACAGTATTTACATGAAGAAACATTTTTTGACTTAAAATGTATACTTTTTCCTTTGCTTACAGTATAGCATTTTCAAGAGAATGTTTCAAGTGAAATAATTAAGAAGAAATAATAAATCTATACAGGAAGGACACTGTAATTTTTCTAGAGGACATAGTGAGAGAGGAGGTGCTTTGAGGCTGAATCTTCAAGGAAGGGTTGAATGTATCGGCGCTTTCTCAATGCTTGGAGCTTGAAAATCTTGCATAGGAGAACAAATTTATTCTATAATAGGGGAGATATATAAATGCGGCATCATGCCGTTGAGGAGGCTTTTTTGATGACAAGGAAATCATTCTACATAACGACGCCGATCTACTACCCGAGCGCGAAGCTGCATATCGGGCACGCGTACTGCACGACGATCGCCGATGCTGTCGCACGCTTCAAGCGGCTGACCGATCACGATGTGTTCTTTCTCACGGGAAGCGACGAGCACGGGCAGAAGATCCAGCAGAAGGCAGAGGAGGAGGGCGTGACGCCCATCGCCTACGTCGACAAGATCGTTGCGGGATTTCAGGGACTTTGGCAGAAGCTCCACATCTCGAACGACGATTTTATCCGCACGACCGAGGAGCGCCACCAGCGCGTCGTGCAGGAGGTCTTCCGCCGCATCTACGAGAAGGGCGACATCTACAAGGGCAAGTACAAGGGGCTTTACTGCACGCCGTGCGAGAGCTATTGGACGGAGCGCCAGCTCGCGGACGGCAAGTGCCCCGACTGTGGGCGCGAGGTGGCGGAGGTCGAGGAAGACGCCTATTTCTTCAAGATGTCGCACTATGCCGACCGCGTCCTCGCGTACATCGAGGAGAATCCCGACTTCATACAGCCCGTCTCAAGGCGCAACGAGATGATCAACTTCATCAAGCAGGGGCTTGAAGATCTGTGCATCTCGCGCACGTCGTTCGACTGGGGCATCCCCGTGCCGATCGCACCCGATCATGTCATCTACGTTTGGTTCGACGCTCTGACGAATTACCTGACGCCGATCGGCTTCTTGGACGATCCCGAGAAATTTGAGAAGTATTGGCCGGCCGACGTTCACCTCGTCGGCAAGGAGATTGTGCGCTTCCATTCGATCATCTGGCCGTGCATCCTCATGGCGCTCGATCTGCCGCTGCCGAAGATGGTATACGGCCACGGCTGGCTCATCGTCGACGGCGACAAGATGTCGAAGTCGAAGGGCAACGTCGTCGATCCGCTTCTTCTCATCGACGAGTTCGGCGCCGACGCCATCCGCTACTTCCTGCTGCGTGAGATCAACCTCGGGCAGGATGGCAACTTCTCTCGCGACGCGCTGATTATGCGCATCAATGCCGACCTCGCGAACGATCTCGGCAACCTCCTGCACCGCACGCTGAATATGATCGGCAAGTTCCAGGGCGGCGTCGTGGAAAAAGCGCTCGGCGAAAGCGCGATTGACCGCGCCTTCCTTGACGAGGCGCAGAAAACGATCGACGCCTATGAGCGCGAGATGGAAGGCATGAAGCTGCAGAGTGCCATCAAGACGACGTGGGCGTTCATCAGCCGCGCCAACAAGTACATCGACGAGACCATGCCGTGGGCGCTCGCCAAGGATGCGGCGAAGAAGCAGGAGCTGACGAATACGCTCTACAACCTCGCCGAGAGCCTGCGCCGCATCAGCGTCCTCATCGAACCCTTCATGCCCGAGACGGCGGCGAAGATCTGGCGTCAGCTCGGCATCGCCCAGGACTTTTCTGCCGTGCGCCTTGCCGATGTGCGCGCGTGGGGCGGCTTCCCGGCGGGCACGCATGTGGCAAGCCCCGAGCAGCTCTTTCCGCGCATCGAAGTGGCGGAGGAAAAGCCTACGGCAGAGGGGAGAAAAGGCTCTACCACAAAGTCCCAGGAGCCGCAGAAAAAGCAGAAGGCTGAGAAGGCGAAGCATGACGCTCCGGCAGATGGCATCATCACGATCGAGGAGTTCCGCCGCGTGGATTTGCGCGTCGCTGAAATTTTGCGGGCGGAGCGCGTGCCCGATACGGAAAAGCTCATGCGCCTGCAGGTGAGCCTCGGCGGCGAAGAGCGTGAGATCGTCTCTGGCATTGCTGAGTTCTATACGGCAGAAGAGCTCGTGGGCAAGAAGATCATCCTCGTCGCGAACCTCAAGCCCGCGAAGATTCGCGGCATTCGCTCGCACGGCATGCTGCTGTGCGCGAAGAGCGAGGGCAGCCTGACGCTCGTCGAGGTCGACGCGCCCGCAGGAAGCGCGGTGAACTGATGGAGCTCATCGATTCCCATGCGCACCTTGACTGCGAGAAGTTCGACGCCGATCGCGCCGCCGTCATCGAGCGCGCCATGGAAAACGGCGTCGTCAAGATCGTTACGATGGGGGACAATCTCGCCTCCTCGGAGCGGAGCGTCGCGCTCGCCGAGGCGTTCGACCCCGTCTATGCGGCGGTCGGCATTCACCCGGAAGAGGCGCAGCCCATGACGGCGGCGGACGACGATCGTCTCGCCGCCTGGGCGGCGCAGGAAAAGGTCGTCGCCATCGGCGAGATCGGTCTCGACTACTATTGGGAGAAGGACGAGGAGAAGCGCGCCCTGCAGCGCGCCGTCTTCGTGCGTCAGCTCGATCTCGCGCGCCAGCTCAAGATGCCCGTCTGCATCCACGACCGCGAGGCACACGGCGATATGATGAAGCTCCTCAAGGCGGAGGGCAGGGGTCTGCGCGGTGTGCTCCACTGCTATTCGGGCAGCTGGGAGATGGCGGCGGAGCTCCTGAAGGGCGAGTGGTACTTCGGCATCGACGGCCCCTTGACGTACAAGAACGCCGCGAAGCTGCCCGAGATCGTGCAGCGCCTGCCGGCGGAACGCATTCTCGTTGAGACGGATTCCCCCTACCTTTCTCCCATGCCGTTTCGCGGCAAGAGAAACGAGCCTGCCCACGTACTCTACGTCGCGAAGAAGGCGGCAGAACTGCGCGGCGAGAGCCTCGAAGCCTTCGCACGGGCGACGCGCGAGAACACGCGCGACCTGTACGGAATTTGAAAGAAAATTTGATTTAATATGACATTAATAAAGAAGTGGTGGGAGCCTGTAATAAAAGGGCTTTCACCACTTCTCTTTTCCCTAAATATGGTGCTTAATTCCATCTGAGTGGGGCATATATTGACAAAGGGGGAGAATGGTGCTAGAATAAGCCTGTCGTTAGATTTCTAAGGGGGGATTGAA
>ERZ773009.3084-NODE-3084-length-10234-cov-2.589842_pt1 | contig 10234 bp, 9 predicted proteins | sample MGYA00580663_ERZ773009 | MGnify/ENA primary metagenome ERZ773009 (study PRJEB29015, sample SAMEA2737969) | human oral metagenome | biome: human oral; feature: human-associated habitat; material: dental | place: China | collected 2026 ...
GAGAGGATCTCGGCCTCAACCTCACGCATGCGGGCGGAGACCTCGACGGCGCGGGCAGCAGCCTCCAGCTCCCGCAGGTGCTCCTCCTCGGGGGCATCGGGCTCGTCCTCCCCATAGTCATCCTCATCGTCCGCGAAATCGGAGCGGCGAGGAAGGAAAAAGCAGAGGACCGTGGCGATCAGGTACAGGCTCCCGTAGATCCAGAACTCGGAGGGAGAGACGATGCAGAGCAGGGCCCCCAGCATCAGATAGACACTGCCCATCCGGTTCCGGTTGAAGGCGACGATCCCGCCGATCATGGCAAAGACGGCGGAGGCGATCGTCAGAGATCCGACCAGCCACGGCGGCATGGATCCGGAGCTCACCGGAAAGAGGCCGAAGAGCATGAACACGCTGTGAATCATCGACAGAACAAACGTTCCCAAGGATAACGCCAAAACAATCCAACGCATCGTTCTTTCCTCCAGGACGGCAAAACTGTTCTCCCGCCTCCTGCACCGACGCGGCACAAAAGGACATGGAGCCGGACCGCCGCAGACTTGAACCCGTCAAACCCGTCTTCCTCGCGAGAACGAAAGCTCCTCCTGCTGCGAGACCTCCGGCAGACGCTTTTTTAATTTACACGAAAAGACGGAAATCACAACCCCAAAGAGGCTGAAGCCGCCGAATCATCCTTACACGTCGGCCTGGGCCGCGCGCCGAATGCGGTCCCTCAACCCCAGACCGACACCCGACGCGGGGGGCCATTGGACCACGATCCCGAGGACCCCGTCGGACTCCATGGCCCGAAACCCCGCAAAAAGCCCGCGGGCGTAGTTCTCCAGCGAGTCGAAGCGAAGGGACCGCGCGAAGGGCGCGGGCGGCGGCGTCAGCCCCATGAACCCGCACCGCCCGGGGTCCACCCCCTCGGGCAGCGGGGCCCCCTCCTCCCAGATCCGGACCGGGACGAAGGGCGCGTAATGGCGATAGCGCGTCCCAGGGGACCGCGCGCTCGGGACCTCCGGGCGGCCGAGGGGCACACCCAGAAAATCCTCCAGCGCCTCCCGCGAGAGCCCTCCCGGACGAAGCAGGAGCGGCGGCTCGGCCGTCATGTCCAGCACGGTGGACTCGATCCCCACGGACACGGGCCCGGCGTCGAGGATCATATCGGCCCGCCCCCCGAGGTCCTCCCACACGCTGTCCGCATCCGTGGGACTGGGGCGCCCGCTCAGGTTGGCGCTGGGCGCCGCCAGCGGGAACCCGGCCGCCTCGATCAGGGCGGCGGCGACGGGATGGTCCGGCATCCTGAGGGCCGCCGTATCGAGCCCCCCCCGCGTCGCGGCGGGCACGATGGGTTGGGCCGGAAGCACCAGGGTCAGGGGGCCGGGCCAGAAGGCCGACATGAGGCTCCGAGCCCGCGGGGTCGGACGGGCCAGCCGCTCGGCCTCCTCCCTGCACGCCAGGTGCAGGATCAGAGGGTTGTCGGAGGGCCGCCCCTTCGCGCGGTAGATGCCCCGGACCGCATCGGCGTTCAGGGCGTTCGCCCCCAGCCCGTAGACGGTCTCCGTCGGAAAGGCGACCAGGCCGCCGCGCCTCAGGACCGCGGCGGCCTCCCGCAGGACGGCGGGATCGGGGTTCCAGGGATCGACCGGAACGCGAAGGGTGTTCATGCCCCGCCGCCGTCCCGGAATCTCTCATGAAAGCGCTCCCGGAACTCCGGGAAGGTCCCGGCCAGTATGGCCTCCCGCGCCCTCTCGGCGAGGCTCACGGCGGCGCGCAGGTTGTGCCAGGTGCACAGGCGCGCCGCCAGGATCTCCCCGCACCGGTACAGGTGCCGCAGATAGGCCCTCGTGAAGTTGCGGCAGAGATAGCAGTCGCACTCGGGGTCCAGGGGGGAGAAGTCGCGCTCGTACCTCTGAGCCTTGATGTTGACCCTCCCGAAGGAGGTGAAGAGGGTCCCGTTGCGCCCGTTGCGCGTGGGGAGCACGCAGTCGAACATGTCCACGCCCCTGGCGATGCCCTCCACGATGTTCGGCGGGTAGCCCACCCCCATCAGGTAACGCGGCCTCTCCTGCGGCATGACGCCGTTCAGGAGGTCCAGGATGCGGTACATGACGTCGTGGGGCTCCCCCACCGAGAGCCCGCCGATCCCGTACCCGGGGAAGTCCATCGCCGTGATCTCCCGGGCGCTCCGCAGCCGCAGGTCGTCGTAGACGGAGCCCTGGACGATCCCGAAGAGGGCCTGGTCCTCCCTGGTATGGGCGGCCCGGCACCGTCCGGCCCACAGCGTGGTGCGCTCCAGGGCCGTCGTCGCCTGTTCGTGCGTCGCCGGGAAGGGACCGCACTGGTCGAAGCACATGGCGATGTCGCTGCCCAGAAGCTCCTGAACCCGCATCGCCCACTCGGGAGACATCACGTGTTCGGAGCCGTCCAGATGGGACCGGCAGCGCACGTCCCGGTCCGTAACCTTGTTGAGCTGCGCGAGCGAGAAGACCTGGAAGCCCCCGCTGTCCGTCAGGATGGGCCGCTCCCAGCCCATGAAGCGGTGAAGCCCCCCCGCCTCGGCGACGAGCTCGGCCCCGGGCCGAAGGTAGAGGTGGTAGGTATTGCCCAGTATGATCTGGGCCCCGATCTCCTCGAGCTCGGGGGGAGTCATGGCCTTCACCGTGGCCTGCGTCCCCACCGGCATGAACACCGGCGTCCCGATGACACCGTGGGGCGTCGTCAGGGTTCCGGCACGCGCGCCCGTCCGGGGACAGACCGCCTCCAGCCTGAACTCAAACATGGGAACGCCCCCATCCGAAGAAAGTACGGGCGTTCTCCTCCACCTGACCGGCCAGCGTCTCGAGCGCCACGCCCCTCGCCGCGGCGACGGCCTCGTAGGCGTACCGCACGTAGGAGGGCTCGTTGAGCTTTCCCCGGAAGGGCCTGGGGGCCATCCAGGGACAGTCCGTCTCCAGCAGCAGCCGGTCCGACGGGATTCGGGCTGCGACCTCGCGGAGCTCGTCGCTCCGTGCCCAGGTCACGGCCCCGCCGATGGCGCACCGGGCCCCGAGCCCAAGGACCCTGTCGAGGTACCCGAGGCCCCCGCTGTAGCAGTGGAAGAGCAGCTTCAGGGAGCTCCGCATTCCGGGCTCGAGCCCCTCCAGCATGGACAGCGCGTCGTCCATCGCGTCCCGGACGTGCAGCACCAGCGGCTTCCGGACGGCCGCCGCCCACTCCAGGTGCATCCGGAACACGGAGCGCTGCACGTCGCGGGGGGAATGGTCATAATAGTAGTCCAGCCCCGCCTCCCCGAGCGCGACGACGCGCTCGTCCGCGGCCAGGGCCAACAGCGCCTTCGGCAGGCCGTCCGCATAGCGGGACGCCTCGTGAGGGTGGACCCCGACCGCCGCGTAGACGCCGCTCTCCCTGAAACGATGGGCCATCCCGACCGCCTCCCGGCTGTCCTCCAGGTCGCAACCGACGACCACCATGCGCCCGACCCCGGCCTCGGCGGCACGGCGGACGAGCGCGTCGGCGTCCTCCCTCAGCTCGTCGGAGTTGAGATGGCAGTGGGAGTCAATCAGCATGGAAAAACCTCCAAAGCCTCAAGATAACGAACATGGGGCTCCGCCCCACACCCCGCCCAGGGGACGCGTCCCCTGGGAACCCCGGACGGGAACTATCCAGGAAAACACTGATTTTATCCACGAAGCCCCCCTATCAATGAAAACATCGCAGAAAGGCCCCGAAAAGCTCCGGGTCCGCGCTCATGCGCTCCTCGTAAATCGTGCGGCAGCGCGCCACGTCCGCGGCGATCTGCTCCGTCAGACGCGCGGCATCCGGGAAGCGCCGCTCGGGCCTGAGCCGCTCAAGGAAAAACACGGCCAGCTCCGCCCCATAGAGGTCCCCCTCGAAGTCCAGGACGAAGACCTCGGCGCGCCGCTCGTGGACATCACCGAAGGTCGGGTTGCGGCCCATCGAGAGAGCGCCGCAGCACCACCGCCCCCGCACAATCAGGGACACGGCGTAGACGCCGTCGGCCGGAAGCGTCCTCGGTCCTCCGATGTTCAGGTTCGCCGTCGGGTATCCCAGCCTGCGCCCCCGCTCGTCCCCGTGCAGGACGTCCGTCCTGAGGAACCAGGGGTACCCCAGGTCGGCCGCGGCGCCCAAGACATCCCCCCGCCGCACTCGGCCGCGTATCGCGGAGCTGGAGATTTTTCCCCCACCCTCGCCTTCCAGCAGGTCCTCCGCGAAGAACGCCGCTCCGTCCTCGCGGCAGAACGACTCGAGGAGGGACGCCGAACCCCTCCCCTCGAACCCGAACCGAAAATCCCTGCCCACGACGATGCCCTCCACGTCCGTCAGGCGTTTCAGCTCCACCCAGAAATCGCGGGGGGAGAGGTTCCTCAGGCGCTCGTCGAACGGGAGGACGATCAGGTGCGGGATCCCCAGGACACACCGGATGAGCTCCCATTCTCCCGAGTTGAAGAGGGTCGAGCGCATCGTCCCCAACACGAGCCCCGGGTGCGGGGAGAAGGTCGCAACCCCCCAGTCCGTGCCCATGGAACGCGCCATGGACCGGGCCCGGTCCAGAAGGCGGACATGTCCGCGATGAAAGCCGTCGAAGGCACCAAGGACCAGGATCATGTCCCCTCCGCCTCATCCCGAACAAAGATGTTGGCCCGGGGCCTCAGCAGAATCTCTCCCCCGTCCTTCTCCCCGGCCTCCCTGTCGACAAAGCCGATCATCCCGGCCCCCTCGACGCACAGGCCGCCCGCGAGCCCCACGGTCCCGGGGACATAGCGGCCGGCCTCCCGCAGGGGCACGGGAAGGCCGTTCCGAAGGCGCGCCTCCGCCCGCTCCGTCAGGAGGATCCGGTGGAAGGGGGCGACGGCCTCCCTCGGGGAGCGCAGCGGCACGCCGGGGTCCGGGGGGAAGGACAGGGCCTCCGAGACGAGGAAGGGGCCGATCGAGAGGCGGCGCAGGGCCTCGATGTGGGCGCCGCAGCCCAGCCTGGCCCCGATGTCCCGCGCGAGGCTGCGGATATAGGTGCCCCTGCCGCAGACGACCTCGATCTCGACGCAGCCGTCCGCCAGAGCGGAGCGGCGGCGGACGCTCTCCATCATCACCGGCCGCTCCGGCAGGGCTCCGCCCCGCCCGGAACGGGCCAGACGGTGCGAGGGCTCCCCGTTCACCTTCAGGGCGGAGATCTCGGGGGGACGCTGCATCCTCATGCCCCAGAAGGAGGGCAGGATCCGGTCGAGGGCGGCCTCGTCCGCGCAGGCGGCATCGCCGCGGAAAACCACCTCGCCGGTTCGGTCGCAGGTGTCCGTCTCCGCCCCCAGGCGCACCGACGCCCTGTAGACCTTGGGAAGCCGCATCACGTAGTCCGAGAGGCGCGTCGCGGACCCCACGAGGACGACCAGGAGCCCCGAGGCCGTGGAGTCCAGGGTTCCGGCATGCCCGACGCGCACGCCCTTGCCGAAGGCCCGCCGCACCCGGGCGACACAGTCCGTGCTCCGGACGCCCTCCGGCTTGTCAATGAGCAGCAGCCCATTCGGCATGGCGTTCTTCCAATGCGGACCGAACCTTTCGCACGACGTCCTTCACGGTGCCCTCCAGGGTCGCCCCGGCGGCCCTGGGGTGCCCGCCCCCTCCGAGACTCCGGGCGACGGCCGCGGCCGGGACCGTGCCCTCCTCGGATCGAAAACTGATCTTGACCCGCCCCGGCTCCAGCTCGGAGAGGATCATGGCGAAACGGACCCCACGGACTGTCAGCAGCTGATTGACCAGCCCCTCGGTGTCCGCGGCCTGAGAGCCCGTCTCGGCGAAGTCGCCGTGCGAGAGCCACGACAGGGAGAACTCCCCGTCCTTCCCCCAGACCTCGATGCGGGAGAAGGCCTGCGCCCAGAGCGCCATGGCCTTCAGCGATCGGTTGTGGTAGATATGCGCCTCGATCCGCGACGGGTCCACCCCCAGCTCCAGGAGGTCCGCCGCCATGCGGTGAGCCCGCGGCGTCGTGTTGCTGAACATGAAGGCCCCGGTGTCCGTGACGAGCCCGGTATACAGGCTCTCAGCAATGGCCGTCGTCACCTTCCAGCCCTCCGACCTGAAAAGGCGGTACAGGAGCTCCGTGGTCGAGAAACAGGAGGGGTCGACGCAGTTCAGGGTCCCGTATCGGGAGTTGTCCTCGTGGTGGTCCAGGTTCAGGACGACCGTCCCCGGAGCGCGGCCCCCGACGCCCCGGACCCCGCGCTCCTCGTTCGAGGAGTCCAGAAAGACATAGAGCTCCCCCGTATCGTCAAAGGCGAGCTCCTCGCAGGAAAGGTATTCGTCCGTGTGGGGCAGGAAGCGGTACGGCATGGGAAGCGACGCGTCGGGCCCCATCCAGCGCACCCGGCGCCCCAGGAGCGCACCGGCCTCGAAGAGCGCCGACGCCGAACCGACGGCGTCCCCGTCGGCCTTCTGGTGGATGAACAGCGTCCAGCGGGGGAACGCCCTCAGAAGTGCGGACACCTCGGAAAAACAGGGCGCGGAACGCTCAGTCATCCGTCTCCTCCTCCGAACCGCCCTCCTGCTCGGGAAGGGAGTCGAGCCCCAGGCGATGCAGGATCCCGTCGATCCTCTCCCCATAGTCCACGCTCCGGTCCGGGACGAAATCCAGGGCCGGGATATGGCGCAGGGTCAGGACCTGGCCCAGCAGGGTCCGAAGCACCCCCTTCACACACTGGAGCTCCTCCTGGAGGGCGGCGCGCCGGTCCGGGTCCACGGCGGTGAAGAACACCCGCGCGTGTTCCAGGTCCCGGGAACATTCCACGCCCGTGATGATGGCGTCCTTCACGGCCTCGTTCTTGATGCGGTGCTCCAGCAGAAGGGCGATCTCCCGCTGAAGCTGCTTGTTGATTCGCGCCATGCGAAACGTCCCCAAACCCCTTCACCCCTTTATTCCTTCCGATCCCGCCGCCCCGTTCGGTTTACAGACTGCGCTTCTCCTCGACGACCTCGTAGACCTCCAGGACGTCGCCGACCTCGAAGTCCTGGAACCCCTCGAGCGCGATGCCGCAGTCGAACCCCGCCTTGACCTCGCGGGCCTCGTCCTTGAAGTGACGGAGCGTCGCGATGCCGCCGTCCCAGATGACGATCCCAGCGCGCACGACGCGCACCCGCGCGCTGCGGCGGACCAGCCCCTGCATGACGTGACAGCCGGCGATCTTGCCCGCCTTCGGGATCTTGAAGATCTCCCGGATCTCCACCTCGCCCAGACGCTCCTCCCTGAGGTTGGGCTTCAGGAGCCCGCTCATCGCGGCCTTGACGTCGTCAATGACGTCGTAGATGATGTTGTAGGTCCGGATCTCCACCCCGCTCACCTCGGCGGCCCGCCTGGCGTTGGCGTCCGGACGGACGTTGAAGCCGATGATGACCGCGTTGGAGGTCGAGGCCAGCATCACGTCGGACTCCGCGATGCGCCCGACGCCCCGGTGCACGATGGTGACCCCCACCTCGTTGGTTGCCAGCTTCTCGAGGGAGGCGGCCAGGGCCTCCAGGGAGCCCTGCACGTCGCACTTCACCACAAGGCTGAGCTGCGGGATCTGACCCGACTGCATCTGGGCGTAGAGGTCCTCCAGGGACGCCCGCTTCGACGGGGCCCCCGCGTCCCGCTCGCGGGCACGGCTGTCCGCCAGGGCGCTGCGCGCCTCGCGCTCGCTCTTCACGACGGTGAAGGTCTCCCCGGGCTGCGGGACCTCGTCCAGCCCCAGGATCTCCGCGGGGATGCTCGGGCCGGCCTTCTTGATCGGCTTGCCCGCCCAGTCGAACAGGGCCCTCACCTTTCCCCACGCCGACCCGAAGAGGACGATGTCGCCGCGCTGCAGCGTGCCCTGCTGCACGATGACGGTCGCCACGGGGCCCTTGCCCTTGTCCAGCTGGGCCTCCACGACGACGCCCGAAGGGGACGCCCCGGGGTTCCCCTTCAGCTCCTGCATCTCCGCGACCAGGAGCACCATCTCCAGAAGCTGGGGGATGCCGTCGCCCGTCTTGGCGGAGACGTCCACCATCACCACGTCGCCGCCCCACTCCTCCGGGACCAGGCCGACGTCCGCAAGCTGCTGGCGGACGCGGTCCGGCTTGGCCGCGGGCTTGTCCACCTTGTTCACCGCCACCACGATCGGGACCTTCGCCGCCTTCACGTGGTCGATCGCCTCCCGCGTCTGGGGCATGACCCCGTCGTCGGCGGCCACGACCAGGATGACGATGTCCGTCACGCTCGCGCCCCGCGCGCGCATCGCCGTAAAGGCCTCGTGTCCGGGGGTGTCCAGGAAGACGATCGGCTTCTTGTCGTGCGTGACGATGTAGGCGCCGATATGCTGCGTGATCCCCCCGGCCTCCTGCGCGGTCACGTTGGCGTGGCGGATGTGGTCCAGCAACGTCGTCTTCCCGTGGTCCACGTGCCCCATGACCGTGACGATGGGAGGACGCTCCGTCAGGACGGCCGGCTGCCCTGCGGGCTTGGGCTTCGCGTCCCGTTTCGGCCCCTTCCCGGCCTCCCCCTTCCCCTCGGCCTCGGGCTTCTCCTCGGGCCGAAGGACGAACTCCACCCCGAAGGCCCCCGAGAGGACCTCCCGAACCTTAGCGTCGGCGGACGCGGTCGCAGGGACCATCAGGCCGGCCTTCATCAGGGCCTTCACCGCCTCCGCGCTGGAGACCCCGATCTTCTCCGCCGCGGCCTTGATCGTGGCCCGTTCCCCGATCTCGACCGTCCTCCTCCCGTCCCCGCCGGCCCCGGCCTCCGGCTTCGCCCCGCCCGCCGGAGAGGACAGGGCGTCCTCCACCAGCTGAGCGGTCTCGCCGTCGATGGAGCTCATGTGCGTCTTCACCTCGACGCCCAGATCCTGCAGCACCTTCATCAGGTCCTTGTTGCTCTTCCCCAGCATCTTCGCCAATTCATAAACCCGTATTCTGTTGTTCAAGGGCACGTCCCCCTTCCCCAAGCAAGACCTTTATCCTATCCGCCAGGCCGCTCCGGCCCGGCAGGGCAATCACCTGTACACGCCCCGTCCCCAGGGCCAGGGACAGCCGCTCGACGCTCAAGGGCGCGCGAATATGCGTATGGGCCCGCGCGCCGGCCGAGGCCAGCCTGTCAGCGAACTCCAGCACGGACGCGGAACAGTCCTCCGCGGTCAGGAGCAGCAGGGGGCCCCTGCCGCACTGCGATTGTACACTATCCGAGCCGACGAGGACCATCCCCGCCCTGCGGGAGAGCCCGAGCAGGGCGCAGATCTCGTGCAGACGCTCCTCCGGATCGGCGTGCGCCGTGCCCTCCTCCTCGATGCGGCGCTCCAGCTCCGCGTAGCAGGATTCGGGGACCGCCGTCCTGAGCGCACGGGCGAGAGCACCGCTCTTCCTCGCCCTCTCCAGGCACTCCCGCCTCGCGCAGAGATAGGCGCCGCGGCCGGGGAGTTTGCCGCGCTCGTCCACCACGACCGAGCCGTCAGGGGAGCGGACAACGCGGATCAGGGCCCTCCTGGGCGACTCCTCCCGGCACCCGACGCAGGTCCGGGGTTTTTGCCGCGGGCCCGGCTGGCTCACGCTACTCGTCCTCCACGATGTCGTGGAAGATGTCCTGCAGCGTCGGCATGCGCTCGACCTCGAGGGCGTCGATGTCGATCTTCCAGCCCGTCAGGCGCGCCGCCAGCCGGACGTTCTGTCCCGCCTTGCCGATGGCCAGGGAGAGCTGGTCGGGGTAGACGTACGCCCGGACCGCATGCTCCTGATCGAGCACCGGCTCGACCCTGGCGACCTTGGCGGGCGAGAGGGCGTTGCGGATGTACACCAGGGGATCGCCGCTCCAGATGATGACGTCGATCTTCTCGCCCATCAGCTCCTTGCTGATCGCCTTGATCCTCGCCCCGGCATTGCCCACGCACGCCCCGACCGGATCGACGTTGGCGTCCAGGGTCATCAGGGCCACCTTGGCGCGCGCGCCCCCCTCCCGGACGATGTTGCGGATCTCGATCACCCCGTCCTGAACCTCCGGGATCTCGAGCTCCATCAGCTTCCTGAGAAGGCCCGGGTGCGTCCGGGATACAACGATCCTGGGGCCCCGCGTCATCTGCCGGACATCCAGGACGTAGAACTTCATGTAGTCGCCGGGGACGTATTTCTCCCCGGGGATCCGCTCCTTGCGCGGCAGGATGGCCTCGGTACGCTCGTTGAGGCGCACCAGGACCTGATCGTTCTCCGACTTGAAGACCACGCCGGTCATCATCTCCCC
>ERZ773009.3086-NODE-3086-length-10229-cov-2.979359_pt1 | contig 10229 bp, 9 predicted proteins | sample MGYA00580663_ERZ773009 | MGnify/ENA primary metagenome ERZ773009 (study PRJEB29015, sample SAMEA2737969) | human oral metagenome | biome: human oral; feature: human-associated habitat; material: dental | place: China | collected 2026 ...
GGAACGGATTTCCAGTATGGAGCGCGTCCTTTGAAGCGCGCGATTCGCAAATACGTCGAGGACGTTATTGCGGAAATGCTGCTGGCGAAAAAGTTCCGGGCGGGCGATACGATTTACATTAAGAAAACGGACGGCAAGCTGGAATTTGTAAAGAAAAGCGACGGCGTGAAAGAGAGCGCTCATGCGACGGCAAAATAAGCTGGCGGTCAAAGGCGTGATGGCGCGATGGGGCAATTTTCTGCTGAACTTTGCCGTGGCGGCGCTGTGGCTTTTGCGCCGGACGGGACAGCGCGTTTTCGGCGGGGAGAGAAAGGAGCGGCGCGCCGGGAAACGTTATTTGGCGCCGTAAAAACGAAGGATTTACCGATACGTTGAGAAGGAAGGGGAAGGGTGATGGCGAAGCGGAAAACCGCTTATGTCTGTCAAGCCTGCGGCTATGACTCGGCGAAGTGGCTGGGGCGTTGTCCGGGCTGCGGCGCGTGGAATACGATGACGGAGGAGCCGCAGGTGACGGCGAGGGAAGCAAAGGGGCTGAGGCTGGGGCTTTCTGCCGCTGTGCCGCCGCAGCCGATCGCTGAGGTCAAGACGGAGGATCTGCCGCGCTTTCTGACCGGTTCTGAGGAGCTTGACCGGGTGCTGGGGGGCGGCGTCATTCCCGGCTCGATGGTACTTATCGTCGGCGATCCCGGCGTCGGGAAGTCGAGCCTGACGCTTCGGGTCGCGGCGGAAGTGGCGCGAAAGGATCGACCGGTGCTTTATGTCACCGGCGAGGAAAGCACGCGGCAGATCCGGATGCGTGCCGATCGCCTCGGGGCGCTGGCGGATAAGCTCTACGTCGTCAGCGAAACAAATCTCGATACGATCCTTCTGCACATGGAGAAGCTAAAACCGGAACTGATGATTATCGACTCCATTCAGACGATCTTTCGTCCCGACATTGAAAGCGCGCCGGGGAGCGTGAGCCAAGTCCGCGAGTCCAGCGCAGAGCTTCTGCGCGTGGCGAAAACCGGCGGAATCGCCGCCTTCGTCATCGGCCATGTGACGAAGGACGGAAGCCTCGCCGGTCCGCGGGTGCTGGAGCATATCGTCGATACGGTATTGTTTTTTGAAGGCGAGAAAAACGCCGAGTACCGGGTGCTGCGGGCGGTGAAAAACCGCTTCGGCAGTACGAACGAGATGGGGCTCTTTGAGATGCGGGATACCGGCCTCGTCGACGTTCCGGATGCCTCAAAGTTGTTTCTGTCGGAGCGGGAGGCGGATACCGGGACGGTCATCGTGCCGACGGTGGAAGGAACGCGCCCCTTGCTCGTCGAATTGCAGGCGCTGGTGGCGAAAACGCCTTACGTTCCGCCGCGGCGCACCTCGGATGCGGTGGATATTAAGCGTTTGCAGCTGCTCCTGGCAGTTCTCGAAAAGCGCGTTCATCTGCCGCTGGGCGCCTGCGACGTTTATGTCAAGGCGGCGGGCGGCATTCGGATCGACGAACCGGCGGCGGATCTCAGTCTTTGCGTGGCGATGGCGTCGAGCTTTGCCGGGCGGCTGCCGCGACCGCAGACCGTCGTTTTCGGCGAGGTGGGTCTTTCTGGCGAAGTGCGTGCCGTCAGCCAGGCGGAGCTGCGCCTTAAAGAAGCGGCGCGGCTGGGCTTTAAGGCGGCGGTTTTGCCGGAAAAGAACGCCCGGCAATTGATAAAGTCTTGTTTGGGATTGAAGATTTTCCCCGCCGCGTCGATCGGCGAGGCCTTGAAGTTGGCTTTGCCCCGGGACGACGGGTGAAGGGAAAGCGCCGCAATTCAGGCGGTGGGGATTTGACGAAACGCTGCGGCGGAAAACTTGACGAACGGCGGGTAATCCATTAGAATAAAGGCGAATCAGGCAAAGGGGCGAACGGCTTCTTTGCTCTGTTTATGTTTTCGGCTCTCTGCTGTCGAAACATAGGAAAGGAGGCACGACGAGTTTACGGAAAGGATATTTTATCCTAGCGCAGGCTCTCGCCCCGCAGCGGGCGAGAGGACGAGGAAGAGGTTGTCGAGGAAGGAAAGACGGGAAACCGTCTTTCCCGGTCAGCGGATGCCTCTCGGCCGAACCGGGTCGATAAAAACTGTCAAAGCCGTTCGGCGACGGGCGGGACAAAGCAGCAGATAACGGTCAGCAGGCAGAGAGCAAGAAAGGCGAATAAAATTTCTGCTATGGAGGTTGTTTGATTTATGTGTGGCATTGTCGGTTATGTGGGCGACGGGGACGCCGCCGCGTTTCTCCTGGAAGGGCTTTCCCGGCTGGAGTACCGCGGCTACGATTCGTCCGGGATCGCCGTTTACGACGGAGAAAAAATCTGCGTAAAAAAAAGCGTCGGGCGCTTGGCGGAGCTGAAAATCAAGCTGGCCGGGCATACGCCCAAAGGCGCGCTGGGCATCGGCCATACCCGCTGGGCGACGCACGGCCGCCCTTCGGATATCAACGCGCACCCGCACACGGACTGCACGGGCGATTTCGCGGTGGTGCATAACGGGATTATCGAGAATTTCCTGGCGCTTAAGGAAGAATTATTGGCGAAAGGCCATGTATTTAAGTCCGAGACGGATACGGAAGTCCTGGCGCATCTTTTGGAGGAAGCCTACGACGGTGATTTTGAGGCGGCGGTGCGGGCGGTGCTGCGCCGCATCGAGGGATCTTACGCGCTGGTCTTTATGTCCCGTCGGGATCCCGATCGGCTGATTTGTACGAAGCAGGATAATCCCCTCGTCATCGGGCTGGGAAAAGGCGAAAACTTCATCGCTTCCGATATTCCCGCGATTATCGCCCGTACGCGGCGAACGTATATCCTGGCGGACGGCGAAATCGCCGTGGTGAAGAAGGACGCGATCGCGGTCACGAACCGGGCGGGGGAGAAGATCGAGAAAAAGGTCTTTGAGGTTAACTGGAACGCGGAGGCGGCGGAAAAAGGCGGCTACGAGCATTTCATGCTCAAGGAGATTCACGAGCAGCCGAAGGCCGTTCGGGCGACGCTCTCTTCCCGGCTGGCGAAGGACGACAGCGCAGTGGTGCTGGAGGAGCTGAAATGGGATGAAGCTTTTCTAAGCTCGATTCACCGTGTCTATATCGTCGCCTGCGGTACGGCGTATCATGCCGGACTGGTGGGGAAGTATTACATTGAGAAGATGGCCCGCATTCCCGTGGAGTGCGACATTGCCTCCGAGTTTCGCTACCGGTCGCCGATCGTCGACGAGCATACGCTGACCATCGTCATCAGCCAATCGGGGGAGACGATCGACACGCTGGCGGCCCTCAAAGAAGCAAAGCGGCTCGGGGCGAAGACGCTGGCGGTAACGAACGTTGTCGGCTCGTCCATCGCCCGGGAAGCGGATCAAGTCGTCTATACCTGGGCGGGGCCGGAGATTGCTGTGGCTTCTACGAAAGCCTATACGACGCAGCTTATCGTCATGCTGCTTCTGGGGCTTTACATGGCAGGGATCAAGGGTTCGCTCCCTGCGGCGCGGATTACGGAGATTATCCGGGCCGCACGGCGTATTCCTGAGGAGATCAGCGCTACGCTGGAAGATGTCGAGCCGATTAAGACCTTCGCGCGCCAATATGGCTTTAACGAGGACGTGTTTTTTATCGGCCGTTCCCTCGATTACGATGTGGCGCTGGAAGGCTCTTTGAAGCTTAAGGAGATCAGCTATATTCACGCCGAGGCTTACGCCGCCGGGGAATTAAAGCACGGTACGCTGGCGCTCATCGTGGATGGCGTCCCGGTCATCGCGCTGGCGACGCAAAAGAGCGTCTACGAAAAGACGCTCTCCAATATTAAAGAAGTCAAAGCGCGTGACGCCATTGTTATCGGCATCGCGGCGGCGGACGACACCGAGCTGGAAAAATACGCCGATCACGTGATCAAGGTGCCGGAAACGGATGAAATGCTCATCCCGCTCTTGGCGGTGGTGCCGTTACAGCTTTTGGCTTACTACGCGGCGCTGACCCGGGGCTGCGATGTAGATAAACCACGTAATTTAGCGAAATCTGTTACTGTAGAATAGTGATGCGGGGCACCGTAGATAATGTGTGGGTCAATAAGATAAATTTGTACGACGCCTGTCCTATCGTAGGACAGGCGTATTTTCACGGATCGTTTCTTGACAAAGCCACGCGGTTGTACTAGAATAGCAAAAAATCAAGCGGGGATACCCCTCGGAAAATCCATGAGGAAAGAAGGAATTAGGATGGCATTTTATTATGAAGAACCGTCGCATACCTTTGGAGAATATCTCTTGGTGCCAGGGTATTCTTCCGATCAGTGCATCCCGGCTAACGTTCGGCTGACGACGCCCTTGGTAAAGTTCCGACAGGGAGAAGAGCCGTTGTTGTCCCTCAATATTCCCATGGTATCAGCCATCATGCAGGCTGTGTCCGATGATCACATGGCAGTCGCTCTGGCCCGGGAGGGCGGAATCTCGTTTATCTATGGCTCCCAGACAGTGGAAGATCAGGCCCAGATGGTGAAGCGGGTCAAGAGTTTCAAATCGGGTTTTGTGTCCAGTGATTCCAATATCCGTCCCACAACGACGCTGGGAGAAGTGATTGCCTTGAAAGAACAAACGGGACACTCGACCATGGCGGTCACTGAGGACGGAACGGCGACGGGAAAGCTCCTTGGCATCGTCACCAGCCGGGATTATCGCGTTACCCGCATGTCATTGAACACGCCGGTGTCCAATTTTATGACGCCCTTTGAAAAGCTCATTTACGCCGATGCGGATACTTCACTGACGCAGGCCAATGATATCATCTGGGAGCGCAAACTCAACATGCTGCCCTTAGTGGATGAACATCGGCGGCTCCGTTACATGGTCTTTCGCAAGGATTATACGGAAGATAAGGAATATGAACATCAGTTCATTGACGCGGATAAACGCTATCGGGTAGGGGCAGGCATCAATACCCGCGATTATGCGGATCGGGTTCCGGCGCTTTTAGACGCCGGGGTGGATGCCCTCTGTATTGATTCTTCGGAAGGTTACTCGGAATGGCAGAAGATCACTCTTGACTATATCCACAAGAAATTTGGTCCTGAGGTCAAGGTGGGTGCGGGAAACGTCGTGGATCGGGAGGGATTCCTGTTCTTGGCGAAAGCAGGAGCTGATTTCGTGAAGGTGGGGATCGGCGGCGGCTCCATTTGCATTACCCGAGAGACGAAGGGGATTGGCCGCGGGCAGGCCACGGCGCTCATTGATGTCTGCGCGGCCCGGGATGATTACTATAAGGAAACGGGCATTTATGTCCCCGTTTGCTCGGACGGTGGCATTGTTCACGACTATCACATCACCCTGGCGCTGGCCATGGGAGCGGATTTCCTCATGCTGGGACGTTATTTCTCCCGTTTCGACGAAAGCCCCACGGATAAAGTCAAGATCAATGGCACGTTCTACAAGGAATATTGGGGAGAAGGCTCCAATCGTGCGCGCAACTGGCAGCGTTATGACTTAGGTGGCGACCGCAAACTCTCCTTTGAAGAGGGCGTCGATTCCTATGTCCCCTATGCCGGGCCGCTCCACGACAATATTGGCATCACCCTGAGCAAAGTGCGCTCCACCATGTGCAACTGCGGCGCTCTCACCATCAAGGAATTGCAGGAGAAAGCCAAACTCACACTGGTTTCTTCTGTCAGCATCGTGGAGGGCGGTTCCCACGACGTTATTCTCCGGGATAAATTCTCCGCACGGTAAGAATCATTTATATAAAAACAACCCTTTCTTCACTGGCTGGAGTCTCCGGTGAGAAAGGGTTGTTTTTGTTATGGCCTGTGTTTGCTTGTTTGATGTGTTTTTTTAGAGGGCGGCACTGATAAAAGCGTCCAATTCCTCCTCCGTCATGCCGCCGAGGTGCTGGGCGATGATTTCGCCGCCGGGGGCGATCATCATGGAGATGGGGATGGCGTCGATATGATAGGCTTGAGAGATGGCCATTTCGTCGCCGTAGTAGAAGGGGAGCTGAAGATCCGCGCCGCGCCCCTGGGTAAAGCTCTTGGCATCGTCGGTAGAACCATCGATGGAAACGGCGGCGAAATTGACGCGGTCGCCGTATTTCTGGTACATGGCGTCGATATGAGGCATTTCGCCGACGCAGGGAGGGCACCAAGAAGCCCAGAAGTTGAGGAAGAGCGGCTTGTCTGCTGATAGCGCCGCGATGGAGGTAGCGCTGTCGTCTCGAAGGTTCGTCAGGTCAGCATCAGGGGCTGCGGCAGCCTCGGCGACAGTAACCCCCGGTGAAGAGTCAAAGGGGATGGCCGCCGGGATGAAGGTGAGGGCGCTGGCCATGGCCATGGCGAAATAAAATTTTTTCATGATGTTTTCCTCCTATGTTGAGCGTTTTTTTATAGACAGAGCGCGGCGGGTACCGCGTCTTTTCTATCTGGTAGATGTTTGAGGTAGAAGATGGTCAATTTTCGCTTTTTTCGGTTTCTGTGCATTTTTTTGGTGAAAGCGCTTTGGTGAATGGCTGACGAAAATAAATCGCTTTCGTCGGACAATACTTTAGGCAGTCGCCGCAGGAGATACATTCCCGATCTCCGGCGATGGCCGTGTCCATGCCGCAGACCTTAGCGCATCGCCCACAGTGGATACAGAGCTGCGGATTCACGGCGATCCCGAACAGCGCCTTTCGGTTAAAGCAGCCGTAGGCCGCGCCCAAGGGGCAGAACCAGCGGCAGAAGGGGCGGTACGTCACGACCATCAGCGCTAAAAAGACGACGAGAAGAGCGAATTTCCAGACGGTGATGGCTCCGGCGGCCCGCAGCGTCTCGTTGGCCAAGAGAAGAGGTACAGCGCCTTCTAAGGTACCGGCGGGACAGATGAATTTGCAGAACGCGGGGATACCGATGCCGGTCACGCCCCAAAAGAGAAGAGGCAGGATGAGGACGAAGAGCAGGCTCCAGACGTATTTGAGTTGACTGAGGCGCTTTGTCAGGGATGATTTTCCCAGCTTCGCCCCTGGCAGACGATAGAGAAGTTCCTGCATGAAGCCGAAGGGGCAGAGCCAACCGCAGATAAAACGGCCGAAGGTCAGCGCCATGAGAAGGATCGCCCCGACGACGTAAGCGGGAAAGCGAGGCGATACCCCAGAGAGAAAGCTTTGCAAAGAGCCAATGGGGCACGCGCCCGCCGCGCCGGGGCAGGAGTAGCAATTTAACCCCGGCGTGCAGATGACCTTGGTGGGGCCGCGATAGATGCGCCCACTTAGGAAATTGGCCAGATGGGGATTGTGGAGCAGAGCGGCCAAGGCCTGTACGCCAAATCGTTTATCCAATGCCAATACACTCCAAACAGATGCGAACCGCCTTTGAGAGGACCTGCCGCCCTTCGCCGCGGTAAAGACCAATGGTGAGAAGCGTTATGCCCAATAGCCAGAGCGTTTTTTTCATAAGTCCCCTTTCTTTGGCCGTTTCATTGCATGGACAGTGAAACAGGGAAACTGAATGCCTTTTCCTGTCGGAGCGTTGCCGTTTTGTCGGAAAGGTCTGGCTCCGCGTTTGCGGCGATCCTTGGAAAATGCTATAATTAAAACAGTACGCGCATGTTGCGCCCGCTTTTTGGCAACGCACAATTTGATTTTATTATAGCAAAGAAAATGAAAAGGAAATGAAGCAGGGAGACGTGATGTCATGGCGCTGGCTAAGGAGAACGAAATACAGGATATTGTCGCCGAGATCATGGCGGACTACGAAAATGATCGCCCTATCGACGAGCGGGACGTGTCGACCCAGATTGATGAGAAGGCGATTTTAGACGTGGTGCAAAAGTTGCTGCGCATCCTCTATCCCGGCTATTACCGCCGTAAATCTTACACGCCCCACGACGATTACCGCAATCTTTCTTTTTTCATTGAGGAGATCGTCTTCAAGCTGACCCGCCAGATCGCCGGTGTCCTCCCGGGACTGTCAGCTTACGCGCATGTGGATGAGCCGGTGGTGCAGCGAGAAGCACAGCGGCTCGTATTCGCCTTTCTGCATCGGATCCCCGATATGCGGGACGATGTCAATTCCGATTTGGAAGCCGCCTTTGACGGAGATCCAGCGGCGAAGAGTCGGGAAGAGATCGTCTTAGCTTATCCGGGGCTTTTGGCGATTACGATCTACCGTATTGCCCACGAGCTGTTTCTCCTCAAGGTGCCGCTGATTCCTCGGATCATGACGGAGTACGGTCACAGCCAGACCGGCGTTGACATTCACCCGGGGGCGACCATTGGCCGCTATTTCTTCATCGACCACGCCACTGGTGTTGTGGTGGGGGAAACGGCGATTATCGGTGCGCATGTGAAGCTTTATCAGGGCGTTACCATCGGGGCGCTCTCGACGCGCGGCGGGCAAAAGCTCCGGGGGGCCAAGCGCCATCCCACCATCGAGGATAACGTCACCATCTACTCCGGGGCGTCCATTTTGGGCGGAGAGACCGTCGTGGGGCATGATTCCGTCATCGGCGGCAATTCCTTTATCACCCGATCCATCAAGCCAGGGACGCGGGTCAGCATCAAAAATCAGGAACTTCAGATCGACGAACGGGACGGCGGCACGTTTCAGGAAAAAGAGATCGCGCCGGGGGCGTGGTTCTATACGATTTGACCATGGGGGCGTTGAGGAAATGCGTGCATTCTCTTGTGGGATTTTCCGGCGTGGCCAGTGGAGGAGGGGGAGAAACCGAAGATGAATGAAGGAGAAACTTGCGGCAAGGCGTGTGATGCCTGCGGCACGGTCTGTGAGGAACGACAGTCGCCGCCGAATTTTCAGGAGAAGCCCAATGCACTTTCCCGTGTGCGCCATGTGATCGCGGTGATGAGCGGCAAAGGCGGCGTGGGGAAGTCTTTCGTGACGGCGTTAGCGGCGTCGATGATGCGCCGCGTCGGATACCATGTGGGGATATTAGACGCGGATGTGACGGGGCCGTCGATCCCGAAAATGTTTGGCGTGTCAGGGCAGATTCGCGGAACAGCCTCGGGCGCTTATCCGCTTCCGAGCGACGGCGGCATCGATATCATGTCCGTTAATCTCATGCTGAAAAATGAAGAGGAGCCGGTGGTTTGGCGTGGCCCGGTCATTTCCGGCGTGGTCAAACAGTTCTGGTCGGAGATCATCTGGCAGGACGTGGATTACCTCTTTGTGGATATGCCGCCGGGGACTGGGGACGTTCCCCTGACGGTATTTCAATCCTTGCCGGTGGATGGAATTTTAGTCGTGACCTCGCCGCAGGAATTGGTGTCCATGATCGTCAAAAAGGCGGTGAACATGGCCAACTTGATGAAGATTCCCATCCTGGGCTTTATTGAGAACATGGCCTTCTTTCGCTGTCCTGACTGCGGCAAGGAACATCACCTTTTCGGGGAAAGCCATCTCCCCGCCATTGCTGCCCAATACGATTTGCCGGTGCTGGGGCATATCCCCATTGATCCGGCCATTGCCGCCGCCTGTGATCGGGGACAAGTGGAAACGTTGGAAAATCACTGGCTCGACGGCCTGATGACAATATTGCAGAACCTGAAAGAAAAATGAGTTATGGAAAATCCCCATGGACCGGAAGTAAAATTCCGCTTCATGGGGATTTTTGCAGTTCGATACTTTTGGGTATAAAACCCCATTGTTTTCATGCGTTTTTCATGATTATACTAAGAATGATTACAGATCGTCATTTATGAAAAATTCATTATCGTTGTTTAATAGGAAATTGTCAACTATTTTTATTCAAGGAGATGGCGGGATGAAGAGGAAGAAATGGCTGGCGACGGCTGTGTTGGGGACGATCATGACGCTGCGGCTGGCGACGCCGGTGTGTGCGGCGGCGGACAGAGCAGCGGAGGAAGCGGAGACGCGTTCTGGCGCTTTGGATCAGTACGACATTGGCGATATGGTGGTGACGGCCCATCGAGACGCGGGAGAGGCCTTCGTCGCCCGGGAGGGGACGGTGGGGATCTTAGGGACGCAGGACACGATGGATACACCCTTTACGGTGACGAACATCACGGAAAAGACCGTCGAATCCTTTACGAATCCAACCCAGCCTTTGGACAGTATGCTGGCGGGATCTCCTTCCATTCGTCAGTCAGGCAGTATCCTTCACAATGATTTTACCTTTCGCGGATTTCGCGCCAATGGGACAAGCTGTTATGTAAACGGTATCCCGGGGATATGGACGCAGTTTAATGCGCCCACCCACATCGTTGCCCGGGCGGAGGTAGTGGCGGGGGCG
>ERZ773009.3091-NODE-3091-length-10215-cov-5.130906_pt1 | contig 10215 bp, 7 predicted proteins | sample MGYA00580663_ERZ773009 | MGnify/ENA primary metagenome ERZ773009 (study PRJEB29015, sample SAMEA2737969) | human oral metagenome | biome: human oral; feature: human-associated habitat; material: dental | place: China | collected 2026 ...
CAACTTCCTTAGGTTTTATTAAAACCATAAACTTGAGGAAAATATTTACATATAACAACATTAAATATCTTTATAATACCTTTTTTATTCCGCCTTTGTATTAAATTAAATTAGATTATAAACATTTTTAATCTGTATATCTTGCTCACCGGGATACTGATTTACCCGGCTATAATCAAACATACTGTCTTTTCGTTACAGTTTGGGTAGCTCATTCATCTTCGTCAAAATAACTTAAAAATGTTTAACCTTGTCTGAATTTATAAATCAGACGAAGATGAATACTATTCATACCGATATTATGGCTCATATTGACCGTCAGCATTTACTTTGTAACCGTCAGGAGTTGTCTCTCCCCTATACATAGAACCTAACGGACGTATATTAACATTATTTAAGTAGTACCACTCGCCGTCACTTCTAAGTTCCCATGTTTTTTCACTGGTTTCGGGTGTAAAGAAATACCATTTGTCTGATATCAAATTCCAACCCTTTAACATTCTTCCGTTATCAAGAGCAAGATAATACCATTTCTTGTCATAACTGTCATAGTGCCAGCCTTTCTTTAAGGTATTCCTTGTACGTCCGCTATAGTAGTACCATGCATCTTCCTTATTATTATATATCCAGCCTGACTTAGACAATACGGCAGAGCCGCCTGAACTTCCTCTACCTGAGCCGCTTGAGCTTCCGCCACCTGTTCCGCTTCCTGAGCCGCCGCCTGTGCCGCTTCCTGAGCCGCCGCCTGTGCCGCTTCCTGAGTCGCCGCCTGTGCCGCTTCCTGAGCCGCCGCCTGAACCGCCTGAACCGCCGCCTGAACCGCCTGAACCGGTTACCTTCTCACAAACTAAGGTATAGACTACAGTCTTCGCTCCGTTCACTCCGGTTGGCTGTGCGTATAGCGTACTTATAAATACTTGAGGAGGAGCACCATCCCTAAACTCCGATGCGGAATATGTTTGTGACCCCTTTACACGATACCTTTGACCTGCATCGCTTAAAGTAGCAATAAATTCAGACTGCGCATTCTCCCATTTATTGTCCTCATATATCCTTCCGTTATCAGTAAGAAGCAAGTTTCCCAACTCATCCACATACCTTATCTCGTATGGAAGATATACATTTGCCGTAATCTTTATCTCCAAATACAAGAATACTGAAGGATCATATACTGGAATAGGTGTAGAACTGATATCAAGCAAATAATGCCCCGGCGGCTGAGCCGTACCGGTAATCTGCAAAGCATAATTTCCATCAGCACCGAAATTCAAATTGCTTGCTCCTATAGCTTGGGTTGAAACAGTATTCAGTGCAGTATATCCCAGTGATTCGTCTACATATTCTCCATATTGATACTCAAATGTAGGTTCATAATCATTGTAAATCATAGTTGCATATGCCGGTCTTGAGTTTATAAGAAATAAGCCGGCTGCAATACCAAGTATTGCCCAACCTTTACTGATTAAACCTCTTCCTTTCCCTTTCATAAGTAAGTCCCCTTTCTGTTTAATAGTTTATTCCTGTAACTATTAAGAATATAACTTTTCCCTTAACATAACTTTTTAAGCTTTTTCTAATTTCAATAGCTGAAATTAAATTAAGTTTTTGTTACTTCTTGCGGACATATTAGACTGAAAATCAAAAAAAGTATATTATTCAATGAATACTTTTTCGTAAAAAGACAAAATATTATTCAATGAATAAGAACATATTGCATAAAAATTATTGCATCTTTTTATGCAATATGTTTAATTTTAGATTTTTACATCTTAGGCTTACCTAGTTATTTTTTTAGTTCTGCTTAATGTTATTTTCCGTGCATAATTTTTTTATTTGCAACTTATCACTTTTTATTTTATATAAACCTTTAAAACCTTATATCTTATCCTGTTTTAGCTTAAGTAGATATCTGCCTTGATTAAAATTCAATTATTTTACAGTTATTGAGTCAAACAAATATTAACATACTAATATATAGAATTTATATGTTGTATTACATCCTCTGTTATATTGCACAAAAACAGGATGGATTTTTTGTGCAATGTATTCTTATTCATTGAATAATATCGGTGATCTCGGCAAAAGAGTATTCATTGAATAATATATTTTTCATGCCTGAAGTGCTAGAATTAACTTCCAATAAAAATATTTTATAAATTATTCCAAATCAAAGGAGGTTTGTTATGAAAAAATTATTGTTTACTTTATCATTTGCAATTGCAATATCTGCTATGGCTATAAGTTCATATGCAGAACCTCATACGGACGATCCGGGTACGGGACATTGGAGACAGGATGGCAAAGGTTGGAGGTATGAATTTGACGATGGTTCATACTATGCGGGGTGTTGGTTTATTGCTTTCGATTCCAAATGGTATTATGCTAAAGGAGACGGCTACATAATAACAAATGACTGGTTTCAAGATTATGACTATAAATGGTATTATTTTAACAGTAGCGGCTGTATGGTCGCAAATAAGTGGATAGGTGATTATTATCTCGGTTCCGACGGTGCTATGCTTACCTCTACAACTACGCCGGACGGGTATCAGGTAGACTATAGCGGCAAATGGATAGGATCCGGAACAAATAGCAGCGATGTAAATAACGGAACTTACAACTTCGTTTTTGAAAATAACGGAGCGGATTTTTTTAGTATAAGCGGGAATACAATTTCAATAAACGCAGATATGTATGGATATTATGACGAACAGTATATCGGTCATAAATCGGTAAGCTATACTCTTACAAGTAACACTCGCTACAAAACAAAATTCAAATTGGCTCCTGCTGTGGATTGTACAAAGCAGGAATTTATAAATTTTTATGATAAAAATGAAAGTATGAGTTTGGATCTTACGGTACAAAACGGAGCAGTTACTGAGATAAGGCTTGTCAAATTAAGATAAGTAGGACACAGTATCAAACAGCTTAGATATGAAACGAGATTGTCGTTAAACTTGATGATATTGTTATCTCTTTATACCGTGATTTTTAACAGAAATATATTTAGTTAGTGATTAAAGCATAAGGCTTCTTAGACTAAGGAATTATTATTTTGTTATATTCAATAATAAAAGGGCTGTCGCATAAGCGGCAAATAATATTTTATACAGTGTTTTCAACTATATAAAGTATATTTGTCCTTAATGCGACAGCCCCTTATTTATCTTAAAGCTATGTTTAATATCCGTAACGGTAAACATTAACTAAGTCTCATCTTAAAGTCATTATAAGAGAAACTTTTTATAAGACTGCACTCACCCTTTTCCATAACAGTTATGTCCGGTAGCGGCATTCCGTTAAAGGTATTGGTCTTAACCATTGTATACAGTGCCATATCTTCAAATATAAGCCTATCTCCTACTTTAAGGACTTTGTCAAATGAATATTCTCCTATTACATCACCGGCAAGACAGGTGGGTCCTGCAAGTCTGTAAGTATATTCTTTCTCATGCGGCAGGGCAGAGTCTGTAAGCGGAGGTCTGTAAGGCATCTCTATAACATCGGGCATATGGCAGGCAGCCGAAGTGTCCAGTATTGCCACCGGAATGTCGGCTTCGACCACATCTATCACCGTAGCCACAAGGTAGCCGGCATTTAAGACTACCGCCTCTCCCGGCTCAAGGTATATGCTTAAGTTATACTTATCCCTAATTTTAGCTATGCACTTTTTAAGAAGTTCCACATCATAGTCTTTTCTTGTAATATGATGTCCTCCGCCGAAGTTAAGCCACTTCATGTCGGGTAAATATTTTCCAAAATTTTGTTCCACAGCCTGCAAAGTCGTATGCAGGTCATCCGAGTTTTGCTCACACAGAGTATGAAAATGAAGTCCGTCAAGCATGGAGTAAAGTTCCCTACCCTCTTTACTTTCAAGCGCCTTCTCAAACTCGGCTATCCTTACACCAAGTCTTGAGCCTCTGCTGCAAGGGTCATAGATCTCATGCTCCGTCTGTGTGGAACATTCCGGATTTATCCTAATAGCTATCTCACAATTATTTTCCTTGGCAAGCTTTGCGTATAAAGCCAGTTGAGAAAAGGAGTTAAATACTATGTGCTTTGCTATTTTAACTATTTCCTCCATATCTTTAGCCTTATATGCAGGTGAGAAAATATGTACTTCTTTCTTGAATTCCTCATAACCGAGCCTTGCTTCATATATACCGCTGGCAGTTGTTCCGTCAAGGTATTCGGCTATCAAAGGATAGGTATAAAAGCAGGAATACGCCTTTTGTGCCAAAAGTATCTTAGCCATTGTTTCTTCCTTAATTGATTTTAATAAGCAAAGATTAGTTTTAAGTTTATCCAGATCAATTACAAAAGAAGGTGTATTTATATCATATATACTTGCCATCTTAGTCTACCAATGTAGGATTTTCCTCTACAACCCAAGGAAGCCCCCACTTATTAAGTGCTTCCATGAAAGGATCCGGATCAAACTCTTCTATATTAAATACACCCTTCTTATCCCAAGTTTTGGTTAAAAGCATCATTGCACCTATCATTGCAGGTACACCGGTAGTATAAGCAACCGCCTGTGAACCTACTTCCTTGTAGCAGGCCTCGTGATCGCAAACATTATATATGTAGAGATTCTTTTCCTTACCGTCTTTTTTACCTCTAAAGATACAGCCTATATTTGTCTTACCCTTGGTTCTTGGACCGAGTGAAGAAGGATCCGGAAGTACAGCCTTTAAAAACTGTAGCGGAATTATTTGCCTTCCTTCAAACTCTATAGGCTCTATGGAGGTCATTCCTACATTTTCCAAGCATTTAAGATGGGTAAGGTAACTTTGTCCAAAGGTCATAAAGAATCTTATTCTCTTAATTCCCTTTATATTAAGTGCCAATGACTCAAGCTCCTCATGGTGTAAAAGGTACATATCCTTCACTCCGACCTGCGGGAAGTCATACACACGCTTGATTTCCATAGGCTCGGTCTCAACCCACTTGCCGTCTTCCCAGTAACTACCCTTGGCACTTACCTCTCTTATATTGATTTCAGGGTTAAAGTTTGTAGCAAAAGGATAGCCGTGATCACCACCATTGCAGTCCAATATATCAATATAGTTGATTTCATCAAAATAATGCTTCATAGCATAGGCTGAAAACACACTTGTAACTCCCGGATCGAATCCGCTTCCCAAAAGTGCTGTAATTCCTGCCTTTTCAAATCTTTCTCTGTATGCCCACTGCCAACTGTACTCAAACTTTGCGGTATCTTCCGGCTCATAGTTTGCGGTATCAACATAATCAACCTTGGTTTTAAGACAGGCTTCCATAATAGTAAGATCCTGATACGGAAGTGCAAGATTAAGCACCAAATCGGGCTTGTAGCTTTCTATAAGCTTAACTATCTCGTCTACATTGTCAGCATTAAGACTTGCTGTGCTTATATTGGTCTTAGTCTTTCCTTCCAATTCACTTTTTAATTTATCACACTTTGATACCGTACGACTTGCAATACATATATCCGTAAATATTTCCGAGTTCTGGCAGCACTTATGTACCGCTACGCTTGCAACTCCTCCACAACCTATTATTAATACTCTTGACATATTTATCTCCTTATCTTAATTAAACTGTCAGCTGTTTACAAAATGCCGGAAAGTGCAAAATACGGCATTTCTTTAACCTCATTTTCATCTTTCTTCTTATCAAATATTTATCTTTTGCATCTACTTTGCGTAGAAAGCAGGCTAAATATCCCTAATTCGATTTAGTTCTTATACAGTATATAAAATATTATTCACTGTGTTTTACAATTACTTTATTAAACTATTTATATTGCCAACAAAAGCTCCCTTATAACCTTGCAGGCGGTGGCTGTTGACGCACCTGACCGGTCATATATGGGGCTTAATTCATTTACATCACAGGCAATTATATCGGTATACTTCGCAACCAATCTTATGCCCTCTAAAAGTTCAAGAAAGCTTATGCCGCCTGCCTCAGGTGTACCGGTTCCCGGGAATACCGAAGGATCGAGTACATCCAAATCTATGGTAAAGTACACCTTAGAGCCTTTTATATGACTTAGGCTGCTTTCAAGCTTGCTTAAGTTAAATTTATGCAGATTGGTATGCTCCTTAGCCCATTCAAACTCAACCTTTTCTCCTGAGCGTATTCCGAACTGGTGTATGCGCCCGTCTCCCAAAAAGTCATGACATCTTCTTATTACACTGGCGTGTGAGAGTTTTGCACCCAGGTAATCCTCTCTAAGGTCGGTATGTGCATCAAATTGTATCAAATGCAGATCCGGATACTTCTTATAAGCCGCCCTTACCGCTCCAAGGCTTACCAAATGCTCTCCACCTATCATCAGAGGGATTTTTTTATCATTTAATATAATATCCGCCCTTTCTTCTATCCCTGCAAGTGCCTTTTCACTGTCTCCAAAGCAAAGTTCCAAGTCCCCGCTATCAAAAACGGCTATATCGCTAAGATCCTTATCCTGATAAGGGCTGTAGGTCTCCAGACCGAAACTTTCCCCCCTTATAGCCTTGGATGCAAATCTTGTCCCCGGTCTAAAAGAGGTGGTAGAGTCAAAAGGAGCACCGAATATAACTATTTCCGCTTCTTCATAAGGCTTGTCACAGGCTATAAAAGTTTCTATATTATTATTCAACATTTTTAAGTAACTCCTCTACATAGTATGGTAGGGTAAATGAACCGCTGTGCAAATTCGTTGTGTAGTATCTTGTGCTGATGCCTTTCATATTCCAGCTTACAGAGTCCAGATTTCTTACCGGATGGTAGACCTTTGAGGCAAAGCCGAACAGCCAGTGTCCGGTAGCATAGCTTGGTACATGAGCCTGATATACCTTACTTATCGGAAAGCTTGATATGATACGCTGATGTATCTTTTGGGTAGTAATGGCATCTTCTTCATAGAAAGGACTTTCATGCTGGTTCATCATTATTCCGTCCTCTTTGAGCGCCTTGTAGCAGCTTCCGTAAAATTCTTTGGTAAAAAGCCCCTCGCTCGGTCCGAAAGGATCTGTGGTATCGGCTATAATCAAATCATACTCATTTTCTACGGAGCGTAAGAATCTAAGTCCGTCATCATGTCTTATATGCACTCTCTCATCGTCAAGCCTGCAAGCTACGGAAGGTAGATACTCTCTGCAAACTTCTACGACCAAGGGATCGACTTCTACCAAGTCTATATGCTTGATATCACGGTATTTGCAAAGCTCTCTTACCACACCGCCGTCTCCGCCTCCTATTACCAATACCTTCTCAACATTCGGATGCACCGCCATAGGTACATGGGTAATCATTTCATGATAGATAAATTCATCTTTTTCCGTCAGCATCATAAAGCCGTCCAATGTTAAAAATCTTCCGAATTCCTTTGATTCAAATATATCTATTCTTTGATGATCGCTTTGACCGCTATACAACTGCCTATCTACTCTAATAGAAAATTTTACATTTTGAGTATGCCTTTCTGCAAACCATAATTCCATAATCTACCTCCTTCTAAAACATTTGTATAGGTAACTTTAATACATTTAATTTATTAATATCCGGATCTTCCGGTCCTGTGATTGAACAACCCTTTTCCTTGGCATATATAATATAGTCAAGTATTCTATCCGTAATCATCTCTCCGGGTGCAAGTATAGGAATCCCCGGCGGATAACACATAAGAAATTCCGAGCAGATCCTGCCTGATGTTTCCTGTAAATCCAGCTGCTCCTTATCCGCATAGAATGCCGCCTGTGGGGATACCGCCAGTTCCGGACTTATGTACTCGTGAGGCATAAGTCCTTCCTTTCCTCTGCTGTTAAGCCTCTTTATCTCAGCAAGGGAACTTGCCAGTCTTTCTATATCCTGTTTTCTGTCTCCTATTGAAAGATAGGCTAAGATATTGCCCATGTCTCCGAATTCTATCTGTATATCATACTCATCTCTAAGTTTGTCATACACCTCTATGCCTGCAAGTCCTATATCCAAGGTATAAATAGAAAGTTTGGTTTTATCAAAATCATATATGCTGTCATGGTTGATCATATCGGAAGAATAGGCATAATAACCTCCGATATTTGATATCTCTTTTCTGGCATACTCCGCCAGATCCATTACCTGTGCAAATATTTCCTTTCCACGCAGTGCAAGGTTTCTTCTGGATATATCAAGGCTTGATAAAAGCAAATATGATGCACTTGTAGTTTGTGTAAGGTTAATGATCTGTCTTACATAGCCCTCATGCATTTCCTTACCTATCAAAAGTATGGAGCTTTGTGTAAGACTGCCTCCGGATTTGTGCATACTTACCGCTGCCATGTCCGCACCTGCACTTATTGCATCTATAGGTAAATTCTCTCCGAAATAAAAGTGTGTTCCGTGTGCTTCATCTGCAAGCACATACATATCATTGTCATGCGCCAGTTTTACTATGGATCTTATGTCCGAGCATATACCGTAATAGGTAGGGTTATTTACAAATATTGCCACCGCATCCGGGTTTTCTTTGATTGCCTCTTCCACCTGTGAGACCTTCATTCCCAAGGCTATTCCAAGCTTTTGGTCTACATCCGGATTGACATACACCGGTACGGCACCGCAAAGTACCATGGCATTTATAACCGAACGGTGTACATTTCTTGGAAGTATTATCTTATCTCCCCTTTTACATACGGCAAGTAACATGCTTTGCACTGCCGAGGTCGTACCTCCTACCATCAGGAAGGCGTGTGCCGCCCCAAATGCCTCCGCTGCCAGTTGTTCCGCTTCTTTTATTACAGATACCGGATGGCAAAGGTTATCAAGCGGTTTCATAGAGTTTACATCTATGCCTACACAGGTCTCTCCTAAAAAATCTTTTAATTCTTTGTTGCCTCTGCCTCTTTTATGCCCAGGCACATCAAAGGGTACTACTCTTTTTTTTCTAAATTTCTCCAATGCTTCATGTATTGGTGCTCTGCTCTGATCCATAGCCGCCTCCAAGTTTTTATTGTTTTTAAGTTTATACATAAGTTAATATTTATCATATATTTTATACTCTTGTAATCCTTAAAGCTGTTTGAACCTTTGTTCCCTGTATTGGCTGTTTTTACAGTTGATATCTATCAAAATTTAATGCAAATATACAATTTATTATTTAGTATGCAAATGAGTTCTTTGTAAAATAATTTGAACAATTCGCTGTAATTTTAAGGATTATTCTTAACTTATGCACTAAAAAAGCAAGTGTTTTCACACTTGCTTGCGGTCATAAACATATATAAACTCACAACTAATAAAAGTTGTGATAATAATAGTATGAGAGTCTATATAGCAAACATTTTACTTTTACTACTCTTATTGACCGTTTCACAAGTTGATGCGCCTTTCGGCACTATGGTTTATAAAGTAACCAACTTATAAAATTTGAGCTTTTAACTCAATCAATAAGGCAACTAAAGTTGCCAATCGGCAGTTGACCCGGCTGTCCGTATGGCCTTAACCCTTATGGGTGGTCAAAAAAATATTTGCATGGAAACTCCACTATTATTATAGTCCGATTATTGTATAAGGGGGATTTAACACCCCTGTTTTAATCTATATATTCCATACGTGAAAAACTATAACACAATTATTATTAAAAAGCAATAAAAAATAAATATATGTCAGGAAAGTGCTTTCTGATGCCTGACATTGGTTGGGTACAGGATGAACTCTTTTTGCAACTCAATCTTATTCAGTGATTTAATATGAACTCTTTTTGCAACTCAATCTTACCCGCAGCCCTTTCTCAAAGCTTCGACAAATTTTACACAGGCTGCGGAACTCGCTTGCTCGCCAAAAACCGGGCGAGCTGACGCTCAAACAGTCCTCGCCTGTGAAATTTGTAACTTACTTTATCAAAAGGGCTAAGCGCTAAAAAGATTGAGTTGCAAAAAAGTTCATCGCCCACACTCTAATGATTACCTGTAGCATATTGAGCATAAAAGATTTTCAGTACAAGTAATGTAACACTAAGATATATTTACTCACTGTCCCCTTATCGGGGTTATTATTTCTAAACGGGTAAAAATGAGAGTAAACAATAAGAAAGTAAATGTTTCCGTCCCCTTATCGGGGTTATTATTTCTAAACTGAAATGCTCGATAATTATTCAAAAGAAACAGGTGAGTTTCCGTCCCCTTATCGGGGTTATTATTTCTAAACAAAAAATCCTATGATAGGCACATCTATTGATCCGGCGTTTCCGTCCCCTTATCG
>ERZ773009.3093-NODE-3093-length-10213-cov-12.896338_pt1 | contig 10213 bp, 6 predicted proteins | sample MGYA00580663_ERZ773009 | MGnify/ENA primary metagenome ERZ773009 (study PRJEB29015, sample SAMEA2737969) | human oral metagenome | biome: human oral; feature: human-associated habitat; material: dental | place: China | collected 2026 ...
ACGACCTGTTTCCCAATCAGCTTCGTCCTACGGACTTGCTTCTTGGACAGGTCAGCAAGCGGTGGAAGGGGCAAAAAATGAGCTGCTACACGAAGTCACATGGCTTCATGTAGCAGCTTTTTCGTTTAAGGAGGTTGACCTATGCGAAGGAGATTTGATCTGTCCGCCTATCTCGTGATTGGCCCCGAGAACACGAGTGGACGACCCGTGGCGCGTGTCATCGCCGAGGCGGTGCGTGCGGGGTTCACCTTTGTCCAGATCCGCGCAAAGGGGGCGGATGCACGCGAGGTGATTGAGCTTACGCATGCGGCGGCGGATGTGATCGCGGCACAGGGGAAGTCGGATGTCGTGTCGCTCGTGATTAACGACCGTCTGGACTGTGTGCTCGCGGCACGGGAGCAGGGCATCAAGGTGGACGGTGTGCACGTCGGGCAGACGGATATTCCCGTCGAAATCTGCCGCAAGTATCTCGGTGCAGATGCGATTGTCGGGCTCTCGGCACGCACAACGGAGCTTCTTGCGTACGCAGCACACTGTGATACCGCGTGCATCGACTATCTCGGCGCAGGGCCGCTGCACGCAACCGCGACAAAGCCCGAGGCGGGGCGTACCGCCTCGGGCGAGATTGTGACGCGCAGTCTCGATGAGCTTTCGGAACTGCACCGCATCAGCCCCGTACCTGTGGTTGTGGGCGGCGGGGTCAAGGCTGCGGATCTGCCTGCGCTCAGAGCGACGGGCGTGGAGGGGTTCTTTGTCATCAGTGCCGTCGCGGGCGCGGCGCATCCGTACAGTGCCGCAGAGGAATTGGTGCGCTTATGGAGTGCGTAGAGGTGCATCCCGTTACTGTGATTTGCTAACGATGCTCTTGGTGGTGCGATGTCCCGAGCGAACCCTAGTGAAGCAAGCGGAAAAAGGGCGCGTTCTGCCCCCTGCGGATTTTATTCGTTCAAGCGAAGCGCGTTTGGAATCCGCAGGTATTTAGGCGGACGAGCGCGCGGCCGTTTACGCAACTAAGTGTTCGCAAGGGGAGGATAACGTCTAACGCATATTACACTTCTTCACTTTTCTTCTTCCACGTATCATCCGCGAAGAGAACCGCAAATGCCTCCTCCACTTTCTTGAGGCGGTGAATCTCGAGCCCCAGATGCTCCTCGGGGATGTCCTTCTTGTTCTCCCACGGGATGATGAGCGTGGAGATTCCTGCCTGTCGTGCCCCGTATGCCTTCTCGAACACGCCGCCGACGGGCTTAATCTCTCCTTGAAGAGAGATCTCCCCCGTCACTGCCACATCCTGACGAATCGCCGCCCCTGTCACCGCACTAACAATCGCCGCGAGAATAGCAGTGCCCGCGCTCGGGCCGTCAATGTTGCCGCCGCCAATCACGTTGACATGGATGTCATAGTCGTGGATATCGCGCCCCGTGAGCTGACGCATGACGGATGCCGCGTTGAACACGGAGTCCTTCGCCATGCTGCCCGCCGTCTCGTTGAAGCGCACCGTGCCCTTCCCCTTCTCCGCTGCGGGAAAGGCGACTGCCTCAATCTCGATGATTGATCCGAGGAATCCTGCAACGCCAAGCCCAAACACCCTGCCAACAGCTGGGGTGTCTGAGGCTTTCTTTCGACCGAAACGGTAGAGGCGGCTGACCTGCGCGACCTCATAGATATCGTCCTTCGTGACGCGAATCTGCGGCAATGTTTCACGTGAAACAATGTGGTGCGGTTTCACATTGGCTTCGGACGGATCTCCCTCTGTTTCATGTGAAACATTTTCCTTCGCGACATCCTCCACTGTTTCACGTGAAACAGGCTCCTTCACAGTATCTTTTTCCCCATCGTCCGATGTTTCACGTGAAACAATCTGCGCAATCTCCGCATCCGTGAGACGATTCAGTGCAAGGCTGTAGGCATCCGCGAGAATGTTGATTGCCTTGCGCCCCTCAATGGTGTAGGTGCTGATGAGCTGTGCCACGCCCTCTGCAAGCTCGACATTCAGACGCTGCGCTGCATTCTCCACAATCGTGAGGATGTGCGCGGGGGTCAGCGGCTCAAAGTAGATCTCCGCACAGCGTGAGCGGAGTGCGGGGTTGATATGCTCCGCGTCGCGCGTTGTCGCACCGATGAGGACAAAGTCTGCGGGCGCCCCCTCCTCAAAGAGCTTGCGAATGTAGGGCGGAACACGCTTATCGTCGGGATCATAGTACGCCGACTCAAAATAGGCGCGCTTGTCCTCAAGCACCTTGAGCAATTTGTTTTGCAGCATCTCATCCATCTCACCGATCTCGTCGATGAAGAGGATGCCGCCGTGCGCATCCGTCACAAGGCCGGGCTTTGGCTCGGGGACACCGCTGTCCGCAAGGCTCTTCTGCGCCCCCTGATAGATGGGGTCGTGCACAGAGCCAAGCAAGGGGTTCGTCATATCGCGCGGGTCCCAGCGCAGCGTTGTGCCGTCCGTCTCCACAAAGGGCGCGTTCTCCGAAAACGGGGATACCGCACGCTTCTTTGCCGCCTCGAGCACGAGACGCGCCGCCGTGGTCTTGCCCACGCCCGGCGGTCCGTAGAGGAGGAGGTGCTGGGGATAGGGCGAGGACAGCTTTGCCATAAGTGAGCGCACGGCGCGCTCCTGCCCGACAATCTCGTCAAAGCTCTGCGGACGCAGGAGCTCCATGACCGACTGCGTGAGGTGGACACGCTCGAGCGCCTCCAGATCCTCACGTTTCTTCTTGTCGTGCGGCGACTCTGCACCCGGACTCTCCTCCGAGATCACCTGCCGACGAATATCGTCCACATACTCCTCGTGATCCTTCTCGAGCTTCTCGTTCACCTTGCGCTCGATCCGATCCTCAAGGTCGCGCCGTGCGAGAATCCCCGCAAGCTGCTCCGTCATGCGACCGAGGATCTCGGGAATCTCCGCCTCCGACGGCGGTGGGGAAAGCAGCGGATCCTCCTCCAAAATACGCATGAGCGCGAGCACGCGCTCACGTCGATTCGCCGAGCGCATGAGTGCCATGGCATTCATCTTGCCTGCCTGAATGACGAGCCGTTCTGTGCCCATCGAGTCGGCAAGCATCCGAAAGATCACCGCAATCTCCGCATCAATGCGTGCATCGGGCGAAAGTTCGGGCGGCTTCGCCTTTTTCCCGTCGTCACCGAATAAGTCCTTAAAAAATGACATAAAAATTGTTTCCTTTTGACAACAGAGGCTGATGAGATGATCCTCATCAGCCTGCTCTATATTGTAGTTTCGTAATCATCCAGGCGCTGCGCAAAGCGCCCCTTCCACCGCTTACGCGGTCCCCCTCCCCCGTTCCGACGGGGGAGGCTTTTTAGAGTAGTCCCCGATATCTTAGCTTCCCCCGTCGAGACGGGGGAAGTGGCGAACGAAGTGAGCCGATAGGGGCACCGGTTGCATATGCGACTTTCTTACGATAGAGAAGCGTATGTCGCTCAAAGCCCCCTCCACCGTTCCGACGGGGGAGGCTGTCCTACTCGGAATCCTCGCCCTACTCTTTCTTCACATGAATCTTGATCGTGGTGGAGATGTTCGGATGCACCTTGACGATTGCCTCATACAGGCCCTCGCCCACGACCTCGCCGCGAATCGTAATCTTGCGGCGGTCGATGTCGATGTTCTTCTTCTTCAGCGCCTCCGCGACATCCTTGCCCGTCACCGCGCCGAACAGCCGCCCGTTCTCGCCGATGCGCACGGGGATCTCCACCTCGACCTTTTCGAGCTGCGCCGCCATCAGCTTTGCCTCGTCAACCGCCATCGCATCCTTGCGTGCCTTTGCGCCCGCCTGTGCCTTTGCCACATTGACATTCGCGCTGTTTGCGGGCAGTGCGAGCTTTCGCGGCAGGAGGAAGTTGCGCCCGTACCCGTCCGCAACCTCCACAATCTCGCCCTTTTTCCCAATGTTTTTAACGTCCGCCTGCAATATGACCTTCATGTATGTCACTCTCCTCTATGTATTTTCTTGCCTGTTCAACAACATTTCCGCGCACCACCGAGAGAGGTACGCCCCTGACCTGTGCGCCCGCGACATTTGCGTGACCGCCGCCGCCGAATGCCTCCATAATCACCTGTACATTCAGCTCGCCCGTCGAGCGTGCACTGATGCCGACCATATCGCCCGGCATCTGGAACACGTAGATGCTCATCCGTACCCCGTCCACGCGGAGCATCCCGTCCGCCGCCTGTGCGGCGATGATCTGCCCGTTCGCCAGACGCTCCGGAATGCTCCCGATGATAAGACCGCCCGCGAAGAACTCCGCATTCGCCTTGGCGCGTGCCAGTGCCACCGTCGTCTCGTAGTCGCTCTGAAAGAGCGACCGCACAAGCACGGGATCTGCGCCCGCACGCCGGAGATACGCCGCCGCGTCAAACGTGCGGACACCCGCACCGACGTTGAAATTCTTCGTATCCACCACAATGCCGGAATACAGCGCCGTCGCATCCAGACGCGTCAGACGCGCGGTATCGCCGAAATACATGAGAAGCTCCGTCACCAGCTCGCTCGCCGAGCTGGATGCGGTCTCAAGATAGACCAAGAGCGGATTTTTGACGAAGTTCTCACTGCGGCGGTGATGATCGATCACAACCACCTTCGGAATGCGGTCGAGCAGCGACTTGTCCGCGAGAATGTGCGGAACGTGTGCATCCACCACAACGAGCAGTGCCGTTGCAGAGGCAACCCCGGCGATATCGCCGGCATGGACAAAGATCTCGTCATACGACTCGTCCTTCCGCACCATGTCAAGCACGCGGTCAATGCCCTCGTTCGTATCGCTGAGCACGATGTGCACGGGCTTGCCGAGCGCACGCGCCATGCACGCAACGCCCATGGACGCGCCGAAGCAGTCATAGTCCTCATTCTGATGTCCCATGACATAGACCTCGTCCGCATTCGCCATAATGTCGCGCAGGGCGTGTGCCACGACACGTGCCTTGACGCGTGTGTGCTTCTCCACCGCCTTCGCCTTGCCGCCGAAGAACTGCGTCTTGCCGCTGATGTCCAGTGCCACCTGATCACCGCCGCGTCCAAGCGCGAGATCGAGCTTTGCCTCAGCCTCCTCACCGAGCTCCTTGAACGTTTGTTCCGAAGCGAGTGAGAGTCCGATGGAGAGCGTCACGGGCATCCCCTTCGTATTTACGATCTTACGCACCTGATCGAGGATGTCAAACTTCTCCGCGATCACATGATCGAGGGCGGCGCGGTCGAGCAGTGCCAGGAACACCCCGTCCGAGACTCCCCGCATAAAGCCGCCAAGCCCATTGATCCACGCATCCAGACGCTCGCGCACCGCGAGCAGCAGCATGGACTTCTCCGCCTCCGTCTGGCCCTGCATGATCTCGTCATAATTGTCAAGCTGGATGTAGAGGAGCGCGGTGCGGCTCTCATGGAAACGCTTCTGCAGATCGGAAAGCTCCGTCTCATCCTCGACGTAGAACGCCATCAGCTCGTCCATCTGCGTCGGTACAATACGATGGTAGACATGATAGGTACGCCCCTCATGGGTAAAGCGGTAGCCGCCCTCCGTCCCCCAGATCTCGTCCACCTTGAAGTCCGGCCAAACGTCCGCCATGCGCGTTCCCTGCTCCGGCTTCACACCGCCCAGATACGCCTCAAGCTGACGGTTGCACCACTCGAGATGCCCGTCCTTCGCCACAACGAGAATCGCCTGCGGGAGCTGATCGACCGCATAATTCATCACATGATTGACATTGCGGATAATTCCCATACAGTAGCGTTCAAATCGACGTTCTCTGTCACGACATCGTTCCCACGTAAACGCGGCGAGCAGCGCCCACAGCAGCAGAGCGGCGGCTCCCACATACGAATTGTAGCAATACGTCATCAGCGCAAGTGCGAGCATGACGATCAGATGGATCGTCAGATCAATCCACGCGGAAAGATTCCGCGGCATAGAATCACCTTCTTTATTGTTTTTGTATCACTATCGTATATACATTGAACTCCTTATCTCTTTCCACTGAACTTCTTTCGATAGTCAAACGCCATGTCAAACAGCCCTGTCCACGAAATGATCTGCGTCAGAAAGCCATTGAGCACAATGAACACATAGATCAGAATACGCACAAACGAGGATACCCCGAACCGCTGCATCAGGAACTGCACGAGGGAAATCCCCTGCACCAGTCCCGCGACGAATGCGATCAGATAGCCGTTCAGCCCCGCCTGATAGAGCAGGGTGATCTCGCGCGTCGTTCCCCAGTAGATTGCAATCAGAGAGAATGCGAAAAGATACGGGAAAAAGACCGGCAAACGCCACTCCGTAAACGCGGGCAGCGGCGAGGCCGGAAGCCCCAGACGCGTGAGCACCTTGCGCAGGAGGGCAAAGCACGCCGTCACCTCGACCACGGAACTGCCGAGAAACAGCGCGGGCAGCATGAGCACGAACAGCTCGAGCACCTGCGTCGACGCGACGCGCGTCTCCTCCAGCTGCGCCTCATCCATGCCGAGGGAGCGGTACATTGCCAGGGTCTCGTCCAGTGTCGCGTTCGCCGTGGAGATATCCATCGCAAACGGGTTCAGCCCGAAGAGCAGCAGCATCATGAGTGCCGCCGCAACCTTGCCGCCGAGCGAGGCAAGTGCGCCGCCCACGAGGGCACGCATCGTGTCCGCCCTGCGGCGGAAGAACGCACCGAGCACCAGCCCCGTCGGTGCAAACGAGAGCACGAAGAACGCCCCCGTCACCGGCGTTGCAAACAGCATCGTGAGCAGCAGGGATGCAGCAGCGGCAAGCACGCCCCAGCGCAGCCCCTCACGCACCGTCACGAGCGCGATAAAGACCGGCCAGAACATCCCCATCATCATTGTCAGCATGGGCAGATAGATCGCCGCGAGCGCGTAGACCACCGCTGCAGCCGTCATAACCCCCGCCGTCGCGGCAGGGCGAGCACCTTGCTCACTCATTCCATATCCTTTCTGCGGGTTTATTCGCATTCCCTTCCTTATGTAAAATACTTTTCTATTATAGCAGATTTTACAAGGGATGTCACGATGTCGCCATACGGCGCAGTCAGCCCCATCGCGGCAGATGATGTGCCCAAGAAAGATAAACAATGGGAATTAAATTCATAATTAAATTGAATGAAAATTTTTTACAGAAATATTGACAGTGATAAGAACTGATTATATTATTATGAACAGTAATTTAGACTCGATTTAATGGAGGGCACTTTATGCGGAATTTCTTAGGTGTTCGAGCAAAACACAAAAAGTACGGTGCTTTGGCACTCAGCGTACTACTCGGACTGAGTGTCTGTTCCTCGGCCTTTGCGCAGGAGCAGACAGGAACGACGTTCAACAAGGGCCGTATCGACGGAAGGCTGGACTTTTCCAGTGACTTCCGAAAAAACAAGGTATGGGACAGCTCATCAAAAACGTATATATTTACCAAGGACAGCGAGCTCAATGTGAAATCCATCACAGGAGAATCGAATCCGATCAACGTCAGTGCCCCGGGAGTCACGCTCACGCTGAACTCCAAGGACGAGTACGGCATACAGAGCTACTGCGGACGACATTTCAAAGCAGACCATAACTATAAAAAGGTCAACGACATCACCATCACGGCGAAAAAGGTCGTCATCAATATCGACCACACAGCCACAAGCGGTGCGGGCAAAGAAACCTTCGGCATCGTATCTGCCTCGGATCAGGCAAAGAACAGCACGGTGGCCGTAAACGGCGATGTGGATGTTGCTGTAAAGAACAAATACTACAAGGCACCGGACGGAACAGGCGAGGTGGATCCCACCTTTACGAACGGTATCGCGACCGTGCATCATGGCAGCGTCGTCATAAGCGGCAACGCCAAGATCCATGTGCGCGTGCCCGAGCAGATGCAGGAGTCTCCCAATCGGCCGCCCAAGTTCCTGAGCCACTACTATGTCAACGGCATCTTTGCCGGGCTGAACTATGATGCGGACAAACCGGGCAGCACGGTGACCGTGGGCGGCGATGTGGATATCGATGTCGACGGAACCGGAGTCCATGCAGGTGCGCGCTCCCTCATCACGATCGGCGGCGGCGGTACGATCCGCACGCAGAAGGATTCCCCCCTGCCCCACTTCGCGCTGAACGCAGAGGAGGGCACCATCCACATGAATGTCGTACGCGACAGTACGGGCAAAGTGACAGGTGCCGGCACCCGCACGACCAAAGTCTACGGGAACATCGCTCTCATCGACCGCGAGGAGAGTGCAAGCACCCCCGGGAATGCACCGACCACCATCAACCTCGGACTGACGACGGCGGACTCCGTACTGCACGGCGTTGTACTCGACGACTTCAAAGAGCATGGCAAGAACGAGCCTGCCAAACAAGCTATTCGCGAGAAAACGGGACTAAATCTGTACCTCCAGAACGGCGCGACATGGCACAACAGCTCGTGGAGCACACTCCCCTCAGGAACGTGGCGCGGCGTAACACATGACTTTACGGGCAGCAAGCTGCGCTCGCTGATCGGCGGAGAGAGCCCCGAGCGGGCGGGCATCATCCATCAGGAGGATGATCATCCCATCTCCATCGAGAACTACAGCGGCTATACAAACATCATGTATAAGCATGACGCCGCAAGCCCATCCTCCATCATCGGCGGCAATATCGTCATCAAAAAGGCAGCGGCAAACAGCGGCATCACCCTCCGTACCGACAACACAGGACTGAACACGGACTCCAAGAATCCCGAAGAGCGCGGTAAGGTTGACGCGACACTCAGTGCACTCGCGCAGAAACTCTACTACACCGCCTATCAGAATGGCGAGCGGAACCTCAAGGGAGAGGTCGAGATCGCCGAGGGACTGACAAGCTCCAGTGCCTCCCTGCGTCTGGAGGATGTCAACTATGATGCGGCGACGGGACAGGGCAAGTTCATACCATCGGCAGTCACTTACGGTGCGAACGAAACCGCTATCATGCGCGGCACCAAAACAGGCCTGCTCGCCGGCGCACTCCTGTGGAGCGGCAACAACAACGATCTGCAGCGCCGCATGGGCGAACTCCGTCTAAAGAGCACGGAACGCGGCGCATGGGTGAAGTATTTCGGCGGAAAGAGTTCCATTGAACAGCCAAACATCGACATGAATCTGACCCGGCATACGGTACAGGTCGGCTATGACCGCGATGTTCGGGACTGGACCGTCGGTGCGGCATTTGACTATGGCAAGATGAGCGCAAACTATACCGGTGGACATGCAGACGGGCGCATGGGCAGCCTCGCGCTCTACGGCGCACAGCAGAGAAAGGATGGCTCCTATCTCGATCTCATCGCTCATATCGGACGTATGCATGGCAACTATACGGTGAGCAATGCCGCTGCAACCCTCAGTGGCACCGAGAAGGCATGGGGCACATCGCTCAGTGCAGAATACGGCAAGCGGATTCCGCAGCACGGCGGCTTCTATATCGAACCGAGTGCAGAGCTGACCTTTGGTAGGCTGCAAGGCTTTGACACGGTCGCACGCGGCGGCGGCAATACGCTGAATGTTCATCAGGACGCATTTAACAGTGTCATCGGACGGCTGAACATCGGCATCGGTCAGGAGACGAAAAAGAGCAATCTTTTCGCACGTCTCGGTCTTTCCCATGAATTCGCCGGCAGTTTCGATACGCAGTACCAGGAGGAAGGCTATGCGCCAAAGACAACCCATGTGTCGCTGAAGGAGACATGGCTGAGTATGGAGCTTGGCGGCAGCGTTCAGCTCAGCGACAGCTCCTATGTCTATGCGAACTACACGCGCACCCTCAACAGCGATCTCAACAAGCAGTGGCGCATGGATGCCGGTGTCCGTTTCAACTTCTAAGACATCACGGATAACAAGATCGACAAAAGCGTTAAAAGAGGCTGGTAACGAAGTCAGAACCTTCGTGTACCAGCCCTTTTCTTGTACCTACAGTGCGGGTGTCTGCCCCTCACTCCCCCATGATGCCCGCCATCCGCAGCAGATACTGCGCATTCGTCGTACGGCAGCGACCCGCGCGGATCTTAAAGTCAAAGAGAATCTTGTCCCCCTCGTAATGCTCCTCAAAATGCGCGTTCTCCACGGGCACACCCGCGCACGCGAGGTCGCACAGCTCAAAGTCATGCGTTGTCACAATCGTAATCGCGTGCGGCAGGGTCAGCCGTCGGATTGCCTCACGCGCCCCGACAATGCGGTCGGCGGAGTTCGTCCCGCGAAAGATCTCGT
>ERZ773009.3095-NODE-3095-length-10210-cov-10.922009_pt1 | contig 10210 bp, 10 predicted proteins | sample MGYA00580663_ERZ773009 | MGnify/ENA primary metagenome ERZ773009 (study PRJEB29015, sample SAMEA2737969) | human oral metagenome | biome: human oral; feature: human-associated habitat; material: dental | place: China | collected 2026 ...
AAAAAAAAGTAACCCGCCCCTAGCATCCCAACTATAGGCGGGTTTACTTCCCAAGTGTATGAGGGCTGACCGTTTACACGATAGCACCTTTTCTGTGTCTATTATACGACATCACGAAAAAAAAGCAAGAGCACTCATCCCATATAAAAATACGGCTGGATTCAGCCGTATTTTTTAGTATCGTATCAAATCCCGAGCGCAGCAATCCACGAGTTGATCGCCATCGGAGTCTCCCCCATCTCGAAGCGACGGCCTTCCTTCATCAGCGCGCCCTCTGCCGAGGGACGCAGATGCGCGGTCGTCTGCCCCATGGAACTGCCGCCCGAAGTCGCAAACGGAATGATCGTCTTCCCCGTCAGATCATAGCTCTCAAGGAAGGTATTGATGATATGCGGTGCGACGTACCACCAGATCGGGAAGCCGACGAAGATCACCTGATAGGGCGCGAGATCAAGCGGCTCTCCCGCAATCGCGGGACGGCTCTTCGGGTCGCGCATCTCCACGCTGGAGCGGCTTTTGCTGTCGTTCCAGTTGAGGTCATCCTCGGTATACGGCACAGCGGGGACTATCTCATGAAGATCACCGCCGATCACATCCACAATCTTATGTGCGACCTGCTCCGTACGCCGCGAAGGAGATGCGGAAAAATAGGCAATCAGTATCTTCCCGTACATGCTATTTCCTCCTTGCAAGATACTCGTAAGCGAACCCCGGATCCTCGGGCAGAATATCCGACTCGAACATACGGTTCCACGGGAATGTCACAACAACGGTGTCGATCTCTGCAATCGGCGGCAGGTTCTCCTCGATGAAACGGTTCATCATGCGTGTCGAGCGCATGGAAACGGCGTCCATCTTCGAGCCGAGGCTGCCATAGAAACCGTCGCCGCGCAGCCATGTGAGCTGGCGGGCGATGGTGTTGCGGACATTCGCCTGATACGCCCAGTCGTCGAGGTAACGCGTCGTCAGGAGGTGATCGATCGCATCGCCGTTCATATGACGGACAAGCATTCCCTCGCCGAGCGCAAATCCGGAGCTGTTCGTCGGCGTGTTCCAGCCGGCATACGCCTGGATCTTGTAGAGGAGTCCGCGTTTCTGCAGCTCCGTCATGAGCGCATTGTCCGCCCCGTTGGCAAAGGCGATGTCTGCGACGGCGACGGGGTATCCCTTCGCCACATAGTCCGCGACCAGATCGGCAAAATATTGCGTACCGTCACGCGGCGTACCGTCGTTGAGTACCGCGTTTGCCTCATAGGTGCGGCCGTCGGGGTTCGTGTTCACCGTGAGCACGACATCCGCCTTCTCGGGGGCGCGCACCATCATGCCGCCCGCCGCAAGTACGGCATCCGAGATCGATGTGCTGATCTTCTCGTCGGAGTACGCAGGTACGGTATCCGCGCCGCGTCCCCAGTTGTAGCGTGCAAAGACAAAGGGAATCTCGTGTTTCTGCTCGTTGACCGCACGCGTGAGCATGAGCAGAGCGATCTCGTCGATGCCCGCCATCGTCTGGAATCGCGTTTTGCCGAGGTCTGCTCCCGCCGCCGAAAGGTATCGGCTCTCCAGATGCGTCTGCGAGAACGGCGCATTGTCGTCACGCCCGAGGGTCAGATAGCGGAACGTATTGCGCTTGCGCAGCAGATCAATCAGGTACTCGTTGACCGCATAGTTTTTCTCGCGGCGCCCCATCCAGTCGGCAAGTGCCTCCTGTGGGATCAGACGACCGAGGAAATCGTACTCCTTGCGCTCGCGGCGCGTGAGCCCCTCGACCTCATCCTTGTCACGGAGAACGGTATAGCGGAAGATATCCGCGCCGTAGCGGCGGTAGTACTCCGGCTCCTCATGCCCCGATGCTTCGCCCGTGCGCGGTGTCCGCATGATTGAGCCGAACACATAGAGCGGGATCTTCGGATGGGATTTCTGCAGCCCCTCGAACCGCGCTGCTCGTTCGAGCACCTGTGCACGCGTGAAGGAATGCTTGCGCGAACCGACGAGACTGCCGTAGATCATGGCATCCGAGGAAATGACGGCCGCTTTTACCCCCGGCTGTGCGAGGTTCTGCTCCACCCATGTCCACAGCTCATCGGGATGCCCCCAGTCCTCACGATTGCCGAGCAGCTCCTGCGGCGGGACGATAACGTCATAGCCGACGTGCTGCACGACATCTGCCGTCTGCTTGCTTGAGATCGGACGGCTGTCATGCGGGATAAAGACGATCTTCTCTGTGACCGGTGCCCTCTTTGCCGCATCGACCGACTGCGGCAGAAGGAGGATCGCCAAGATGGCAAAACAAAGGATGCGAATGAAACGTGATTCTGTCACGGTGTCTCCCCTTTCCCTGCATTTTCTTCAGAGACCGATGAACGGTGCTCCTGCAAAAGAGCCTTGAGCGCATCCCGCACATCGTCGGGCACGTTCAGCTTCGTATCAAACATAATGCCGCCCTCCTGCACCGACGCGCCCTCGATCTCGATCATATCCATCAGCTTGTGCCCGTGGAACTCGGTCTGCCCCAGTTGTGATGCGGCAAGCATCCCACGAAAATCTACGTGGACTTTGTTGCCGTGAATCTCCACGGGCAGGTTCTCGGACACGTCAAAACGCCCCATCATGCGCTCCACCATCGACAGCGAGACACGCGAGAACACCCATGATACAAATCCATGGTCGGGGATGTTCTTCTCCCGCACGCGGTAGACCGCATAGGACTTGTCGCCGTCATGAACGAACTCCTCGATGGTTCCCGACAGCTCGACCTTCTTATACTTTTTCGTCGTTGTGCACAGGAGATCCAGACGTCCGTTTGCATGCGAGCGCAGGACGATGCTGCGAACCGAGCCTTGCGTCCCGATATTCTTTGCAATCGCCTCGTTCAGCACGGAGTCGCGTACGAAGAGATGCCCCTCGGCAATCTGCGCCAGCGTCTCACGATCCCATGTGTCACGCAGCACCGTGAGCGCAGGACCATAGTCTGCAACTGCCTCACGCACGCTGCCCCAGTCAATATTTTTCACCTGCTCAATGAAATTTGCAGGAATTTCAATCACCATTACTTATTCGCCTTCTCCGCTTCCGTTTTCTTCTCACGCAGTTCCTGCCAGAGGTTCTGAGCTCGCTCAAAGAGTTTCACGTCGTTCTTGCGGACTTCCTGATCGCTCATAATCTGCGAGAGCATCTGCGTCGCCCTCTCATAGTCTTCCAAACGGTAGTATGCCGCCCCTGCAATGTAGAGTGCCATGCTGTCACTCATGCCGTGGATCGGGTAGTGCTCCGTCATCACCGATTTCTCGTAGAACTCGGCAGCGAGGCGCAGAACCTCCGCCTCCTTCTCATGCTCCCCCACGTCACGATAGACCCATGCCATGCCCATGCAGTAGCCCGCCTTCTTTTGGAGCGACCATCCAAGACGCTCGACAAAGTAGATGCCCAGCTTGTAGGCACGAATCGCCTCCTCCATCGTGCGCTCTTCGTGATACGGCAGGTTGATCGTACGTCCCTCGAGGAGTTCTTGAATCTTCGCCTTATCGCGCGGACTCAGCGGCTCCTCGGTGAACTGTTTCTCATCGGCAGCAAAGCCGCAGTGTTCACAGATCCAAATGCGGTAACGATAGGGATTCACTCCCTCGTAGTGTACGCAGAAATCCTCATCCGTCCCCAATGTAATGAGGCGTGCCTTCAGCTTCGTCGCGTGCGTCTTTTCCCCACAGACCGGACATGGCTTCTCCACCGTATATGTATACTCGGCCATCGTACTTCCTCCCTACCGAAAAATCTCCTTCAGCATACCATAAATTACAAAAAAAAGAAAGAATGCCACACCGTTTCAAGGTGCAGCAGCAAATTGCAGGTTTAATTGTCGCAAAGTCTCATTAAATTTTTAGCGAATTATAAAATCACAGCATACATATTGTTTGCTGTGATTTTGTATAGGAAACACTGATAAAATGAAGTCCGTCAAAATTGATACAGTTTTTTGTTCTGTCAAGGAGACAAACCAACCCCATAGCAAGTGCTGTGAAGATGATTTGTAGTCATTAGCAGAGCGAAAAAGATGTGCCAAGATGAGCTGAATTTATCAGTGCTTCCTATATTCTTCTCTTACCTTGTCTGTTTAATCATACATTTAATAGCTTCATCAATATTGAACACTGTACCTTTTCCATCTATCCATCTGTCCCAAAAATCAATAGTTGAACTTTTAGGCTCTTCTTCAGGTTTGTCCAAAATAATTTTAGTAGGTAGTTTAATTGAATCTCCAACAACAATACATTCTCCAACATCAAGGTTAGGCAATGTATCAACCAAACCTATCAATGAATCAGTTAACATAGTTGCTACTGCCGACTTATCTCTATCATTCGTAATTTTTAAACTTATAATATTATTACATTGAGATATTATAGTGGAATTTAGTTCCGCTGGTCTTTGAGAAACAATCACCAATGAAACACCATATTTTCTTCCCTCTTTAGATATTTTTTCAAATATCTCCAGTGATTTACTCTCAACCGCCTTCAGTTTCGTTATATCTCTTGGCATATATAAGTGTGCCTCGTCGCAAATAAAGGCGATAGGATGTCGAGTCTCGTCCGTTTTAGGCGACATCCAAAATTGAACTTCATATACCAGCCTTGTTACAATACCTATTATTATAGGCAACATATCTGATGGGACTTCTGATAAATCTATCACTTTTATTTTTTTATCTCGTCCCATTATTTTATCAATAAAATCCTTCAAATAATCAACTCTTATAGTATTATTCTCATTAAAGACAAAACCATATTTTTTATCATCTATTTTAGTCTGTAATCTCGTAATAAGATGCGTCAATTTCCCATAGTATTGCCCTTGTTTTGTTTTTTCTTGTCCCTTTTTCTCTCCTGTTTTATATAGTTCCCCCGTTGTATCTTCTTTAAGGTTTTCAACTTCCAAATATTCCTTCAGGCCTTTTGCAGAAAAGGGAATCGGCGTGTCTGCTGTAATTATTTCAGATGAAAATGTCTTCATATTTTCTTCAATATACTTTTTCTTGTTCTCTAAAATATATTTAATAACCGCTGCTCTTTGATTTGTAGAAGTCCCTTCTGAAGATTCAATAAAGAGAGAATGAATTTCCTCATAATTAAAAAACCACAAAGGAATATGTAACCCATCATCAGAGTCGCAAATTTTTATTTGTTCAGCATAACTTAATTCGTTATATTCACCATGTAAATCAAAAACAATTAAATTAGCATATTGCAAATCATTCGCTTTCTCAAGAATGTTGGCTACAGTAAAAGATTTTCCACTTCCAGTGCTTCCTACTATTGTCGCATGTCTCTGAAAAAATCTATTCCCATCTAAAATAGCGTCAACAGTTTTATTACTTGCATATTTGCCAATTACTAATCTTTTCTCAGAAGATATTTCATTCTCAAGAGAATTCATAATAATGGAGAGAGATTTTCCATCTGCTAAATAAACCTTGCTATTGATTTCAGGATAAGTATTTACCGCCCTTTTAAAAATATTTTGTTTGGTTGAAGACAATTTTTTATAAAAAGTACCTACTAAAGTTATATTACAAAAGTTATAGGAATACTCTTGTTCTTCACCTTCTTCATCAATGTCAATTCTCTTTTTGCTTACTCGAGTTACTATCCCAATTAGTTTTTCGTCTTCATTATTTCCAGATAAAACAACTATGTCATTTATTTTTAACCTATTTAAAACCTCTTCTTTGTCTACTGATACAGATACCTTCTTGGTATCAACATTTTGAACCATTCCAACTTCTTGATTTAAGTGTTTCTGAATATCTTCCATAATTTCCTCCTACCCTAAAAAGGTTTCCGAAAACACATCTATATCCCATAATTCCCTATTTATGGGATATCTTCTCCCTTTATATACCATATAACTCCCTTCTTCTGCACTATCTTCTTTATCTTCACATTTATAAAACAAAGTCCAATTTTCTTTTTCCATTGCTCTTTTTAAAAAAGGCTGTTTAATCGTTCTTGTTAAAACAACCACATCTTTTTGAGTGTCTTTAAACACAGAGTTAAAATGCTGATCATTAAATCCATATCCGTAAATAAATATAGAATAATTCTTTTTAGAGTCCGTTATCAATTCATTAAAAATTTCTCTATGATATCTAAAAATATCATTGACCATTCCCAACTTATATTTCATACTACCAGGTGCAATAATATCAATATACTGACTATTTCTTTTTAACAGATTATAATCATTGATCTGATATTCCCTATCATTCTTTTTTATCCAATTAACCGATCCATGTGGTTTAAACAGCCTCACTAAAGGATGATTCTTAGAAAAATATTCATGAGGATGTTTTAGTATATTCTCGTTAAAAGTTTGATACATATTTCCCAAAAAACCTAATGTAGCTGGCAATTTTAATTTATCACAAATCAATTCTATAATTCTGTCATAATTAGGAGTCATTATATCTATTACCGGATTATTGACACTTACAGTTCCCACAAGATACTTTAATAATTTTTCAAATCCTGATGTGTGCTCAAACATATTACCATGTTTGTCATATTCCTCGTCTAATATAAACTCACTCGTTATCAGTCTAATTTTTTCGATAAATAATTCTTCATTGGGGGGAACTTCTAACAAAGCTGCTTCTAATCCTTCATCCTTGATCTGCCCTTTATATTTGTTCCACTTTTCTTTTAGCCCCAAATCATCTATATTTTCAAACGTTTCTTCTAGCTTTTCCGTCAATTTTGACATTCCAGGTATATTCATTGCAATGGAAAGCCCTGTTCCAATTATCATTTTAGGAAAATTTGTACTTGATAGGTACCGTTCCTTAATATCGGTAAAAATTGGTTCAAATTCTTTACTATCTATATTCATCAGTACACTCCATAATTTCTTCAATATCACAATCCAAAGTATCGCAAATTCTAAGGAATCGCGGATAAAATGAAGACCGCCAGATTGGCGTAGGTTTTTTCATCCGACACCCTTCGGGCAAAAAAGACGCGTCAAGGTGGTGGGGCTGAATTTATCAGTGCTTCCCTAAGCAAAACATCCGCAGTTATATTCTACCATTCTTCATTTTATAAAATATGCTTTTACCTTTTCCGTCAATTCATTATTACTTCTTAAGATTATATCACAAAATATGCTTTTTCAAAAACGCAAACTTCAATTCCTTTTGGGCATGGTCGTAAAGATATGCAAGGAGTTCGACCTTCTTGGAACGGGTACTGTAGTAGATGGACTCATCGTAGGTCAGGACGGAAAGCACAGAATATTGCTGACGAGGTAACGCCTGAGAAAACATCTCCCGTTTCTCGGAAAGCAGATTCTCTCGTGCTTGGTTTATGTTATACTGTTCATGGCACAAGCCGTCCATTAGATGTTTTTGTTGGTACTCAAATTATATCAAATGGAAGTCGCTCATGCTATTTTATTTATTAAGAAGTATATATATTGCAAGGGTTAGTAGAGAATCGCTGATAAAATGAAGTCCGTCAGATTGGCATAGATTTTTCTGTCCGGTTTGCCGACAAAAAACAGGAAAAAGATACTCTAAGATGGCGCAGCTGAATATCTCCGTACTTCGCAAGACAAAAGCCGCCGTGGAAGCCCCTCATCGCCTTTTGTTGTATCTACGAACTGCTGTCCAAATATTTTTCCACGAGAGCAGCGGTAAATGCGACCTCCATCGGGGTCTGCTCCGACGGAATGCCGTGAAGATGTCAGTGTGCATTGCCCGCACAATCTGACGATCCAGCAGCCGCGCCAAGGGGCAGGCGATTTTCGCCGCGGTGAAATTGATTGCTGCGAGAAGCAGCACGAGGCAGTTGATGCCAAAAAATGAAAATAGGGTAAGCGTCCCCACCACGGCAAAGCAAACCACCGTCAACAGCTTTACAAAAAGCATGCCAAGCATCGTCGCTACAATGCTGCGTCGAAGGAGACGGATGTTGCGCGTATGCTGACGCAGAAAGTTCACGACGGCATCTGATATCTTCCGCACGGAGTCCATTTGCCGCCATAGCTCTTTCAGTGCCTCCCACTTTCTCCGCACAAGTTCACTCAGCTTATAATTCAGATAGCGATATACCTCGGACACCGAGGACGGATGCCCGAGCTCACGCATCCAGCCGCCGACATCCAGCATTCTGCTCACACTGTTTCCCAGTTCTCTGAAGTTGATTTGCTGCACGAAACGGGCAATGGCCTGTGCAGAGACACTCGGCACCTGCGGCAGAAAGGATGCAAGCATCGAAAAAACTTCGCGCAGAATCAACAAGCCCACTTGAATCGGCAGGATAAAGCCATAAAATGCGGCATATACCTTGGGTTTGCGCCGCGCCCCTTGCACCTTCCGTCTCAGTCGTTCCCTCATCGTCATAGATCCACAACACCACCGTACGATCCGCAATTCCATCACATTTGTCCGAAGCTATGTCCAGTATAGCCCATGACAGGAGAATACAGGTCGCCTGTCAGGCGACATTTATAACGCGCAGTGCGTGTATGGGAAGTACTGGTAATTTCAGCCGCGCCATCTTGACGTATCTTTTTTGCCTGCATAACGCTTACAAATCCTCTACATAGCTTTTGCTATGCGTCCGATTTCATCCTGGTTCGGACGAAAAATCGACGTCAATCCGAGGGTCTATTTTATCAGCGATTCCTATATTTTTACTGACAAAAAGCTTTTTCCATACAAAAAGGCATCCGCATGGTCATCGCTGTGCAGATGCCTTGATGATTTTTGACTATGCCGCAAGTCTCCTGCCCTGGTCCGGTTCGTTTTTCAGCATATACTCGCCCACAGAGGAAAATTCCCCCGATTGCAGTGCATCAATCATGCGGTTGATGCGCGGCGGCGGCGTCCACGCGAGCGGCAGGAAGCAGTCCGCACAGCGGTTATACATGGCGCGCAGATCGTTCTCAGCGTGACGGCGCAGCAGTTCATACTCCACCCTGCGCCGCTCGTAACGGCGTCCCGCACGCAGATAACCGACGGTAGTCACTACACCCCAGAGAATGAAATAATATGCCCATACAAAATGCGGCAGGAACGGCGAGAGCGGGAGGTAGACGAGTGCGGCGACGAGTCCACCGACGAGCATCCAGAGAGCAAGGGACGGACGGCTCATCCCTGCCTCGATACAGTCCAGATCCTCAACGACCTGATAGAGGTTGCTGTGCTGGACGAAATATTCCTTGAGCCGTTCCAATCCATCAATCTGTGCCGTGCGCTCGGTCGGAATCGGCGCAGGATCGTTCAGCGCAATCTCAGCGGGCATTTTCCGCTTGTGCTTTTCCGATCCGTCCGCAATAAAGCTCCACGTCTCAAGCTCGTCATCAACGAGGGCACGCTGTCCGCAATGCGGACAAATACGTGTAAGCCCCTCTATTTTCGCCCCACATTCATTGCAAATCACGTCAATTCCTCCTTACTGTTAAAATTTTATGATACATAATAACACAAATGATTCTTTTTGTCTAATGGAATTATCAGTATACATAACAAGGGCTGCCCACAAACCGGGCAGCCCTTTGCATCGTGATTATTCTTTTTCCCGCCGCTGTTTCGAGCGATAGCCGAGCCAGAGAACGAGCAGCCATGCGGGCAGGATCAGCACGGCGAGCTGCATTCCCGGGAGCTGCGCCATCATGAAGACAACGCCGGCGAGGAAGACAAGACAGCCGTAGTTGATCCACGGGTAAAACGGCGCACGGAATTTGATGTGTGCGCCCTCACGCTCCATCTTCCGACGGAACTTCAGATGCGTCACAACGATGGTCGTCCAACTGATGACAGCGGCGCAGATTGCGATCGAGATGAGATAGAGGAACGCGTCGCCCGGGAAGAAGTAGTTCAGAAACACGACAATGAGCGTGATCCCCGAGGAAATCAGAATACCGAGCACGGGCACACCGCGCACGGAGAGACTTCTCAGCACCTGCGGCGCATCCCCACGCTGCGCGAGCCCGTAGAGCATACGGCTGTTGCTGTAGATGGCAGAGTTGTAGACGGAGATCGCCGCCGTGAGCACGACAAAGTTCAGAATGTGCGCGGCAGCGGGGATGCCGATGTTTTGGAAGATCTGTACGAAGGGGCTCGCCTCCATGCCGACCTCGTTCCACGGCCAGAGTGCCATCAGCACCGCCATCGTCCCGACGTAGAAGATCAGGATGCGCCAGATGACCTGATTGA
>ERZ773009.3096-NODE-3096-length-10210-cov-9.967701_pt1 | contig 10210 bp, 8 predicted proteins | sample MGYA00580663_ERZ773009 | MGnify/ENA primary metagenome ERZ773009 (study PRJEB29015, sample SAMEA2737969) | human oral metagenome | biome: human oral; feature: human-associated habitat; material: dental | place: China | collected 2026 ...
GGATGAACACGCCCGGCATCATCAAGTATCCGTTCTGGCGCATGACGGCAGAGCGTGCGGATGTGACATTCGCCACGGTGAATCTCGGCATGGAATATGTACCGCCCGAGATCGCCCCGCGCAGCATGATCATCAACGGAGACATTACAAAAATATTACGCATACTTGTATCATGACACAAGAAAAGCTGCCTGATGGCAGCTTTTCTGTTGTACTGCATATGTTCTTGTGCGTCCTAAGGAATCGCTGATCAAATGAAGTCTGTCAGATTGGTGCAGATTTTTGTTCGCTCAAGGAGCCAAATCGGACGCATAGCCAAAGCCATGTGGAGGATTTGCACGCGTTGTGCGGGCGAAAAAGATACGCCAAGATGGCAGTGCTGAATTTATCAGTGCTTCCTTAAAATGACGCGCAGTACGGGGAGGTGATTGGTCGTGATCGAAGCGGTCAAGACATTCTTTGATAATAATTTTTATTGGACCGACGGACACTCCTGCGCGAACGCAGGGCGGCATAAATACGTGCGGCATCGTCAGGAATGACCGCCCGTGCTACAGCACGCCGATCAGCTGCTCCACAGCGGTGTCCTGCGTCGCCCAGCTCGTGGCGATGCGCATGACGGTCACGTCCTCCTGCTGCTCCCAAAAGCCCATCGCAACGTGCGCCGAGAGGTGGGCGAGCTGCGCCTCGTCGAGCGCGAGGAAGATCTGATTCGTCGGGCTGTCGATGGCGAGAGGGTAGCCCTTCTCCGTGAGTGCCGCGCGGATGCGGTCCGCTGCCGCAACGGCGTGCGCCCCGCCGCGCTCGTAGAGGCCGTCCGTAAAGAGCGTGTCGAACTGGATACCGAGTACGCGCCCCTTCGCCATGAGTGCGCCGCTCTGCTTGACGATGGTGAAGAAGTGCGGGACGGTATCAGGCTTCGGGAACACAACCGCCTCGCCGCAGAGCGCACCGCACTTCGTCCCGCCGATGTAGAATACGTCCGTCAGGCGGGCGATGGCGGGCAGGGTCAGCTCATTCGCGGGGCAGCCGAGCGCGTATGCGAGCCGCGCCCCGTCGAGGAAGAGAGGGATCTTGTTCGCACGGCAGATGGCGCTGATGACCTCCAGCTCGTCCATGGTGTAGAGCGTCCCGTACTCCGTCGGATGGGAGAGATAGACCATGCCGGGGCGCACCATGTGGTCGCGGTTCGCGTCCTCGTGATAGGCACGCAGACAGCTTTCAATGGCGCGTGCCGTGAGCTTGCCGTCCGTATGCGGCAGAGCGAGCACCTTGTGTCCGCCCGCCTCGACCGCGCCCGCCTCGTGTACGGTGATATGCCCCGTATCGGCGGCAATCACGCCCTCGTACGGGCGCAGCAGAGATGAGATCACAATGCGGTTCGTCTGCGTGCCGCCTGAGAGAAAATGAATCTCTGCACGTGGACTGCGGCACGCCTTTCGTATCTTCTCCCGCGCCGCCTCGGAATACGGATCGAGACCATAGCCCGCCGTCTGCTCCGGATTCGTCGCGACAAGCCGCTGCAGGATCTCCGCGTGCGCCCCCTCAAGATAGTCCGAGCCAAAGGACAGCAGTTCGGGCATCCGTCTCATCTCACTTTCTCCAAAAATTCCAACTTTATCAAAATTATACCACGTAAGAAGGATTTTGTCGAAGAGTTGACGAAATATAAATTAAATTTAAGAAAAGTTACGGATATCGCGAAGTTCATCGGATCGGTGCTTTCAAAATACGGATGAGGTGTGCGTCTATGGAGAAGACAGAGCAGATCTTATTGCGGCTGATGGTGGAGTCGTGGCGGTTCGGCGGGGTGTTTGACAAGGCGCTTGCGCTGCTGGACGCGCCCATGCAAAAGAAATTTTCGGGGCGTGTGCTCTGGTATCGAAAGCAGCTGAACGACGCACTGGAACAGGCAGGATACCAGATGCCGGCGTATGCCGGTACAGCATACGATCCGGGTCTGCCGCTGACACCACTCAATGCGGATGAGTTTGCAGCAGAGGATTGTCTTGTGGTGGACTATATGATCGAGCCTGTTCTTTTGGATCGCGAGGGAAATGTCGTTCAGTATGGAACGGCGATGCTGCGGAGGGCAGAGTCATGAAACAGTACATCGGTATCGACCTTGGCACGACCAACAGCGCGATTTGTTCCTACGACGGTACGTCGCTGCGCGTATGGAAAAGCCCCGAGCAGAACGATGTCACGCCGTCCGTCCTCAGCTACGATCGGCGCGGGAACAAATACGTCGGCAAGCGTGCCTATGATGCCGCACCGCAGAATCCGAAGAATACGGCGCAGCTCTTCAAGCGGATGATGGGAACCAAAACGCCGATCCACATCGACGTGCTTAGCCGTGATCTGACGCCGGAGGAGTGCTCCGCCGAGGTGCTCAAGACCCTGTACGGCTACCTGCCGGAGGAGGTGCGCAGCGATCCCTCCATCGGTACGGTCATCACTGTCCCCGCCGCATTCAACCAGATGCAGAAGGCGGCAACGCGCGAGGCGGCGCAGATGGCGGGCATCGGACGCGTCGCGCTCATGCAGGAGCCCGTGGCGGCGGTGATGAGCGTCATGCGCGTGAAAAAGCAGGACGGGCTGTTCCTCATCTATGATTTCGGCGGCGGGACGCTCGATGTCGCCGTCGCGGAGCGCATCGGCGCACAGGTGCAGCTCATCGCGCACGGCGGGATTGCCATGTGCGGCGGGCGCGACTTTGACCGCGGGATCTTCAGCAGCGTGGTGCGTCCGTGGCTTGCGGAGCAGTTCCACCTGCCGCAGGACTTCATGAGCGATGTGCGGTACCGCTCGCTGCATCGCCTTGCCCTCTTGGCAGTCGAAAAGGCGAAAATAGAGCTCTCAGGCGCAGAGGAGACGCACATCAGCCTCACGGAGTACGAGACACGCACGACGGATCTGGACGGCAGCGAGATCTATCTCGATATCCCGCTCACGCGTGCGCAGGTGGATGCCGTCATGGAGGAAAAACTGGCGGAGTCGGTCGCGCGTGTCCGCGAGATTCTCGCGCAGAACAATCTAAGCGCGGTGGACTTCGAGGATGTCGTCTTTATCGGCGGACCGACGAACTACAAGCCCCTGCGCGACTACGTGAGCTTTGCACTCGGCATACCCGCAGGCGTTCCCGTGAATCCGATGACGGCGGTCGCCGAAGGGGCTGCCATCTACGCCGAGAGCATCGACTGGAGCACACAGGAGCTGACGCACCGCCCCGTGCGCGGCGAGGTGCGCATGGCTGAGGATGCCGTCTCGTTCAACTACATCGCACGCACGGCGGAGCCGCAGGCAAAACTCGCGGTGAAGGTGCAGGGGGATGTCCCCGACGGCGCGGAGTTCGAGGTCACGGGGACAGGGTGGACCTCGGGCAGATGTGCCCTGCGGCATGGAACGATTGTGACCCTGCGGCTGGACACCGACGGTGCGAATGCGTTCCGCATCACCGTTTACGATCGCTACGGCGGCACCGTCCGGCAGGAGGATATCGTCATCGAGCGGACGGCGGCGGTCATCTCCGCCATCCCTGCCTCACACTCCATCGGGGTCGAGGTGCTGAAAACAATCGGGCAGAGTGCGTCCACACTCGACTGGCTCGTGCGCGTGGGCGACCGTCTGCCCAAAAAGGGACAGCGCGTGTTCAAGGCGGCGCAGGTACTGCGGGCGGACAGCGCCGAATCCCTCAACTTTAAGCTCTGGGAGGGCGAAATCGAGGAGCCCGTACAGGACAACCGCTTCATCGGCGTCTTTTCCATCCGTGGGACGGATCTCACGGACGGGGTCATTCCCGCGGGCGCAGATCTCGTCTGTGACTACGAGATGCGCGACGACGGCAACATCAGCATCGAGATCTCCGTCCCGCAGATCGGCGGACTGTTCCGCTCTGCGCGGGAGTTCTACTCGCGGCAGGAGGGCTCGGTGGACTACTCCGCCGAGGACAGCGTCGATGCGCTCCTCGCGGAGGCGGACGACGTGCTGGAGCGCATCGAGCAGCTGGAGGGGATGGTGACGGACGAAAAGCTCGGGCGGGCGCGAACGCGCGCCGAGGCAGCCGCCGACATCGCCTACAGCGAGCACCCCGATGCAGAACCTCTGCAGGAGGCTGCCGAGCACCTCTACGAGGCAAAGCGTCTCCTGTACGAAGTGCGCAGAGACAACAGCGCGAACGTGCGCCGCGCCGAGCTGGACAGGCTGCGCGGCATATATGAGGACGGTGTGCGGCAGTTTGCCTCGGCGGAGGAAAAGCACAGCATCGAGACCCTGCTGCGCCGTGCGCAGAACGCCGTCGTCCGCCGCGACACCTCCTTTGACGGCTATATGAACGAGGTGCGCGGACGGTGCTACGGCATCCTCTTTACACAGGACTTCTTCGTCATCGACTGTTTCAAGAACCTCCTGCGCACGGATCCGGCCGCGACCGATCCCGCACGCTATCAGACGCTCGCGGCGGAGGGGATGAACGCCGTCGCGGCTGGGGACATCAATGCCCTGCGCAAAATCCTCATCGAGATGTACGGGCTCACCGGGGGCGGCGGTTCGGCAGGACGGGCGGACGACTTCGTCAACATCCTGCGGAGCTGAGACGACCATGGAGCGCATCGGACGCGGGACGACCCCCGAGTCGGGTCTCGTCCTGCAAAAAAGACTGGACGGCGGCGACGGTTGGAGCATCCACCGCACCTTTGTCGGCAGCCGCGTCCTCATCGCCACGGCGGCACGCATCGCGCACTGGAAACGGGAGCGGCTGATCCCTGCGGAGATGTTTCGCCCGATGCCGCAGGAGGGGGGGCTCTGCTATGCCGTCTCCCCGTGCGGGAAACGCCTCGAATGCGTCGCGCACGCCGATACTCCGACCTCCGTCGGAGATGCGCTCTCCTTTGCCGCCGCGCTCAGGGAGAGCAGGAAATGCACGACGGCACACTTTGGGGATGCCATCTTCTTTGAGCAGTACTCGCGCCTCCTGCCGCTCCCCGACGGGAGAGAACTGTCGGACGACATCGTCCTCGGCTGCTGGCTGACGGGCGGGGCTGCCGTCTCCGCCTGTGATATCGAGCGCATTCATCCGCTCATGACATGGACGAGCGAGGATGCCATACGGGACATCGCCCGCCATGCGGGACTGGATCTGCCTGCGATGGAGACGGTGGAGGAAGTGGCGGAGAGCGCAGCGGCGGATGCAGACGTGCCGCAGGAGGAGTTCATCCTGTACGGCAGAGAGGAACTGACCCGATTTTTCCGCGACTACATCATCGATATCGTGCGCCGCCCCGCAGAATATGCGCGTATGGGCATCGACTTCCCAGGGGCGGTTCTCCTCTACGGCCCGCCCGGCTCCGGGAAGACATATGCCGTCGAACAGCTCGCCGCATACCTGGGATGGAGCACGCACATCGTCAATGCCGCAAGCATCGGCAGCAAATACATCCACGAGACGAGCCGAAAAATCGCGGAACTCTTTGAGGAGGCGGCGGCCGATGCCCCCTCCATCGTCGTCATTGACGAGATGGAGGCGTTTCTCGCCGCACGTGACGGCAGTACGCACCAGCACCACACGGAGGAGGTTGGTGAGTTCCTGCGCCTGCTGCAGACGGCACGCAGGCAGCGCATCCTCGTTCTGGGGATGACGAACCGCATAGACGACATCGACCCCGCCGCACGGCGCAAGGGGCGGTTCGACCACATCATCGAGGTCGGACTGCCGTCGGAGGAGGAGATCTGTGCGCTCCTGCAAAAAAAGCTCGCGGGGATCCCATGTACGGCGGATGTCTCACCCGCGCACATCGCCGCACGCCTCGTCGGCTGCTCCATGGCAGATGCCGCCTATCTCGTACAGGAGGCGGGGCGCAGAGCCGTGCGCACAGGCAGCAGCGCCGTCACGCAGGAAATCCTCAGCGCCGTTGCGGCGGAGATGGGCGTGCCATCGGAGAAGCGTCCCATCGGATTTCACGTAGGCAGCAGAGACTAGGGGGGGATGTATGCACACACAGGACAATCCGTTTGACATCCTGGGCGTATCGCCCACGGACCGCAAGAGCGTCATCTTGGAGCGAGCGGAGGAGTGCGCCCTCTTTGACGAGCCGGAGCGCATCGACCGCGCCAAGGAAACCCTGCTCGACATGAACACGCGCCTTGCCGCAGAGCTGACCTGCTATCGTTCGGAGGGCGCAGCGGGACATCTGTCCTACCACAGAGTCGGCGCACTCCTCGATCAGATCTATGCCGCCGCCGCACGCGGAGAGAGCTTCGCCGCAGAGATCAATGCACTCGCCGCGTGCGATGAGACGTATGCCGTGCCGGAGAGCGAGCAATTTTGCCGCCTGCTCGAGGAGATCAAGGCGCACCGCGCGGCGGCGGGACTGCCCGCGCCCGATGCCTCTGCCCTGCTCGACCGGCTCGATGCCCTGCGCCGCAGCATCATCGCACAGCTCAAAGAATGCCTCAACGACCTGCCCGCAGCACTGCTGCTCAAGCGGATGGATGAAATCGCACAGCTTGCAACACACAACGGCACAGCGCGTGCGCCCGTCCTCATCGAAGCCCTGCTCGATATGTACGAGATCGAGACGCGCCAATTCGCTGATCGGCAGGCGGGCTACATCCGCGCACATCTCACGAAAATGCGTACGGCCGCCCCCGACGCAGCGTATGCGGACAAGAGCCTCACAGAACTCTCGGCGTATCTGCACACATGGCAGAACGTCATGCAGCCTCTCCAGATATACTACCGATCCAAGGGACAGGAGCACGCAGCGACGGCGGGCATCTTCGGTGACCTGCGGGAGACGGCAATCCATTTGCACAACGAGGGACATCGCACCATCCTCGCGCGCCGTCTGCTCACCGTCCCGATGGAGATGAAGGCACTGCGCTATCTGCCCGCCAAAGAACAGATATACAAAAAGGACATCGCCCTCCTCAGCGACATGATCCGCACGATGAAAACAAATCTGCGGGAGAACGAACAGACAACAGAGGTGACATCGGACAATCGTTCCGATGTCGGATGTGCGATGCTTTTTGCGATTGTGTGTATGTACTTTTTCTTTGTATTCCTCGGCAATCACGGGCAGTCCGAGCAGCCTCATACCGAAAAGCCTGCCGCGCAGACACAGCAGTCCGAGCTGAAAAACAGTAAGCCGGAGCAGGAATCCGCACAGGAAAAGCCCGCGCCAAAATCACCCGCCCCAAAACCACCTGCGCCGAAACCACCCGCAGAACCTGTTGCGCGTTCGGGTGTCCGCACGGGATACGATCCCGAACAAACACGGCAGAACGCGACGGGACTGTGCAGCGTCACCGTTGATAACACGCAGAACAATATGCCTGTCTACGTCCGTATCTGGGACATGGTGCGCCACACGCCCGTGCGGGCCTTCTACATCCGCCAGGGAGAGGAATTCACGGCGGAAAACGTAACGCCCGGACTCTACGAAGTGCGCTACATCGAGCTGTACGAAAACGATGCCCCCGCACAGGGAGCAAAATCGGAGCAGTTCCACCTGGAACAACGGCAGACCTATGGTGGTACACAGTACAGTGAGATTTCGCTCACACTCTATAAGGTACGGAACGGAAATATGCAGACCACATCCATCGCGGCAGATGAAATATAGGGAGGATACATATGGAAGGACGAGGATTTCAGGGGATCACCGAGCTCGCACGCGAGGCGGGCGCACCACCGCCGCCCACAACGACACCCCCCACACCTGCACCCGCACCGCCGTCACCTGCACCCGCACCTGCACCCATCCCAGCTGCGCCGCCGCCCACAACGGCCCCCCCCACACCTGCACCCACACCTGCACCCGCGCCCGCACCTGCACCCATCCCAGCTGCGCCGCCGCCACCTGTGCCCGCACCACCGCCGCCCCCAACGACACAGCCCGCACCCGTACCGCCGCCACCTGTGCCGTCCACGCCCGTGCCATCACCGTCCCCTGCCCCCGTGGAGGAACCGCCCCTGTCGGATGAGCCACCGTTCCAGGAGCTGCTTCTGTTCACGGAGGAGGAGATCACGCCACAGGACGTGATGCCCGCACCGTCGTCCGATGCCATGCCCGCACCCACTCCCGCGCCCACACCGCCACCTGCACCCGCACCGACACCTCCCCCATCACCGCTCACACCGCCATCCGCGCCCGTGTCTGCGGCACCCGCTCCCCCCGTATCCGCCCCTGCGCAGCCGCCATCTGCCCCCACTCCTGCACCCGCACCGCCGCCTGCACCGGCTCCCGCAGCTACACCACCGCAGCCCGCCCCTGCGCCACCCGCGGCACACAACAGCAGCCTCGACGGACCAGGACCTGATTTTGGCTTCTTCTTCATGCTACTTGTCGCCTGTGCGATGGTTGGATACATCATTTTCTTCCGCTGACAATAGTTCGGTTCGCTATGTTATCAATGCTCCCCTAAAGAATACGGGCATTCCTCCGATAGAAATGGTAAGGAAACAATATCACGCAGGAAGCGCGAAGGGAGGGAAACGGATGGAACTGGAAAAGCTCTACGGCAGCCGCGCCATCGGGGCGGGGACAGCAGCACAGCGCACGCACACGGCGAAGGAGGACACCTCTGACACCTTCGCAAAGATGCTGCAAAACCTCAAGGAATCGAAGGCGGCAGAGGCACGCGACTGGGCAGAACGGGTGGGTGACACCGTCATCACGCGCGTGCTCGCGGACGGCTCGGTCATCACGCAGATCTACGAGGGGACGAAGCTCGTCTCCCAGATCGTGACGCGCGGCTCGCACCCCGAGGCGGGCAAGGATCTCGTCTCCGAAACCATCGAGAAGATGAAGCATCAGGCACTCGAACAGAGTGCGGATCCGCTGCTCATGTCGAAGGCGGCGCAAAGCTCCATCGCCACAGCGGCGGCTGTCTCGGCGATGCTGTAAGACATTCGGTCAAAACAAAGACCTCTCACACCGTGGATGGTGTGGGAGGTCTTTGTTGCAGTCTCTCGTATGATGCAGGCAGGAGCAGCAGCCTCTCAGCAATTCCCGCGATGGACGTGGCGCAGATGCCGCCGTGCGACTTCTGTGAGGCGGTCGATGTCGGCAATCGGTGTCGGCGGTGCGCTCATGCGGTGACGCGGAAAATAGCGGCTGATGTGGAGCGGAAGGTCGGGCGAGAGGGTGGAAAGCCAGTGCGCCTCCTCGTCCATATCCGCGGCACGGTCGCTGATGCCAGGGACGACGAGGGTTGTCACCTCGACGTGCACGCCGTGCGCGACGGCGGTTGCGATGGTCGACTTCACCGCCGCTAGGTCGCCGCCAAGCTGCCGATAGGTGTCCGTGTGCCATGCCTTCAGATCTATGTTCATCGCATCGACGTGCGGCAGGAGACGCGTGAGCGGCTCCGTGCAGATCATGCCGTTCGTGACGAGTACGACCTTCAGCCCCGCCGCGTGCAGGAGCGGAGCCGTGTCCATGATGTACTCATAGCCGACGAGCGGCTCGTTGTAGGTAAAGGCGACGCCGATGTTGCCGCGTGGCTGATGCCGCAGCTCCTCGGCGAGTGCAGCAAGCTGCGCGGGGGTGACGTTCTCCGTTTCGATGCGCTCGTCTGCCATTGCGATTCCCGCGTTCTGGCAGAACGGGCACGCGAGGTTGCAGCCGAAGCTGCCGACAGAGAGAATTTGACTGTTGGGATAAAAATGGTAGAGCGGCTTTTTCTCGATCGGGTCGAGCGCGAGCGCGGTGAGCCGTCCGTAGTTGATGGTGCGGATCGTGCCGCCCTCGTTCCTGCGTGCACGGCAGAACCCCGTCGCACCCACACGCAGACGGCAGGCATGGGGGCAGAGCGTGCAGGTGATCGGTGTGTCCGCGCCCGTGGGAGACGGAGCAGCGTCCATAGATCCGCTCGCACGCATGGTCTGTGTATCCATAGACGTGTCCGCCGTTCCGCCCGCGCAGATGAGCCGTCTATCCATCTCAGTGGTGCCTCTCGACGGTAAACCGCCAGATGCGGATCGGCGCATCGGCGGGGATGCCGCCCTTTTGGCGAGCGATGCGCAGCTGTTCCTCCACTGTGTCCACGCCCGCGAGATCGGGCAGCAGCAGCCCTTTGCGTGCGCGGTACTCGACGATCACGCCGTATTTTTTCACATCCAGTGCATCCGCGCCTGCGACCAGCTCCGGTTCCGTGAGCACATCCACGGAGTAGACGAGCGCGTCCAGTTCCTCCTTCTTGACGG
>ERZ773009.3098-NODE-3098-length-10205-cov-46.463350_pt1 | contig 10205 bp, 5 predicted proteins | sample MGYA00580663_ERZ773009 | MGnify/ENA primary metagenome ERZ773009 (study PRJEB29015, sample SAMEA2737969) | human oral metagenome | biome: human oral; feature: human-associated habitat; material: dental | place: China | collected 2026 ...
GCAGCCCGTTGATCGTCGCATCGGTGCTGGCCGAGGCCGTGTGGAGCCTGACCTCAGCGATGCCCAGCCAGCGGGCGAGCGGCCCCTGGGAGGTGTCCACGAACTGCATACGTCCGTACGGGGTGACGGTGATGGAGCGGAACATGACTCCGTGGCGCCACAGGAGGTGGTTGTCCGCCAGGGCGTAGCCCATGGCCCGCACCTGGCGCGGGATGAGCCAGAGCTGCCAGACGAGCAGCGCCGCGAAGAGCCCCGCTGGGATGAAGAACGCGGAGGAGACGATCACGCCGGGGACGGCGAAGCCGATGATGAGGACGGCACTGATGATGCCCGCCCCCAGGAGACGAGCGGTGATGAGCCTGGACGAGACCGGGTGGAAGACGACGCCGTCGGGGGCGAAGGGGTCGGTGCCGACAGCGGGAGCAGAGGCGGATGCGGTCACGCGGGCGCCCCCGGCCCTTCGGGGGCTCTCCCGGAGGCGCTGGACGAGCCGTCGTCGTCGCCGTCACCGGAGATGGAGCACCACTGCTCGACGACGAAGCCGACGACGCACCACACCAGGCATGCCGCCATGCAGCCGATCGAGGTCCACGCCAGGTGGGTCATGTCTGGCGAGCGGGGCGTCACCAGGGCCAGGATGAGCCCTCCGGCGTAGACGCCGCCCAGGACCGCGCCCACGATGGCCGAGGCCTGGGCGGCAGCCGCAGTGGTGGCGGCGCCGGTGAGGGTGATCCAGGTGCACTCGCGGGCCCGCAACCGCCGCACCGCCAGACCGCATACGAGGACGATGCCGGAGATGACCAGCGCGGTCACCGCCCCCCAGGGGGTGAGGACCGGAATCCAGCCGAGGTGGCGCAGAAGGAGGTCTCCGGCCACCCAGGAGGCGACCGCCGCGGCGGTGAACCAGGCGACGGCGCTGGTCCAGCGGGTGCGCCGCATCAGACGTCCTGGCGGGGCCCTGTCCCCTGGGAGCCACCACCGATGACGTCGTTCCACTGCAGGGGGGACTGCCAGGCGTCCCCGACGGCGTCATCCTGCTGCTGCGGCTGGGCTGCCGGAGCGCCCTGCCCCTGCTGGCCGGCGTAGTTCGCGTAGCTGCCGACGTCCTGCTGGTTGCTGGGGAACCCGCCTGCACCATCGACCTGCCCGGAGGTGTAGGCGTCCTGAGGACCGGCTGTCCCGGCCGGCCCGGATGCCTCGGGGGCCGAGGCCGCCTGGTAGGGCGAGTCGATCTGCGGGGCCTGCCCGGACCAGGCGCCGGCGTCGTAGGAGGACTCGAACGGAGCCTGGTCGAAGGGCGCCGGCTCAACCGGTGCCTGCGAGCCGAGGGGCTGCGCCGAGGAGGCCGGTGAGCTGCCGGAGACGCTGTTGGCGTAGTCGGCGGCCAGGGAGGCGTTGGCCGCATTGGCCACGGAGGACTCGTCCCGGGTGGCGTCGTAGACCCTCTGCGGCTCGGCGTCTGCGGCCTCCTGCTCCACCGGGGGCTCCACGTAGGGGCCGGTGGGCTTGTCCGGCAGGGAGTCGGAGTCGAGCCAGTCGAAGGCCAGCCACCGCAGGCCGCCACGGTCGGGGGCGTTCTCAGCGAGCTCGGACACGGAGTGCCCGGCCAGCTCGGCGAAGGGATCGGCCTGGCTCCACGGCACAAGGACGAAGGCGCGCTCGACGGCGTGCGGGTGCGGCAGGGACAGCGCCGGGTCGGCGGAGGTGACGCCCTCGACCTCAATGAGGTCGACGTCGAGGGTGCGCACGCCCCACGGCTCGGTGCGCACGCGGCCGGCGGCGGCCTCCAGGGAGTGGCAGACCTCGAGGAGCTCGCGCGGCGAGAGGGTCGTCATGGCCATGACCACCGTGTTGAGGTAGTCGGGCTGCGGCTCGGCGCCCTCGGCGACGACGGCGACGGTGCGGGCCAGCGGCGCCACCTGCGTGACCTCGATGCCCTCCGTGTTCTTCAGTCCGTGGACGGCCGTGCGCAGGGACTCCACGACCGCGCCGACGTTGGCACCCAGGCTGAAGACGACGCTGACGGGCTGGGCGGGGCGCTCGGCGAGCGGGTCGGCCGGCGCGGCGGGCGAGGCGGGCGCCTGCTCGGCTACCGGAGCGGTTCCGGGGGCCGCGATGCCGGGGAACCCGGGCTGCACCGGCGCCGAGGCCTGCTGCGCGGCGTACGAGGCGTCGGCGGGCTGGGAGAAGTCCTCGGAGTACGAGGGCTCGGAGTAGGAGGGGGCGATGCTCTCCTGGCCCTCCTGGCTCCCGGCTCCGGAGTACTCACCGGGCGCGGCGAAGGGGCCGGGCTCGGCCAGGGGCTGGGCGGCTGAGACGGATGGGGCATCGGCGAGGCCGTCTGCGGCAGCCGTCCCGGCGTCGGACCCGAAGCCGTTGAGGGTGGGCAAGGAGCCGTCGGCGTCAGCGCCCGCCGCGTCGACCGGCTCATCGTAGGTTGCTCCGCTGTAGGCGGTCTCGTTGTGGGAGCCGACCTCCTCGGAGGAGGCCACGTGGCGACCCTCGCGGGGCAGCTGAATCGGGAGCTCGCCCGCGGTGGAGGCCGGTTCGGACGGGGCTCCGGCATCGGCCACCACCTCATCGGCGTAGCTGGGGGCGACGGGCTCCGCCTCCGGCTCGGAGGTGGCCGACGGTACGCCCAGGGCATCGGCTGCCAGGCTCACGAAACCGTCGGCGCCGGCGGTCCGAGCGGCGGAGGTGGCCGTGGGCGCACTGGTCGAGGGGGTGTCCAGCAGACCCGCCGCGGCGGCATCGGCTGCCGGCGCGTAGGACTCGCTGGGGGGCTCCGGGGCCTGGGAGGAGGACGCCGCCGAGGAGGAGTCCGTGACCCAGTCCGGCACCCAGGACTGGGTCGGCGCGCCGGCCCCGCTGGAAGCGCTGGGCTCGGCCGGCATTGGTGTGGGGACGGAAGGTGCAGCGGCCGCGAAGGAGGATCGGGCCGGTGCCTCAAGCGGAGAGGCGGGCGAGGGCGTCGGGGTGATGGGCGGTTCAGGCGTCGGCACCGTCGGAGCGACCGCAGCGTCTCCTGCGAACGAGGTTCCGGTGAAGTCGGGGACCTCCGTCACGAGAGGTGCTGCGGGAGTGGAGGCGGGCGGCTCGTAGGCGGGCACCGCGGGCGAGGCGGCGGCCACCGGGGAGGCCGAGGACGAGGGCGTCCCGAAGGACTGAGCGGAGACCGCGACCGGCTCCTCGCCCTGAGCGGCCCAGGCGGCCTGGCTGGTGGCGGGAGACCCACCGTGGCCCGCGGCGGCGTCGGCCACCCGGTGGATGGTCACCGAGACGTCCTCGAAGGCGACGTCGAGGGGCGCCTCGGGCTTGTGCACGGTGACCTCGGCGGCGACGACGCGGGGGAATGACAGGACCCGCTCGGCGATCCGGTCCGCCAGGGACTCGATGAGGTTGACCGGCTCGCCCTCGATGATGCTCACGATGCCGTTGGCCACGCGCGAGTAGTCGACGGCGTCGGTCACCGAGTCGGTGACGGCGGCCACGGCGGTACCGCGCTGCCCCAGGTCGAGGACGACGTCGACCGTGAAGAGCTGGCCCTCCTCTCGTTCGAAGGGCAGGACGCCGTGGTGGCCGCGGGCGGACAGGCCGATGAGGCTGATCCGGTCGGTGGTCGCGGAGACGGTGGTGCTCACTGGTGTTCCTTCCAGAGGGAGGCGGTGCGGACGGCGGCCCGGTTGACCGGGACCTCGTGGACTCTGACGGCCCAGGCGCCGGCGGCGGCGGCCAGGGCGGTGGTGGCGGCGGTGACGGTGTCGCGCTGGACGGGGGTGGCGTCCGCTTCAGCGGCCTGGGCCAGGAAGCGCTTGCGGGAGGAGCCGACCAGGAGGGGCTGCCCCAGGTCGGCGATGAGCCGGGCGGTGGCGGCCAGCAGCTCCCAGGACTGCTCGTGGGTCTTGGCGAAGCCGAGGCCGGGATCCAGGACCACCTGGGAGCGGTCGACCCCGGCGGCGTCCAGCTCGGCCAGGCGCTCGCGCAGCTCGGCCTCCACTCCGGCGACGACGCCGCCCGGGTAGTCGGTGAGGCGATCCATGGTCTCGGGGTCGCCGCGCCAGTGCTGGCAGACGTAGACGACGCCGGCGCGGGCGATGAGGGCGGGCATGGCGGGGTCGGCCAGGCCCCCGGAGACGTCGTTGATGATGTGGGCGCCGGCGTCGATGGCGGCCTCGGCGGTGGCGGCGTGGATGGTGTCGACCGAGACGATCGCGCTGCCGGCAGATCCATCGGTCCCGTCGGCGAGGAGCGCGCGCACCACGGGCAGGACGCGGGAGATCTCGGTGTCGACGTCGACCCTCTGGGCACCGGGACGGGTGGACTCCCCGCCGATGTCGATGATGTCGGCGCCCTGGGCGATGAGCTCACGGGCACGGGTCACGGCTGCCTCGGGATCGGCCCAGCGGCCGCCGTCGGAGAAGGAGTCGGGGGTGACGTTGAGGACGCCCATGAGGAGCGTCCGGTCGCGAGGCACCCACCCCGGCAGAGGGGCCGGAGCGGCGTCGGGAAGAATCGTCACGAGACCAGGCTAACGGTTGGTCCGGCGCTACGGGAGGACCGAAACATCTTCAGCCCGCCGCAAACTGAGAGCCAGGACACGATCCGTCCGGGTCGAGGAGGCCAGCATCGACCAAGAATTCATAGAAGACGCGGAGCCGTGTCGTCCATGAGTTTTTGGTTGAGATTGATGGACCTCACGACCTCGGTGCGACTGACCGGTCGCCCCTCATCAGAAAGGCGGAGACGCCTCCGCAACCCGTCCCTTCGACGCATTCCGGTTCTTCTCCTCGATTCCTAGCCTCAAGGCATCCACCGATGCCTCCGGGACCATGCGACTCGTCCACCGCGGCTCCCGCTGGGAAAGAAAATGAGAAGAGGACTGCTGATGCCCGCCCTGCTCGATCTACGCCGCAGTGCTGCCGCCTTCGTGGCGGTGGCCATGAGCGCGGCGCTCATCGTCTTCGTCTTCATCGTCTCCGACTCCGTTCGGACCAGGGTCACCGAGAGTGCCCGCGCCAGTGTCGGTAACGCCGACGTGGTGGTCCTGGCGGACCGCAAGGACGACGCTGCCGGAGGCAGGATCTCCGAGCGGGCCGTGCAGCAGGTCTCCGCGGCTGACGGGGTCGCATCGGTGCGCCCCTATGTCGAAGGAGGGGTCCTGGCCGGCCGCCAGGGCGCGGCTCAGGAGAGCAGCCTCCTGGTCCTGGACGTACCGGCGCTCACGGGCAGCACCCGCCTGGTGGAGGGCCGCCTGCCGCAGGCGGATAACGAGATCGCCGTCTCCCCCGCCGTCCTGGAGCGGCAGCAGAACGTGAAGGTCGGCAGCACCCTCACGCTGAGGGCCTCCGAGGACGCCTCCTCCACGACCGTGAACGTCGTGGGTGTGGTCCGGCCCGGGGCTGACGTCACCCGGTACGATGTCGAGGACACCCCCTACATCTTCGCCACGGGCCAGGCGCAGGCCGCCATGGGGCTTCCCGACGACCCCGCCGTCCTCTACGTCACCGGAAAGGCGGGGACCAGCGACAAGGAGCTTCTCAGCTCCGTCACCGAGGCCCTGGCCACCGCGCAGCCAGGCGCACAGGCCTACACCGCCTCCGAGATCGTCACCATGCGCGCCAAGAGCTCCGACGGCGCCGCCTCCAGGACGATCACTCTTCTGCAGATCATCGCCCCCGTGTGCGTCGTCGTCTCCGGGATCGTCATTGCCACGACCTTCACGACGCTCATGGCGCGCCAGACCCGCCAGATCGGTCTGCTGCGCTGCGTGGGCGCGACCCGCCGTCAGGTCGTGGGCTCCGTGCTGCGCGCCGCCCTGCTCACCGGGCTGGCGGGGTCCGTCGCCGGAGCCGCCGTCGGAGCAGTCATCGCGGTACCCGTCATCCGCTCCGGCCTCATCGAGGAGGTCGAGTCCCGTCACCTGACCATCTCCTGGATCTCCTTCGCCCTGGCGGTCCTGGTCGGCACCGTGGTGACCCTGGTCTCCGTCCTGAGGCCGGCGCGCCAGGCCAGCCGGGTGTCTGCGCTCGTGGCACTGACCGGGCAGACCGCCGGCCATGAGTCGCTGGGCAGACGGCGGGTGGCTGCGGCCGTCGCGGGGACGGTCGTCGCCGTGCTCGGCCTCGGCCTCATCCACGGCGGAGTTACCTGGCGGGTCCTGGAGATGATCGGGACGGGGGCGGTCGTCGCCGTCCTCGGGATCATCCTTGCGCTTCCCCTGCTCGTCGTCGGGGCGTCCCGCCTCGTCGGATCGGTCTGCGGCCAGGAGCGCAGACCTATCCTCCACCTGGCCACCCGCAACCTGGCCCGCAACCCCGGCCGCGCCGCGGCGACCACCGCGTCCCTGCTCGTCGCCGTCGCGGTGGCGGCCGCAATGTCCAGTGGCCTGTCCAGCGTCGCCTCCTCCATGCAGACCTACGTCGGTTACCACACCCCCGTCGACATCACCGTGGGAGAGCTGAGCGCGGGTCAGGACCCCTCCTCGACCGTTGCGAGGATCGCCGCCGTTGACGGCGTGGAGGGCGTCGTCCCCGTGCCGCGGCTCGAGGTCACCATGACCGGCGGTCGCCAGAACAACCGGGAGGAGACCCTGACCGTCTCCGCTGTCGACAAGGAGAAGGTCTCCCCGGTCCTGCGCTCCCGGGAGGCGCTGGAGGCTCTCGATGACCGGGTTCTCCTACTGGACCGCACCTACGACATCGCCGACGGAACCCCCGTGACCCTCACGGGGCCCGCCGGCAGCGTTGACCTGACCGTCCAAGTGAAGGAGGGGCTCGACGCCGCCGTCACCCCCGCCGTCGCGGATCGGCTGGTCGGCAACGCTCCGACCGCCTCCCTCCTGTGGGTGCGCGCCGACGGCGATGGCTCGGATCGGGCTCCTGTCTCCGCCGTCCGCGAGGCAGTGGCGGGCAGCGGCCTCTCTGTCGGCGACTCCCAGGAGGGCCGCACCAACCTCACTGATCAGGTCCGCCAGGTCTCCATAGCAATCGGCGCCATGCTGGTCTTCACCCTGCTGATCGCCCTGTCAGGCCTGGCCAACACCATCGATGTCAGCGTCCTGGAACGCACCCGAGAGATCGGGGTCCTGCGCGCCACCGGCACCCAGCGCAGCGAGATCAGGCGCCTGCTCATCACCGAGGCCGTCCTCACCGCACTCCTGGGCGGCACCATCGGCATCCTGCTCGGCAGCGGGGTGGGTATCGCGGGGGCGGCCGCCCTGCTCACAACCGACTCCGCCAGCTTCCTGACCGTCCCGGTCCCATGGCTGGCCCTGATCCTGGTCGGCATCCTTCTGATGTCCGCCGCGGTCGGTGTCCTGGCCTCGCTGCGTCCCGCGGAGGGCGCCGGCCGGATCCCGCCCGTCCGCGCCCTCGCTCAGGACTGAGGAGAGCCTCCTCTACCGTCCCCTCTGCTCCCCCTCTTCCCCCTCTGCCATGGGGGCCTGAGAAGCGGCTGCCCCGTGCCCTGGTTCCAGGGCACGGGGCAGCCGCACCTTCGTACCGGCTCACCTCCGCCTTTCGGTGGACAGGGGGCTCACGCGTCCCGTCCTTCGACGCATTCCAGTGCGATGACGCCGTTTCTAGGCTTTTTTACGTCAACAGGGCAGCCCCGGACACGAATCAAGCGACCGACCCTGCCCGCCACACGAATCAGCCAACGAGAAGGGTCCTGAGATGACGACTCAACCCCAGCCCCCGTCCTTCGGCCACACTGCCAATCCCGCTCCGGTCCCCCAGGGAGCACCGGTCGCTTCGGGAGCACCGGCGGCACCTGCCGCTGCTGCCGCCCCGATGCGCGTCGTCGAGGCCCGCGGCCTGACCAAGGTCTACGGCGAGGGCGAGGCCCGGGTCGTCGCCCTGGACTCGGCGAGCCTGGTGGTGGGACGCGGCGAGTTCGTGGCCATCATGGGCCCCTCCGGCTCGGGCAAGTCCACCCTCCTGCACTGCCTGGCCGGCCTGGACACGCCGACCTCCGGCAGCGTCCTCATCGCCGGCCAGGACCTGTCCGGCATGAAGGACAAGCAGCTCACCGCCGTGCGCCGCGACCGCCTCGGCTTCATCTTCCAGTCCTTCAACCTGCTGCCCACCCTCAGCGCCGAGGAGAACATCCTCCTGCCCCAGCGCCTGGCCCACCGCAAGCCGCAGCGGGACTGGTACGACGCCGTCATCTCCACCCTGGGGATCGGCGACCGCCTGTCCCACCGGCCCAACGAGCTCTCCGGAGGCCAGCAGCAGCGCGTGGCCGTGGCCCGCGCCCTCGTGGGCCGCCCCGAGGTGGTCTTCGCCGACGAGCCCACCGGGGCGCTGGACACCGCCTCGGCCGCCTCTCTGCTGGAGACCCTGGCCACCATGTGCGAGCACCTGGGACAGACGGTCGTCATGGTCACCCACGACGAGCAGGCAGCTGCCACCACCAACCGCATCATCCGCCTGCGCGACGGGCGCATCACCGGGGTCGAGGCCATACGCCGCCCGGCCGGTACCCGCGTGGCCGGGTCCAGCGCGCGCCACGCCGCCGGCCCCTCCCCCGCCGGCCCTGCACCCCGGATGGAGGCCCGCTGATGCCCTCGCTGCTCGATCGGCGGCGCACCACCGCCGCCCTCGTGGCCGTGGCCATGAGCGCCGCCCTCATCGCCTTCGCCTTCATCATCTCCGACTCCTTCCGCACTCAAACGCAGACCAGCGCGCGGGTGTCCGTGGGCGACGCCACCGTCGTCGTCCAGGATGGTCGTGGGGCAAACAGCACTGAGAACGCCCTGGACGACGCCCTCCTCAACCGGGTCTCCGCCCTCGACGGCGTCGACTCCGTCCGCGGCGCCCACTGGGACATGCTGTGGCTCGACCTGCCCAAGCAACTGAGCGGAACTACTGGAACTCACATCGTTGTTCAGGATGTTCCGACCCTCAGTCAGTTCACCACTCTGAGCACTGGCCGCCTGCCCACCGCCTCCGGGGAGGTCGCCATCAGCACGGAGCTCGCCGAGCAGCGGGGCCTGAGCGTCGGAGACACCATTCGACTCAGAACCACCTACGACAACGATGCTAAGGCCGTCCACTCAGCTCCCACTGTGGTCGGCATTATCTCCGCTGGGGCTGACACCGGGATAACAGGGACTGGCACGGTGTACGCAACCACCGAGCAGCTCCAGGCCATGGGAGCCAGCACCACCTACTACCAGCTCTACATCACCGCGCGGCCAGGAACCGATACGGACGCCTTGACGGCGCAGATAGAACAGACGGTTCACGCCTCTCAGCCCGGAGCCTTGGTTGAGAGCAGGGATGACGTTATCTCCCGACGCGCTCAGGACCAGGACGGCGGCACGATGATCGCCACCATCCTCAATATCCTGGCCCCGGTCTGCGCCGTCGTCGCCATCATCGTCATCGCCACCACCTTCAGCACCCTCGTGGCGCACCAGACCCACACGATCGGGCTCATGCGCTGCATCGGCACGAGTCGACGCCAGGTGATGCTCGCCGTCCTGCGCACCGGACTCATCACCGGGCTGGTCGGTTCCGTCCTGGGCACCACCGCAGGCACCGGGCTCGCCGCCGCCGTGGTCTCCTCAGGGCGGTTCGCGGACCTCAAGGTGGACCAGCTTACCGTCTCACCCACCTCTCTGGCACTCACCGTCGCATTAGGCACACTGGTCACTCTCATCGCGGTCCTGCGTCCAGCTCGCAAGGCCACGCGCATCTCGCCGCTCGTGGCACTCACCGGACAGGTTTCGAGCGCTAAGCAGGCTGGGCGCGTCAGGAAGTGGGCGGCCGTCGCAGGAGTCATCGTGACAGCCCTGGGCGCCGGTGTCGTCACCCTCAGCGTTCAGGCCTCCGACCTTTACATCGCCGCAGCCGGCAGCCTCGCCGTCGTCCTCGGTGCGATCCTCGGTCTCCCTCTGCTGGTCACCGCCATCATCGGCCTCATCGGCAAAATCGGGAGCGAGACTCGGTTCCCGGCGTTGCACCTGGCTACCCGCAACCTGGCCCGCAACTCCGGACGGTCCGCCGCGACCGCCGCCACGCTCTTCGTCTGCGTCCTGGTGGGATCAGCGCTCTTCGTCGGCCTGTCCTCCCTGAACGCCTCCTTCGACACCATCCTCGGCCACAGCTCACCCGTGGACGCCAGAATCTTCGGGGTCACTCCGCAAACCGATACCGCGCAGCTGACGAAGCAGGTCAAAGCGGTCGACGGCGTCAAGGACG
>ERZ773009.3103-NODE-3103-length-10198-cov-2.414177_pt1 | contig 10198 bp, 10 predicted proteins | sample MGYA00580663_ERZ773009 | MGnify/ENA primary metagenome ERZ773009 (study PRJEB29015, sample SAMEA2737969) | human oral metagenome | biome: human oral; feature: human-associated habitat; material: dental | place: China | collected 2026 ...
ACTACAAGATTGTTATATCCAAAACTTGCTCCACGTTCGCATAACATTATATTCGGATTTCCTATTTCTTCAAATTTTTTTACAACATTTTTCATATCCCAAGGTGCCAGAAACTGACCTTTTTTAATATTTACAGCTTTCCCTGTTTCTCCAGCTGCTATTAAAAGATCCGTCTGTCTTGAAAGAAATGCAGGTATCTGTAATATATCTATTACCTTTGCTGCTTCTTTGCAGTGCCATGGTTCGTGAATATCAGTTGCAAGTGCTACCCCAAATTTCTCTTTTACTCTTGAAAGTATTTCAAGCCCTTTTTCAAGTCCTGGTCCCCTAAAAGAACTGATTGATGATCTGTTTGCCTTATCAAAGGATGCCTTAAATATATACTGAATATTCAGTTTGTCAGTTATTTCCTTCATTTTTTCTGCAACTGTCATTACTAAATCTTCAGATTCAATAACACAAGGCCCTGCTATTAAAAATATTTTACCATTTCCGACAGTTATATTTTCAGTGATTTTAACTTCTTTTACTTTTTCTATAAGCATTTTCTCACCCTTTCACTGTGTATTTTGTTGATTTTCACTCTTATTTTACCACTTATAGTATAAGATGGCAAATAATTATTTCATTTTTTCCTGTATTTTTTCAGGTATCATAACTACCTGTACATCTAAATCTTTTGGTCTGAAATCCTTATCTATACATTCTTCCCAATATTCAAGATGACATTTATCAATCCAGCTTTCTGAATTTTCAACTTCTATGCCTCCTTTTCCCTGAACAGAATACCAGTAAAGATATTCTTCACCGTCAAGTATTTCACGAAAAATTGTTTCTACATACATTTTTTCACCTTCAAGAGTTAGAAGTACATCTTTCATATTATCATTTAGAAATTTCATCCATTCATCCACTTTCTCGCTTTTTCCTTTTATTACTCTAAACCTTGTCAACTCAATATTAATCATAGCTACATTTCCCTTTCATGTTATAAATATAATAACTGACCTGATTGCCTATTACTTTATTATTTCATCAATTACCCCACCACCAAGACAGACTTCATCTTTATAAGCAACCACTATCTGACCTGGCGTTACCGCTTTCTGAGGCTCATCGAATAAAACTTCATATTTTTCATCTGAAAGTTTTTTTATCGTAGCTTTTGAATCAGACTGCCTGTATCTAAACTTTACAGTACATTCCATCGGAAATTCAATATCCTCTATATTAATAAAATTGAAATCTGTTGCAATAAGTCCTTTAGAATAAAGAACTGACTTGTCCCCCTGAGTTACTATCAGTTCATTAGTCTCAAGATTTTTATCCACAACAAACCACGGCTCTCCTGTACCCTCTTTAGTGTTTCCGATACCTATTCCCTTTCTCTGTCCAATTGTATAATACATAAGTCCGTTATGTTTACCAAGTATTTTCCCTTCTGTATTTACAATATTTCCACCTTTTGCAGGTAAATATTTTGAAAGGAATTCATTAAAATCCCTCTCTCCAATAAAGCATATACCTGTACTATCCTTCTTTTTTGCCGTTGCGAGATTATACTTTTCTGCAATTTCCCTAATTTGAGGTTTTGTATATTCACCTATTGGAAATAATACTTTTTCCAGCTGTTCCTGAGTCAGCTGACATAAAAAATAAGTTTGGTCTTTATTATTATCTTTTCCTCTTAATAGGTGAACAATTCCGTTCTCGTCTTTTTCTACACGAGCATAGTGTCCCATAGCAACATAATCTGCTCCTAATTGCATCGCATAATCTAAAAATGCTTGGAATTTCACTTCTTTATTACACATCACATCTGGGTTTGGTGTACGTCCTAGACGATATTCGCGAAGGAAGTATTCGAACACACGGTCCCAGTACTCTTTTTCAAAATTTACTGAATAATATGGAATTCCTATTTGTTCTGCAACAGCAGCAACATCTTTATAATCTTCTGTCGCAGTACAAACACCATTTTCGTCCGTATCATCCCAGTTTTTCATAAAAATACCAATGACATCATATCCAGCCTCTTTTAATAAGAGAGCTGTTACGGAAGAATCCACTCCTCCACTCATGCCAACAACAACCCTAATTTTTTCATTACTCATTTTTTCACCATCATTTCTTTTTATTTCCTGAACTAGTCGATTTGAAGGTCGAGTTGTCAGATTTATCCTTAATTTTAAATTTATTTTTTAATTTTTCAAAAAAATTGCTTGAAAATCATTGAAAATGCGATAGTACTGGGATTTTTGCCCAGTTGTGCTTTTGACAAACGATTTCATTTTCACTATAATTATATTGAGAAAAAGGGGGCGAAGGTGTATGATGATCTCTTTACGAGCAGCACGGGTTAATCGTAATTTAACACTGTTAGAAGCCGCCAAATATCTTAAAATAAACAAAGATACGCTTACGAAGTATGAAAAAGATTCAACTAATCTTCCATATTCTTTAAGCAAGAGAATGCAGGAGCTATATGAAGTTCCTAGCGAGAATCTTTATTTTGGCGATACCTTGAGCTTCGTAGCACAATTCAAACCGCTACCAGAAGTCGAATAACAGTCCATAGGGTACTCTGCCCGTGCATGATAAATGAGACAGTTCAAATTGAACTGTCTCTCTTTCTTTGTCCTTATTTCGTTGTTACTTCTAGAACTCCACGTTCTACTAAGCCTTCTAAAATGAATTCCAATTTTTCAACAGCCATTGCTGTATTTGATTTTCCATACAAATCTACTGTTTGAAGACCATTCTTAGTAACCGTTGAAATTTTTAATGATTTTCTATCTTTGTCAACCATCACTTTTAATTTTAAGCCACGATGATCATCAATGGTATTATCTAAACTACGAATTAGTTGAAAATTCCCAGATTTTGTCTCTGTAAAGCCATTATCACGTAATGTGTATCCTTTACATGTTGGACTAACCGAAAATACTTGGTTTGACCCTTTTAATGATGCAGTTGGTGTAAATGCCATATACGTTTCTCCTCTTTCTTTTTCTACAAAATTAGTTTACCATATTTTACCTTTAAACAAAAGCTCTCTTTTACCAGAGAGCATCCACAAATGCATCAATGTCCTCTCTCGTTGACCCCATTCCAAATGAAAGTCTAATTGACTCTTCAAGACGACTTGATTCATCCGGATACATTGCAGATAATACCGGACTAATTTGCACACTTCCAGCTGAGCAAGCAGATCCAGCAGATACTGAAACATCTTTCAAATCATTAAAGATTAACGTTTGTGTTGCTTTTCTTCCTTTTAGCCAAATATTGCAAATATGTGGATTCTTTGGATTAGCAACACCATTGATTTCAAATGCAATGTCTTTTTGAGTTAATCTAGCAACGAGGTACTCACGTAAATCTTCATATGTTTGAACTAAATCGTCTCTATTATTTACAACGATTTGTATTGCTTTTTCCAGACCTAAAATATAAGGAACGTTCTCTGTTCCTGCTCTAAACCCTAACTCTTGTCCGCCACCCTTAATTAAAGCGTGAATAGGAGCATCTTTTGCTTTATATAAAAATCCAATTCCTTTTGGCGCGTAAATCTTATGCCCAGAAGCTGTTAAATAATCAATCCCCTCAACTGTTAATGGTTCTTGCGCAAAGGCTTGAACGGCATCTGTATGGAAATAAGTAGGAGTTTCCTTTAATAGAGCTGCAATTTCTTCGATTGGAAAGCGGGCACCTGTTTCATTATTAACGGTCATGATAGAAACAAGACGAGTATCCTCTCTAAGAGCTTTTTCAACCGCTGACACCTCAATACTTCCCTCTCTATTCGGAGCTAAATACGTTACATCAAAACCTTCCTGTTCTAAAAACTCAGCTGATTTACGAACAGAAGGATGCTCTACTGCAGAAACAATAATATGGCCTTTTTCTTTTTCATAGTGTTTTCGAATACTTTCAAATACTAAGTTATTTCCTTCAGAACCTGAACTAGTAAAGATAACGGCATCGTGTGGAGAGGCTTGTAGTTCTTTTAAAATAGCTTTTCTCACACGTTCGATTTTTTGTTTCTGTTCACGACCAATGCGATACACACTAGATGGATTTCCAAAAGAAGCCATTTCCTTCGTAATCACTTCTAACACTTGCGAATGAACCGGTGTCGTTGCTGCATAATCTAAGTAATTCACCATGTATTCTCCTCACTTTCAAACAATATTATTATAAGGGAAGTCTATTTATTGTCCTAATAAGACGTTTTAATCTTTCCTATTATATCATTCTTTTAACTTATGATACACTAAACATAAAGAAATATAAGGAGGAGCTAAAATGAACCACCAACCGCTCGCTTACCGCATGCGACCTCGTACGATTGAAGAAGTGATTGGTCAAGAGCATCTTGTCTCTACTGGAAAAATTATCAATCGCATGGTTGTGGCTAAACAATTATCATCTATGATTTTATATGGACCTCCAGGAACTGGAAAAACCAGTATTGCAAGTGCTATTAGCGGTAGTACGAAAGTTTCCTTTAGACAACTTAATGCAGCAACCGATACAAAAAAAGATTTACAAATTGTTGCTGAAGAAGCAAAGATGTCGGGTAGTGTTATTTTACTACTTGACGAAATTCACCGACTCGATAAAACGAAACAAGACTTTTTATTACCGCATTTAGAAAACGGTCGAATTGTTTTAATCGGTGCTACAACTGAGAACCCATACATCTCGATAAATCCTGCGATTCGAAGCCGTACACAAATTTTCGAACTCAAACCACTCTCTCCTCAAGATATAAAAAAGGCGCTTCTAAACGCGCTTGAGGACGAGGAACGTGGGCTTGGGAAAATGGATTTAGAGGTTTCAGAAGATGCATTGAATCACTTCGCAACGAGCACGAACGGAGACGTTAGAAGTGCCCTAAACGCGCTTGAACTAGCGGCAAAATCTACTGAACCTGGTGAAGATGGAATCATTCATATTACGATACAAATCGCTGAAGAATGTATCCAAAGAAAGGCACTCTCCTACGATAAGGACGGAGAGCACCATTACGATGTCATCTCTGCTCTTCAAAAATCCATTAGAGGTTCAGATGTAAATGCGGCTTTGCATTACGCTGCTCGTTTAATAGAAGCTGGAGATCTCACAAGTATAATGAGACGACTCTTAGTTATTGCCTACGAAGATATTGGACTAGGAAATCCTCAAGGAGCTGCTCGCGCTGTCTCAGCTGTGCAAGCTGCGGAAAGACTAGGTTTACCGGAAGCTCGAATCCCACTAGCAAATGCCATTATCGAACTAGCCCTTTCACCGAAATCAAACACCGCTATCCGTTCGATTGATAGTGCCTTATCGGATGTCAGAAAAGGTCGTGCAATAAGTATTCCAGACTACTTAAAAGATGCTCATTATTCAGGAGCTCCAAAGTTAGGACGTGGCATTGGATATAAATATCCTCATGACTACCCTGGACATTTTGTAAAGCAACAATACTTGCCAGATGCTCTTAAAAATGAGGAATATTTTAAGGCAGAACCAACCTCTTCCTACGAGGAAGCCTTGATGAAACAATACCAAAAATATCGTCAAAATAATTAGTGATTTCTTAAGAAATCGGTACCAAAATTTTATTGCAATTCCCCTATTCATGTGCTACTATAATGACATAGAGATCTAAGATGTGCGCGGTATTTACTAAGTGTTGACCGAACAATTTACGACTTTTTAGGGATTCAGATTGATGTTACTGATAACAAGCCTTTTCACTTGGTAGTTAGGAAGTAATACATAGAAGCCCACCTGCTTTAGATGCGGGTTCAAACTAACAAATACATCAAACGGCATCGTTGGAAATCTATATAAAGTTATTAACTTTAGGCCACTCTTCGTGAGTGGTTTTTCTTTTACCTAAATTCCTATTTTCTTCCTTTTTGGTTCCCTTTTCATTCCCTTCATTTAGGTGTATAATAAGAATATCAAGAATAAGGATGTGATTTTATGTTTCATGAATATGAAAAAATTCTCGTTCCAATTGATGGTTCAAAAGAAGCAAAACTAGCATTTGACAAAGCCATTGAAGTTGCCAAACGAAATCATGCGAAGCTTCTATTATCACATGTCATCGATACTCGTTCTCTTCAAACACCTACTGGATTTGAAGGAAATTTTTCAGATGAAATTCGTAAACAAGCTGAAAACTTATTTGCTGAATATGTTGATTATGCTAAATCTCTTAACTTTACAGATGTTGAAACCGTACTTGAATATGGTTCTCCTAAAGTAGTCATTTCTAAACAACTGACAAAGGATTACAATATAGACCTTATCATGATGGGAGCTACCGGATTAAATGCTGTAGAACGTCTCTTCATTGGTTCGGTTTCTGAATACGTGATTCGGAATGCCTCTTGTGACGTTTTAGTCGTAAGAACAGACTTAGAAAACAAACGTCCTTAGTCCTTTTAACCAAATAAATAAGCACAGGAGAAATCCTGTGCTTTCTTTTTTTATTGATTTTTTGTATCGAGTAAAATCGTTACTGGTCCATCATTCACAAGACTGACTTGCATATCCGCCCCAAACTCTCCTGTTTCAACAGTTAACCCATACTCTGTGCGAAGTATATCATTGAATACTTCATAAAGTTGGTTCGCTACTTCAGGACTGGCAGCCCCTGTAAAAGAAGGTCTATTCCCTTTTTTCGTATCCGCAAACAGTGTAAACTGCGAAACAGATAAAATCTTTCCGCCAACTTGGTCAATCGATAGATTCATCTTTCCATTCTCGTCACTGAAGATACGCATGCTTGCAATTTTTCTTGCTAAATAGGATGCATCATCTTTATTATCATCAGGACCCACACCAACTAACAAGAGGAAGCCTTGATTGATTTCACCGACAATAGATCCTTCAATCGATACACTTGCGGACTTCACTCGCTGTAATACTATTCTCATGAACTCCTCCTATGAAATCACACGACGTACACTGTAAACATCGGGAATTTGTTTAATCTTATCCACAATAAAGTCTAATTGTTGCGTATTCATAATTCCGATATTGACAGAGATTGTCGCCATCTTATTCGCATCAACTTTCCCATTAACCGAATTTAACGATTTCGTCGTACTGTTGATAACATTCAAGACTTCATTCAATAATCCATTACGATTATATCCTTCAACAACTAGTTCCGTATCGTATTGTTGCCCTGTGTTAGCAGCATCCTCCCAATCGACTTCGATTAGGCGATTTTGTTCGCTCTCAGGTAGTTGAACGTTCGGACAGTCTTTTCTATGAACTGAAATTCCGCGACCTTTCGTAATATAACCAACAATATCGTCCCCAGGAACTGGATTACAACAACGACTTAAACGAATTAAAAGATTGTCTACTCCTTCAATAATCACGCCACCTTCGTGACGAATTTTCATCTTTTGACTTTCTTTCTTTTGTCCTTGAGTCGTTGTTTTCTCAAAAGCAGTTTCAACAACTTTTTGGTCCTCGATTTCTTTACGAGCTTTATCGGTCATCTTATTAGCAACTGTTTGATAAGAGACTTCTCCAAAGCCAATTGCTGCTAACAAATCTTCTTCCGTTCCAAAGTTGAAACGAGCAGCAATATCTTTCATGCCTTGTTTTGTCATAAAGTCTTTGAAATTAAATCCAAGCTCAGTAATTTGTTTTTCAAGTAACTCTCGACCTTTAATAATATTCTCATCGCGATCTTGTAATTTGAAGAAACGTTTGATTTTATTTTTCGCACGTGTTGTATAAACAAGATTAATCCAGTCACGGGAAGGTCCAAATGAATTAGCAGAAGTCAATACCTCTACAATATCCCCAGTCTTTAACTGATAGTTTAATGGAACAATCTTATTATTGACTTTGGCCCCTACTGTTTTGTTTCCAACCTCAGTATGAATATTATAAGCAAAATCAAGTGGTCCAGAACCTAAAGGAAGCTCAGATACATCTCCTTTTGGCGTAAAGACATAAACCTTATCTCCGAAGATATCTCCTTTTACACTATTCATAAAGTCTTTTGCATCTTTAGTTTCATTTTGCAGTTCGATTAAGTCCTTAAACCAATCTAATTGTTTTTGCAATGGATCGTTCGTAACTTTTTCTTTATTTCCTTCTTTATAAGCCCAGTGAGCAGCAACCCCGTACTCAGCTACTTGATGCATTTCAAAGGTACGGATTTGAATTTCCACTGGTCGGCCACCAGGACCAATTACCGTTGTATGGATGGATTGATACATATTCGCTTTTGGAATCGCAATATAGTCTTTAAAACGACCTGGCATTGGTTTCCATTTTGTATGAATTGCCCCAAGAACAGCGTAACAATCTTTAATACTATCGACTAATACACGAATGGCTAGTAAATCATAAATTTCGCTAAACTGTTTCTTTTGATCTTTCATTTTACGGTAAATGGAATAAATATGTTTTGGTCGTCCATAAATGACCGCTTCAATTTCCAAATCTTTTGTCGCTTCTTTAATATTTTCAATTGTTGTTTCAATGTACTCTTCACGTTCATCACGTTTTGAGTTCATGAGATGAACAATACGATAATATTGTTGTGGGTTTAAATAACGAAGAGACGTATCTTCTAATTCCCACTTAATTTTATTCATCCCCAGACGGTGTGCTAACGGTGCATAAATTTCAAGCGTTTCTTCCGCAATCATTCTTTGTTTTTCAGGCTTATGAAATTTTAATGTACGAAGATTATGTAGTCTATCAGCTAGTTTTACCATAATCACACGCAAATCATTAGCCATCGCAAGAAGCATTTTACGGTGATTCTCCGCTTGTTGTTCTGCGTGAGATTTATATTTGATTTTTCCTAATTTCGTGACACCTTCTACAAGAAATGCTACATCTTTTCCAAACTCATACTCAATATCATCGATACTAAAACCTGTATCTTCAACAACATCATGAAGAAACCCTGTTGCAATAGTATCAGGATCCAGCTTTAATTCAGCCAGAATCCCAGCAACTTGGATAGGATGAACAATATACGCTTCACCTGATTTACGCACTTGTTCCTTATGAGCGAAGGTTGCGAAATAAATCGCTTTTTCAATAAATTGAATGTGCTTCTCATTCATGTACTCCTTACACATTGCAAGGACATCATCTGAGGTGTAAGTCTTATTTTTAGACATTTGAATCTCCTTAAGCATTTCTTGATTGCATGTAGTAATTTATAGTACCGCTCTAAACGAATATCGTCAACTGAAGTTTATTGGAGTAATTCACATTGGTATGATAATGCACTTAAAGCATATAAAGGAGCCGTTTCTGCTCGTAAAATTCTTGGCCCTAATGAACAAGTATGAAACTCATTCATTTGTAATTTGGCTACTTCTTTATTGTCAATGCCACCTTCAGGACCAAAAACAAAAATAATCTTTTCTCCTGCTTTTAAAGTTTGCAAACTCTTTACAAGTTGAACCGTCTCGCCTTCTTTTGCAGCTTCTTCATAAGCAATTAATTTTTGATGATAGGATTTGGTGTATTCTATCAAACTTTCGATGGTCATTACGTCACTGATAAATGGTACTTTTAATCGATGAGACTGTTCACTTGCTTCTTCTGCAATTTTTTGTAGTCTTTCTGTTTTTTTGCTAGCTTTATCCTTGTTCCACTTCACAACATTTCTAGACAACTCTAGAGGAATAATTTCATTAACTCCTAATTCCGTTGCTTTCTGAACAATCCAATCTAATTTATCTCCTTTTGATAAACCGACTGCAATTGCGGTGAACACAGGAAGTTCTACCTTTTGATTTAAGGTCTTAATAACTCTCACTTCAAAAGGTTCTAAACAAACTAGTTCAACTATTGCTAAGGTACTATTCTCATCCACTATTTCAAACTGCTCTTCCACTTTCATTCTCATCACTTTTTTCAATTGATGTATCTGTTCTTTTGAAAACTCAAGTGAATGAGTAGTTTCGCTAACGATTCCTTTTACAAAATACCGTTGCATTTACTCAACATCCTTTTTCATAATAAAACAATTCCACTCTCTCATTGTCATTCTTTCAACAAGAGTAAATCCAACTTTTTCATAAGCTTCCTTCACTTCATTTGCTTTTGATTCAATGATTCCAGATAAAATTAAACTTCCATCATCATTCAAATTTCGATAAGCATCTTCTGGCATTTGAAGTAAAATTTCAGCCAAAATATTCGC
>ERZ773009.3104-NODE-3104-length-10197-cov-10.162690_pt1 | contig 10197 bp, 9 predicted proteins | sample MGYA00580663_ERZ773009 | MGnify/ENA primary metagenome ERZ773009 (study PRJEB29015, sample SAMEA2737969) | human oral metagenome | biome: human oral; feature: human-associated habitat; material: dental | place: China | collected 2026 ...
GGGAGCTGGCCTCCTTCTCCCCGCTGCACTACGACATGATCATCGACGGGGTGCGCCGCCGCCAGGAGGCGATGTTGGTCGCGGTCTCCAACACGGGAATCTTCGGAGGCGGCATGCGCATCGCCCCCGAGGCCGACCCCACCGACGGTCTCCTCGACGTCACGGTGGTCGGCCCGGTATCGCGGACCACCCTGCTCAGGCTGCTGCCCTCCATGTACTCCGGGGCCTTCGTCAAACACCCCTGCGTGGAACAGTTCCCGGCGCGCAGCATCGAACTGGCCGGCGAGGGGTTGTTCGTGATGGGCGACGGCGAGGAACTGGGCGAGGTGCCCGTGCGTGTCGAGTGCGTGCCGGGAGTGCTCAAGGTCTTCGTCGCCTGAGGCGCCCTGCTACCTTGGGGCGGTGACCGATCAGGTGCAGCGCTTCGCCGCGCTCTACTCCTTTCCGCTCGACGACTACCAGATCGCCGGCTGCGAGGCCCTGGCCTCGGGCTCGGGGGTGCTGGTGGCCGCGCCCACCGGGGCGGGCAAGACGGTGGTGGGGGAGTTCGCCGTGTGGCTGGCCCTGGAGACCGGCACACGATGCTTCTACACCACCCCGATCAAGGCGCTGAGCAACCAGAAGTACCACGACCTCGTGGCGCGGCACGGCGCGGACCGGGTGGGGTTGCTGACGGGCGATTCCTCGGTCAACGGCGACGCCCAGGTGGTGGTGATGACCACCGAGGTGCTGCGCAACATGATCTACGCCTCCTCGACGGGGCTGAACAACCTGGGTCACGTCGTCATGGACGAGGTGCACTACCTGGCCGACCGGTTCCGCGGCGCAGTGTGGGAGGAGGTCATCCTCGGGCTGGCTCCTCGGGTTCAGATCACGGCGCTGTCGGCGACCGTCAGCAACGTGGAGGACTTCGGCGACTGGCTTCGCACCGTGCGGGGGAGTTTCGAGGTGGTGGTCTCCGAGAGACGTCCCGTCCCCCTCTACCAGCAGGTGCTGGTGGGAACGAAACTGGTGGACCTGTTCGAGGGTGTCGCCCCGACCGCCAGGGAACTGCCCGGCGAGCGAGCGGCGAAGGTGAACCGGGAGCTGCTGAAGGTCTCCCGCGCCGAGGCCACCCGGGTGCGTGACGACTCCCGGCGGCCCCGCGGGCGTTCCGGCCGGGGGAAGAGACCCCACGGCTCCGGTTCCTTCGGCGGTGACGTCCATCCGCGGTTCGCGGGGCGCCGCACCTCGCGGGCCGAGGTGGCGCAGGTCCTGGAGAGGGCCCGGCTGCTGCCCGCGATCTGGTTCATCTTCAGCCGCGCCGGGTGCGATGCCGCCGTCGAGCAGCTGCTCACCGCCGGGGTGAACCTGACCACCCGCGATGAGGCCGCCCTGCTCGGCGAGATCGCCGACCGGCACGTCAGCGGATTGTCGGTCACCGACCTGGACGCGCTCGGCTACGAGGACTTCCGGGGCGCCCTCTGCGCGGGGATCGCCGCCCATCACGCCGGGCAGCTGCCCGCTTTCAAGGCGATCGTGGAGGAGGGATTCGCCACCGGGGCCTGCAAACTGGTCTTCGCCACCGAAACCCTGGCGCTCGGCATCAACATGCCCGCCCGGACCGTCGTGCTGGAGAAACTGGTCAAGTACAACGGCGAGGCCGTGGTGGACATCACCCCGGGGGAGTACACCCAGCTCACCGGGCGGGCAGGCAGGCGCGGCATCGACATCGAGGGACACGCCGTCGTGCAGTGGCAGCCCGGCATGGATCCGCGAGCCGTCGCGGGCCTGGCGTCGAGGCGCACCTATCCGCTGCGTTCCTCCTTCGCGCCGAGCTACAACATGGCCGTCAACCTGACCGCGTCGCTGGGCCGGGAGCGGGCACGGGAGGTGCTGAACCAGTCGTTCGCGCAGTTCACCATCGACAAGACCGTGGTCAAGGCCAGCCGCGCGGACCGCGACCGCCGCCGCGAAATCGCCGCCAGCCGCGCCGAGGCCGAGTGCCACTTGGGGGATTTCATGGAATACGCGGCTCTGCGGGAGGAGATCTCCCAGCTTGAGGGCACCTCCGCGGCCGCCCGCCGGGCCCGGCGCGCCGACGACATCGCCGAGGCCATCTCGAAACTCATGCCCGGGGACGTGATCTGGGTGCCCAGGCAGGGTTGGTGCGTGGCCCTGGCCATCGGTCAGAAACAGAGCCGCGACGGCGTGCCGTGGGTGCAGGCCATCGCAGCCGATCACACCGTCCTGCGGCTGCGACCCCACGACCTGCCCGGCGCTCCCGCCCCCGTCGCCCGGGTGAGGGTGCCCCGGCGTTTCTCCGTGCAGGACCGCAGGGCGCGCCGGGAGCTCCTGGCCGCGCTGTCGGCAAAACTGGAATCCGTCGACCCCGAAACCCCGGTCTTCGAGCCGACCCCGACCGACGAGGAACAGGCGAAGCGGATCGCGGAGTTGAGGCGCAGAATGAAACGGCACCCCTGCCACGGCTGCGAGGAACGTGAACTGCACGCCGTCGCAGCCGCACGCGCCATCCGCCTCGAACGGGAGGCCACACGCAGGGAGGCCGAATTGGCGGGACGCGCGAACTCCCTGGCCGTGCAGTTCGACCGGGTCTGCGGGGTGCTCTCCGACCTCGGCTACCTGCACGGGGACGAACTGAGTGACGCGGGGCGGATGCTGCGCCGCATCTACAACGAACTGGACCTCGTCGCCGCCGAGTGCATCCGCCGCGACGTGTTCGCGGACCTGGACGGGCCACAGCTGGCCGCCGTGCTGTCGTCGCTGCTCTACGAGTCGCGACCGGGCCGCGACCAACGGCACCCGCGGATGCCGGACGCCGCCAGCGAGGCGGCGCAGTCCGCGCTGCGGACGGTGTGGCGTGAGGTCGGGGCGCTGGAACGCAACCACCGCCGCGACCGGGGACGCGAACCCGACATCGGTTTCGCGGAGGCGGCGTGGCGTTGGGCCAGCGGCCAGGAACTCGCGAAGGTGCTGCGCATCAGCGGCCTGCCCGCCGGTGATTTCGTGCGCTGGGTGCGGCAGGTCGTCGACCTGGCCGGCCAGATCGCGACGGCCGCCGGTCCCGGGGACCTGCGCCGCACCTGCCGGGATGCGATCGCCGCGATGCGCCGCGGGGTCGTCGAGACCGATATCGAGGAGGACTGATGGGAGTCGCGTTGCGCGTGATCCCCTGCCTGGACGTTCACGACGGGCGGGTGGTCAAGGGGGTCAATTTCCGCGATCTCAAGGACGCCGGGGATCCGGTGGAGCTGGCCGCCCGTTACGGGGCGGAGGGGGCGGATGAGTTGACCTTCCTGGACATCTCCGCGTCCGCGCAGGGCCGGGAAACCACCCGGGAGATGGTGACCCGGTGCGCGGAGACCGTGTTCATCCCCCTCACCGTGGGAGGCGGGGTGCGGTCGGTGACCGACGTGGATGCGCTGCTGCGCTGCGGGGCCGACAAGGCGGGCATCAACACAGGGGCGCTCGCCGATCCGGGGGTGATCGACAAAATCGCGGCGCGTTTCGGCAACCAGGTGCTGGTGCTGTCCCTGGACGCCCGGCGCGCGGACTGGGCGCCCTCCGGGTTCGAGGTCACCACCCACGGCGGGCGCAGACCGGCGGGCCGGGATGCCATCGAATGGGCGAAGGAAGCAGTGGATCGGGGTGTCGGGGAGGTGCTGCTCAACTCCATGGACGCCGACGGCACCACCGACGGTTTCGACATCGGGATGATCCGGGCGGTCCGCGCGGTCGTGGACGTGCCGCTGATCGCCTCCGGAGGGGCGGGAACCACGGCCCACTTCGTCGAGGCCGCCCGCGCCGGTGCGGACGCGGTGCTGGCGGCAAGTGTCTTCCACTACGGGAGGCTCACTATTGTTGGGGTCAAGCAGGAGCTGGCCCGGGCCGGCTTCGAGGTACGAGGAGTCTGAAGACCATGAGCGATTGCCTGTTCTGCCGGATCATCGAGGGCGAGATCCCCTCGAAGTTCGTCTACGAGGACGAAACCGCCGTCGCCTTCCTGGACATCAACCCGTGGCAGCAGGGACACACCCTGGTGGTTCCGCGCCGCCACGTGGCCGACGCTCTGGAGGACCCAACAGCACTGGCAGAGATCACCCCCGCCATCGGGGCGGTCGGCAATCTGTTGAAGAAGAAACTGGGCGCCAGCGCCTGCAACATCCTCAGCAACGCCGGCGCCGACTCCGGGCAGGAGATCTTCCACCTCCACGTCCACGTCCTGCCCCGCTACGCGGACAACCCGGGCATCTCCAACATGCGCGGACCGATCAGCGACGACCTGGACCAGGTGTACTCCCGCATCACCGCGGATCGGTGAGGGAGCCACGCGGCGCGCCGGCCGTTCGCCCGGCAACCGACCGTGCTCACACCCGCCGCATGACCGCCACCACCTTGCCCATGATGCGGGCACCGGTGCCGTCGATGGGGGAGTAGGCGGCGTTGTGGGGCATCAGCCAGGCCTTGCCGCCCCTGCGGCTCAGGGTCTTTACCGTGGCCTCGTCGTCGAGCAACGCGGCGACGATGTCGCCGTTGTCGGCATCGGGCTGCTGCCGCACCACCACCCAGTCGCCGTCGCAGATGGCGGCGTCGATCATGGAGTCCCCGCGCACCTCCAGCATGAAGAACGTGCCATTCCCGACCAGCTGCCTGGGCAGGGAGAAGATGTCCTCCACCTGCTCCTGGGCGAGGATGGGTCCGCCCGCCGCGATCCTGCCCAGTAGGGGCGTCTCGACAGCCTCGGGACGTGAGGTGTGGGTCTGTTCGGGGTCTGGAAGCTCCGGTGCGGGTGCCTCGGGGGCGACGGTCTCCGGCAGGGTCACCACCATGGCCCGCGGCCGGTTCGGGTTGCGGCGGATGAACCCGGCCTTCTCCAACACCTTCAGCTGGTAGGCGACCGAGGACGTCGAGGCGAGACCGGCGCGTTCGGCCAGTTCGCGCATGCTCGGGGGGTAGCCGTTGGCCTCCACGGCGTCCCGGATCAGTTTCAGCAGCAGCTGCTGGCGAGGAGTGAGGTTGCCGGTCCCACCCGAGGGGGAGGAGAGTTCGGCTATGCGCGCCACGTCGGCGGCCGCCTGTGCCTTGCTGGGACGCCCTGCGCGCGAAGTCTTGCGGGAGGGAAGCCGGATGATCGTGGCCTCCGCGGTTTCCTCGTGGGTCTCGTCTGCCATGACGCCATCCTACCCCAGAATACGAACATCTGTTCGAGGATGGCGGTGCGGAGCGAAAATGTCGGTGCCGGCGTGTTGACTCCTTCCGTGACGCAATGGGAATCGAAAAGGTGTTTGAAACTGCGCGCGGGTTCCTGTAGCGTTTCGAACACAGGTTCGACGTGCCGCGGATGGCGGCCGTAGTGGCAACAGGAGGAAGCATGAGCATCGAAGCCGCTGAGATGACCACATTCGCCCGCTCCCGCAGGGGGCGCCGCGCGGGAGGCCCCGCCGGCCGTCCCGCCCAGCCCGCGCCCCGTGTCCGTTCGTCCCGCGGCCCCGCGACGCGCGGTCCCCTCTGCGGTTCCTCCTGCACGGTTGTTCGCCCCGGATCTCGTTTCGCGCAGCGCCTCAAGTCGATGGCCTTCGCTGCTTTGGTGGTGCTCTCCTTCGTCGTCGCGGCGCCGGGAATCGCATCTCTCAACCAGCCTGACCCGACCCCGACGCCCACCGCGGGGGATCCCGCCTGGGCGCACGTCACGGGTCGCTGAGAAGTTTTCCGGGACTTCCCAGCGACACGCCGTCGGTGTTTGACGGCGCAGGGTCATCGGCATATGGTTCCTACATCTAGTAGTTGCGACCCCGCTTTTACTCAACACGTTGTATTTATTGGGTGTTGAAGGGGGCTTAGGGGGAGCAGCGTCGCAAGCCGCGCCCCAGGGGACGGGGCCACTTGAAAGGACTCTGCCGTGTTCTGTCCGTTCTGCCGTCACGCAGACACCAAGGTGTCTGACTCGCGTGCGACGGACGACGGCCTGGCCATCCGCCGCCGCCGGGTGTGCTGCTCCTGCCAGCGGAAGTTCACCACCGTGGAGCAGATCCAGCTCTACGTCCTGAAACGCTCCGGGGTGGTGGAGGCGTTCAGCCGGGAGAAGGTGATCCGGGGGGTCGCCAAGGCCTGCCAGAACCGCCCGGTCACCGCGGCCCAGCTCGCCGCCCTCGGTCAGCGGGTCGAGGAGGATCTGCGTTCCATCGGGCAGGCCGAACTGACCAGCGAGGACATCGGCATCGCGATCCTCGGCCCCCTGGCGGAGCTCGACCCCGTGGCCTACCTGAGGTTCGCCTCGGTCTACAAGAATTTCGATTCTGTTGACGATTTCATCGACGAGGTCGACTCCATGAAACGCCGCCAGCCGACCGGTGACGCGCTGCTACCCGAACCCGTCAGGGGTCCGCGGCGCAGACGCCGCCGCGAGACCGACTCACAGGAACCCCTGATCGGCTGAGCCGATCAATCTCCGCCATTCTCGTAGTGAGGAAGAAATGACCACCACTGTGACCAAATCCGCCAACAACCGGGGACGCCCCGGTGAACAGCCCGCTCTCGGGGTGGGTCTCACCATCGAGAGGGTGTTCTCCACCGAGGGTGTGCATCCCTACGACGAGGTCACCTGGCAGTCGCGCGACGTGGTCCAGACCAACTGGAAGACCGGTGAGGTGGTCTTCGAGCAGCGCGGCGTGGAATTCCCCGATTTCTGGAGTGTGAACGCCTCCACCATCGTGACGAACAAGTACTTCCGGGGGGCCCTCGGCACTCCGCGGCGTGAAGCCAGCCTCAAGACCCTCATCGACCGCGTCGTCAGGCAGTACGTCAGGGCCGGGCGGGACAACGGCTACTTCGCCACCGACCGGGACGCCGAGATCTTCGGGGAGGAGCTGACCTGGCTGCTGCTGCACCAGTACTTCTCCTTCAACTCGCCGGTGTGGTTCAACGTCGGCACCCACTCGCCGCAGCAGGTCTCCGCCTGCTTCATCCTCAGCGTCGACGACTCCATGGAGTCCATCCTCAACTGGTACAAGGAGGAGGGAATCATCTTCAAGGGCGGCTCCGGGGCCGGCCTGAACCTCTCCCGCATCCGTTCCTCCAAGGAGCTGCTCAGCTCCGGCGGCACCGCATCCGGACCCGTGTCCTTCATGCGCGGAGCCGACGCCTCGGCCGGAACCATCAAGTCCGGCGGCGCCACCCGGCGCGCCGCGAAGATGGTGGTCCTGGACGTCGACCACCCGGACATCGAGGAGTTCGTCGAGACCAAGGCCCGTGAGGAGGACAAGATCCGGGCGCTGCGCGACGCCGGCTTCGACATGGACCTCGGCGGCAGGGACATCACCTCCGTGCAGTACCAGAACGCCAACAACTCGGTGCGGGTCACCGATGAGTTCATGTCCGCGGTCGAGGCGGGCACCGAGTTCGGGCTGCGCGCCCGCACCACCGGAGAGGTGATCGAGAAGGTCGACGCCCGGGAACTGTTCCACAAGATCGCCAAGGCGGCTTGGGAGTGCGCCGACCCCGGTGTCCAGTACCACGACATCATCAACGCCTGGCACACCACCCCGGAATCCGGGCCCATCACCGCGTCCAACCCGTGCTCCGAGTACATGAGCCTGGACAACAGCTCCTGCAACCTGGCCAGCCTCAACCTGCTCAAATTCCTGGGGGAGGACGGGGCCTTCGACGCGGAAACCTTCGTGCGCGCCGTCGAACTGATCATCACCGCGATGGACATCTCCATCTGCTTCGCGGACTTCCCGACCGAAGCGATCGGCGAGACCACCCGCAACTTCCGGCAGCTCGGGATCGGGTACGCCAACCTCGGGGCGCTGCTGATGGCCATGGGCAAGGGCTACGACACCGACGGGGGGCGTTCCACCGCGGCCGCCATCACCTCCATCATGACCGCAGCCTCCTACCGCCGCTCCGCGGAACTGGCCGGGATCGTCGGGCCCTACAACGGATACGCCCGCAACGCCGAGGCCCACAAGAAGGTGATGCGCAAGCATCGCGCCGCCAACGATTCCGCGCTCGTCATGCCCGCCGACAAGGACCTCCACGCGGTGGCCACCCGGGAATGGGAGCAGGTGGTCTCGATCGGCGAGGAGAACGGCTACCGCAACGCCCAGGCCTCCGTGCTCGCCCCCACCGGAACCATCGGTTTCATGATGGACTGCGACACCACCGGCGTCGAACCCGACTTCTCCTTGGTGAAGTTCAAGAAACTCGTCGGCGGCGGTTCCATGCAGATCGTCAACCAGACCATCCCGCGGGCACTGGCCAAGCTCGGCTACGACGATGAGCAGGCCCGCAGGATCGTCGATTTCATCTCCGAGAACGGACACGTGATCGGCGCGCCGGGGCTCGCCAGGGAGCACTACGAGGTCTTCGACACCGCCATGGGGCAGCGGGCCATCGCCCCGATGGGGCACGTCCGGATGATGGCAGCGGTGCAGCCCTTCCTGTCCGGGGCCATCTCGAAGACCGTGAACCTGCCGGAGTCCGCCACCGTCGAGGACATCGCGGACGTCTACCGGCAGGGCTGGAAGCTGGGCCTCAAGGCGCTCGCCGTCTACCGGGACAACTGCAAGGTCGGCCAGCCGCTCTCCGACGGCAAGAAGACCGAGGACAAGGAGAACGTCAAGGTCGTCGAGAAGGTGGTGGAGAAGGTCGTCTACCGGCCCAAGAGGGAACGTCTGCCGAAGTCGCGGCAGGGCCGCACCACCAGCTTCTCCGTCAGCGGGGCCGAGGGGTACATCACCTCCGGCGCGTACGAGGACGGACGGCTCGGTGAGGTGTTCCTGAAACTCGGCAAGCAGGGCTCCACCCTGGCCGGCGTGATGGACGCCTTCTCCATCGCGGTGTCCATCGGCCTGCAGTACGGGGTGCCGCTCGAGAGCTTCGTGCAGAAGTTCACCAACCTGAAGTTCGAGCCCGCGGGCATGACCGACGACCCGGACATCCGCATCGCGCAGTCGTTCATGGATTACATCTTCCGCCGCCTCGCGCTGGACTACCTCTCCTTCGACGACCGCGCCGATCTGGGGATCTACACCGCCGCCGAGCGTGCCCGCTACGTCGAGACCGGTTCCTACCTCTCGGAGGAGGAAGAGGCCGAGATGCCCGAGGCGGAGAGCCTGCGCAACGACGCCTACGACGACTTCAACGTCGACGGTGCCCGGCAGCCCTCCCTGATCGACGCCCACACCACGGCCGAGCTGATGGAGTCGATGACCGGGCGGGCGGTGGACGCCCCGCTGTGCATGACCTGCGGCACCAAGATGCGCCCCAGCGGATCCTGCTACGTCTGTGAGGGCTGCGGTTCCACCAGCGGCTGCAGCTGACCCGACGGTGAGCGGTGGGGTACGGGCACTGCCCGTACCCCACGATGCTCTGATCCTCAACTGGGCGGTTTGTCAGATCATCGAGCCCGAGCGCCACGGGGGCAAAGTAGTCGTACTGCTGGTGCTACTATGGTGGTATGGGTCAGGTGAAGTTGAGCGTGAGCCTGTCGCCGAGCGAGGTCGCCGTGCTCGACAAGTACGCACAGTCTGCGGGTTTGAAGTCACGATCGGCGGCGATCCAACAGGCCATCAAGCTGCTGGGCGATCCCGACCTGGAGGATGCCTACACCGCCGCCTGGCAGGAGTGGGAGGACGCCGGAGAGGCCGAGGCCTGGGCGGTCACCGTCGCCGACGGGGCGAAGTAGTGCTCCGCGGCGAGATCCGGCTGGTCGATCTGGAGCCCGCACGGGCGGGGGCGGCCGACAAGCGTCGTCCGGCGGTCATCGTCAGCAACGACCGCGCCAACACCGTTGCCGCTCGACTCGGGCGAGGCGTGGTCACGGTCGTCCCCATTACCAGTAATACCGCGCGGGTCTTTCCGTTTCAGGTGCTTCTCACCGCGGATGAGGTCGGTATCCGCTTGGATTCCAAAGCCCAGGCCGAACAGGTCCGAGCGGTGTCAGTCGACCGCATCGGCCCGGTGATCGGGCGCCTTCCCGCCCGCTTGGTCGCCCAACTGGATGAGGCACTCCGGCTGCACCTTCAGCTCTGAAGCCCCGTCCCTTGCGATCGGAATACGCCTTCCGGTGGGGAGAAGCCGTTGACGAGAGGTGGAGGAGCCCTCGAGGCCGGAACGGGACTTGGGTTGATCCGCCCGGACCGGGGAGCGGGCGCGTAGAATCACCGCCCGTGAATCAACCAGACCCCGAGTGCT
>ERZ773009.3107-NODE-3107-length-10194-cov-7.898412_pt1 | contig 10194 bp, 11 predicted proteins | sample MGYA00580663_ERZ773009 | MGnify/ENA primary metagenome ERZ773009 (study PRJEB29015, sample SAMEA2737969) | human oral metagenome | biome: human oral; feature: human-associated habitat; material: dental | place: China | collected 2026 ...
TCGTGCCGCCTTTCATCCTCGGGTTCCTGGCGATGGTGCTGCTGCGTTCCTTCGTGGCGTTGCCGGGGGCGGCGCTGGGCGCCGGTGAGACGTTGCAGACCCTGCTGCTGGCGGCCGCCATGTTCGGGCTGGGGTGCGGGGTTAGGGTCAGGAATCTCCTGAAGGTCGGCCTGCGGCCCTTTGGCCTGGCGGCCGCATCGACGCTGCTGGTCGCGGTGATCGCCCACGCCGGGGTCGCGCTGGCCGGCTGAGACCAGGGGCGGGTCAATCCACCATCACGGTTTCCCGGCCACGCGGGAAACGGGTCGCAGCAACGGCCGACCCTTCCCGTGTTCGCCGATCATCTGCCATCCGCGCGTCAAGGCCTTTCCGCCCCGGCCCGTGGCCCGGGGCCTCAGCTTTTCCTGCCCAAGAGTTTGAGATGCACGATGATCGTGCGGCGTTTGCGGTCCGCCACCATCATTGCGATGCGCGATCCGATCTTGAGTCTTCTCCTGACGCCGGGCTCCATGTCCTTGAAGAAAGGACGTTGTTCGAGCAGTTCCGCACCGCATGCGCGGGCGAATGCCTCCGGGTCGTTGATGTAGAAGTTCATCGGGGCGGTGGTGTTCCCGGTCTTCTTGACGTATCTGTTGGCGTACTTCACACCCACCTCGTCCGTGGCGTCGAACACCAGTTCACTGCCCGGCAGGGATTCCCCGAGCTCCCGGGCAAGACCGACGACGTCGCCCTCGCGGAAGTACTGGAACACGCCCGAGGCCATGAACAGCGTCGGGAACGATGAATCGATGCGCGGAAGCCAGTCGAGGGAGAGGACATCGCAACCGATCAAGACCTCGCCGGGGCCTTTGGGAATCACCTTCTCCCTGGCCTCGATGACCTCGGGCAGGTCGATCTCGTAGAACCTCGCGCCGCAATCCGCCAGCCGGAAGGCGGCTGTCTCCAGCCCGGCCCCGAGGTTGACGACGTTGCATTCCCCATTTCTTCCGGCGAATTCCCTGACGGTCCGATCCAAATTGCGGTATCGCGCCACCGAGGCCAGATACATGTACTCCGAGGATGATCTCCGGATGCCGTCGCCGGGAACAAAGTTTTCGAGCGACAACGCCTTCTCGTCGTAGAAGTACTCCGGGAATCTCCTGGACACGTGGATCCGCGCGACCAGCGGAATGAACAGTGTGTCGGCAACGCCTTGCAGATCGCGCATCACGCACTCCTCTTCGTCCACCCCATGGTAGGAACAAGCGTCTCGCCTGTCGATACCCGTTCGAGGTCCGGACCGGACTCCCCGGCCCCTCCCGCACGTGAGCTTCACGGCATCTGCCAGGACATTGAGGTCATGAGGTGGAGTTATGCCCGAACGCTTGAGCATCGAGGGCCTGCGGTATGCCCGGGCGGTCGCCGAGACGGGATCGTTCAGCGCAGCCGCGCGCCGAGAAGCAGGCGCGTCGGCGTCTCCCCACTGATCAATCCCACGCCGACAGCGACGATGTGCGGCACCGTCTCAACCCTTCCGTCCTTGGTCGCGCCATGCCAGTTCTCCTGGGCGGCACGTCACTTGTCGGCATCGATGTCAATGGTGTCGAACATTTCAAGTTCCGCGCGGAGGAAATCGTCGATGCTCTCCACCTCATCAGCGGCCGTGGCCAGCATGTCGGCAATCTGGTCCTTGGTCGCCCCCGCGCCCATGCACCACGAGGCGCGGGCGATGATCTCGTCCAGGAAATCATGGAGCTCCGTGGAGTTGGAATCGGCGGCATTCGGCCGGTTTTCCTCCCCGGTGGCTGCCGCGTCACCCACGCGACCGGCCATGCCGCTGTGCAGCGTCAGCGCATGGTTGTCCACATTCCATTCGTTGAGCGTCAGCGGTCCTGAAATGTCATGGGCTTCCCAGTCCACCCCGTCCCACCGAGAGGTCACGACGAGTTCCGTGCCCTCGACCGTGACCACCATCTCCTGTCCGTTGTCCCCGATCGAAAGCACGGCGGCCCCGTTCTTCTCGATGAAGTCGTAGTCGTCACTCAGCGCTTCCAGGACGAGCGGGAAGGTGATCCGGGGAAGGCCGGACGCGGCGGAATCGGCGTTTCCCGCCCCGAACAGGCGCAGCATCTCGTCCTCCAGATCCTGAATTCCCCGGATCCCGTGGTCGTGTTGGTGTCCGCCCTCAGGAACCGGCGGTCCCCCGGTCGCCCCCGAGAGCGGCTCGTCGCCGCCCTGTTCCCGGCTCTCCGCCCTGAGCTCTTCGAGCACGGCCCGGCCGAGAGCGGCTTCCTGGGTTCCCTGGATCCCCGGGTGGTCGAGGGTTTTCTCCATCATGGCGGCGAAAACATCGTTGATGCCGGTTGACACCGGATCCAGGTCGGCTGCCCTGGCGATCTCGGATGCCTGCGACAGGAGCGTCACCGCCTGTTCCATGTCGGTGTCGGCGACCGCACGCGCCTGTTCGACCAACTGGGCCACGACATCCTCGGGCTGCCCGTCGAGTTCGGCGAGGATCTCCTCCGCGGGGTCCGGGATCCGGATCCCGGCCTGCTGGGCCAGGGTGTCGAATCGCGTCTGCGGGAATGCTTCCTCCAGGAACCGCTCGAAGAACCCGCATCCGTCAATGGCGTCACGAAGGAAGTGTTCGAGCTGGTCATCGGTCAGCCCGACCTCCACCGGCAGCCTCATGGCCCCGCTCAGACGCGCCATGTCCTCCTGCGGCGAGACGATGATGCCGGCCGCCACCGTGCTGTCGTTCACGTTCCACGAGTCGGCCACAACGCACAGCGCCTCTTCCAAATGGCTCGAGGCGTTGGACATCCACTGGATGGAGACGTTCAGCATCTCTGCGAAGACGAAGAAGGAGATGATGCTGTTGTCGGTCAGGGTCAGGAGGGAACCGTCCGGCCGGTCACTCGCCCTCACACCGATGTCGGCCAACGCTCGTTTGATGCGGGGCACCGTCACCTTCGTCGGGCTGAGGGTGCCCTTCGAAGAGGTACGGGTTACGGCCGGCCCGGTGTTCTTGGATGCGGTCTTCTTCTTGCGAGGGGACATGGAAGCTCCTGTCGTCAGTGAGCGGACCTTGTGAATCGGCACGGGTCGGGGTCGGAACGTGCGACGACGTCCAGGCCCCACATCCTCCACCGTAGCGATCTGCCTTGAGAGTCATTCGGGTACGACACACCCCGCCCTCGCCAAGTGGGAGCACTCGACACCGAGCAGCAGCCCACCCCCGGCAAACTGATCCACATCGCGACTTCCGCCCACGATTGCTGGACACACGCGCACCAAAGCTTGTCGGTTTGCCACCAGATCAAAGCTTGACGGCGTATTGCAGCACTTTTGTTTCGCTGTCAAAAGGAGTTTTCCTGTAGAAAGCTATCACATCTTCATTGTCATCTTGTTCGGTGTCGACAAAGATGTCGTGAAAATTATTATTCCTCGCATGGTCCATCAAATGACCTATCAGGCTTTTCCCCACCCCATGACCTTGAAAGCTCTTCTTCACCCCCAGATCGTGAATATAAATACTGGGCCTCGCCACTTCATAACCGGAGAGAACGTAGGCCGTCAATCCACCGACTACTTCGTTTCCGGCCTTGGCAACCACGACCAACAGGTTGACGTCCTTCAACAGGCGTAGGAGATACTCTTCGTCGGGGTGGTCATGATCACCCCAGTCAAATACGTCCCGGAAAACATCGAGCAAATTTTTGAATTCTTCAATGTCCGCGTCGATGAGTTTGATGTCGAATTCTCGTGCACGCATTTTGCCCTCTCCCGGAGTTGGGTCGCTGTTTTCTGGCCTCAAAGCGGTGCTCGCCGCTCAGCCCGCACGGCATTCATGTCGTTGTCGTCCCAAGGTTGCTCCTTGTCGTGGAAAACTCAGGGGACGGTCCTACCAGCGAGTGGGTGGGGGTGGATCACGTTTCGTTTCCGTTCTTGTGGACACGGGTGGACTCAAACCGAACACCTGGCAGCGGTTCGAGCGGCTTGGTTCCGCGTGGAAGCAGGCGAAACTCAGTGTTGGCGACGACCCGGAAGGTGCCACCGAGGACGAGCCGGAAGTCATCGCGAACCCTAGGAGATGAGCTAGAACGCCCCTATCCGAGAGGCAAGTGGAAGCTATCTGAACTACACGCACGAACGGCGAGAGCGTGATCTCGCTCTGGCAGCGGTTCGACGTGCATCGGATGACCGTCTAGACGCACACGAGAGACTCGCTCTGACGTCCCCTCGTGCTGCACGCCGGAGCGCCCCGTGCACGAGCTGCGGCTCACGAGAGTTGCTGAGTCGGGAAGCCTGTCGGCTTCACTTGCGATAATGGCACCGTGAAGTTCAAGCGCCGCAACCTCGAAGCTCTTGCTGACCTCATCGTGGGCAACACGGGCTGTGACGACGCTGAAAATGAGGACGAAGCCAAGTACTTCCCGTACCGGTCCAGCATGTACATCACCGAGTTCTTCCAGGAGCTGGAGACGGAGTACCGGCATGACGGTTCAACTCGCCACCGCTGGGTGGCAGATGTGTTGGAACAGATGCTGGCCGAACCGCACGACGGATCCAACCGCCCGCCAGAGATCTTCTGCCGCCTCATCGACCAGCTGATGAGCCCAGCTGATCGGCTCAACGAAGGGTCCGACCGTCCTCGGGCGCTCGCGCAACTCAATGAGGTACTTGGCCGCGAAGGTTTCGAGGCGTTCTATGGCGAGGACAACCACTGCTACCTCCGGCATGTCGGCACCCAGACCGTGACCATCCTTGCCACCAATCCCCACCGCCCCTTCAGCAAGGCTGAACTAGAGCGGCGGCAGCTCCTGGCGGCGTACCTCGACCAGTGCAGTGAGGATGACCTCATCGAAGAGGTGCTACTCCCGATGTTCAGGCAACTTGGCTACCACCGCATCACCGCCGCCGGACACAAGGACAAGGCCCTGGAGTACGGCAAGGACATTTGGATGCGCTACACCTTGCCGACACAGCACATTCTCTACTTCGGCATACAGGCGAAGAAGGGCAAGCTCGACGCTTCGGGGGTAACCAAGACGGGTAATGCCAACATGGCTGAGATCCACAACCAGGCACTCATGATGCTGGCACACGAGATCTTTGACCCCGAAACCAACCGTCACGTCCTGGTCGATCACGCCTTCATTGTCGCGGGTGGCGAGATCACCAAAGCGGCCCGCAACTGGCTCGGCAACGCTCTCGACGCCCACAAGCGCAGCCAGATCATGTTCATGGATCGCGACGACATCTTGAACCTCTACGTCGTCGCAAACCTACCGCTGCCAGAAGGCGCGTTGCCACCAACGCCAAGCAGTCCGTGGTCAACGAGCGCCGAGACTCCGTTTTGAATCTCGACGGTGTTCGCCCGCGGAATCGGCACGACGAAGGCAGATTGACCTATTCTGGCAGCCTCGGCGGACTAACAGAATCGAGGAAGGAGTGTAGTGAGCAATCAGTTTCAAAAGGCAGGTGAGTTCCTGCGGGATGCTGTACAAGAGCCTACTCGACAGGTACTGAGCGATCATCATTATGACGGCCACATAGGAGGTTTCAGCAGAGCTGCCGGTATAGCCTTGCGCCGAATTCAGGAGAAGCTTGATGCGTACAGAGAGGCTTATTCACAGAATCCCAAAGATGATTCCTGTGATGGCGTTTACTGTGGTTTGGAATGTTGAGTATGGGCGGCGATAGATGGTGTGGGGGATGCGCCAGGTTTTGAGGTGCGCGATAGCTCGCTCGATGGGCCATCTAATGTGGTTGATTCGTTGGTTATAGTCTTTTTCCAGCTCGGTTAGTTTTCGTCCGGGTTGGGTTCTGGCCGGAGTGTGGAGTCCGCGGCCGATGTAGCCTTTGTCAGCGATGATGTTTCTAGCTTTTAGGTGCCTCAGGATTTTGTGGGTATCGAATGCTTTCACGTCATGGATACTCCCTTCGAGGATGGGTGAGATCCACTGGAGGCGTCCGTGGGTGTCAGTGACGGCTCTGGACGTTGACGCCACTGTGGCGGTGCTTGCCTGAGAAGAGGGTCTTCTTGGCTTTCCATCTCCAGCAGGGCAGGAGCGTACCGTCGATCAGGAGGGCGGTGTCCTTGGGTACCTGCCCCAGGGTCGGACGCTCTTCTGCTAGACAGTCGGCCAGCAGTCCTGTTACTGCGGTGATGGCCCGGCTGATGGTGGATTGAGACACGCTGTGACTTTCAGCAAGCTCGGCCTGGACGCGGTTTCGTCTCAGATACTTCAACGTCACCTCGAGTGCCCCTATGATACCTAGAACTGTCGGGATCTGCACTGGTTTTTTGTCTTGTTTAAGACTGTTGCGTATTGCCGCTTTGACCTGACTTGTCGCAGTTGAGGTTGGGTTCGTGTCTGTGGATTGTGTTGGTGCTTGTCAGGGTGTTTTGGGTGCGTCGTGTGGGTCACTAATCGAGGGGTAGGATCTGGTAGGTGAGCCCGTTCCTGCGGAAGGTGAAGACCGCTTCCGGGGCGACAGCTGTGCAGATCGTGGTCAAGGAAGGCCGCAAAAACCGGATCATCGAGCATCTCGGGTCTGCCCATGACGAGGCCGGGCTGGCTGTGTTGATGGCCGCTGGCCGGGCCAAGCTGGTCCCACCAGATCAGCAGATGCTGGACTTCAGCGCAGCGACACCCACGCAGCCGGCGGTGGTCACTGGGAGCAGTTCCGCTTTGCTGGTTGAGGTGGTCCGGGCTGCTTGGAAGGCGTTGGGTTTCGACGTGGTCGGTGATGAGGCGTTCTTCCAGCTCGTGCTGGCCCGCCTGGTCGAGCCGACATCGATGCTGGACAGTGCCCGGGTCCTGACCGAGCTCGGGATTGTTCCGGTGCACCGGGCGACGATGCACCGCTGTCTGGCCAGGATCGCAAGGCGGGGTTACCGAGACCAGTTGGCTGCGGCTTGTTACGGCCACGCCACCAGAGACGGAGACGTGACACTGGTGATGTATGACGTGACGACCCTGCATTTCGAGGTCGAGCACGAAGACAAGCTCCGCAAGGTCGGATACAGCAAGGAACGCCGCGTCGATCCGCAAATCATCGTCGGGCTTCTCGTAGACCGCCATGGGTTCCCGCTGGAGATCGGCTCCTGGGAAGGCAACAAAACCGAAACCCACACCATCATCCCGATCATCAACCAGAGCCATGACCCGACACCAGCTCGGCGAAGTGGTGGTGGTCGCCGACGCCGGCATGCTGTCGATGACCAACCTCCAAACACTTCACGAGACGGGATTGGGGTTCATTGTCGGGTCCCGCCCGGTCAAAGCCCCGGGTGACCTCGCCAAACATTTCCGCTGGCATAGGGGACGCGTTCACTGACGGACAACTGATCGACACGATCACCCCCAGGGACAAAACCACCAGGGCCCAGACAGCCAACCCCATTACGGAACGAGCCGAACCGGTTTGGGATCCAATCCGGTATCCGCATTCGTGGCGGGCTGTATGGCACTACAGCCACAAACGTGCACTCCACGACCGCAGAACCCTCACCGCGCAGGAGAACAAGGCCCGGGCCGTCGTGGCCGGCGAGAAGACCGCCCGCAACCCACGGTTCGTGACCACCAGCAAAGGCACCGCTGTCCTCAACGAGGACGCGCTGACCCGAGCGAAACAACTGGTCGGGTTGAAAGGCTACGTCACCAACATTCCCATAACCGCCATGCCAGGACAGGAAGCGATCGAAGCCCACCTCACCATCGTGTTCACCGCTCTCGCCATCGCCCGCCAGCTCCAAACCGCCACCAGCATCAGCATCAAACGACTGATTCGAACCCTACGACCCCTACGCCAAGTCACCATCCAAATCGCCGGTCAAACCATCACCGCCCAACCCCACATAACCCCCGACACCACAACAATAATCGAGAAAATCCTGGGTCACTAAACTGCGACAACTCAGGCCAGGCCATCCGACGCGGTACCTTCGTCTCAGTCCGCGAGTTGATCGGCAAGATCCGCGAATTCATCAACAGCTGGAACAACCGGAAACACCCGTTCATCTGGACCAAAACCCCAGACGAAATCCTCGCCAAAATCAACCGCAAACGTAAACTCACCTCAACGCCACGCCACTAGCAGTCTCTTTTTTTTGATTCCGGGCCGGGGCTGCGACGCCCCTTCATCCCCCCGCGACAACACTCGAAGCCATCACCGGGCTTCGCGGGCATCTGCCCTGCCCATGCTCAATGAACCAGGTCTCCTTCTCCCTCAAGACCGACGCGACCAGAGGCCTTCTCCATACCGCCGTCCCGATTCGCGGCACTCCGGTCGTGCCCGCGTCGCCTCCAGGCAGTCGGCGCCCCGCGCCCACCCCACCCACCGCCCCGCAGGCACTGCTCTGCGGGGCGGTGGTGTGTCGCGGGAATCACGCGTGCATCCGAGCAGAACCTGTTCGACCGGCAGGGAAACCAGCATCGGCCGCGGACCCTTCGCGAACTGCGACGTGTCCCGGTCCACACCCGAGGCGGCCGTTCACCCGGCGAGCGGCTTGACCATGATCAGGCAGGGGGTGCCCTCGCCCCACAGGTTGGTTTCCTCCAGGGCCAAGAATCCCATTCGCTCGTAGAACCGACGAGTGCGGGCATAGCCAGGATCCGGATGCGACGGGCCGAGGGTTTTGACCTCCAGCAACCGGACACCCCCTTCCCGGGCATCGCGCTCGATGGCCTCGAGCATCGCGCTCCCGACCCCGCGACCGTGATGAGCGCGTTCAACCACCATCAGGTGCACCTCCGCGACGTGCGGGAAATGCCGCGCCACGAGGGTCACCCCGACAACCACTCCCGTGGCGTCGCGAACCGTCCAGGTTTCCAGCCCTCGGGCGTCCACGACGTACGCGGCATTCGCATCCTCGCGCCCGAACCATTCCGGGACACCGGTCAGCAACCGGGCAACATCACCGGGAACAGGGACATCGCGACGCGCACACCAACGACCGGTCACGCGCCGCTCCCCCGGACGGAGACGCACCGACCCGAGGCATGGAGGGCTACGCCCCATGCACTCCGTCGGGTCACACGAAGTTCCTCATTCTGTCGTCTCATCCGTCTGATTGCGAAGATACTCCGTCGCCGCCTGGTCCCCGAGGTGGGCACCGTACGCGACAATACCGACAACGGCCATGACAATCGTGTAGAAGCCCATTGAAGCAATCTGGTAAGAAAAATACGGAATCATCACCCACACGGAGGAGAGGTAGGAGACGAACCCCGAGATCTGGACGTACTTGGCGGCCCGGACGTGCGCCACGTGCCACGCCTCTCGACTCGCCATCGTACTGATCGTCCGAATGCCAATCTTCTCCCCGCGTTTGAAATTTCTACCGCGGATATAACGCGCCAGGAAGAACATGAACCATCCCGCGAAGATCATGACCCCGGCCAGGACAATCCGGCTCGCCCACTCCACGATCGCCAGTTCCTCTTCTGGGGTCACCGCACCTCCTCTCACGCCGCCAGGTGGCGGTCCAGAACACCGGCCCACGGGGACGCCGCCCCGGGACCAAGCCCGCCGGAAGCCCCGACGAACACTAGTTGATTATTTAATTAAGTCGTGTTGTGCGCCGAAAAACGTGCATTCCCCAAGGTACAGACCTGCCGCACAGATGAGCTCATGCACCCACGCTCACACTGCGCTGAACTTTCGTTTGTTAACGAAAGTTCAGTCGCAGTGCTCCCGTGTTGGTTTTTCAACTTTGAGAGGAGACCGAAAATGATTCTTCCACCTCTCAGGGATAGACTATCGGGCATCAGGTTCTCGCCACGAGGATAACGAGAAGGAAACTTTCGGACCCTGGCATCGGAATTGCTGCGCCACGCCACCCGAGGCCTTCTCCAACCTCCGGCCGGGCACCTGAGGGTCGACCCCAACGACCCCGGATGGATCCGCACCGCTCGAACCGGGTCCACCCGATTCCCACACGGCGATGCTCCGGTGGCCAATCGGCCGCCGGAGCATCGTGGTCCACGCCCCCCGGTCGCCCGATCGGCACGTCACCACTTTGTTACCGACCATTTGGTCGGTAAGGTGTCGGTATGACCAACTCCTGCGGCACCCGCATCGCTACCGGCCGTTCCTGGGCGGCCCTCGGCGTCCTCACCCTGGCCGTCATGCTGCTGGCGATCGACGGAACCGTGCTGACCCTGGCCATCCCCGCCCTGACCGCCGACCTGGCGCCGAGCGCGT